>OBLV0100000726.1_pt1 | contig 9913 bp, 8 predicted proteins | sample 1520071 | NCBI WGS metagenome assembly OBLV01 (sample SAMEA3888446, study PRJEB22518) | metagenome | reverse complement strand
CGCTGACCGGGGAGATCGTCGCCGACCTGGCCTGCGGTGGCACCTCGCCCGAGCGCCGCTTCACCCTCGCGGCCCACCTCGGCTAAGCGCCGGCCCAGGATCTTGTCCGGCTGAGCCACCCGGGTCCGTGGAGGCTGTATCACCGTGTATCACCGGAGCCCGAGCGCCCTCTGGTTCGGCGACGCCGCCGCACGGCTGGTTGCGCAGAGCTCAGGAGTGAACGGAAATGGTTGCCGATCTGCTGAGATACATCCGTGGCAGGGGTTTCGCCCTTAGTCTTCTTGGCAGCGAGTTGCCTCGCCGCCTGGAGACCTCATGATGCCCTTCCGCCTCGCCAGGAGGCGCAATCCGGCTGCCGTCCCTGGACAGCCGGCGACCCGTCGCGCCCGGCCGGCCGCCTCGCGCGGGCGCTGGCTGACGACGGTAGCGGGAACGTGCCTGGCCGCCGTGCTAGCCGGCTGGCCGGCCGTGCTGGCCGGGCAGGGGCCGCCGGCTGGCACTGCGGCGGGCAGCGGAGGGCCGGCCGTCTCCGTGGTCCTGACCGCTGCGCGGGAACCGCAGGCGCGGATTCTGAACCCGGGCCCGCCCACCGGGCTGGCCGCCACCGCGGGCAACGGCCGGGTGACCGTGTCCTGGAGCCCGCCCGCCTCGAACGGCGGCGCGGCCATCATCGGCTACGACGTCTACATGGGCACCAGTTCCCACTCCGGCTCGGCGAGCCCGGTCAACGGCGCCCTGATCACTGGCACCAGCTACACGGTGTCCGGCCTGGCCAACGGGACCACGTACTACTTCACGGCCGACGCGGTCAACGGCGGCAACCTGCACAGCACGCGGTCAGCCGAGGTCTCGGCCACCCCGGTGGCCCCGGTCACCACGCCGGGCGCCCCCCGCGGGCTGACCGCGACCGTCGGCGACGCCCAGGTGAGCCTGTCGTGGCAGGCACCCTCCTCCAACGGCGGCGCCGCGATCACCGGCTACCGCGTCTACCAGGGCTCGGGCAAGAAACTTGCGGCCAGCGTCACCGGCACCGGCGCCACCGTGAAAAACCTGACCAACGGGACCGCCTACTCCTTCAAGGTGACCGCGGTCAACCAGGCCGGCGAGGGTCCCGCCTCGGGTGCGGCATCCGCCACCCCGACAGCCAAGGTCACGAAACCCGGACTACCGAACGGGCTGACCGCGAGCCCCGGCAACGGGAAGGTCACGCTGTCCTGGACGGCGCCGGGGTCCGGTGGGGGCACCGGTATCAGCGGCTACGAGGTCTACCGGGGAACCAGCCCTGGCGGGGAATCAGGCACGCCGGTCAACGCGAGCCTGGTCGCCGGCACGAGTTACACGGTAACCGGCCTGACCAACGGCACCAGGTACTACTTCACCGTGGCCGCGGTCAACCAGGCGAAGCTCCAGGGGGCCAAGTCGGGCGAGGCGTCGGCTACCCCGTCGGCCAGCGCGTCGGCTTCGGCTTCGGCGAGCGCCTCGGCTTCGGCGAGCGGGCAGGCCACGGCGTCACCGTCCAGCGGAGCCACGGCCACCGCGACCGGCACTCCGGGTGGACCGACCGGCCTGACCGCGACCCCGGGCAACGGCGAGGTGGGCCTGTCGTGGACCGCGCCCGCCACGGCTGGCGGCGCGTCGCCAGCTAGCTATCACGTCTACGAGGGAACCAGTTCCGGCTTCACGCTGGGCGCTCCGGTCACCAGCACCAGCGACACGCATACCACGGTGACCGGCCTGACCAACGGGACCACCTACTACTTCGTGGTCACCGCGGTCGACGGCAGCGGCACGGTGAGCGGCGCGTCCGGCGAAGCGTCCGCCCAGCCCCTCGCGACGGCGGTCCTGGCCTCAGCGACGACGAGCGTTCCCAAGCCGGTCGTCGTCTCGCTGGCCGCCGTGGCCGCCGTGGCCATCGCCGCGGCCGGGGCCCTGACCGCGCGGCGGCTGCGCAAGCGCCTGCGGAAGCGCCCGCCCGCGGTACCACCCGCGGACGTGCGGGCGGTGCCCGAGATGGGACCGCCCAGCCCGGTGAGCCTGCATGAGCTCACCTCCCATGTGAGCCTCGCCGAGGGCGACTCCCACGAGGTCTTCCTGCCGGAGACGTACGTGGTACGCCTCGAGCCCCTCCCGGCCGCCATCATCACGACGCTCGAGGAGATCGGCCTATGACGACCCCAGGGCCGGACGGCGTGATCACCGCCGCCGATCTGCTCTTCGGCACGACCGAGAACGCCCATGAGGCGCTGACCAGGCACGTCATGTCCGCGGGCCGGACCACGGCCCGGGCCTTCGAGCGGCTGCCGCGAGTGACCAGGGAAGCCGCCGTCCGCGAGGCGGCGGTGGTCGCGGTCGGCCTGCTGAAGATCGACCTGATGGAGATCCTCGTGTCCGGCTGGCGCGAGCACCGGGACATCTTCACGGCGGCCCGGCGCACGCTGGACATGCCGGGCAGCAAGGAACTGGTCGGCCTGGCCCCCCACCGGATCACCACTGTCCAGCAGCCCTCGGTCGGCATCCTGGTCGACAATCACCGAGTGCACACCCTCCAGCTCGGGCTGTCCATCTTCTTCGAGGTCACCGGGCTGGTGGCGGGGATCCACGCCGGGCGGCTGGCCGCGATCCACGCCGGGCGCGGCGATCTCGGCGTCGCCCTGACCATTCATGAGCTCGAGGTGCTCACCAACCGGACGCACCTCGAGCTGCCCGGGGTCAAGTCCCTGCAGCGCGGCTTCAGGCTCCTGCCCGCCGCCGCATACCCCGACGAATCTCACCGCCACCCGGGCGGCCAGCACCCCGCCGACCAGGCGCCGGGTGCCGTGCTGCCGACCGCCGTGACAGCGGCCGCCCACTTCCCTGGCGTCGACCTGATGGACGGCCACGTCCCGCCCGCCAACCTCAACGCCGCCGGCCCAGCATCCTGGTCGGACGCCGCCGAGCATCCGAGTAGCGCCGAGCCGGACCACTCGTCCGCCTCCTGGTGGGAGAAATCCCCCACCCACCCCCGCCCCACCCGCACCCCCTAACCCACCCCAGCCCCACCCACCCCACCCGCCCCCTCCCGAGGCGGTTTCATGATCGTGAGCAGTTTGCGTGCCATAGCGCCCAAAACTGCTCACGATCATGGTGCGCGCTAGCGGGTGCCCGGCTGGACCAGGCCGGACTCGTAGGCGAGAACCACCGCCTGGACGCGGTCCCTGAGCTGAAGCTTGGCCAGGATCCTGGTCACGTGTGTCTTGATCGTTGGCTCGCTCAGGAACAGGGCGGCGCCGATCTCGGCGTTGGACAGGCCCTTCGCGATCAGGCCAAGGACTTCGAGCTCGCGGCTGGTGAGCGTGGCCAGGCCCGGAGGCGGGCTGGCGCCCGGTCGCGGGCGGCGCACGAAATCCTCGATCATCCGCCGCGTGATCTCCGGCGCGAGCAGCGCCTCGCCCCCGGCGACGACCCTGATCGCGCCCGCGAGCTCGCGCGGTGGAGCGCTCTTGAGCAGGAAGCCGCTGGCTCCCGCGCGCAGTGCCTCGTACACGTACTCGTCGTGGTCGAAGGTCGTGAGCATCAGCACCTTCGACCGCACCCGTTCGTCGCTGACCAGCCGCCGGGTGGCCTCGATGCCGTCCAGCCGGGGCATCCGGATGTCCATCACGATGACGTCGGGACTTGCGGCCATGGCCTGGTCGATGGCCTCGAGCCCGTCGGCTGCCTCGCCGGTCACCTCGATGTCGTCCTGGCCCTCCAGGATCGACCGGAAGCCGCCCCGGACCAGCGCCTGGTCGTCGGCCAGCAGGACCCGGATCACCACGCCTCCCCGTCCGCGGCCAGCCCCGACTCCGCTAGCTCCGACTCCGCGGGCTCTGACTCCGGGAGGTCCGAATCCGTCGGCCCCGAGTCCGGCGCCGGCTCGCCGTCGACCGGCAGCACCATCCGGACCGCGAAGCCGCCGTCCGGCCCGGGCCCGGCTGCCAGCGACCCGCCGTACAGCGCCGCGCGTTCCCGCATGCCGATCAACCCGTGGCCCGTTCCCTGGCCGTCCTGCGGGGCGCCCGCGGCGTCTGGCCCCGGGCCTCGCCCGTCATCGGCCACGACCAGTTCCACCGTGTGCTCGCCGTAGCGCAGCACGATTCGGGCGCGGGCCGGCCCGGCGTGCTTCAACGTGTTCGTCAGGGCCTCCTGCGCGACCCGGTAGATCGTCAGCTCGAGGCCGGGGGCGAGCGGCCGCGATGTGCCCTGGGCCTGGATCGTCACCGGCAGGCCGGTCGCGCGCATGCTCTCGGCGAGCTCGTGCAGCTGGGCGGTGCCCGGCTGCGGGCGCAGCTCCAGCGCGCCGCGGTCGCCGCGGAGCAGCCCGAGCATCCGGGTCAGTTCGGTAACAGCCTGACGACCGGTCTCCTGGACCGCCTGCAGGGCAGGCCGCGCCAGTGGCGGGTTCCGGTCCAGGAGGTCTTCTGCCGCGCCAGCCTGCACCACCATGACGCTTATGCAGTGGGCCACGATGTCGTGTAGCTCCCGCGCGATCCGGCCGCGCTCCTCCTCAACGGCTGTGCGGATCGTCTCCTCACGCCCGGCTTCCAGTGCCCGGGCCCGCTCACTTACCTCTACGTGCCGGTCGTGCCGCAGACGCAGGATCCGCCCGGCGGCGAACGCGCCGGCGCACGGCACGAAGGTGAACGGGATATTGGCCGCGGTGCCGATCACCGGGACCCGCAGCATCACCACGACCACCCCGAGGACCGCCACCACAGCGCCGGCCGCGGCCGCCCGGCGCTTCTCATGCCGCGCCACCGAGTAGACCGCGATGACCAGCGGTACGAAGGATCCCCACAGCGTGATGGTCAGCCGGGTGACCAGCTCGGGCCCGGCCATCGCGGCCGTCACAACGCATACGGTCAGCAGCGGTGCCCGGCGGCGCAGGGCGATCACGGCGGTCGCGAGCGCGGTGGTGGCCGCGGTGGCGAAAGTAGGTCCGTAGCGTGTCGAGCCGTCGATATTGAAGCGGAGATTCAGCTGGCCGAAAACCGTCAGCACTACGGCGAGCAGCCCGTCGCCGAGGTAATCGCCCCGGAGCATGCCGGTCATCCGCTCCATGACACCGAACGTACAGCGCCAGGTTCGCGCCGACGTCATACCGGAGCATGATGGCCGGCCATCTCAAGTCGTCACCGCCATCGGGAAACGGCGACGCGGGCACGACCGTGCCGGGACCGCCGGACGACGACGCGCGACCAGCCACCAGACGAGGCTGACAGCACGACATCGACTGCCAACAGGAGGACCACCTCATGAACCGAACCCGCCTGGCCGGCTGGGCGCTGATCACCGGCACGATCGTGGCCACGGCGGCCTACGTCGCCGCCGGGACGCTTATCCACGGCCACGGCGACGCCCGCTACACCAGCTCACTGTGGACGCCGCTGAACGGCATCGCCGTCGCCGGGAACATCCTCATCGTCCTGGGCCTGCCGGTGATCCTCGCCGGGCAGGGGAAGCGTGCGGCGCGCCTCACGCTGGTCGGCTACCTCGGCTTGTTCGCGGCGCTGGTCATGCTGAACGTCTCCGAAGGCTGCATTGAGGCGTTCGTCAAGCCGTACCTGGCCCGGAACGGCGGGGTACCGGCCAACCCGCCCACCGGGTGGGCCGTCTTCGAGGACATCGCCCTGGTATGTCTCGTGGTCGGCCTGATCTGCCTGGGTATCGCGGTGATCCGCGCCCGCGTCTTCCCGCGCTGGGTCGGTGCGCTGCTCATCGCCTCGCCGCTCGTCGCCTTCCTAGGCCTGCCAGGTCCGCTGGCCGAGCTCAGCGACTACCTCGCCTTCATCGCCCTGGCCACCATCGGCCTGCAGGTCGCTCGCGCGCAGGCACCGCGCACGACACCGGCCCCCGAGGCCAGGCACGCCGTCCAGACAGCGACCTGACCGCTCTCGCTGAGGCGACTTCATGATCATGGCCAGAAACCGGTGCTATTTGCCAGAAACTGGCCACGATCATGGTGCGTCCAAACGCATCCCAGCCCCACCCGCCCCTCCCCGAGGCGGTTTCATGGTGCGGGCTAGCGGGTCCGGACCGGTACCCGCTCCTCGCCACGCGTGGCCGGGATCTCGGCGGCGCGGCGGCGGACGGACAGGAACGAGCAGGCCGCGCCCGCGAACCCGCTCGCCGCGAGCGCCGCCGTGACCACGCCGAACGCATAGGCCGGCCGGGCCGCCAGGGCGAAGTAAACGGTGCCGTAGACCGCTACTCCAGCCACCGCGGCGACCTGGGCCGAGGTATTGACCAGCCCGCTCAGGTCGGCGGCCTCGTGCGGCGGGACCGCGGCGGTGAGCCGGCCCAGCAGCGAGCTGTACGCCATCCCGAGCCCGAACCCGCCCGCGCCCAGCGCCACGACGAGGAACGGACCGGGCGCGCGCGCGGCGCTGACTGCGGCGAAGGCCGCCGCCAGGATCAGCGATCCGAGCACCCCGCCGAACGGCGCCGCCCAGGCCGGCAGCCGCCGGGTGACCGGGGCGGCGACCCCGAAGGCCGCGACCCAGGACACCAGGATCAGGCCGGAGTAGGTGGCGCTGCGGCCCAGGCCCTGCTGCAGGTACTGCGCGAGCACGAACAGCATCGCGAAGTAGGTGCTGGTCCGCGCGAAGTTCGCGGTCAGTTCCCAGGCCACGGCCGGCCGGGCCAGCAGGCGCAGGTTGATCACCGGATCGCCGCCCTGGGCCGCCCGCCGCCGCTCGAAGCCGGTGAAGCCGGCGAACGCGATGACGCTGGCTCCCAGGCAAGCCCAGGTCCAGGCGGGCCAGCCCTGCTCGCGGCCGAACGCCAGCGGCGTGACAAGCAGCGCCATCGCCGCGGTGAGCAGACACACTCCCGGCAGGTCCAGCCGGGCCTGCCCGCGGCTCTCGCGCGGCAGCAGCACCGCCGCGCCCGCCAGCGCCACGACGCCCACCGGCACGTTGACCCAGAAGATCGACCGCCAGCCCGTGCCGAACGCATCCGCCGCGATGAGCGGCCCGCCGAGCGCCTGGCCGATGACGGCGCTGCCGGACATGGTCATCACCAGGACGCTGAGCGCCCGCGCCCGGGACCGCCCGTCGAAGCTCACCTGGATTCCGGTGAGCACCTGCGGGACCATGATCGCGGCGCAGGCGCCCTGGGCGATCCGCGCGCCGATGAGCACCCCGGTTCCCGGCGCGAGACTGCAGGCGAGCGAGGCGAGGGTGAACCCGGCCAGGCCGGCCAGGTACACCCGCCGGTATCCGGCGATGCGGCCGAGCCGGGCGCCGGTGATGATCAGCATCGCGAACGCGAGGACGTACCCGGACACGACGAACTCGAGCGCGCCACCCGAGGCGTGCAGGTCCCGGTGGATGGACGGGGTGGCCACGTTGACGATCGCGATGTCGACGTTGGCCATGAACTGGCCGGCCACCAGCACGGCCAGCAGCCATCGCTGGCGCAGCCGTGTCGTCATGGGTCTCTCCCTTCCGAAGCGGGCTTCTAGAGCGGGCGGCCTGATGAAGGCTGGCAGTGCAGGCACGGGCGGAAGCCGGAACGGCCCGCCGCGGACAGGCTGGCGAACCCGCGCCGGTGCGCGGGCGTGATGCGCCGGGCGTTGCGGCACGACGGGAAGCACACGATGCCCGTGGTGTCGCTGGCCAGGTAGCGCGTACCGGCCGTGGCCAGGTCGCGAACCTCGTCCAGGTTGGCGCCCTCGCGCCGGAGCAGCGCCTCTTTGCTGGGAGTGCCGAAGACGTAGCCGCCGGCCACCCCGTCCGCCTGGACGATGCGGTGGCAGGGGATCAGCAGCGGCACCGGGTTGGCCGCGAGCGCGCTGGCCGCCGCCCGGACGGCCCGTGGGCGTCCGGCCTGCCGCGCGATCCACCCGTACGGGCGGGTCTCGCCGCGCGGGATGGTCATCGCGACCGCGAGCACGGACGCGGCGAACGGGGTGAGGTCGCGCAGGTCGAGGGCGACGCGGCCGGCCCGGCCGGTACGCAGCGCGGTCAGCAGCCCGGTCGGCGGTCGTGACGCCGGGAGCAGCGGGCGGCCGAACCGGGCTCGGAAGAGCCCGGCGAACTCCTCCGCCGTGCCGGCCGTCCTGAGGTACGCCACGCCCAGGTCGGTCGTTGCCACGTAGACATCCCCGGCCGGGCCGGGCACGCGCGTCCACCGGGCGGCCACCTTGTCCAGCAGGCGGCCGGGAGCCGGGACGGCCATCGCGGCCAGCCCGGCCAGCAGCGGGTCGTGATCGGAAGTCATGACACATTCACCCCTTCGGTGTTCAGGGCAGGATCGTCCGGGCGGACCCGGGCGGCCCTGAGCTCACGCAGGCGTCGCAGGCCGCGGGACACATGAGACTTCGCGGTGCCCGGCGGGCAGCCGAGCACGCTCGCTACCTCCGCGATCGGCAGGTCGGCCACGTGCCGCAGCACCACGGCGGCGCGCTGGCGGTCCGGGAGCAGGTCCAGCAGCGCGGCCAGCTCGCGGGAGGTCTCATGCCGCTCCGCCTGGGCCTCGACGCTGGCGCCGCGGGCCTCCGGCTCGGGCGCCTCGGCGTCCAGCACCACCCGCGGCTGCCGGGCCGCGGTCCGCACCTGGTTGCGCCAGGCGTTCAGCAGGATCGTGAGCAGCCACGGCCTGGTCCTCAGGGCCGCGATCCGCTCCCGGTCATAGCCGGACAGCGCGCGGAAGGCGCGCAGGAACGCCGTGGCCGTGAGGTCCTCGGCGTCCGCCCAGCCCCCGCAGATCCGCAGCGCGGTGCTGAACAGCACGTGCTGGTGAGCCTCGAAGAGGGCGGCAAAGCCCGCGTCGAGGTCGGCCGCCAGCTCCGCCGCGATGCGATCGGGCCCGGTCGCTGTCTGGTTCACGCCTCGGTAAACACCGCGACGGCCGGGCCGGTTGCAGTCGGCCCGGTTGCGGGCAAAAGCGCACCCGGCGGATATGGGGCGTATACGGCGAGCCTGCTTGCCGGCGTCCTGTCAAGGCCTTAGAGTCCAAGACCAGGTTCCGTGGGCATCGTCCCGGCCTTAGTACGGGAGGTTCGCACTGGTGGCAGCGACGCGCTTGACCGAGCCCCAGGCAGGTGAGCTGGGCCCGACCGGTCGGCCCTATCCGGCCTTTCCCCATCCTGAGCCGCTCCTTGAACATGGCCCCGCTCGCACTATAGCGGTCTGTAACCAGAAGGGCGGCGTCGGCAAGACTACGACCACAATCAACCTCGGGGCCGCCCTGGCCGAGCGGGGCCGCAGGGTCCTGCTCGTGGACTTCGACCCGCAGGGCGCGCTCTCCGTAGGCCTCGGCATCCAGCCGCATGACATCGACAACACCGTCTACAACCTGCTGATGGAGCGGGACGTCACCGCGCACGAGGTGCGGTACAAGACCAGTGTCGACGGCATGGACCTGCTGCCCAGCAACATCGACCTGTCCGGCGCCGAGGTCCAGCTGGTGCACGAGGTCGGCCGTGAGTACGTGCTCGGCGGAGTGCTGCAGCCGCTGCTGCCGGAGTACGACGTCATCATGATCGACTGCCAGCCCTCCCTGGGCCTGCTGACGATCAACGCGCTCGCCGCGGCGGACGGCGTGGTCATCCCGCTCGAGTGCGAGTACTTCGCGATGCGCGGGGTGGCGCTGCTGATGGAGACCATCGACAAGGTCTCCCGCCGGCTGAACACGAAGCTAACAATCGACGGCCTGCTGGCGACAATGTACGACTCGCGCACGCTGCACACCCGCGAGGTCCTGGCCAGCATGGTTAATGGCTTCGGCGACCAGGTATTTCATACCGTAATCAACCGCACGGTGAGGTTCCCGGACGCTACGGTGGCCGGAGAACCTATTACCAGCTTCGACTCCGGGTCAATGGGGGCTAATTCCTACCGGGAGCTGGCCAAGGAGGTACTGGAGCGGTGGCGGCAGGCAGGGGACGATC
>OBLV0100000725.1_pt1 | contig 9916 bp, 6 predicted proteins | sample 1520071 | NCBI WGS metagenome assembly OBLV01 (sample SAMEA3888446, study PRJEB22518) | metagenome | reverse complement strand
TCGGGCTGGCGATCCTCGGCACGGTGGCGTGGAGCGCGGTGGCGAACAGCATTCACGCGCAGGCCGTGGCCGCGGGCGCGGCGGCCAAGCATGCCGTGCACCTATCCGCCGCCCAGCAGGCGGCCGTGCAGAAGGCGATAACCGACCACGCCTTCTCGGTCGGCTTCTCCAAGGGATACGTGGTCTCGGCCGGGATCTCGCTGCTCGGACTGATCATCACGTTGGTCGCGATCCGGGTCAAGCGCGAGGACCTGGCCGGGATCAACCCGATGGCGGCGCCCGTCGACTGAGTCGGGTACGTGAGGGCCCCGCGGCGGTCTGCCGTCGCGGGGCCTTCGGCTTGTCCGGGGTGGCCTGGCATACGATCGCGCTATGACCGCAGGGCTGTTCTACGTCTATACCGACCCGGGAACCGTCGACGAGACGGAGTTCCACGACTGGTACGACCACGAGCACGGCCCGGCCCGGCTGACCGTGCCCGGGATCGGGCCCGCCTACCGGTACCGTGCCCTGGATGAGCTGAAGCCGCCGTGGCTCGCCCTGTACGAGCTGAACCGACCGGACGTCATCGAGAGCCCGGAGTACAAGGCGCTCAGCGCGAACGCGAGCGACCGGGACAAGGCCGTCGCCGCCGGGCTGGCCACCTTGGACCGCCGGGTCTACGAGCAGATCAGCGACGACGGGTCGCCGGCCGGCCGGAACCCTGATCCCGCCCCGGTGATCCTGGCCGTGGCCATGTCGGTGCCCGAGGGCAGCGAGAACGACCTGGCCGCGTGGTACACCGAGGAACACATCCCGATGCTGCTGCAGGTGCCGGGCTGGCGGCGGATCCGCAGGTTCCGGCTCACCCGCGCGCTGGACGCCCCCGGGCCTGAACCCGGAAGCTTCCTGTCGGTGCACGAGCTGGCCGGCCCGGAGGTCCTGGAGGACCCCGGGTTCCGGGCGGCTGTCAGCACGCCGTGGCGGGACCGGGTGGTGGCCTCGGCGCTGCGGCGGGAGCGGCGGGTGTTCGGCCTGCGCAACGCGATCGGCGGCTAGCGTGGCGTCGTTCGGCGATCCCCGGGTCAGGGACTTCCTCGCGCACGGCACCCGGACCGGCAAGCTGGCCTTCCTGGCTGCCGACGGGCGCCCGCTGGTCGCGCCGGTCTGGTTCGTCGTCGAGGATGACAGCCTGGTGTTCAACACGAACAGCCAGACGGCAAAGGGCCGCGCCCTGGCCCGCGACCCGCGGGTCAGCGTGTGCGTCGACCTGGAGGCACCGCCGTACGCGTTCGTCCAGGTCCAGGGCCAGGCTGAGCTGTCGGAAGACCCGGCCGAGCTGCTCCGCACCGCCACCGCGATCGCAGCGCGGTACATGGGTGCCGAACGGGCCGGGCATTTCGGCCAGCGCAACGGGGTGCCCGGCGAGCTGGTGGTCCGGTTGCGCCCGCTGAGGGTGCTCGCCAACTTCGACATAACCGGCTGACCACGACCTGTAATCGGGCACGGGTCATTTCGATCTTCCGGCGCACGGGTGCCCGCTGGCCGTATCGTTAGCATTGCACCAAGCGGGCATAACAGGAGGTTCCGGGTGTCGGCGGATGGCCCAGTGCGGCCGACTGGGCAGACTGCCGGCCCGGGCCACGCGTCCGGGTGGCCGGTCTGGTCGGGTGCGGTTCCACCGCTCGCCGAGGGTTTCACGGTCAGGCCCGATACGGTGCCGGATCTGGAAACCGCGCTGGTTCCCGGGGTCACGGTGGTGCTGGTGCCGGACCAGGCGGCCGCGTCGGCGCAGGACTGGCAGGGGTCGAGCGGCAAGACCCAGCTCGCCCGCTTCTTCGCCGAGTCGCTCTGGCGCTCCCCCGGAGTCGACGTGCTGACCTGGGTGGTGGCCAGCAACCGAGCGTCGGTGCTGTCCGGCTTCGGGGCCGCGGCCACGGCGATAGGCGCCGGCGACGCGGGCGATGCCGAGTCGATAGCAGCCCGGTTCACCGACTGGCTCAGCAAGTCCGCCCGGCCGTGGCTGGTCGTGCTCGACGACCTGCGCGACGCGGCGGACCTGAGAGGGCTCTGGCCGTCCGGCCCGGCCGGCAGGCTGCTGATCACGACGGACAATCCGGAGGTCCTATCCGCCGAGCGACGGGCGGTGACGCTGCCGGTGCCGGCCTTCAGCACCAGGGAGGCGATGGGCTACCTGTCCGGCCGCCTCGGCACGGACCCGGACCAGCGCAGCGGGGCGATCGACCTGGTACGGGACCTCGGCTGCGAGCCGCTCGCGCTCGCCCAGGCGAGCGCGGTGATCGCCGGCTCGGGCATGACCTGCCGCGACTACCGGCAGCACTTCATGCAGCGGCAGAAGCAACTGGCCGAGGCGGGCCGGGCCGATCCGTCGGCCGCCGCGGTGACCTGGACGTTCTCGGCCGAGTACGCCGAACACCTGTCGCCGGGCGTGAGCATCAGGTCGCTGGTGACGCTGGCCGCGCTGCTCGACGGGCACGGGATACCGGGCGCCGTGTTCACCACGGCGGCGGCCGGCGAGTACCTCGCCGGGGACGGCGCCGACCGGGATCCCGGAGCACAGGCGCCCGACCCGCAGCGGATCTGGAACGCGATCGGAAGCCTCAGGCAGGCGGGGCTGCTGACGGTCGACCCGTCCGGGACGTCGCCGACGGTCCGGATCGGCCCGGTGATCCAGGCGGTTATCCGCGCGGCGGTCCCCGATGACCTCTACGACCGGGCGGCCCGGGCCGCCGCGGACGCGCTGCTCGAGGTGTGGCCCCGGGACGAGCCGCGGTCGCGGCTGGCCGCCGACCTGCGCGCCTGCGCCGTCAGCCTGCGCCAGGCCGCCGGGGACGTGCTGTGGACCGAGGGCCGCTGTCACCCGCTGCTGATGCTGGCCGGGCAGAGCATGGACAGCGCGAGGCTGACCGGCCCGGCCGTCGCCTACTGGCGCGAGCTCGCCGCGGACAGCGAGCGGATCCTCGGTCCGGACGCTCTGGAAACGCTCGTGGTCACCGGCTGTCTGGGCGAGGCGCTGATGACCGCCGGGCAGGCGACCGAGGCGGTCCCGGCGTTCCAGCGGGTCCTCGACGGCCGGGCCGGCAAGCTCGGACCCGATCACCCGGGCGCCATCGCGGCTAAGGTCGCGCTCGGCCGCGCTCTGGTGGCTAACGGCCGGCCCGGGGACGCCGTCCCCGTCCTGGAGGAGGCGCTGGCCGGCAGCGAACTGGTCCGCGGCGCCGACCATATCGACACCCTCGCCGCGCGGGAGGAGTACGCCGCCGCGGCCCTGGCCGCGGGTCAGACCGCCGAGGCCGTCCGCTCGTACCGGCACGCGCTAGCCGACCGCGAGCGCATCCAGGGCAGCCAGCATCCAGGTGCCGCGTCAGCCAGCCTCGGGCTGGCCGCCGCCTACCTGGCGAGCGGCCAGGCCAAAACCGCCATCGCCCAGTACAAGCAGGTCCTCGCGAACACCGAAGGCGTGCTCGGCCCGGATCACCCGGACACCCTCCAGGTCCGCCGCAGCCTGGCCGCGGCGAACTTCTCCGCCGGGCGGATGGGCGCGGCACTGCAGCTCTACGAGGAGACCTGCGCGGGCTACGAGCGCACCATCGGCGCTAACCACGCCAGCACCCTGGCCTGCCGGGCGGAACTGGCCCGCGGGTATTACGCCACCGGGCGGCTGGGTGACGCGATTACCGTGCTCAACGACATCATCGCGCGTGGCCAGCAGACCCTGCCGGCGGGCGATCCGCTGATGCAGCGGATGCGGGAAGCCCTGACCAACATCACCGGATGAGGCCGGCAGATGGCGACGTCCCGGCTGGGCGGGGCGCTAGCGGCCGAACGGGATCATGTCGCAGCGCTCGCGGTCCAGGTCGTCGCAGCAGGACAGGCACCACGGCCGGCGCACCACGCTGGTGTTCTTGCGGCTGACCCAGAATCCGGCCGGGTTGACCAGGCAGTGGATGCACAGCGGGAAGGTGTGCGGCTGCCTGCGCGGACCGGGGATGATTCGCGGCTGGAGCGGGCGGGCGAGGAGCTTGTCCGCCGCCATCCGGTAGTGGTGGCCGCCGGCGCAGGACAGCGCGACGTGAGCGACGGGGCCGTCGGTGCTGGCCAGGGTGAAGCGTTCGGTGATCTCGGCCGCCGCGCCGCATCCCGGGCAGGTCGTGGCGCTCATGGCGATGCCACCGGGACGGGCGCGGGCCGTTCGGTCCCCGACGGCGCGGGCTGGGTCCGGTGCCGCCCGGCCGGCCAGGAGCGGAACCGGGAGCCGGAGACGCGGCGGCCGAAGGTGCCGCTGCCGGAGGTGCCGCGGCCGGCCGCGATCTCGGCCACCGCGTCCACGGCCCGGTCGACCTCGCCGGGGGTGTTGTACAGGTAGAAGCTGAGGCGGCAGCTGGCGGGCGGGTTCAGGCCGAGCGAGTGATGGGCCAGCGTGGCGCAGTGGCAGCCGGCCCGCGATTCGATCCCGGCCTCGTTCAGGGCCCGGGCAACGTCGACCGGATCCCGGCCGGCCAGGTTGAACGCGACCAGCGAGGTGCGCCGGGCCGCGTCCCGCGGCCCGTAGATCGTTATCCCGTCGATGCCCCCGAGCCCGTCGACCGCCCGGCGGGTCAGCGCCTGGTTCCACGCGGCGACGCGGTTCATCGCGTCCCGGACGGCATCGCGCTCGACCGGCCTGGCCGTGCCGAAGTACGCCGGGCGCTTCGGGGTCAGCGCCAGGTCGAGCAGCACCCGCAGCGCCTGCGCGGAGACGACAGCACCGAGGATGTTCGGGGTACCCGCGGCGTACTTCCAGGGCAGCGCGTTGTACTCGACGTGGTTGGGGAAGACCCGCCCCTCGGCGATCATGTCTCCGCCGTACAGGAACGGCAGCGCCGGACCCAGCAGTTGCTCCCTGGCGTACAGCACCCCCACCCCGAACGGTGCCAGCAGCTTGTGGAAGGAGAACGCGAGGTAGTCCGCGCCGAGAGCGCGCACGTCGGTGAACGATCCCGGTACCAGCTGCGCCCCGTCGATCAGGAGCCACGATCGCCGTTCCCCGTTCGGCTGGTGATAGCCGCTCGCGTCGGCCAGCGCCCGTACGGCGGCCAGCGGATTCCTGGTTCCCAGGAAGTTGGACGCGCCCGTGCAGCAGACCAGCTTGGTGCGCTCGTCGATCAGCGACGCCAGGTGCTCCAGGTCCAGCTCGCCGGAGACCGGATCGAACCGGGCCAGGCGGCACTGGACCCGGCGGCCGAACCGCGGCAGTATCTCCCGGCACATCGCGTACCAGGGCACGTAGTTGGAGTTGTGCTCCATCAGCGTCGTCACCACGTTGTCGCCGTCACGGAACTCGGTGAGCAGCGAGTACATGACCGCGTTGATGGCCTCGGTGGTATTCCGGTAGAGCGCGATGCTGGCCGGGCCGGGCGCCCCGATGAACCGCGCGATCGTGTCGTAGGACTCCTCGAAGCGCCCGGTCATCGCGGCCGAGGCACTGGACTGTCCCCGGTGGACGTTCTCGTAGTCCGGCCCGAGCGACGCGTACAGGGCCAGCAGCTCACGCGGCGGCTGCGTACTCGCCGCGTTGTTCAGCGCGACCCGGCCGCGCCCGGGAAACAAGAAGTGCCTGCGCACGGCCCGGACGTCGATCGTCTCTGGCGCCGGCGACCGGCCGACTCCCCCCTCGGCAGCTGTCATGACATGGTCCTTCCGCCCGTAGATTCGAGTGTCACCGCGCCGCCGTTCGCGATGCACCAGGAGAATCCCTGGATTCTTAGAGGAAGCCGGGCCGCGGAAAATACAGGAACATATGGACATGAGCCGGACAGCGGCGCTTGCATGGAGGGCAGGGACATCAGGCCGGGAATGCCGGGAGCCGCGGGGATGATCGTCAGCCGGACGGCGGAGCTCAGCAGGCTCGACGACCTTCTTACCGCGCTGGCCAGCGGCGAGGGCAGCGCGCTGGTCGTGCGCGGGGAAGCCGGGATCGGCAAGACGACGCTGCTGGAGACCCTGGCCGTGCGTTCGGGCGACGCGGTCACGGTGATCCGGACCTGCGGCGCCGAGACCGAGGCGGAACTCACCTTCTCCGCGCTGGCCGATCTGCTGGATCCGGTGCTGGGCGAGCTGACGGCGCTGCCGGAACCGCAGGCGGCGGCGCTCATGGGCGCCTTGGCCCTGGGACCGCCGGCCCCCGGTGACCGGCTCGCGGTCTGCGTGGCCACGCTGGGCGTGCTGCGGGCAGCGGCCCGGCGCCGCCCGGTGCTCGCCATGGTGGACGACCTGCAATGGGTCGACGCGTCGTCCCGCGAGTGCATCGAGTACGCCGCCCGCCGGGCCGGCGGGCCGCTCGCGGTCGTGCTGGCGGCGCGGGACCCGTGGTACCCGCCCGAGCACATCCACCTGCCGGAGCTGCAGGTCGGGCCCGTCGACGGCATCGGGGCCGCCGAGCTGCTGCGGCACCGGGCACCTGACCTGGCGCCGCCTGTGGCCGCCGCGATCGCGCAGGCCGCCGCGGGTAATCCACTGGCCCTGGTCGAGCTGACCGCGGCGTTGAACACCGGTCAGCGCACCGGTGCCGTACCGCTGGACCTCCCTCTTGCCCCGGGGCGGCGGCTGCAGCACGCGTTCTCGGGCCGGGTCGGCGCGCTGGGCGAGCCGGCCAGGCGGGCGCTGCTGATCGCCGCGGCGCACGCCGGGCCCGAGCTGCCGGTGATCGCCGCCGCCTGCCTGAACGCCGGGACCGACGTCGGGCATCTCGACGACGCGGAGGCCTCCGGCCTGGTGCGGATCGGCGCGAACCGAGTGAGCTTCACCCATCCGCTGATCCGCGGCGTGGTGTACCAGGACGCGCCGGCGGCCGAGCGTCGTGTCGCGCACGCCGCCCTAGCCGCGGCGCTCGGCAACGGCGACGACCGCCGAGCCTGGCACCTGGCGGCGGCCGCGGTCGGAACCGACGAGGAGGTGGCGGCCAGGCTGGAACGAGTCGGCGGCCGCGCGGTGGCGCGCCGCGCCTACGCCGCGGGCTCCCGCGCCCTGGATCGCGCGGCGCGCCTCACCCCGGCCCGGGAGACGGCGAGCCGCCGCCTCATCGCCGCGGGCCGGGCGGCCGGCGGCGCGGGCATGGCAGATCGCGCGCTCGCATTGTTCGGCGAGGCGGCCGAGATAGCCGACGGCGAAGAACTCCGGACGCGGGCGCAGCAGTTGCGCGGCCAGGTCATGCTCTGGCGCGGTCAGGCGGCCGAGGCGCTGCCGCTGCTGGCCGGACAGGCCGCGCTGGTCGCACCGCGGCTACCGGCGCTGGCGGCCGCGATGTACTCGGACGCGGCCAACTGCGCCACCACGACAGGTTCCTACCTGGAGGCGGAGAGGCTGGCCTGGCGGGCGGCCGGGCTGCTCCCGGCCGACGCCGATCCGGCCCTGCGCGGGACGGTGCTGGGGATGCTCAGCTGGGCGCTGCTGCTGCGCGGGAAGGCATCACGGGCACGCCGGGTTCTCGCTGAGGCGGCCCGCCTCGCCGAGGGCGACGATCCGCTCGGCCTGGACTGGCTGTCGCAGCACCTCGTCCTGCGGTGCCAGATTCCGCTCGGCGAGTTCGAGCGGGCCAGGGCCGAGAGCCTGGAGCTATGCCGGCGAACGCGGGAGGCCGGCGCGCTCGCCTCGGTGGCTGGCGCGCTGCTGGTCGCCGCGGACGCCGCGTTCCGGCTCGGCGACTGGGAGGCGGCCGACGCCGCGGCTCTGGAGGGCCTTCTTGCCACCGGCGAGGTCGGCCAGCCCGCGATAGCGGGCGGGCTGCTCACGGTCAGGGTGCGGATCCTGGCGGCACAGGGACGGCACGAGGAGGGCCGCGCGGTGGCGCAGGCGGCATTCCAGCTCGCCGAGTCCACCCGGACAGCCTCCGGCCTGCGGTATGTGCACGCCGCGCTGGGCTTTCTCGAGCTCGGCCTGGACCGGACCGGTGCGGCCATCGGCGAGCTCGAGACGGTCGGGCGGCTGATCGAGGGCACCGGGCTCGAGGAGCCGGTGATGGTCCCGTGGGAGCCGGATCTGATCGAGGCCTACGCCCGGCAGGGCCGGGCCGACGACGCCCGGCGGGTACTCGCCCGGCTACAGCGGCTGGCGGACCGGACCGGCAGCCTGGTGACACAGGCCGCCGCGGCCCGGTGCCGCGGCATGCTCGACGACGAGTTCGAGCCGGCCTTCATCGCCGCGCTCGCCCTCGACGACCAGCGGCCGATACCGTTCGAGCGGGCTCGGACGCTGCTCGCCTTCGGGCGCAGGCTGCATCGCGCCCGGCGGCGCGCCGAGGCGCGCGAGCGTCTCCGCGAGGCGCTAGGCGGATTCGGGCAACTGGGTGCCCGCGCCTGGGCCGAGCAGGCCGAGGCCGAGCTGAACGCGGCCGGGGCCCGCCGCCGCCGTGCACCCGATGACAGCACGCTGACGCCCCAGGAGCTCCGGGTGGCCGCGGCCGTGCAGCGCGGCGCGTCGAGCCGCGACATCGCGGCCGACCTGTTCCTGTCGCCGAAGACGGTGGAATTCCACCTGCGCCAGATCTACCGCAAGCTCGGCGTCCACTCCCGGACGCAGCTGATCGCGGCGCTCGCGTCGCTCGCGGAGCGAGCGCAGGCGACCGACACCCCGTAATGCCCGCTAGCGGCACCGGCGTTTCGTCTGATGCCCTGTGGCTTACTGGTAGGAAACCATGGAGAGCTGCGGGGTTCTCGCGATTGTCTGCTGCGGACTCATCATCGGATGGTCCTTGACATAGAAGTTCTTCCATCCGAAGGCCACCCCGGCCGGAGCGGCCCCGGTGACGGCTTGCCAGGTCTGCTCCTTATCGGCACTCGTGCCTTGCCCGTCCATGTGGATGAGAATGGCCAGGTCCTCGTGCCGGGTGTCGAGCTGCTGCTCGTCGCCGATCATCGACAGCCTGAACTGGTGCAGCACGAGGAGTTTCTGGGGCAGCCGGTGGCGTGCGGTAAGGCCGGCCAGCCAGCTGATGACGGTGTTCACTTCGCTGCTGCTCACGCTGCCGATCTGGTGCAGCGGCAGCTGATGCGGCGTTAGTTTCCACTCCGGGTCCAGGGCCAGCCCGACATCGGGCATCCGCAGGAGCGACCGGTAACTCATAGCCTGGGCGAGCAGGCTAGCCCGGCCGGGCTGCAGGTCCAAGATGACGTACATTCCGGCGGCCGTCGCCCGGCGCACCCAGGGGCGCAGGGATGCCACCGCGGACTGGTAGGAGTAGGCGCCGTCCCGGCCGGGGCGTGCCTGGGCGACGGTTGCGATGATCTCCAGGGCCGGTACGACCGGGACCCTGCTCAGGGCCTGGTACGCCGCGGCGACCTTCTTGGCCCGCGCGATGCTGGCCGACAGGTCTTGCTCGCCGAGGACGCCGAGCGAGGGAGCGCCAGGGTGACCGTACAGGGCGACCAGCAGGCGCCCGGGGAACAGGACCTGGCCGCCGCCGGGCAGCTGTACCCCGGTCTGCGCGACGGCGACCCGGGATGCCAGCTGGGCGGCCGACCCGAATCCCGTCCCGATGGCGAGCACCTGGCGGGGGCGCGCCGCCGATAGCGCGGCAATGGCGGCCGGGTCGGCGCGCGGGTCGGCGCCGCGGACCGCGATCACCCGGACCCCTGCCACTCGCGCGGTGGTGACGGCTGCCAGCGTGGCGGCGTCGCTGTCGCCGGGATGCACGAGCAGAGCCAGGCGGCCCAGGGGCGAGGGTGCCTTGGTCGCGGGCAGCATCGCCGGGTCAGTGACTATGTGGATGCCCGGCAGCCGAGCCGCCTGCATACCCACCGTGAGCACGGCGCGCGGGTCCAGCGCCTTGATCTGCGCCCGCAGCAAGGCGGTGACTACGCCTGCGGGGCCTGGCCACGCCGAGGAAAGCAGGAGCGGCGCGTGTGCCCGCTGCGCCGACCGGGCCGCCGCTAGCTCAGCC
>OBLV0100000724.1_pt1 | contig 9918 bp, 8 predicted proteins | sample 1520071 | NCBI WGS metagenome assembly OBLV01 (sample SAMEA3888446, study PRJEB22518) | metagenome | reverse complement strand
TTCGCTGGAGGCCTATGCGCATCGATAAGTGGTTGTGGGCGACGCGGTTGTTCAAGACCCGCACCTTGGCGGCGGAGGCGGTGAAGGGTGGGCGCGTACACGTCAACGGCGCCGCGGTGAAGCCGAGCCGCGAGGTCGGCGCCGGCGATCAGCTCGAGATCACGCTCGGTCGCGTGCGGCGGACTGTGATCGTGCGCGACGTGGCCGAGCGCCGCGGGCCGGCCGCAGAGGCCGCGAAGCTCTACGACGAAACGGAGAGCAGCACCGCGGAGCGCGAGCGCGCGGCCGAGCAGCGCCGGCTCGCTGGACCACTGCCCGTCGGCCGGCGGCCGACCAAGCGCGACCGGCGCCGTTACGACGCCGGCCGGTACTAGCGATCCACCACCGGCACCGCCCTACGACTTCGAGCCGCGGGCGCCGGCGACGATGGTTGAGAGTCGACTCCGGATCGGGTAGATCCCGATTTGGCGTTCACGGTTCACGCTTCGATCACCCACCCAAGAAAGCACGCGACCTTGGCCTTGTCGTCCGGTCTTGACGATCGCATGGTTCGGCACGATGCGGGTCGGATCCATCGGAGTCACGACGGAAGAACGTTGGGAGAATCCGAGTCCCTACCTGTGCAAAGGCGGTGGCCTCCTAACCTTGCCATCGTCCTCACGTTGAGTTAACCGAGGGTGTTTCTTCAGGCGCCCCAGGGCGGAAACTACACCAAGGATGGACTCGGAGGGCGGGCGCTCATTGCCCCCAAAACACTGACGCTCGTCCTCCAACCACGTCGAGCGGTTGGCAAACTACCGGCCGACTTAGGCTCATCGACCGTTCGCGCTGATGGCCTTACCCCAACCCAGTCGACGAGCAACAGCGCGGCTGCGACGAGGACGTGGCGCGGGAACGGGGCGCCCGAGGTGACGCCGTCGTGTACCCGCTGAACGCGTTCGGCGGATGCGGCTGGCACGCCCTACTTCAGTGCTAGGAACAGGTACCGGTTGAGGCTGAAGAAGTAGTCATCCCCCAGCGCCGCCAGATCCTCGGCCCAGTCCCGCGCATCGCGCTCGGTCAGCCCCTGCCGGCCTGGAACGAACGCCGTGATAAAGCCGATCATGCGAGCGCTGATGGTGTTCGGGTCGTAGCCGGCGTTCAGCAGCGGGATCGCCGCGCGGCGGGCGATCGAGAATCCCGCTGCCGACAGGAGCCCGGTCAGCCGCCGAGGGAGATGGGGGTCGACGAGGTGCTCTTCCCAGGCAGCGAGCACGCGGCGCATGCGCTCAGCATCGCGTGAGTGCCACACGATCGAGCCCCAGTCGGTGTCGAGCACGAGCAAGCGGCCCCCCGGTCGCAGCACGCGGAATGCCTCCCCGAGCGCCGCCGGCGCGTCCTGCACGTACTCGTACACCTGCGTTGCGACCGCGGCGTCGAACGTTTCGCCCTTGAAAGGGAGCGCGCAGGCGTCGCCGGCGGCGAACCGGATCTCGGCGGCACCCTTCGGGGGCCGGCGGCCGCGCGCGAGCGCGAGCATGCTCTGGCTCGGGTCGATGCCGTCGACCGAACCGACAGCACCCACATCGGCCGCCATCTCGCATGCGAGGAGTCCTGGCCCCGACCCGACGTCGAGCACGTTCTCCCCCTGTACGAGCGCCAGGGCCGCGCGTGTGACACGGCGTTGCTCGACGAAATCAGGCGTCATATAGGTCGCCTCGGCCCGCCGCGAAGCGTCCTCGTCGAACTGGAGCGTGGTGCTCATCCCACGATCTTTTCAGTGTCTCGCAGCGCTCTCAACCTCATGCGCCGGCTACAGCTAGCCCGATTACTGGGGTTGTTTACCGCTACCGAGGACACCTGGCCCTCGTGACGCGCGAGTTCGCAGCCCGAGCCTACGGCTGCCTCGGCGCAGTCTCGGTTTCTGAATCCCGCTCGCTTAGCCGAGCCTTGTACTCCTCGCCCGTCACGCCGCCGATCGCGTCTCGGACGCGCTCCTTCAGAACCTCGGTGCGGCGGTCGGAACGGAACCGATGCTCGGCCTTTGCCTGTTTGCGGGGTCTGCGTTCCCCGTAGAAGCGTCGGGCCCAGGGTGAGTGCGGCTTGCCGATACGCACGGTGCCATACATGGCAATCGGCGGCACGAGTAACCCGATCGCGCCGTGAAATACGCGCTGTTTTAGGAAGCACACGACCGAGAGCACGAGGATCACGGCGACCACGAGGGCTGTTCCCAATACGTTGAACGGCGCTGGCGCGCTGATTTTGAGCGAGAAGCCGCCCACGAGGATCAACCCCATGAACGCAACGGCGATCACGGATGCGTCAATCGAGCTGCGCCCCTCGCGCGACCAGTAGACGTCGTCGAGGTAAATCCAGAGGGCGAACTCGTCAATCGTCAGGCCCATGCCGACCCCGAATACAAAGGCGCACACCTCATACCACCAGCCGCTGGCGAGAAGCGCGAAGCTGATGACTCCCGCCGCCATCATCATGGTGATCCCCCACACCAGGTGGTGCAGGTGCACACCGCCCTCGCTCACCACGCTCCCAGGCCACCAGGGCACGCGTGGGCTTCGCATCAGCCGTGCCGACAGGCGGATGAATCCAAACGACCCGATAAAGCCAACGAACACCAGGAACAGGTACTGGCGGCCGTGGTCGACGAGCTGGTGCTCCCAGAAATCAGAGATGAACAGTCCAGTCGGGGTACCGACCACGCAACCAGAGGCTAGCCGCGGGCCACGCCGGATCGCAACTCTGAAGACCGGAATCTAGGCCGAGAGGGGAGGCGACTGGCGTGCCCGCCTCGACAAGTGTCCAGGTCGGTCTATCTCGTCGGCCAGTCGCTTATCGCGGGCGAAACCTGTAGCGCCCACGGCTCGAACCTGCGATCCACGCTCAGAAGACGCGTCATGACCTCTGGTTTCCGCATCGACGCGGCTTCGGCGGCTCGATTGTCAAGGCCGCCCCCCGCAGGCCTGCGTTCTCGGACTTGCGAAGCGCGGCGCACGCTAATCCCGCCGAGCAGAATGCTCCAGCTAGTCTCTGCCCGTGGAGAGTCAAGCGGCCCGGCGATGGGGCGCGCGCTTGCGTCGACCCCCAATCGGAATCTTCTGGCTGATCGCAGCCGTGCTGGTGGCGCTCTACGCGGCGCACCAGGCCCTCGGCCTAGGAGGTCCGAGCCTCAACGGCCTGTTTAATGACTGGGTCAACGATGGGCTTATGTGGGGCGCAGCGTTCGCCTGCTTCGGGGCAGCGCTCCACGCCACTCCGAGCCGCGCGGCCTGGTTACTGGTCGCTGTCGCGCTCACGAGCTGGGCTATCGGCGACACGATCCTGAGCATCCGCTTCGGTGCCGGCGCCACACCAACGGCGACGAGCATCTCTGACGTGTTCTGGCTTGCCTGGTATCCGCTGGTCATTGCCGCGCTGGTCCTACTGGTCCGAGACCGGGTTCCGCGCTTCGAACTTCACCGCTGGATCGACGGCCTCGCGGTGATGCTGCTGGTGGCGACGCCCTGGGTCGCCTTGTTCCTGCAACCGGTCGCGGAACACACGCACGCGTCGGGGCTTGCGGTCGTCGTCGACTTTGCCTATCCGCTGGCCGACGCGGTCCTGGTCGGCGCGGTCCTCGGGGTATTTGTCCTAATGGACTGGCGACCGGGTCGGATGTGGCTGGCGCTGGGAGCCGCTCTAATGGCGATGGGGATTGCCGACGCAATCTATTCGGTGCAGGCGCTGGGTCACTCTCACGATCGAGGGGTCTATGACGCTACGTGGGTGGGTGCCGCGATTCTCGTGGCCTATGCGGCGTGGCTGCCCCACCCGGGTCGACTCGAGCCGCGAGAACTGGTTGGGTGGCGTGCGATTACTCTGGCGATCGTCGCCCAAGCGCTAGCCGTGTCGATCCAGATCTACGCCATCTTTGACGAGATCCCACAGAGCGAGCGCATCCTGACCGTCCTCGTTCTGATCATTGCCACGATCCAGATCGTGTCGACCCGGCCTCGTCCACAATCCGAATCTGACCTGGAGGCTGCCCGGCCGGTGACGGAACTCAGCGCGCCCGCAGCAAAGCCCCGCCCGGTCGGGGCCAGCCCCGGCTCGCGCGGATCGGTGACCGCCCGTGAACAGCGAGGCAAGTTGAAACCGGACGGCACGACGTCCTCGCCAAACCACCCTACGGAACATGCCGCCTCCCATCGCGACGCACTCGACGCATAAACGCCTATATCTCGGCAACGACCCGCTGGTCGATGATGATTGCGGTCGGCGGCGTGCGGCAGCGCGAGATGCGAGAGTGCGCGGAGGAAGTCACCGAGATGTAGGCAGGTGGCATTGCACCTCTCAGGGCACAGCGAGCGGCGAGGCCCCTCCCGAGTGCGCCCCGCTTGTCGCCTTGCGTCGGTCGCTCGCGACCTCGCGAGCCCTTTCGTGGGCGATCGCCCGTGTGGCGACATCGTGGCCGCGGGGGCGACCGCGCAAGGACGCGCTGGCATGCCCGACGCTCAGTTCTGCCTCGGCTCGACCATGATCAAGAGCAGCAGCCAGCCCAGCACGGCCCCTGTGCACTCATTGCTTTTGTACCGGCCAGTCATCGAGTGGACTGTGTAGCCGACGAGCGTCCGAGGACAGGCCTCTTGAGGCTGTCGCGGCGACCGCTGTAAATCGGCGCTCGAACGAAAGACGGCTGCTCGGAACCGCGGTCAGCCGATGCCTGAGAGGGCCGCTCCCCCGACGCTGAGCAAGATGATCCCAGAGATCAGAGATGCCCAGCGGCCGACGACGAGCGAGCCGACAGACGATCCAATGCTCGACCCGCCGCTGATGAAGATCAACGAGAACGCCCCCGCCAGTACCGTCGTCGTCAGCGGAGAGATGCCCGCGACTCCCGCGCCGACTCCAGTTCCAACGTTGTTTAGCGAAAGAGCAACCCCCAGCGCTAAAGCACCGCGGCAGGAGATGATCTCGCTCCCCTTGAGGTCACCTCGAGGCCGGTCACAACCCACCGACAGGCCGCGGCTCCCGGACTCGCGCGCCCCGGCCCGCATGCGGACTGCGCGAAGCGATACGACCACTGACCACCCGCCGATCGCAATGATGATCGATGATCCAACTGCCGATGACAGCGCAGGCGACAGCACGCTCGACAGCGCGCGACCGAATGTCAGCGCACTCGCGGTCCCAGCCATCGTTACGACGGCGATGATCGCGTTGGGCGTGCAGGGGATCCTCGTGCCGCGCATACCAAACGCGACGCCGGCCGCAAAATTGTCGAGATTCGACACCATCGCGATGAGCGCCGCAGAAAGCCAGAGCACGACGCAGAGGATACGTCGGCCGTGAGCGATCGTCAGCGCATGGAATCCCAGCACCCCTTCCCTCAAAACCGGACTCCGACCGGTTTGGCGACCGCTATCTCGGCGTGCCCGGTAGGTTACGAGCGTGGCGACTGAGCGAGGCGCCGGAGCCCGGACGGGGCCGAGTCGTAAGCAGCAGGTTGTGACCGCGAGCGTGCTCGGAGCGGTGGCGGGGGCGGCGCTGACGGGGCACCGCGGAGCGCCGACCGCGGCGCGCGGCGCGGCAGTCGGAACGGCTGTCCTGGGCGCCGCGGAAGCCGTGTCGCGGGCACGGCAGCAGCCCGGCCAGATTCCTGAGCTGTGGTCGCGCATCCTCGCCAGCGGCGCGCTGGCCGCACCGGCGGGCTGGGCCGGGGGACGACTGAGCGGGTTCGGACCGCTGACGGTTGGCACCGTGAGCGGCGCAGTCGCCGGGGGGCTCGGCCTGCGGCCGCAGAAGGTCGTGCTCGGTCCGGCGGTCGGGGCCGCGGTGGGCGGCGCATTCGAACTGCGTGACCGGGCCGCGGAACCGGCCGTGGTCGCGGCGACGAGCGTCGTGGCCTTCCGGGTGCTGTCCGCGCTGCTGTTCCGCGACGCGCAGGTCACCATGCTCGCGGAACGTGTGCAAGCCCAGGACCTGCCGTTCGTTGTGCCGTTGGAGTCACGCAGTCGGTATGTCGGCACGGGCTACGTCAGACAGCTCGCTGATGTGCTCGGCGGCACCTACACCCCCGACGCGGCCGATGTCGGGATCGTCGCCTCGCTGGATTCGCTGGCCGGCCCCGAGCTCGATCCCGCGCAAGTGGATCCGCTGGTACGCGAGTTCTACGAGCACACGACCCGGTTCACGCTCGACATCGTGCCCGAATGGCGATTGTGGGTACGTCCCGGCTACCTGCTGTACCGCAACCTGCTCGCAAGGCCGCTGGGCCAGGCGAGCGTGCCCATGAATCAGCGCGAGACCCAGCGCGGCATCCGCAGTCGAATCGACACGATCGCCGCTCCCGGCGAGGACCTGGTGGCGGTGCGTGGCTGGATCCGGTCGTTCACCGACAATGATGAACCGATCTACATCGGTATCTACACCACATATCGCGATGAGGAGCGCGGCTACGTCAGCGTCGGCTTCCCGCTCCCCCAGGCCAGTTTCACCGCGACGCTCGCACCGAGGGCGCGGCCGGGCGGCGGGCTGATCCTGACTAGCCGCAGCGAGCTGAAACACCCCGGGCATTACCTCACTTACATCGACGCTGAGACGCGGGAGCTGACGACGGCCGCTGTCGAGGGCTTCGCCGAGCAACTCGACGTGTACTTGGAGGAGGGCGAACTGCGCGCGGAGCACGCGTTCTGGATCTTCGGCTTTCCGTTCATGGTGTTGCACTACCGGATGCACCGCAAGAGCTGAACGGGCAACGACGTGAGGCGAGCAGGCCTGCTTTCCGTCCGCCGTGTTCCCCCACGCGTGAACCGTTCCTGGCTCGATCGTGCGCGCGCCTCCTGACAAGAGCACCTCGTCGCTGCTCCCCAGCTCAGCGCACACCGATCCGCTCTTGCCCTCAAATCGCTCCTGCTGGCGAGGGTGGCGGTGCGGGGGTGGCGACGACCGCGCTTTCACCAAGATGAAGATCGAACTCGCAAAAGGTGCCTCCCGCCGATTCGCACGTGTCCCGCGAACCGCCGAGTTGCACTGCTGTTCAGCCGCGACCTGACTGCCGCGATGGTGACTCAGGCGTGTACCCGAATACCTCAGCCTCACTGTCCCAGACACAGTGTTGTCATACCAATCCGATTCGACGACGAGGACCCGTGACACGATGTCAACGACAGAACGCTCGCTGCGGAAAACACGTTCGTGGTAACCGGGTTGCCCCCGAGGCCCGGATTGGTCGATATGGCAGCCATCGACGACGCGGCCCCGGTATGCTCACCGCAAGGTAGACAATGACTGGTGAGTGGGCTGCAGGGTTCGCGAGAAACTACCGTCGTGTGGGCGCAGGAAGCTCGCGGGCGGCCCTCGTCCTGGCACTGTGCTGCTCGGGCATCGCGGGTTGCGGCCATTCGGGCACGAGCGCAGCCGGGCAGCGCAGCGGCTCGAGCCACACTGCGCACCCCGCGCCCACGGCCACGACACCTTCCCGAGCGGCCGCCCAGCGCGTGTGCCAGCGTGCGGCCAGCGCCGCTGATTCGCAGCTGCGCGTAGCCGTGCGAATCGAGGTCGCAGATGCCGATCCCGCGTACCTGGAATGCCTGCTGGACGCCCCGGAAATCCACGTGGACATCGTGGCGCAGGCGATCGCGCAGGCGCTCGGCGACTACGACACCACGCTGATTCACCAGGTGCAGACATACGTCGAACCTCCCCCGCCTAGCGGCGTCCGCAACCGCGCCCAGCTTCCACACCCCATCCCCGGGATAGGCACGAAGGCGGCCTGGATACCCGATCAGCAAAAGCTGCTTGCCACCAACGGCACTCCCAACGGCGGCGGCAACTTCCTGTCGGTCGCCGTGACCAGCCGCTCGACCTCGAGCTCGGCGCAACTCGCGCTGGCGCGGGTGATCGCCAAAGCGACGTTGGCGGTAGCGCCCCAAGGGCCGGCTCTCCCGTCTGAGCACTGACATGGAGGACCGGTTGCAAAGCGCGGGTCGTCACTCCGTGGAGGGCGTGCGGCCGAGGCTTCGTGCGACTCCTTTTGTTTTGCACCGAGATGCAACAGAGATCCTCCTGCCGGCGGTTTGGTGGTGCCCGAAGGTAGGGTTCTGATTGTGGGCGTCTCAGTCAGACCGAGCGATGCGTGGGTGCTCCCGGCGGAGCCCTCCGCGGTGACCCTGCTGCGACACCGGGCGGCGGAGTTCGTATCCACGGCGGGCGCTTCGGACGAGCTGACCGAAGCCGTCGCCCTCGCCGTGTCCGAGACTGTCACGAACGCGGTCGTCCACGCCTACGACGGCCAGGAACGCGGGGACGTCCGGGTCAGCTGCCACGCAGACGGCGAGCGCTTCATCGTTGAAGTGGCCGACGAGGGCTCTGGCATCTGGCTACGTCAGGACTCTCCTGGGATGGGGCACGGTCTGGCGATGGTGGGCGCCCTGGCGCACACCCTCGATATCGCCCCCGGCCCCGCTGGGCGCGGCACCGCCGTGACGATGGCTTTCGGTGCGGTTCCGCCACCCGACGTGTCGCCGGGATTGGACATGCTTTGCCAACTGGCTCTCGAGACCGTAGCCGACGTTTCGAATGTCGACCTCGTTCACGAAGGCGTGCTGCGCCGCGTGGCCGCAGAAGTCGCGAACGATCCCGCGCTGACAGCTTGGCTGCGTGCAGCGGTGCCCCCGGCGAAGCCGGGGACAGCGACCTGGTCGGCGCTGCGCGAAGGCGGCGCGCGCCTGGTCGTCCACGACCCCACCGTCCCGCGATCGCCGGGTGGTACCGGAGAGCGTCTCAATCTCATGTGGTGGGTGGCGGTCGCGCTCGAGAAGACCGACGGAACGCTAGCCGCGCTCTGGGGACTCGGCGGCCGCGAGGGTGGACACCCTGTGCCTCGCGAGGAGGTCATCGGCATCTTCGCCGACGCCGCGCACCGCAACCTTGTGCAGCCCGCCGAGCGGGCTCTGCTACGCGCTCGGCTGGCGATGACTTGCCCTTAGGGCCGGGTTGAGGAAACCGCCGCAGGCATCACCGCCGCCACCAGCACGGCGAGCACGGCGAAGACGCCCCACCATCCCAGCCCCGTCGCGCTCAGTGCGCCGATCAGGACCGCGCCGGTTGCGGTCCCGGCGTCGAAGGCCCCGTTCCACACGGCGCTGGCGACCGGCCGCTCGCTCGAGGTGGTGCGGGCGAACGAGTAGACCAGGGTGAGGCACTGAATCGCCCCATAGCCCAGCCCGAGCATTGCGCAAGCTGCCAGCACGACCCCATCGGAGGGCCGACTCAGGCCGGCGCCGAGCGCGAGCAGGCCGGCGATGGCCACTCCGCAGGCCCCGGCCAAGAGCCACGTGCGCCCTGGCCGGTCGACTTGCGCCCCGGCCTGCCACCGAGCCAGCGCGGTGGCGACGGCGAACAGCAGAAGCCCAACGGTTGCGACGAGCTCCGAGCGCACGATCGGCAGGATCGTCAATACCGCGCCGGCCGCGATCGTGATTGCGTAAAGCACGGCGGCGGGCAACAGCGAGCGGGCGATGGCCCGCCGGGTGGCGCCCGCCGGCACCGCCTGAGTCGACTCGGGGGCGACCCGCCGCCAGCCACCGCCCAAGGCGAGAGCCGCGCCCAGAGCGGGCACGCCAGCGATGGCCGCAATGGGCCAGAAGCCCACTGCGTGCAATAGCACTACGGACAGGGGAATCATGATCACGTTGGGAATCCCGGCGGCCAGGCCGTACAACCCTGCCGTCTCGCCCTGGCGGCCGGGCGGCGCGACCTCGCTGGCCATATACGCGCCCGCGACCGTGAACACGGCGAACCCCACGCCCCGCAGCACGCAGATCAAATACAGCGCAGCGCCCGAGCTCGCCCAGATCAGCAGCGGCGCCGGCAGCCCCAATACGACGAGGCCGATGGCCATCGTGGCGGATGTCGACAGGCGACGCAGGAGCGCGGGCA
>OBLV0100000723.1_pt1 | contig 9921 bp, 7 predicted proteins | sample 1520071 | NCBI WGS metagenome assembly OBLV01 (sample SAMEA3888446, study PRJEB22518) | metagenome | reverse complement strand
GCAGTCCGCCACCACCTCGTCATCGACATGGCCGTCGAGGTCGATGATGAAGCAGTACTCGCCGAGGCCGCGTTTGGTGGGCCGGGACTCGAGCTTGGTCAGGTTCAGGTTGCGGGCGGAGAACTGCCCGAGGATGCCGTGCAGGCTCCCGGGTTTGTCGTCGGCCTGGAAACACACGATGCTCGTCTTGTCGTGCCCCGTCGGCGCGGGGATCCCGTGTTCGGTTCGGGCGACGAGCACGAAGCGGGTCGCGTTGTCGTCGTGGTCCTCGATGCCCGAGACCAGCACCTCTAGCCCGTAGAGCGACGCCGCCAACTTCGTTCCGATGGCCGCGGTGCCCGCCGGCCGTTCCTCGCCCACCAGGCGGACGCCCTCGGCGGTCGAAGTCGCCGCTACCTCCTCGACGCCGGGGAGGTGGGTGCGCAGCCACTGGCGGCATTGGGCCGTGGCGTGGGGAAACGACACCACCCGCTTCACCGCCTCTAACGTCGCGCCCGCCGGCACCAGCAGATGGTGCTGAATGACGAGGACGACCTCCCGGACGATGAGCAGGTCCGGCCCGAAGACGAGGGCGTCGAGGTTGGAGTTGACGGTTCCCTCGATGGAGTTTTCGATCGCCAGGAACCCGAGGTCGGTGCGCCCCGCCTCCACCGCCGCCACCACGTCGGCAAAGGTCGGCAGCGGCACCGGCTCGCACCCGGCCAGGTCGGGATCGGAAAGCAAAGCCTCCTCGGAGAACGTCCCCGGCGGGCCGAGAAAGCCGATCCGGGGCGGCGGGGAGGCGGAATCACCCATGGTGCGGGCAGGATAGAACGGTCATGGATGCTGACGCCCTTCGAACATTGCTCGACGAGGTGCGTTCGGGGAGCCGGACTCCCGATGACGCCGTCCGCGCGCTGCAGCACCTCCCGTTCACCGATTTGGGCTACGCCCGAGTCGACCATCATCGGCTGCTGCGGCAGGGATTGCCCGAGGCGGTGTACGGGCGGGGAAAATTGCCGGCGCAGTGTGCTGGCATCGTCATGGAGCTCTTGTCGGTGCCCAACGGAGGGCCAGTGCTGCTGACCCTCGCTGACGACGAACAGGCCGGCGCCGCCATGGCCGCCAACCCTGGCGGGGTGCGGACCGGCACTACCGTCGTCTGGCAGCCGGCGCCACCCCGCCCCGAGCGGGTCGTGATCGTGACCGCCGGCACCGCCGACCTTCCCGTCGCCGAGCAATGCGAAGTCACCCTTGCCGCCTTTGGCTTCAAGCCGGTGCTGATCCCCGACTGCGGCGTGGCCGGGATCCACCGCCTGATCGATGTGCTCGACGATCTGGTCGCCGCGCACGCCGTGGTCGCGGTCGCCGGCATGGAGGGGGCGCTCGCCAGCGTGATAGGCGGCCTGACCGGGGCCCCGCTCATCGCCGTGCCCACCAGCGTCGGCTATGGCGCCGGCCTCGAGGGCGTGACCGCATTGCTGGCCATGATGGCCAGTTGCGCCGCCGGCCTGGTCGTCGTCGGGATCGACAACGGCTTCGGTGCCGCGTGCGCCGTGCTGCGCATCCTCGGCCCCGCCGCCGACGACGGACCCGCCGCCGACGACGGACCCGCCGCCGACGACGGACCCGCCGTGGAGGCGGGCCAGGTCCCGGGATCGGCAGGCGACGAGGGGAGACCCCAGTGACGAGGGTGGCGTGGTGGCACTGCTTCGCCGGCATCGCCGGCGATATGGCCCTCGGCAGTCTGGTGGACGCCGGCGCCGACCTCGATGCCGTCGTCGAGGTGTTGCGCGGGTTGCCGATCGAAGGTTGGCGGGTCAGCGCCGAGCCGGTGCTGCGGGCCGGTGTCGCGGCCACCCAGGTCAGCGTCGAGGCGGAAGAGACCGGCGTGGTGCGGACCCATGCCCACATCGCCGGCCTGCTCACCGAGGCCCGGTTGCCCGAGCGGGTCCGCCATCGGGCATTGGTCACCTTTGCCGCCCTCGCCGAGGTCGAGGGCCGGCTGCACCGCCGGCCACCGTCGCAGGTGCACTTTCACGAGCTGGGTGGGATCGACGCCATCGTCGACATCGTGGGTACCTGCACCGCGCTGGAGATCCTCGGCATCGACGAGATTTACGCCAGCGCGGTGGCTACCGGCACCGGCATGATCCGCTCCAGCCACGGCGCCCTGCCGAACCCCGCGCCGGCGGTGGTCGAGTTGCTCCGGGGCGCCCCGACCTACGGGCGAGACCTCCAGGTGGAGTTGACGACCCCGACCGGTGCGGCACTCCTGGCGGCGCTGACCGTCGGGTGGGGTCCCATGCCGGCGATGCGGGTCGAGGTAACCGGCTTCGGCGCCGGGTCGCGCGACCTCGACGGGCTCCCCAACTGCACCCAGGTCATCGTCGGCCGGGCGACGCTGGCCGAGGGTGCCGCGGTCGAGTCGCTGGTCGCGACCGGCCACCCGTCGGTGCTCTTGGAGGCCAACCTTGACGACGCCACTGGCGAGGTGCTGGCCCACGCCGTGTCCGAGCTGCTGGCGGCCGGCGCCCACGACGCCTGGATCACCCCGATGATCATGAAAAAGGGCCGCCCGGCCCATGTCGTGAGCGCCCTTTGTGACCCGGCCTTGGCCGATCAGGTTGCCAAAGTGCTGATGGCCGAGACCGGCACCCTCGGCGTCCGGGGCCAGACGGTCACCCGCTGGTTGGCCCGGCGCCAGCGAGAAGAGGTCGAGGTCGACGGCTTTCCCGTTCGGGTGAAGGTCAGCCCGGGTCGTGTGAAGGCCGAGTATGACGACGTGGCCCGGGTGGCCCGCCGGGTCGGCCGCCCCATCCGGGAGATCACCTGGCGGGCCGAAACCGAGGCCCGCCGGCGTGGTGAGCGGGCTGAGCACCCCACCGCGCGGCCCGCTGAGCCCCAGGACGGCCCCGAAGGCGAGGCCGGCTGAGCGCGGCGTCGACCTCCGCAGGTTTTGGCGACGGCTAGCTGCCAACTATGGCAGTAACCCGTAGCCAAAAACTGAAAGTCCCGCTCAGCGAGCGTCTCGGGACCGGCGCCGACCGACCTGCCAAGGAGTGGGCTCAGCGAGCGTCGCGGAGGCGGGCGAGGAGGGGAATGGCGTCGATTTTCGCCTCCGTCAGCTCGTTCCAGCGGATCTGGCCGGCGACACGGGTGGGAGTAGGCCGCAAAACCCGCTCCGGCGTCACGATCAGGTCCAGCCAGAGGTCGTGGTCGGCAGTCGGGATGCGGCCGGCCGGCAGCACCTGGCGTTCGTGCACGGTGGTGGCGATGACCGTAGCCGGGCCGATCAGGCCGGCGGCTGAGGCGATCGCGAACTCGAGGTCGCTGAACCCGCCGCCTTTGCCCAGCCGGGCGCCATCGGTCGAAACGGCCACGCAGCCCGCCACCACCAGGTCGACGGGCTGGAGCTCGACCAGATCAACGGTGCGGGCCGAGCGGCTGGCGCCCTTGATCGATGAGACGGCACGCGGCGAGTCGGCTAGGGAAGAGGGGTCGAGGAGGAAGAACGGGCGTTGGTCGGCCAGACGGGGAACCGCCATATAAACGGTCTTGCCATCCTCGAGGGCGCGCTGGCGTACCGGCCACTGAGGCGAGTCGGGGTTGGCCTTGACCGTTGACGCAGAAGCCCACTCCGATGTCGCAGCCAGAAGACGCGACGCCGCCTCGGCGCCCACGAAGTTGGGGATGCGACCGTAGGGAGCGGGAAAGCGAGAGACGCCAGGCAACGTGAGGGAAGCCCAAACCTCTTCTCGCAGTATGGCTTTGGCCGCCAACAGGCCGGAGTCGCCGCCGGCGTCGACGTCATGTCGAGGGCGTGGGGGCCGGGCCACGCCGACCAACGATAAACCCGTCCCGGTTGGGCCCCGGGACCGGCCATGATGGTGAGGTGCTTCAGGCCCGCGGCCTTAGCGTGGAGGTCGGAGGGCGGCTCACCCTGGTGGAGGCGTCCTTCACCGTGCGCGCCGGGGAGAAGGTGGGCCTGGTCGGCCGCAACGGCGCCGGCAAGACCAGCCTCCTCAAGGTCCTGGCGGGGGAAGCGCCGCCGGCGGCAGGGACATGCGTCCACCCAGGGGCCCTCGGCTACCTCCCTCAGGACCCTCGGCCTCGGGGCGACGGTGTCGACGCAACTGGCCTATGCCACGTGCTCTCCGGGCGTGGATTGGACGAGGCGGCCCGCCAGGTCGAGAAGCTGCGGCTCATGGTCGACGAGGACCCGTCGGAGCGAAACGTGGTCCGCTTCGCCCGGGCCGAGGACGCCTTCCGGGCCGATGGTGGCTACGCCGCCGAGTCCGAGGTCCGCCGGCTCGCTCACGGCCTTGGTCTCGGCAGCGACCGGGTCGACCTGCCGATCACGGTGCTCTCAGGCGGGGAACGCCGCCGCATCGAGCTGGCCCGCATCCTCTTCGCCGGCAGCGACGTCCTGTTGCTAGACGAACCGACCAACCACCTCGACATCGACGCCAAGACGTGGCTGATGGGTTTCCTGCGCACCTACCGCGGCGCTCTCTTGGTGGTGAGCCACGACCTGCACCTGCTCGACGCCGCTATTACCCGGGTGCTCCACGTCGACGAGGGGGAACTGGTCGAGTACAAGGGCACCTACTCGCAGTACCGGGCGGCCCGCGCCGCCGACGAGGCCCGCCAGACGCGCCTTGCCGATCGCCAGAAGGCAGAGATTCACCGCCTGTCGACGCTGGCCGAATCGATGCGCCACCAAACCGCCAAGCGAGCCAAGAAGGCCAAATCGCTGGATAGCCGGGTCGACCGGTTGCAGAGCGAGGCGATCACCGGCCCGGCCAAGGAGCGCAGATACAAAGTGCGCCTGCCCGAGCCTCCCCACACCGGTCGGGTCGTGGTGGAAGTCGCTGGGCTGGCCAAGGCCTACGGCGGCCCGCCAGTCTTCGAGGACCTCGATTTCGCGGTCGAGCGGGGGCGGCGGCTGCTCGTGATGGGGCTCAACGGCGCGGGCAAGACGAGCCTCTTGCGCATCCTGGCCGGCGAATCGACCGCCACCACCGGCACCGTGCACTTCGGCCTCGACGTATCGCTTGGGTACTACGCCCAGGAGCACGAAGGGATCCGGGCCGGCGTCAACCTGCTCGACCACATGCGTGCGTCGGCCGCTGGGCCCACCGCCGAGACGACGATGCGGGCCCTACTCGGCATGTTCGGCCTCAGCGGCGAGATGGCGTTCCAGGACGCCGGCACCCTTTCGGGCGGCGAGAAGACCAAGCTGGCCCTCGCCCAACTGGTGGCCGGCAAGCACAACCTCCTCCTCCTGGACGAGCCGACCAACAACCTCGACCCGCCGTCGCGCGAGGCGATCGGCCAGGCGCTGGCGTCGTGGTCGGGGGCCATGATCGTGGTCAGCCATGACAGCGCATTCGTGGCCGAATTGGACCCTGACGAGGTCTTGCTCATGCCTGACGGGACCGTCGATGCGTGGAGCGACGACCTCTTGGAGCTCGTTTCGCTCGCCTAGGCGACGCCGAGCGACATATTTCGGTTACGAGACGAAACAACAACGAGCCGCGACGTAAACAATCGGCGCCACACGGCGGCTCTCCGCCGTCGGGCGAAATGCTGAGCGTTGAAGCGCGTCATTCTCGGCTGGCGACGGCTCTTTGGCACGATGCATGGCCGCGGTACGGCCGGGTGAGCCGGTGCTTCCCCCGGCGAGACGCGACCTAAACCGTCCTATTGTGCTAAGCCACGGCTGAGAAGGCTGGTGATATCAGTGGATAAGCGACGCTATTTCGCGATCGTGACCCGTGGGGGGGCGATTCTGGTCGCGGTCGGCCTCGGGGCCGCGCAAAGCGGGGCGGCTCGCGCCACCACCCAACTGCGAAACGACTCCGCAGCCGATCAGGAACCGGCGGCCGCTCGGTCGACCGGCGCGGTCGACCTGAGCGTGCCGTGTAGCGGGGCGGCCGCCCTCATCTCGGCCATCGACTCGGCCAACTCAGCGGGGGGCGGCACGATCACCCTGGCCGCGGGGTGTACCTATACCCTGAGCACGCCGGACAACTACTGGTATGGACCCGACGGGCTGCCTGCCATCGCCAGCACCATCGTTATCGAGGGCAACGGGTCCACCATTTCCCGCGCCGCCGGCGCCGCACCATTCCGTTTCTTCTATGTGGGCGCCGACCCCAACAATGCCAACACCTTGGGGTACACCTCGCCCGGGGCCGGCAACCTGACCCTGCACGACGTGACCCTTGCGGGGGGCCTGGCCAAAGGTGGCGACAGTCAGGGGGCGTACATCCTCGTCGCGGATCTCACCCTTGCGGGGGGCGGCGGCGCCGGCCTGGGCGGCGCAATATTCAATCAGGGAATCCTCAGCCTGAACGCCGTGACCGCTACGGCCAACACGGCTCACGGCGGTGACGTCACCTCCACCTCCACCTCCACCTCCGCCTCCACCTCCACCTCCACGTCTGGGACCGGTGGAGGCACCGGCGTCAGCACCGTCTCCGACGGCGGGGCCGGCATCGGCACCGGCAACTCGGCCGACGGCGGCGGCGGGTTCGGTCCGGGGACCTTCGGGGGTTCGGCGGGCGGGGCCGGCACCACGTCGGGAGCCGGCGGCGGCGGCGGGTTCGCGGGCGGGGAGAACGGGGCGATCGGAGTAGGCGGCGGACCGGCCACCGGGCTGGGTGGGGTCGGAGCGGTGCGGGCGCCTGCCGGGGATGGCTCCGGTGGAGGAGGCGGGACCGGTGACTTCGGCCAGAGTGGCGACGGCGGTGGCTTCGGCGCCGGCGGCGCGGCCGCGGGCCTGTTTGGCGCCGGCGGTGGTGGCGGCGTCGGGGGCGGTGGCGGCGGTGGCGGCCCGGGTGGCGGTGGCGGTTTCGGCGGTGGGGGCGGGCCGGGCGGCCAGGGCGGCTTCGGCGGTGGGGGCGGCAGCGGTAGCGCCGGCGGGTTCGGCGCTGGCAGTGGCGGCGGTGGCCTCGGGGGGGCAGTGTTCAACGACCAGGGCACGATGACGGTGCTCAACACCACCTTGGCTGGCAACACGGCGGTGGGAGGGGCCTCGGCCGCCGGGGAGGGGGGCAACGGTCTGGGCGGCGCCCTGTTCAACCTGAATGGGTCCGTGACCGTCACGAATGCCACCATCGACGGCAACGACGTGACGGGGGGCATGGGTATGTTCGACACCGCCTCGGCCACGGCGGGCGGGATCTACAACCTTTCGTACGACACGGCCCGGGCTCGTAGCGCGACGGTTTCCCTGGTAAGCAGCATCGTGGCCGGCAACGGCGCCGCTGACCTGGTGAACAACAAGAATGTGGGCGACGGCACCGCCACCGTTGACGAGGCGAAGTTCGACATTGTGACCAGCCAGACCAACGTCTCAGGCACGATTACCGGGATCCCGAGCACCTCAGACCCCGAGCTGGGCCCGCTGGCCGACAACGGTGGGCCCGGTATGGCGACCCAGGAGCCGGCGGCATCGAGTCCGGCCCTCGAGCAGGTGCCGGCGGCCTCGTGCCCGCCGACCGACGAGCGCGGCGTGGCACGGCCGGGCAACGGCGCGGCCACCTGCGACATCGGGGCGTTCGAGGTGGTCGGCGCACTGTCCGCGACCACCTCAACCGCGCCGGCCCTCACAACCCCGACCGTGGCGCTGGCGACGCGCACCCTTCCCGCAACCGGCAGTGACAACGGCGAGGGCGCGATCTGGGCGGCCGGGCTCATCCTGGGCGGCCTCGCCTTCGGCCAGCTTCGCCGGCGTTCGGCCCGGAAGCGGTAATCACCGGCCCGGCCCGGTAGCGGTAATCACCGGCGCAAGCGGTGGTGTCGAACGTGCCACCGTGGGCATAATTAACCTCCACCACCGGCCCAGTAGGTGACGCCGGAGAAGGCTTAGGCGTTGACCCGGTTGATCGAGCCGGTCCGGACCACCGCATCGTCGTCGCTGGAAGACGAGGAAGAGTCGTCGGCGAGGCGACCAGAGGTCAGGTCGTTCAGGCGGTTGATGTGGTCCTCTGCGGCACGCCGAGCCAGTTCCGCCTCATGCAACCGCTTGCGGACTTCGGCGCGCTCCTCGGCCTCGGGCCCATACGCTGGGTCGGACGCCCGGGCGAACAGCTTGGCGTGCCAACGTTCGCCTTCGACGCCGCCGACCAAGCCGCCCAACACCATTGCGGCGGCCACGACGACTATCCCGCCCAGGGCGAAGAACCGCCACTGGCTCCATGTGTCCGCCACCTGGATGTGACCCGCGACGCGAGCCAGACCGTTGTCCGTTCCGCTGGCTCGCACGGCAATGACCACGAAGGCAGCAAGGATCGCACCGACGATCCCGGCAGCTAGGCCGTGGGTGGCGCCACTGCGCCGCGACATCCGGCCACTCACATACCCGCCGAAAGCGAAGCCCAGGAACACGGCGCCGGCGATGATCACCGCCGCCACCGTTCGGAAGGCACCCATCGTGGCAAAGTCCGTGCCGCCGTTAAAGGCAACGCCGATCGCACCGGCGGCAGCCGCCAGCAGCTCGAATGCGGCAAAGCCGCACAGGGCACCGGCCAGGACACTGGAAAGGCTCAGTCGCCCGATTCCCGCGTCCCTGGCCAATGCTTTCCGGTCCCGCCTGGTCTCAACCTTGGTGTTGTTTCGCATCCTTGTGACCTCCAGGTCCCGCATATGCTCACAACAATTCCCATAGAGGCGGGGCACGAAACCTTGCGGTGGTGGTCCACGCCGCGTGATCGGCCACCGACGGCGAGGGGGGCGAAACGGCCGCCATTTTCCCCAGATCTTCTACGTCCTCGATTGCGGCTGCGAAACGGCGGCGCAGTGAACGCAGCATCACGATGGCGTCGGTCGGCGAGACGTGGCTGGTGTCGAACGCGGGGGCCGTGCTGGCAGGTTGCCACAGGCGGGTAGGGTCGGCAGGTATGGACCAGTACATCGGCCCTGGGGTCCTCCAGATCGACACCCTGCTCGGGGGGTGGGAGGAGGTCACGGCCGGCTACCTGATCGAGGGGGCGGCGCCGGTGCTGGTCGAGACCGGCAGCCAGACCTCGGTGCCGGCGCTGTTGGCGGCGCTGGCGGCCCACGGCGTGGCGGCGGGCGAGCTGGCGGGTGTCGCCGTCACCCACATCCACCTCGACCATGCCGGCGGCGTCGGCGACGTGGCGCGGGCGTTTCCCCAGGCCACGATCTACGTCCACCCCAAGGGCGCACGTCACCTGGTCGACCCGACCCGGCTGGTCGACTCGGCGGCGAGGGTCTACGGCCCGCGGCTCGACGACCTCTACGGCCGCCTCGACCCAACGCCGGCCGAGCGAATCCGTGTGCTCTCCGACGGCGACACCATCCCCATCGGCGGTGGCCGGGAGCTGGTAACGGTGGACTCGCCCGGACACGCCAAGCACCACCTAGCCTTACACGACTCCGAGAGCGGCATCCTCTTCGCCGGCGACGCCGTCGGGGTCCGACTTCCCGCTGCCGGCATCATCCGCCCGGCCGCCCCGCCCCCGGATTTCGACCTGGACCTCGCTGTCGCCTCGCTGCGCAAGTTCCGTGAGCGCCAACCGGCGGGCGTGGCCCTGGCCCACTACGGCCTGCTGCCCGAGCCGCTGCCGATGCTTGAGGAGGCCGAGGACATCCTGCGGCGGTGGGCCGCGGTGGCCGAGGCGGCCTGGCAAGCCGGAAACGACATTGCGACCGCCCTGCAAGCGGCATTCGGCGACGACCTGGCCGGCACCGACGCCGCGGCGCGCGAGAAGATGGAAACGCTCAACGGCATCCATTCCAACGCCGCCGGTTTCCGCCGCTGGCTTGACACCCGATCCGCGGGGGCGGGGGCCGGGGCGGGGATACCGGCGTGATCGAGGCGGTGATTTTCGACTGGGGCGGCACGCTTTCGGTCTACGTGGACATCGAGATGGAGGACATGTGGCGCATGGCCGCCAAGCACCTGGCGGC
>OBLV0100000722.1_pt1 | contig 9922 bp, 14 predicted proteins | sample 1520071 | NCBI WGS metagenome assembly OBLV01 (sample SAMEA3888446, study PRJEB22518) | metagenome | reverse complement strand
GATCGGCGACGTGGCACGCCAGACCACGTAAACTACAACCGATCTTCCTACACTAGCCTCTATGTAACCCGGAGCGGCTCAGACCAGGCCCTCCATCCCGAAGTCCTCATACCGCTGCAGCCATTTGTCCACCGTCGGCCGCGTGGCGCCCAACATCTTAGAGACCTCGGTCTTCTGGTATCCCTCGTGGTACCAGAGCACGATCTGGGCTCGGGCCGCGATTGAGCCGTCATAGGTATCCGACCTGAGGACAGCTCGAAGCTCGGCGAGCTGCTGTGCCGAAAGGTCCATGGCCGATATCATTCCATAAAGCCACCCGGCGTAAAGCCCAACACGTCTTTCTACACTAGCTCGCTGGGGGATTGAGCATGTCCCGCAGCAGGTCAACCATTGGTTTGTAGGTGGAATATTTGCGATCGGATATCGCTCTTCGAGATCTCTGATCCGCATTGCCTGCAATTCTGCAGTCCGGGCTGACTGAGCTGACCAGCCGGCGATCACGGCGGCGATAATCGAAGCAACTGCCGGGATCCCTGCAATAAGAAGCACTAACCACCATTTCTGGACGATGTTTTCAGCCGCGAGCGATGTGGTCACGTCGATGATGCTATCGAGTCCTTGGCGTACGCCCGCTCGAATCCGCCCATGGGGCGACCCGAGGCTCGGTCAGCGCAGACCGGGGGCCAGTGGCGGCTGAGGTCCCTGTTAAGAGGGGGGTCATGGGGGGAACGAGCAGGGGCACCGACCACCCGCTCGACCGCTACACGCGCCCGCCCCCATAACCTTGCTGAGCACCCGCCGAAGGAGGGCAACTAAGACGACAACTGAGACTAGGACGCCAGTACGCCGGGTCGGCCGCGAGGGGTGGTCCAGCGTCGTGGCTGGTCAGGGGCGGTGGAGGTGGGATTTGAACCCACGGACGGCTTGCACCGTCACACGCTTTCGAGGTCTGGGACCCCCCGTTCGGGCAGGGTCGCGAGGCACTGAGCCGGATGGAGACGCCGGCCCATATACCATGCCGACACCCCAGCGAACGTCAACGAACGAGACCGAAACTGAGACCGCCGGTGCCGCGGAGCCACTGGTGACAGTCGACATGCCGGGGAGGCCGATGGTTCACGGTTCCCGAGGTTCCTGCCGGCCCTGTGGACGGTCCAAGCTCCTGCGCGAGATCGATCCGCACCGGTCAATTACGTACTCTCCCGAGGCCGGTCGACTTGAGGCTTCGCCGGAGCACTTCGGACTGGCTCGGCGGATGCCCAGAGGTCCTCTGCGGAGGCACGGAGTGCTATCGCCCCTTCGCTGGGTATTGGCGCGATGACGCTGTTGACCGTGCCGATGCTGTTAAGGGAGGCACCCAGAATCCACACGTCGCCGTTTTCTCCTACTATTAGGCGATCATGAAGTGTCCCGCTAGCAGAGGCCCTAACTTCGATCGGGCGAGGCAGGGAAGGGCTATCAAGTGCGATTGTCAACTCGCTTCGAATCTGATTGCTGTGCTTGTACTGCTTCGAGATGAGCACCCGTGTAATGCTGGTCGACCCGAGCACGGCCCTCAGCTGCTCAAGCCTAAAGTAAGGATCAACCAGAAATCCAGCACCGGCTCTGGCCAAGTGTCCAATGACCTTTGCATAGGCGAAGGGGTCCTCGCTGTCCAAAACGAGTACCACTGGGTCTTCTTCAGCCACTTCCGAGCGTTCCGCACTGCGAAAGAGCGCTCTCCCGAGGTCGGTCAATGTCACCCTTCCGTCGTTCTTTGCAATCCACTTAATACGGATTAGGTGGTCTATCGTGTCCTCGGCGTCAGACACGACGCGGCTCCCCGCGCTTACTGCTATCGAAAATCTCACAAGATTTGTGAAGAAATTTTCCACGACCGCGGCTCGCGCTTCGGGCGCTGAAAGCCACGCCTGAATTTCCGACACGAGCGGACGGTATCCCGACCGCACGCATGAGTCGATGAACCCGAGGGCTCGATGTTGCGTGTGCGAGGCGATTTTCACGGCTCTATTTTGTCCTCACAGGGGGCGACGAATTGTCAAGCATGGTGGCCCGGGATACGCTAGCCTCGGGCGAAGCTGGCTAGGATCTTCCACTGTTCGCTTCGCTCACCGATGTCGCACAGATCGAGGCTCCGCGACGGCGCAACTGCGAGGTGGCCCAGCGTGTCTCGTCCGATCCGCACGGCTTCAGCCTTGTCCCGGTTGTCGACCTTCGCCACCGACAGGTGAGGGTTGAAGAAGTCCCGGATATACGGGCTGCCGTACTTATCGGACATGCTTTGGCGTGCCTCAACGGCCAGCTCTAGCACGGCCTCATGCAGCGCGAGCATATCGGCGGTCCGTTCGATGCCGAGCATCACGTATCCGTCGGCGGCCCCCTCCACACTGGTTGGAACCAGCTCGGGCAGGACGGCGGCTAGGGCGCGCATGCGTCCTCCGACATGCTCGACAGCATCATGAGGAATGGTGCAAATGTGTAGGCTGACATGCGGTGGAAAGGTCTTTTCGTCAATGATGTTCGCGTTGTCGTAGTATTCGTCGGTAATCGCTTGACTGGCGTCGATGACGCCGCTGAACAGCGGCTCATCCGGGATCAGCGCGAAGTCTACTCGGCACATGTCCACTGTCGGTGCCTTTCCTATGAAAGTCGTGTGCTGCGGTCAAGCAGACGGTCAAAATCAGTCCTCATGAACGACAGTAGCTCACCGTCTGATGCCAGGAAGGCCGGCGTCGAGATGCGCTCACCGCAGAGAGCGTACAGGGCCAGAATCCCCTGGTGAGCGAAGAGGTAGCTCGCGTGGCGAAAAACGCTGGACGTAACGTAAATTTCAACGTGCCGTTGCGGCCCGATCGACCCGAAGTCACTGATCGCCTCGGTAATCTTACGTCGAAAATCGTCCGAGGGCATGCCGAGAATGTGCGCGTAGAGATCGACCACTGGGGAATCCGGACTGGGATCGGGCAGCACCAGGCGGATGCGACCATCAGCCCGCTCGGCGAGTGTCCGCAATCGCTTGCGGTGCGTGTTCCGCCAGGTAGCGCCGTACATGATGGCGAGGTCGAGAGTGGACGAGATCGAGAACAGCGCATCCCAGTCGCCCTCAATGTCAACGAAGTCAGTGTAGAACTTTGTTATTCCGGACTCCCGCGAGCCAAACAGCCGCTCGCCATCGAAGTGCCCGGAGTGGGAGGCCGTTGTAGTTGTCGGCCGACCGTGCTGGTAGGCGTGATGCAGGCTCCCGCCCGCCTGGAGCACCTGGTCGGCCCGTCGCGCGAAGTCGACCGCCGGCCACTCCTGGCCGGTCTCCACCTTGGAGATGTACGACCGGTCGTACTTGAGCGCCTGCGCGAGCTTCGCCTGCGACAGACCACGCACGCCGCGCCATTTCCGCAGCTCAGCCACGAAATCGAGCGCCTCGTCTGTCATGGGTGAGCCGTGAGTGAGTGTGGGTGAGCTGCGTTCGCACTCTCCTCACGCCGACGGTCTGCCGTTTCTTGGTGACATGTACCCCGCAACGTCAGGTTCCACAGGGCCGCCGGGGCGCCGGCTGAACGAGCACGCATCACAGCTCGCTCAACCGGTGCTCGACGGCTTCGAGCCGCTTGCCCATGTTGGCCAGCTCGGCGTGGATCGCGTCAAGCCGCGCCTGCACGGCGGCCGCGTCAAGCACCACCGGCGTAGTGCTCGCGGCCCGCACCCGCGCGCCGGAGCCGGCGACCGGCTCGACCAGGCCGGCCGTGGCCAGCATCTCGACGGCTTGCCGGACGGTCGACCGGCCGGCGTTGTGCGTCTCGGCGAGCTGGCGCTCCGGCGGCAGCCAGTCGCCCGGCTTCCAGTCGCCGGACCGGATGCGTTCCTCCAGCTCGCCGGCGAGCTGCCGGGCCTTGACGGGTGGCTTCGCCATCTGGTCCTTGACGGTCCCTTCATGGTTCGCTTATGGTCCTGTCATGGACCGATCACGGTCCGATGAGACGAAGCGTAGTCCGCGCCCCGCAGCACTCCACCCCCTCTCTCACCGGAACAGGACATGCCGATGGCAACGGACAACCGCTCGCCGGCGACGCCGGCGGCCGCTCAGGTCTTCACCGGCCTCGACGTCGACGACGCCCGCGAGGTGTGGGAGTCGGCGCTGTGCGCCCAGGTCGACCCGGAGGTGTTCTTCCCGGAGAGGGGCCAACCGGCGGCCGCCGCGAAGGCCGTCTGCGGGGCGTGCCCGGTGACGGCCTTGTGCCTGGCGACATTCGGGTCGCTGATCTCGCATGGCGTGGTGGGCGGGATGAGCGCCGAGGAGCGCAGCCTCGCCCGCCGGGCCGAGCGGCGCGACGCGGCGCGTCCGGCTGCCTGACCCGCCGCGTCGTCGCCGGCACACGACCGGGGGCGGCGCCGCGGGCCAGGACCGGCCTGGCCGCGCGAGGAAGGCGCAACCATGATCCAGAAGGTAGTCAGCGGCGCGATGAGCGCGCTGACTGGCGCAATCAAGATCGTGCTGCTGTTCGGGGTGCTGGTCGGCCTAGTGGTCTGGGCGCGCCACGACCCAGCGGCCTGGAAGGCGCTCATGGCGAAGGTCGCTAGCGCGGGCATCGCGCTGGTGACCTGGGTCGCCGACCTGGTCATCTCGTTGCTGAACAAGGTCGGCTCCTGATGGCGAGTCGGTGCGTACGGTGCGCCGGCACCGGAACCGTCAACGCTCCGGTCAACGGCGACATTCACAAGACCACCCCCGTGACCTGCCCGTCCTGCGGCGGGACCGGGAGTACGTAGACCGCTCAGCGGCCCGGCCGGATTTCATCCCAGCCGCTGCGCTCCCCCCCGGGGGGGCCGCCCGTGCTGACGACACGGGCAGCCCGACCAACACCCTCCCTGGCTCCTACCGAGGAAAGGCCTGCTCATCATGACTGCCCGTTTCCGTCCACCGCGACCCGGCCGGACTCGCCGCGCTGGTACCAGCTCGCCGCCGGCCAGGCTCGCGGCGGTGCACGTGATGCCCCGGCCCGCTTTGCGGCCGGTGCGCCTGGTGGTTCTTGACTGCCCGGCATGCGAGCTGCACGCCGGCCCGTTCCTGCCGGCCGAGGCCGACCAGCTCGCCGGCGCACATGACGACCTGATTCACGGCGGCCATCCGACGGTGTCCGGGTCGGCCGACCCGGACCCGCAGCCGACGTTCACGGTCGTCGGCGGCCCCCCGGACGTCCCGCCGAGCGGCGGCCCGACCCTCGGCGGTGCGGCATGAGCCGGGTCAGCGTCGAGCACCTGGACGGGGCGTGCACGGCGGGATGGTCGGCGGTGCTCGACCAGCCGATCTTCGCCGACCAGCAGCCGCGCCGGCTGGAGCTGATCTGCTGGGCATGTCAGCGTGTGGTCACGCTGTCGGCGTGGACGGCAGCCGCTGACGACCCGGTCGCGTACGACTACGACACCGCCGGAGACATCCCGGCCGAGCACCGACCCGCCCTGGCCATGTCCACCTCGGGAACGGGGATGTTCCCGGCGTCGGTTCCGCCGGACCGCGTCGCCGGCTTCCTTGTCAACATCGAGGCATGGCGCGGTCAGCGACACGAGGACGCCTACCGGTGGCTCGTGACGGACCGGGCCGGCAACGGCCTTGGCCTGGTCGAACGGTCCTGGACGGCCCGTGGCACTGTGCGGTTCGGGTGGGGAACGTGGGGCGACGCCGCTGGGCACGGTGAGGGGTTCCGTTCTCGGGGCGCCGCGGTCCGCGCGCTCATCCGCGCCGTCACCCCTGCGCGTTCCTTCCGGCGTGAGCCCGATCATCAGGACGGTGCCCGATGACCGCCCGGCACGCCCGTCCTAGGGTCGGATCCGGCGTCGGGTTCGGCCTGGAGGCGTGGCTGATCGGCACACCTGCCGAGCTTGACGCCGCGCTATCCGCGCTTGCCGCCGCCGGCCGGATCCGGTATCAGGGCATCGGCCGACCCGGCGCGCGGATGCCGTTGGCCGGAGCCGACTACGGCCGGTTCCGCGCCTACGCCCTCATCCATGTGCCTTTCACCCCCCCTGGCGGCAGCCGCCTCGGCCGCCGCAAGCGAGCTGCTGGTCCCCACTCCGCCGGAGGCCGGCACGTCCTCCCGAGACACCGGGAGCGGGCGGTGAGCCGCAGCGACCGGGCGCACTACGACCCGGACGGCGCCCGGCACGGCAGCGTGCCGACGTGGCCCTGGCGGATGACGCCGGAGGGACTGCTGACCCGGCGGCAGCTCGCCGCAGCCGGGCTGCGGCCGGACGGGCAGCAGCCGACCGGGCAAGTGTGCTGGACCTCCCGCCGCTACTCGGCGCGCCGGCAGTCGCGGACCCGCTTCGCGCTGCTGTACCGCGTCGAGCTGGCGCTGCCCCGCCAGGAGCCGAGCGCCGCGCAGCTAGGCGCGCTGGCGAAGGCCAACTCCACTCGCCGCGCCTACCCGACATGTGGCCAGATCACCGGCTACGTGATCCCGCGCGCGCTCGGTGAGTGCCTGGACTGCGCCTGTCAGCTCGGAGGGAGGAGGAGCGCGGCATGACGACGACCAAGTCGACGCAGACGACCGCCGGCCGGGGCCGCGGCTGGGCGTACGTCGGCGCCGCGCTCGGCGGCGCGGTCAGCATCGCCGCGAACGTCGCGCACTCCTACGTCCCGCCGACGGGAGCGCCGGCCGGTTGGCAGCCGGAGCCCGGCGCAGTGATCGGCGCCGTGTTCTGGCCGGTCGCGCTGTTCGTCGTGGTGGAGATCGTCGCCCGCACCCTGTGGCCGGCCGGCCGGCGGTGGGTAGCGCTGCGGTACGTCGGGCTGCTGCCGGTCGCGCTGGTCGCCGCCGGGGTGTCCTACCGGCACCTGTCCGGGCTGCTGACGCACTACCGGGAGGACTCGCTCACCGCGACCATCGGACCGCTCGCGGTCGACGGGCTCATGGTCATGGCCTCCGGCGCGCTGATCGCCTCCGCGGCGGGTGCGCGCGCCGCCGGCAGCCTGTCGGCTGAGTCCCCAGCACCACCCGTGCCGGCCAAGCGGGGGGCTGCGGAGGAGTCCCACCCGCGTGCCGGCTCGCCGCCTGCCCGCCGTACCGGTACGCGTCCTGCCCGCCGTACCGAGCATCGTGCCGGCACGCGTACCGGCACCCGTACCGACGCGGAACTGGCGGCCGCGCTGGCCGAGCTGCCGCGCGAGCCGGACGGCACGGTGCCGATTCGCCGGGTCACCGCCGCGCTGGGCTGCGGGCCGGACCGTGCCCGGCGGCTGCTCGCCGAGGCTGGGCTACTTCGCCGGCCCGCCCCCGCCACCGAAGCCGAGCCGGTCGCGCCGGCTGCCTGATCGAGAGGGATCCACGATGAGCGATGAGAGCTTGCCGGCCGGCAGCGACGAGAGGCCCGGACCGGAAGGCGAGGTGCTGCCCTTCCCGACCGCCCCCGGCGAGCGCGACGACCAAGTCGCCGCCGACCTCGACGCCGGGGGAGGTCTCCCAGTAGACCCAGAGCTGCCGCCCACGGCGCTCGGGCCGGTCTGGGAGCGGCCGGCTGAGCGGCGGCCGGTGCTGCCGGCCTGGGTGACCGACGCCGAGCAGCGCTGGGCGGCCGTACGGTGGGCCGCTGACCGGGCATGGCACGCGATGGCGTTCCATACGGTGCGGCTGCCGGTGTATGCGGGCCGGCTGGTTGCGTACTCCCCGCGGGGGGTTGGGCGTGTGCTGGCCGGGACGTTGCGGTGGGCGGTGGACGCCGAGACTGCGGGACTGCGGCGGGATGCGTCGTGGCGAGGGGAGCCGCGGGAGTACGTGGCGATGCTGCGGCACCGCGCCGAGCGGGTGCAGATCCGGCTGGTCGGGTTGCTGCTGGGTCTGCTGCTGCTGGCCGCGGCGCTGGTGGTGCTGACCGACGCGTCGGCGCTGGTGCGACTGCTGGCTACGGCCGGCGTAGTCGCCGGCCTGGGCTGGGTCGGCCGCCGCCCGGACCGGCCGGTGGTGTCCTCCCCGACCGTGACGACCACCGGGGTGGCCGCGCCGCGGCTGACCAGTGAGGCGGTGGTGGCCGCGCTGGGCTCGCTGGGCATCGGCGGGATCAACCAGGCGCTGGCCAAGGATCCGCGGGCGATCGGGTTCGTCGCGCCGATCACCCGCGACGGCGCCGGCTGGCGGGCGGACATCAATCTCCCGGCCGGGGTGACGGTGGGGGAGGTCGCCGACCGCCGGGACAAGCTGGCCTCTGCGTTGGCCCGGCCGTTGGGCTGCGTGTGGCTGGAAGGCAACGCCGAGGTGCACCCGGGCCGGCTGACGCTGTGGGTGGGCGATGAGGATCTGGCCCGCGCTCGGCAGCGGCCGTGGCCGCTGGCGGAGTCCGGCGCGGTCGACCTGTTCGCGCCGTTCCCGTTCGGCACCGATCAGCGGGGCCGGCTGGTCACTCTCACGCTGATGTTCGCCGCGATGGTCGTCGGCTCGATCCCGCGGATGGGCAAGACGTTCGCGGTCCGGCTGATCCTGCTGGCCGGCGCGCTCGACCCCCGCGCTGAGCTGCACATCTACGAGCTGAAAGGCACCGGGGACCTGTCCCCCCTGGAAGGCGTGGCGCACCGGTACCGCGCCGGCGAGGAAGGCGAAGACGTCGCCTACGGCCTGGCCGGCATGCGGGAGCTTCAGGCGGAGCTGCGGCGCCGGACGAAGGTGATCCGGGGACTGCCGCGGCAGCTCTGCCCGGAGAACAAGGTCACGCCCGAGCTGGCGTCCCGCCGGTCGCTGCGGCTGCACCCGATCCTGCTGGCCGTGGACGAGTGCCAGAAGTGGTTCGAACACCCCACCCACGGCGCTGAGCTGACTGAGATCGCCGAAGACCTCGTCCGCCGCGGCCCGGCAGCCGGGATCATCACCGTGTTCGCGACTCAGCGGCCGGATGCCAAAAGCCTGCCCACCGGCATCAGCGGGAACGCGGTGCTGCGGTTCTGCCTGAAGGTGATGGGCCACACCGAGAACGACATGGTGCTCGGCACCTCGGCGCACAAGAACGGCATCCGCGCCACCCTGTTCTCCCGCCGGGACCGGGGGATCGGCCTGCTCGTCGGTGAGGCAGACGACCCGCGGGTGGCCCGCACGTTCTACGTGGACGGCCCGGCCGCCGAGGCCATCGCTACCCGCGCCCGCGCGGCGCGACAGGCCGCCTGCACGCTGTCCGGGCACGCGCTCGGGCTCGGCCCGGACGCCGCCGCCGAGCTGGCCGCCGCGAACCTGCTCGATGACCTGCTAGCCGTCATCCCGGCCGACGAGCCGAAGGTGTGGTCGGAGACCGCCGTCGGCCGGCTGGCCGAGCTGCGGCCGGAGGTCTACATCGGATGGCGGCCCGAGCAGCTCGCCGCGGCGCTCAAGCCACACGGCGTGCCGGTCGGCCGGCAGGTCTGGGGGACCGACCCAGCCACCGGCAAGGGTGCCAACCGCAAGGGCGTCCACCGCGAAGACATCACAACCGCTGTGGCGGAGCGTGACCGAGTACGGCGCGCTTGCTGACCGCGGATCGCCGCTAGGCCTAGCCGCGCCCCCCGCTAGACCTAGCGCCCCCGCTAGCCCTCAACACCCCACCTGATCAGGGCGCTAGCCCGCTAGCGCCCTGACCCGCCCCATACCCGACCAAGCCACGGAGGCGCCATGACCCCCTGCCGCCGCACCGATAGCCACCCACTCACGCCGACTACACGGCGTGACCACGCCGACCGGCTGCTCGCCGCCGCCCTCGCGGCGGCCGGCCGGGACTGGCGGGTGTTCCCGCTGCGCCCGGACGCCAAGCGCCCCGCGTTCCCGGACCACACCGCCGACCGGTGCGCCGGAACCGACCCCCGGTGCCGCGACGGGCACACCGGCTGGGAGCCGCGGGCGACCACCGACCCGGAGCGCATCCGCCAGATCGGAAGAGCGTCGTGTAGGGAAAGAGTGTAGATCTCGGGGGTCGC
>OBLV0100000721.1_pt1 | contig 9931 bp, 9 predicted proteins | sample 1520071 | NCBI WGS metagenome assembly OBLV01 (sample SAMEA3888446, study PRJEB22518) | metagenome | reverse complement strand
CGACCACCGAGATCTACCCTCTTTCCCTACACGACGCTCTTCCGATCTCTCGCCAGCGAGTCGCTGTCGAGACCGAGCGGCCGGCCGAGGACGGACAGCGCGGCGGCGTCGAGCGCGGCGGCGTCGAGGTCGACTCCGCGCAGCCCCTGCTCAGCGGCCGTTCGGGCGGCGTGGCCCACGACGTGGTAGGCGCTGCGGTAGTCCAACCGGCAGACCAGCATGAGGTGTTCGGCCACGTCGGCGGCCTGCGCGAAGCTACCTTCCAACACCGACCACAGCCGTGGGGTGTCGACCTGCAAGGTGCGGACCACGCCGGCGCTCAGCCGGGTGGTGCGGACCGCGGCAGCCAGCGTCCGCGACACCTCGCCGTAGGCGAAGATCAGGTTGTCGCTGCGCGCCGACGGGCTTTTGGTGAGCGCGAGGAGTCCGGTCAACCGGCCGATCGCCACCCCGGAGGCACCCCGGATCATCGTCAGCGCGTAGGGATTGCGCTTCTGCGGCATGAGCACGCTGGAGCGGCTGTACCCATCGGCGATCGTGACGTAGCCGAATTCGGGACTGGCCCAGATCTCCAGATCCTCCGCCAGCTTTCCCTGGGTGACGAGCAGGCTCGCGCAGGCCGCGAGCGCATCGACGAGGCCGTCGGTCTGCCACATCGCATCCCGGGTGTGCTCGATGACCGAATCGAAGCCGAGCAGGCCGGCAATGTGGGTGCGGTCGGTGAGCAGCGCTGTCCCGTTCACCCCACCCGCGCCGCCCGGGCTGGCGTCCACCCAGTCCAGCGCCTCGGCCAGGCGCCGCCCGTCGCGCAGCGCCGGGTAGGCGAAGGACACCGCGTAATGGCCGAACGTGGTGGGTTGGGCGTGCTGCAGGTAGGTCTGGTCGACCATCCACGTCTCGGTGTGCCGGCCGGCGAGCTGGGCGAGATCAGCTGCGAGATCAGCCGCGGCGCCGACGAGGTCGCCGAGCACCTCACGCAGGTGCAGCCGGAAGGCGATGCGGATTGCCTCCCGACGAGGGCGACCGGCGGGTAACCAGCCTGCGGCATCACCTATCCGGCCGGCGAAGTAGCGCTCCCGGGAGTTGTAGACCTCGCCGTGGGACGCGTCGTAGGGGAAATCCTCGGCGGGGATGTCGAGAACGTCCAGCAGCAGCGTGAGCAGCCGGCACGCAGGTTCCTCCGGTATCACCCCGGCTGCGTGCAGGTCGAGCACGTGAGCGAGATCGGCCAGGGTGAGGCCGTGGTGGAGCAGTGGCGCGTCGGCGATCTCCAGCGCGTAGCCGGCGTCGATCAGCTCGTCAGCCGGTTTGGTCACCCCGCACCTCCGGTGGCCGTGAACAAAGTGGGGACGCCGCCGGTGACGAGGAAGACGACCGGACCTGCGGCGCTGTGGTTGTCGACTAGGTCCTGTTCGCCGACCACGTCCTGGTTGCCGATGACACAGCCCGATGCGCTCATCAGCGCAGCCATCGCCTTTGCCCCGAAAACCGGGTCGAGGAACACGCCCTCGGTACGGGCGACCAGGTGGGCGGCCTCCTCGCCGGCGGCGGAGGGGATCCCGTAACCCGGCCCCAGAAAGCCGTCGAGCACGGTGACATCGCGGTGGTCGTGCGGGCAGGTTCCCAGCAGCGCCGCCACTCCCTCGGCCAGCGCGCCGACCTGCTGGACACACTCCGCCACCGGCCGGCTGACCGTCACCCCGACCACGTCGTAGGGCAGCCGCAGCCAGCGAGCCCCGGCGAGCAGCCCGGCCTGGGTACCGCCCGACCCGGTGGCCAGCCACAGCTGCCGGGGCCGCAGCCCGGTGCCGAGCAGCTGCTCGGCCAGCTCCAGGCTCGCTCGGGCGTAGCCGAGCGCACCGAGGGGGATCGCCCCGCCCCGGGGCAGCACACAGGGTCTGCGACCGTTGCGGCGCAACTCGCCGGCCAGCGTGGTGATGCCCGCATCCACCGACAACCGGTCGGGGTTCCCGGTAAAGGTGACCCGGGCTCCGGCGAGCTCGGCCAGCAGCAGGTTCCCGGTGGCTGGTACCGGGTGGCCGTAGCAGACCAGGTGGGCGTCCAGGCCGCAGCGCTGGGCGGCCAGCGCCGCGAGCATCGCCCAGTTCGACTGCGGCCCGGCACCGGTGACCAGGCAGTCGCAACCCCGCTGCAGCGCGTCGGCGAGCAGGTACTCCAGCGCCCGCACCTTGTTCCCGCCCAGACCGAAACCGGTGAGGTCATCACGCTTGAACCAGATCTCGACGCCGAGTTCCTTGGACAGGCCCGGCGCGGGTCGCAAGGGGGTGGGTACCGTGGAAAGGTCGACCCGCGGCAGGTCCAGCAGGCCCCTCACAGCGGGCGCTCCGCGGCGACCAGCACCCGATCGACGAACGCGGTGGTCGCGCCCAGCGCCGCCCGCGGATCCAGGCATCGGGTGATCTGCACCGAGTCCAGGTGGCGGCTCACCACCGGGTCCGCCGTGAGGGCCTCAGCCAGCTTCGTGCCGCGCTCGAGACCGGCCATGGTGGCCTGGTAGACCGCGTGCTGGGCGGCATGCTTGCCGATCCGATCGGCCAGCGCGCGCATCACCGGCTCGGACAGCACGTACCCGCCGGCTGCGTCGAGGTTGGCCTGCATTCTCCCGGAATGCACCACCAGGCCCTCCAGCAGCTGGGCGGCCAGCTGCAACGAGACCCCGGTGAGCAGGCACGCCTCGGGCAGGACCACCCACTCCGCTTTCCACGAGCGGCCGTCTCGCTCGTGGTCGCCCACCAGGCCCTCGACCGTGACGCCGGCGTCGGAACGCACGACCCGGGCCAGCGTGCCCAGGTGCTCGGCCAGTTCCGGGTTGCGCTTGTGCGGCATGGTGATGCTGCCGACCTGCCCCGGGGTGAACGGCTCGGACACTTCCCCGATCTCGGGTCGCTGCAGCTGGTAGATCTCGTTGCCGATCTTGCCCAGCGTCCCGCTCACCAGCGCCAGTAACCCGGCGAACTCAGCGATGCGGTCCCGTGCGGTGGTCCAGGCGATGTCCGGGACTCCCAGGCCGACCCGGCGGGCGAAGGCGTCGAGCAGTGCCAGCGCCTGCGCACCCCAGAACTCCATCGTGCCCAGCGCTCCAGCGAGCTGGACGACCTCCCACCGGAGCCGGCCCTCGGCCAGCCGGGCCCGGTGCCGGCGCAGCTCGGAGGCCCACCCGGCCGCCTTGAATCCGAACGTGATCGGCAGCCCGGGCTGGCCGTGAGTCCGCCCGCACATGATCACGTCGCGGTGCTCGCGGGCGAGTGCCAGCGTGGCGGCCTCGACGCGACGCAGGTCCCGTTCGAGCACATCGCCGACCCGCCGGGCGACCACCGCGGTCCAGGTGTCCGAGAGGTCCTGCACGGTGGCGCCGTAGTAGACCCACTCCCGGGCCACCGGCGGCAGCACGTCGATCAGGCAGCGGATCAGCCCGAGCGTGGAGTGCCCGGTCGAGCGGGTCGCGGCGCCGACCCGGTCCAGGTCGAGCAGGGTGACGTCGGCGTGATCCCGGATGGCGCGCGCTGCGCCCTCGGGCACCAACCCGACCTCGGCTTGCGCCTCGGCGAGGGCGGCGAGAATGTCCAGCCAGGACTGGAAGCGGCCGTTGTCGTCGAAGAGCTGGTGCAGCTCGGGGGTGGCCCACAGGTGCCCGTAGACACCGGAGTCGGCGAGGTGCGCTCCCATCGACGCCGCCTCACCCGGTCGTGATGCCGACCGGGTCGGTGGCGTCCACCCCGGCCGGTGGGCCCACTCCGGTCAACCAGCGCAGGGCAGCTCGGATCTCGTCGAGGTTGGATCCCCACGGGACGACGGCCCGGGTGTTCTCGTACTCGACTCCGCGCTCCAGCAGGCAGCACTTCGCCAGTGTCAGCTCGTCCGGCGAGGCCGCCCGGCGGCGCGGGCAGAGCTCGACCCGGGGCGGCTCGTCACCGTAGAAGTGGCGGTGGAACTGCAACGATCGCTCGCACCCGATCATCAGCCAGTCGGCCCGATCGCTCGGCCGGGTATCCAGATAGGACACCGGAGCACCGAGTTCGGTGCCAGCGCCCCGGCAGGGCAGCAGGTAGCTCGAGGCGGGGTGGGCCGCCGCGAGCTGCGGGATGTCCACCGCCTCGAGCACCAGCTCGATCGGAGGCAGGTCCTCGTCGAAGGCGACCACCTGCTCCGCCATCGCCAACAGCTTGGGTGGGGTGGGGGGTGTCACCTCGGTCACCCGGATCCGGACCGGTGCGGGGCGCCAGATGAAGTTGACGTGCTGGTAGCGCCCGGTGACCACGTAGGCCAACGCACCTGGACGGTCCTGGGCGAGAGCCACCCGGGCCAGGGCGGTGGCGTTGCCGACGTCGACCTCCGGTGCCTCGATGGACACGACCTGCTCGGGGACGGCGAGCACCCGAGCCTCGGTCACCGGCGAGAACAGTGGTGCGTCCGAGTGCTTCCGTACCGTCACCACAGCGGTCTCTGCTCCGTTGCGCAGCACGAGGTACTCGCTGCGCCGGTAGACCTCGCGCCCGAGCAGGAAGGCCAGCAGGGCCCGCTCGGTGAGCGGGACGTCGACTTCCTGCACCGACAGCCCGCGGTAGGGGCGGGTGATGGTGTTCGGTGCCGGGGCCGGGATCACCGCGGTACCGCTGTCCGGTCGCGGTGCGCGGGGTGCTGATCCATCGGGTCGCCGTGAGGCAGCCGCGCGGTGTCGGCCCGCAGACCCAGCCGCAGCGTCTCCAGCGGCAGCACCTCCTCGGGTGGGACGTTGCCCAGGTTGACCTCGGTACCGAGGTGGCGGACCATCCACGACTGCTGAGCGGTCCGTGGCGCCTCGAAGATGATCCGTTCGACGGGCAGGTGCGCCGCGATCGTCTCCACCAGCGCGACCCGCACGCTCCCGTCGGCCTCGTACAGCCCGACCTTTCCGCTTTCCCTGCCTTCCGCGATGAGCCAGCGAGCTCCGGCGGCGAGGTCCGATTCCATCTCCGCGATCCATGAGCCGGCCACCACTGGAACCGTCCCGCTCTTGAGCCCGGTCTCGGCGAGCAGCACGAACTCGTCGGAGAGCTCGCGGATGAGTGCCGCCTTGCGCTGCGGGGTCAGCGCGCCCAGACCGTCGGAGACCTCCAAGGCGTCCACGCCGATGTCGGCGGCCCAGCGCCGCAACTCGGGGAGCCGGTCCTGGGCGACGGCCACTTCCAGCAGGGTGCCGCCGAGCGACACCATCACACCGGCCGCGTGGCACAGCGCAACCCGCTCCTTGATCATCGGGTCGATGTAGCCGATTCCCCAGCCGATCTTGATGATGTCGATGAGATGCCCGGCCTGCACCAGTAGCGCGTCCAGGGCCGTGATGGGGGCACCCTTGTCCAGCACATGGGTCAGGCCACGATCGCGCGGTTTACCGGCCCGCTCCGAGAGATCGAGGAAGTCCGGCGAATTCCACACCCAGCGACCGTACGATCCGGGCGCCGAGTGAGTCTGTGTCCTGCGAGTACCAACACCAGGGGCTCCTTCGTCCGCTCCGGCCGTGGGAACTTCCGCGGTAGCTGCCTAGCGTCTGGTGCGATCGGGAGGAGACGATCCGTGACCCAGCGGCTGGTCGTCATCGGTGGGGGCGCGGCCGGAATGTCCGCGGCATCGGCGGCACGCCGGGTGGACCCGGCGTGCGAGATCGTCGTTCTGGAAGCCACCGGACATGCCGGGTACGGGCTGTGCGGCATCCCGTACTACCTGGCCGGGCTGATCGGGCGGGCCGACGAGCTGCTGTCCTACCCACCGACCTACTTCCGCGAACGGCGGCGGATCGATCTGCGACTGAACACCAGGGCCCTGGCGCTGGATCCCCGGCGGCACGTGGTGCACTACCGCAACGCCGACGGCGGGGGACGGCTGCGCTACGACCGCCTGGTGGTGGCGGCCGGGGGAGCTCCGGTGCTCCCACCGTTGCCGGGGCTGGACGACGACCGGGTGGTCACCGTCCGCACCCTGGAAGATGCCATCACGCTGCGCAGCCTGCTGGACGCCGGCCGGATCGCCAGGGCACTGGTGGTCGGCGCGGGCTACGTCGGTCTCGAGATGGCCGAGGGGCTGCACGCCCGGCGGGTGGAGGTCACGGTCGCGGAGGCGCTGCCCAGAGTCATGCCGACCCTCGACGAACCGGTTGCCGCCCTGGTCGCCGACGAGGTCCGCCGGCATGGCGTCGACCTGCGGCTGGGAACCCGGTTCGACGGGGTGACCCGCGACGAACGCGGGCTGATCGCGCTGATCGGCGGCGAGCCGCTGCCAGTGGACGTGGTGGTGCTGGCGATCGGCGTCCGGCCCACGGCTGACGTGGCAGCTCGGGCCGGCGCGCGGACCGGGCCTGGCGGTGCGCTGCTCGTCGACGAGCAGATGCGCACCACCCTGGAGCAGGTCTACGCGGCCGGCGACTGCATCGCACCGCAGCACCTGGTGTTGGGCCGGCCCGCGTACGTGCCGTTGGGTCCGGCCGGAAACAAGACCGGGCGGGTGGCCGGCACCGTGGCAGCTGGTGGGCAGGCCCGGTTTCGCGGGGTGGTGGGGACCGCGGTGGTCAAGGTCTTCGACCTCGGGGTGGCGCGCACCGGCCTCACGCTGGCAGAGGCGCAAGCCGAGTTCGGCGCTCGGGCCGCCGCCACCGACATCGTCGGACGTTCCCGAGCCAAGTACTACCCGGGTGCGGAACCGGTCACGGTCCGGCTGGTGCACGAGGTGGACGGGAAGCTGCTCGGTGCCCAGATGGTCTCGGCCGGTGACGTTGCCAAGCGGATCGATGTCGTCGCCGCCGGCTTGCAGGCCGGCTTCGATCTGGACGATCTGCTGGCGCTGGACCTTTCGTACGCGCCGCCGTACGCCCCGGTGTACGAGCCGCTGCTGCTGGCCGCGCAGGCTGCGGGTACTCCTTCGAACCGGGTGGCGGTATAAGCGATGCCAGACCGGCGGCGGGTGGCGGTGGTCACCGGTGGGGGCTCGGGCATCGGCCGGGCTACCACCGCCCGGCTGATGGATGACGGCTTCCGGCTCGCAGTGATCGATCTGGTGCCCGAGCTCGCGCCGTCGGTGCTGGCGATCAAGGCGGACGTGTCTGATGCCACCGAGGTCGAGCGCGTCGTGCAGGAGGTCCTCGCCGAGTTCGGCCGGATCGACGTGCTGGTCAACAACGCCGGGATCAGCGGGTCCGCGGAGGCCACGGTGTGCCACGAGACGCCGATCGACGAATGGGACCGGGTGTTCGCGGTCAACGTTCGTGGCCCGTTCCTGTGCACCCGCGCCGTGCTACCGGTGATGGAGCACCAGGGCGAGGGGCACGTGATCACCGTGGCGTCGGTCGCGGGGCTGGTGGCCTTCCCCGGTCGCTGCGCCTACACCGCGTCCAAGGGTGCTGCGCTGCAGTTCGCCAAGTCGGTGGCGGTGGACTACGCCGCTGCCGGCATCCGTTCCAACGCGGTCTGCCCCGGGGTGGTGGCGACCCCGATGACGCAGTGGCGCCTGGACATTCCCGAACTCCGGACCGCCGTCGAGTCCAGGATTCCGATCGGCCGGGTCGCCCAGCCCGACGAGATCGCCGACGCGATCTCGGTGCTGGTCTCGCCCCGGCTCAGCTACCTGACCGGTGCCGCGTTCGTGATCGATGGCGGTTGGACTGCCTTATGACAAGGAGCGAGGAGAACCCCATGACCGGTCAGCTGGAGGGCAGGGTCGCGCTGATCACCGGGGCGGGCTCGGGAATCGGTCGGGCTGCGGCGCACCGATTCGCCGCCGAGGGCTGCGCGGTCGCGGTGGCCGACATGGTGGCCGCCGCGGCGGAGGAGACCGCTGACAAGATCGTCGCCGACGGTGGCCGGGCGATCGCCTGCGCCGCTGACGTCACCGTGGACGTCGAGGTGCGCGCCGCGGTGGCCCACGCGGTCGAGGCGTTCGGGGGTCTCGACGTGCTCTACAACAACGCCGGGGTGAACAGCAGTGGCTCGGTCGCCGACGCCACCGAGGAGGACTGGGACCGCTGCTTCGCGGTGAACGCCAAGGGCACGTTCCTGTGCTCGCGCGCGGCCGTTGAGTACCTTGCGGCGAGCGGATCCGGTGCGATCGTCAACCAGGGCTCGGTCGCGGCACTGGTGGGCATACCGAATTTCGCTGCCTACTGCGCCGCCAAGGGGGCGGTGGTGGCGCTGACTCGCTCGATGGCGATCGACCTCGCACCGCGCGGGATCCGGGTCAACGCGATCTGCCCGGGAACCGTGTTCACCCCGCTGATGGAGCCGATGCTGCGGACCCGCGGGGACGGGGACATGGAGGTCGGGCTGGCCAGGACGGTGGTCAAGTACCCGATCGGCCGGCTCGGCACTCCGGAGGAGATCGCCTCGGCCGCACTGTTCCTGGCCAGCGATCAGGCGTCCTTCCTCACCGGGTCGGTACTGGCCGCTGACGGCGGCATGACGGCGCAGTGAGCGGTGTGCCGTGGGCTTCCACCTCGACGACGACAAGCGCGTCCCGCTGGACCGAGCCGCCTCGCTGGTCTCCGACGGCGCCGTGGTGGCGCTGGGAGGGGGGCTGTCGGCGCGGCTGCCGATGGCACTGGTCCGGGAGCTGATCCGGCAGCGGCGGCGCGCGCTGCACCTGGTCGGCTCGGCGCACAGCATCGACGTGGATCTGCTCGTCGCAGCGGGTGCGGTGCGGATCTGCGAGGAGAGCTACGTCGGTTTCGAGCAGGATCTCGGCCTGGCGCCGGCGTTCCGTCGAGCCGCGGAGAGCGGGACCATCGAGGTCCGGGAGGGTTGCTGCGACACGATCCTCATGCAGCTTCGGGCGGCCGAGTTCGGGCTGCCCTTCCTGCCGGTGCGGGGTGTGCGTGGTTCCGACATCATCCGGCTGCATCCCGAATACGGGGAGGTGCGTTGCCCGTTCACCGGGGAGGCGCTGGTGGCCGTGCCGGCGCTGCGACCAGACGTGGTCCTGCTGCACGCCCCGCTGGCCGACCGCCGGGGCAACCTGCATCTGGAGCAGCCCTACGTCCTCGATGAGCGCTTCGCCGCCGCCTCCGGCACGGTGGTGGCCACCGCGGAACGGATCGCCGGCACCGAGGAGGTCGCCGCCTCCGGGATCACCATCCCGGCCCATCTCGTCGCGGCCGTCAGCGAGGTGCCCTTCGGCGCCCATCCGTCGTCCTGCTACCCGGCCTACGCCTATGACCGGCCGCACCTGGCCGGTTATGTCCGTGCCGCCGCCGCAGGGGGGGACGTGCTGGCCGGCTACCTCGACCGGTTCGTCACCGGCGCGCCTACCGAGGAGTCCTACCGGGAGGCCGTCGGCGAGCAGCGGCTCGCTGCGCTGGGCCGCTGGTCGGAGTCCATCGAGGCCTGGAAGGAACTGTTCGCATGACGTGGTCGATCGACGAGTGGTTCGTGGTCGCACTGGCCCGCACCATCCGGGACCGGGAAGTCACCTTCCACGGCTTCGGCAGCCCCTGCGCGCAGGTCGCCATGCACGTCGCCAAGCGCACCCATGCCCGGGGGATGCTGCTGGTGGAGGGGGCGACCTACGCCTGCGATCCGGACCCACCGTTCATCCCGCCCACCGGCAACGAGGCAAGCCTGCAACGCGGCGCGACCTACCGCATGCGGTTCGAGGAGTTCTTCGACGCCGCGGTGCGCGGCGACGTCGACCGGATGTTCCTCTCCGGCGGCCAGATCGACGCCTACGGCAACACCAACGTCACCGCGATCGGCGTCCCGGACTACCCCGCGGCGTTGCCGAAGGTGAAGCTCGGCGGGGGTGGTGGCGGGTGCAATCTGGCGGCCACCATCGGCCACCTCACGCTCTGGACGACCCGGCATCGTTCCGGGCGGGCGCTCGTGCAGCGCTGTGACTTCATCACCGACATGGGCCACCGCACGCCCGCAGGTAGCCGCGCCGAGCTGGGCTA
>OBLV0100000720.1_pt1 | contig 9934 bp, 6 predicted proteins | sample 1520071 | NCBI WGS metagenome assembly OBLV01 (sample SAMEA3888446, study PRJEB22518) | metagenome | reverse complement strand
CAAACGCGTGGACGCGACACGCCCGTTAACGGGCGTGTCGCGTCCACGCGTTTGCTAGAGGCCCAGGCTGGTGGAGCCATGCGCGACGCTGGGCTGGTACCGCACGGTGCCGGGGAAGCTGGCGGTATAGCCGAGCAGCAGGGTGTTCACCCCCACCAGCAGCGGCACGCTGGTGGTGCAGGTAGCAGTGCCGTTGGTGCTGGTGGTCGCGACGCACAGCCGGCGGCCGGCAACCGTGCTGAACACGATTTGCTGGTGGGCGACCGGCTGACCGGTGGCGGCGTCCGTCAGCGTTGCGGACATGTGCTTCATGGTCAGGCTGAGCAGCCCGACCGTCAGCGTGGCGGGGCCGGCGGTCAGCTTGGTGGGCGCCGGGCCGACCACGGCGATCGCGATGCCCACGGGGCGGGTGCCTACTGGGACCGTGCCGGTGACGGTCGCGCTGGCGGTGTCCACCACCGAGACGGTGCCGTCGTTGAGGTTGGTCACGTACGCCCGGGTGCCGTCCGGGGTGAGTGCGACATCCTGCGGCGTGCTGCCCACCGGCACCACGGCGACCTGCGTGCCGGCCGCGATATTCAGCACGGACAGCGAGTTACTGCCCCGGTTTGGTACGTAGGCCCGGGTACCGTCCGGCGAGACCGCCACACCGTACGGGGTGTCGCCGACCCCGACGGTCGTGCTGACCGTACTCGTCGCGGTGTTGATGATCGACACCGTATTACCGAACAAGTTGGTCACCAGCAGCGTGGCGCCGTCCGGGGTGAGCGCCACCTTGGCCGGCGACACACCGACCGGGATGGTTCCGGTGACCGCGTTAGTGCCGGTGTCGACCACGCTCACGGTGCCCGGCCCGGCCACGTTGTTGGCCACGTACAGCCGACCGCTATCCGGCGCAACCGCGATGCCGTCAGGGTTCGACCCGACGTTGATGGTGGCGGTCACCGTCAGGGTAGCCGCGTCGATGACCGAGACCGTGCCGTCGGCGAAGTTGGTGACGTAGACGTGCCCGCCATCGGGTGCGACTGCGACGCTGTAGGGCTGCGCCCCGACCGCGATGGTCGCGGTCACCGTGTTGCTCAAGGTGTCGATCACGGTCAGCGTGCCGGCCTGGGTGTTGGTCGCGTACGCCCGGGTGCCGTCCACCGCGACCGAGACACCGTACGGGGACGCACCGACCGCGCCCGGGATGGTCGTAGCGACGGTATTGGTCGCGGTGTCGATGACCGAGATGTCGCCACTATCATAGTTCGCCACGTAGGCCAGTACCTGCTGGCTGGCCGCTGCCGCGCTAGTGGCTGCTGCGCCGACCAGGCCGGCGGCTGCCGCCACGACCGCCATGAGCGCAGCCATCACTACCCCGACCCGGGCCCGCAGCAGGCGGGCTAACGGTACATCGGGTCCATCCTTATGATTGATTGTCATCATCACTCCTAAAATCCTCAAACGTTGCGTTCTCATCCCGCCGGCCCCGAATGGGACCGCTCGAAGGTTGGCCCCAAATGTTGGAGTCGTCACAGCATTGCGAGGAGAAGGAGATTAAGCAGTCCACGTCCGCGATCTGCGGCTTTTCTGATAAATCAGGCCAAATGGCTAGGATTACCGCTCAGTCGCTACGCCTGCTGGCGCAACCGAGCCGTGATGGCGGTCAGGCGCGAGCTGTCGCAGGGGTACCGGGTCGGTCGGCGTCGCAGCATGGCAGTTCGGTCGCCCCGCCGTCCGCCCCGTTGGCGGCCTCGGGCTGGCCGTCGTACCGCCGCGCCTGCTGGTAGCGGCGCAGCGCCAGCTCAGCGACCGCGTCGTGGCTGCCCAGGGGCGCACTGACCAGATCAGCGCCGGCGCCTGCCACTGCTCGGGCGAACTTGCCAGGCGCCAGCAAGTAGGACGCTACCGCCACCGGCCGGTGGGGGTACCGGATCCGTAACGCGCGCACCGCGGCCGGCACCCGGGGCGGCGCACTGGCCACGAAGGCCGGCACGGTGGGCGAGCTGGTCAGCGCGGTCAGCAGCCGGGCGGTGGCCCGGGCGCCGGCCATCGACCGGGCATCGGCCGACCCGGCGGCGGCCAGCACCACCGGGTCACCCGGTCGCCAGCCCACCTCCCGCAGTCGACCGGCCAGCGCTCGGGCCAGCAGCGGGTGCGGGCCAAGCGGGGCAGCCACCGGCACCCCGGCCGGCACCTGAGCCTGGATGTCCGCCGTGGTGTGGTAGCCGGCCGACAGCAGCAGCGGGACCACCACCGCCGGGCCAGTCAGCTCGGCCAGCGCCTCGGGGAGCAGCGGCGCGGCCAGCTCGACGAAGCCCAGCCGGACCGGCAGGCCGGGGCGCAGCGTGCGGACCCGGTTCAGCAGCTCCTGCACGGTGGCTAGCCCGCGCGGGTCGCGGGTGCCGTGCGCCACGGCCAGCAGGGTGGGCGTCATCCAACCCTCCGGGGGACCCGCGGTAGTGGGTCGGTGTCGTGCACCCGCGGCAGCGGGCCAGTGTTTTTACCCGGCTCCGCCCCCTCGGCGCAGCCGGCCAGCCGGTAGCCGCGTTTGACCACGGTCCGGACGATCGACCCGTCGCCGAGCGCCGCCCGCAACCGGGCGACCGCGACCTCGATGGCATGGTCGTCCACGGCGGTGCCCCGCGAGATCGCCTGCCGCAGCTCATTCCGCGAGTGCACCCGGTCTGGCGCCCTGGCCAGGATCCGCAGCACGCTAATCGGCGCAGGTTGCACCGGCAGCAGCACGTCGTCCAGCAGTACGGCGTGGCCGCGTACGGCCAGCAGGTGACCGGCGGTCTGGACGTGGACGGCGCGTTGCGGGAGGGTGGCGGTGATCGCCCGGGCCAGGCTGCCGATCCGGCCCCGGTCGGGCTGCAGGGTGGGTACGTCGTGGGAGCGCAGCGGCCCGGCGCAGACCGGCCCGACGCAGGCGGCCAGCACCGGACCGCGCAGCGCGTCAAGCAGCTTGGGCTGGCGGCCGTCGCGGTCAGCCTGGTCCAGCAGGTTGGCCACCGCGGGCGCGCTGGTGAACGCCACCGCATCGACCTGCTGGTGCACGATGTCCTCCACCAGCCGGCGCAGCGGCTCGGGGTCGGCCGGCGGTAGCCAGCGGTACACCGGCACCGCCACCACCTGCGCGCCGGCGGCCGCCAGCGCCGCGCAGAACTCCGGCAGCGGCGCGCCGTGCAACTGCACCGCGATCCGCCGCCCCCGCAGGTCCTGGCCGGCCAGGTAGCTGCGGATCTCATCGACCGTCTCGTTGGCCGCCGACCAGGTCTCGGCCAGTCCGGCGGCGCGGACCGCGCCGGTCGCCTTCGGGCCGCGGGTCAGCAACCTGGCCCCGCCCAGCCTGGCCAGCAACGGCTCGGCCAACCCCCAGCTCCGGGCCGCCTCCAGCCAGCTCCGGAACCCGATGCCGGTGGTCACCACCAGGTCGTCCAGCCGGTCGCGGGCGCACACCTCGGTAGCCCGCAGAAGCTCGGCGTCATCAGCCAGCGGCACGATCCGGACCGCCGGTGCTTGCTGCACCCGCGCACCCTGGCGTTCGAGCAGGGTGGCCAGCTCCTCGCGCCGCCGGTCCGCGGTGAGCGCGACGGTGAAGCCGGTCAGCGGGGCTAGTCCCGCCGCGGGTCTGGCTGTCACGGCGTACCGGTCTCGTAGCCAACCTCGACCCAGCCGCCCAGTACCCGGACCGGGTATACCACGAGGCGTACCGACTCGTCGTCCAGCGAGGCACCGGTGTCCAGGTTGAACGCATGTTTGAGCATCGGTGAGGCCACTACCGGGACGTCGCCGCGGGTACCGACGATCCCGCGGGACAGCACAAACGTCGCCGTGTACGGGTCGTAGTTGCTCACCGCGTGCACATTGCCGTCCCACAGCCGGAACACCGCCACCTGCCGGCCGTCGATCAGCGCGCAGACGCCGCGCCCCGGCAGCAGATCGCGGTACGGACACACCGATGTCCACCGTGGATCATGTTGTAGCGCGAGACTCATCGTGCGGTCACCACCGGCAAGGTTGGGCCGGCCACCAGCACCCGCTCCGAGTCCCGGGCCGGCCGGACCTGGCCGCGCTCGGGGACGAAGACGATGCTCGGGTCGGGTTGGTCAGGAGCATTAACAAAGGAGACAAACCGCTTAAGCTTCTCCGGATCCGCCAGGGTGGCTTTCCACTCGTCTTGGTACGAGGCTACGTGCCGGGCCATCGCCGCATCCAACTCAGCGCAAATCTCCAGATGATCCTCAAGGATCACCTCGCGCAGGTAGTCCAGCCCGCCGGCCAACCCTTCCAGCCACCCGGCGGTGCGCTGCAGCCGGTCGGCGGTCCGGACGTAGAACATCAGGAACCGGTCAATGGTCCGGACCAGGGTGTCGGTATCCACGTCGGAGATCAGCAGGTCGGCGTGCCGGGGCCGGAACCCGCCGTTGCCGCCGACGTAGAGGTTCCAGCCGGACTCGGTGGCGATCACCCCGACGTCCTTAGCGCGGGCCTCGGCGCACTCCCGGGCGCAGCCGGATACCCCGAGTTTGATCTTGTGCGGGGCGCGCAGCCCGCGGTAGCGCAGTTCTAGCGCGATGGCCAGCCCGACCGAGTCCTGCACGCCGTAGCGGCACCAGGTCTGGCCAACGCACGACTTGACCGTACGGACCGCCTTGCCGTACGCGTGCCCGGACTCAAAGCCGGCCTCGACCAGCCGGCGCCAGATCTGCGGGAGTTGCTCGACCCGGGCGCCGAACAGGTCGATCCGCTGGCCGCCGGTGATCTTGGTGTACAGCCCGAAGTCGCGGGCCACCTCGCCGAGCACGATCAGCTTGTCCGGGCTGATCTCGCCGCCTGGCACCCGCGGCACCACCGAGTACGAGCCGTTCTTCTGCAGGTTGGCCAGGAAGTGGTCGTTGGTGTCCTGCAAGGTGGCCTGCTCGCCGTCCAGGATGTGCCCGCCAACGAGGCTGGCCAGGATGGAGGCGACCGCGGGCTTGCAGATGTCGCAGCCGTGCCCGCGGCCGTACCGGGCGATCAGCTCCGAGAACGTGGTGATGCCGGTGACCCGGACGATGTCAAACAGCTCGGCCCGGGTGGTCGGGAAGTGCTCGCACATCGCGGTGCTGCCGGCTACCCCGGCCTCGGCCAGCAGCGTCTTGAGCAGCGGCACGCAGCTTCCGCAGCCGGTGCCGGCCTTGGTGCAGGACTTGATGCCGGGTACGTCGGCGACCCCGTCGTCGCAGACCGCGGCCATGATGGCCGCCTTGCTGACCGCGTGGCACGTGCATACCTGGGCGTCCTCGGACAGCGTGATCGGCACTGTCTCGCCGGCCGGGAACAGCAGTTGCTCCGGCGGCCCGGGCAGTGGCTGACCGATCAGCGCGCGCAGCACCGGGTAGGTCGAGGCGTCGCCGACCAGCACCCCACCGAGCAGCCGGCTGGCGTCGTCGGTGACGACGAGCTTCTTGTACACCGCACCCACCGGATCGGCGTAGACCACCTCCAGCGCGCCGGCCGCGCTGCCGTGCGCGTCGCCGAAGCTGGCCACCTCCACGCCGAGCACCTTCAGGGTGGTCGAGGTGTCCACTGTGGACAGCTCGGCGGCACCGCCGAGCAGCCGGTCGGCCACCACCTCGGCCATCGCGTAGCCGGGCGCGACCAGCCCGTAGCAGCGGCCGTCCACCGCGGCGCACTCGCCGACCGCCCACACGGTGGGATCCTGGGTCCGGCAGGTTCGGTCGACCAGGATCCCGCCGCGCTCCCCGGTCGGCAGCCCGCTGGCCCGGGCCAGCGCGTCGCGGGGCCGGATGCCGGCAGAGAAGACCAGTACGTCGACCTCCAGCGGGTCCGCGCCGTCGAAGCACACCCGTAGCCCGGCCTCGGTCGGCTCGATCCGCTCGGTCCGGGCGGCCAGGTGCAGCCGTACGCCGAGGTCGGCGATCCGCCGGCGCAGCGCCTCGCCGCCGCCGTCGTCGATCTGGGTCGGCATCAGCCGGGGCGCCATTTCAATCACATGGGTGTCCAGGCCGAGTGCGCGTAGCGCGTTGGCCGCCTCCAGACCGAGCAGGCCACCGCCGACCACCGCACCGGTGCGAGTTCCGGCGGCAGCCGCCCGGATGGCGTCCAGGTCGTCCAGGGTCCGATAGACGAAGCAGCCGGGGGAGTCGGCGCCGGGCAGCGGCGGCACGAACGGCGTGGAGCCAGTGGCCAGCACCAGCGCGTCGTAGCCGATCCGCCGGCCGGAGGAGGTGGTAACCGTCCGGTGTGGACGCTCGAGCTCGGTGGCCGCTTCACCAAGCAGCAGCTCGACCCGGTCGCTGTCGTCGTAGCAGCCGGCCGGCACCAGCGAAAGCTCCTCAGCGGTCCGGCCGGTCAGGTAGCTGGACAGGTTGACCCGGTCGTAGGCCGGCCGGGGTTCCTCGCACAGCACGGTCAGCCGCCAGGTCCGGCCGGTGTCCTTGGCCAGCACCAGCTCGGCAAGCCGTTGGCCCACCATGCCATTGCCCACGATCACCAGATGCTTGCTCATCCTCATCACCTACGCGGTCGCGGTCACAGTTGCGGTCTCGGGCGCCGGGTCGGGGTCGCCGGTGGCCAGCCGGCTGACCAGCTCGGCAACGGTCTGCGCGCAGCCGCCGCAGCCGGTGGTGGCGCGGGTGCCGGCGGCCACCGCGCCGACGCTACGGGCGCCACCCTGCAGGCAGGCCACGATGGCGCCCTTGCTGACCGAGTTGCAGTGGCAAATGGTCGCCCGGTCCGGCAGCAGCATCGGGTCGTCGGGGACCACGACCCCGCCGGGCGGGGCGGCGAACAGCAGGGCCAGCCGGTCCGGCGGCACCAGCCCGCCGCGGTCGTACAGCGCGGTGACGGTGCCGACGGTACCCACGTCGCCGAGCAGGATCGCCCCGACCAGCCGTTCGTCCCGGATGACCATCTTCTTGTACGTGCCGCGCGCCGGGTCGGTGAACTGCACCACCTCCGCGGCCAGGTCGGTGGGGTCGGCGTCGGTCTCGCCCATTGCGGCCAGCTCCACCCCGCACGCCTTCAGCCGGGTGATCAGGCTGGAGTTGGTGTACCGGGCGGTCGGGTCGGTGTCGCTGATCCGGCTGGCGGCCACTGCGGCCTGCGCCCAGGCCGGCGCGACCAGGCCGTAAAGCTGGCCGTCGTGCTCGGCGCAGTCGCCGACCGCGTACACGGTCGGGTCGGTGACCGAGCGCATTCCGTCGTCCACCACGATGCCGCGGTCCACCCGCAGCCCGGCGGCCCGGGCCAGCCCGACGCTGGGCCGTACCCCGCAGCAGACCACCAGCAGGTCGCCGGACAACCGGCGCCCGTCGGCCAGCAGCAGCCCGCGGAACCGGTCCTTGCCGAGCACCCGCGCGGCTGAGATGTCCACCCAGGACTCGATACCCAGCCGGCCCAGCGTGCCGGCCAGCACCCGGCCGGCGACCCCGTCGAGCTGCCGTTCCATCAAGTGTGGCGCAGCGTGTACCACGGTCACCGCGACGCCCCGCCCGGTCAGCCCGCGGGCCGCCTCTAGCCCGAGCAGGCCGCCGCCCAGCACGATGGCCCGGCTGGCGCAGCGGCCCATGATCCGCCGGCAGTCGTCCAGGGTGCGGAACACCTCGATGCCGGGCAGGTCGGAGCGCAGCCCCTCGATTGGCGGCAGCACCGCATCGCTGCCGGTAGCCAGCACCAGCGTGTCGTAATCGACCTCGCTGCCGTCGCTGGCGGTCACCAACTTGCGGTCCCGGTCGATCCCGGTGACCGTGACGCCGGCCCGGACGTCCACGTCATACGGCTCGCCGAGCGCCAGGTCGTCGACCGAGGCTGTGCCGGCGAGCACTTCGGAGAGCAGCACCCGGTTGTACGGCGGGTACGGCTCGGCGCCGAACACGGTGATCGGCAGGTCCGGCCGTAGCGCACGCAGGTCCTCCACCAGCCGACTGCCGGCCATCCCACGGCCGACCACGACGACCCTTGCTGGCTGCCGGCTCAGGGACCTCATCGGGGTGCCTCCATACTCCTGATTAATCATTTGCTCGCGATCATCTGCAGGTGATCATCTGTTGGGAGTCCATGCGGTGCCACCAGCTCCAGCCGTACTGCGCACACCTTGAACTCGGGCATCCGCGAGATCGGGTCCAGCGCCGGGTTGGTCAGCTCGTTGATGCCGGGCCAGTGAAACGGCATGAATACGGTGTCCAGCCGGATCGACCCGGACAGCCGGGCGGCGACCACCACGCTGCCGCGGCGGCTGGTCACCCGGACCGGGGTGCCCTCAATGAGCCCGAGCCGGGCGGCGAGCTGTGGATGCAGCTCGACGAACGGCTCGGGCTGGGCCCGGGCCAGCGCCGGGATCCTGCGGGTCTGCGCGCCGCTTTGGTAGTGCTGCAGCACCCGCCCGGTAGTCAAGTACAGCGGGTAGTGCGAGTCGGTGTCCTCGGCCACCGGCCGGTGCGTCACTGGCACGAACCGGGCCCGTCCGTCCGGGGTGCCGAAACGGTCCAGGAACAGCCGCGGCGTGGGCGTACTGGCGTATGGCCAGAACGCCTCGTCGCTGGCCTCCAGCCGCCGGTAGTCGATGCCGGAGTAGTCCGCGACCCCGCCGGCTGAGGCCCGGCGCAGCTCGTCGAAGACCGCCTCGGGGAAGGGGGAGAAGCCGCTGGTCCAGCCCAGCCGGGCGGCCAGCGCGGACAGGATCGACAAGTCGGTACGGGCACCTGGCGGCGGCTGGACGGCCCGGCGGCGCCGGATCACCCGGCCCTCCAGGTTGGTCATCGTGCCGTCTTCCTCGGCCCACTGGGTGGTGGGCAGTACGACATCGGCGTACTCCACCGTCTCGGAGCAGACGAAGTCCGCGACCATCAGGAATTCCACCCCCGCCAGCCGCTGCCGGACCCGGCCGGCATGTGGGGCGGAGACCGCCGGGTTGCTGGCGAACACCAGCAGCGCCTGCGGGGCGCCGGTGCTGCCGAGGGAGTCCAGCAGCTCGTACGCTGAGTTGCCCGGACCCGGCAGGTCGGCTGGGTCGATGCCCCACACCGCGGCGACGTGTGCCCGGGCGGCCGGGTCGTCGATCTTGCGGTATCCCGGGAGCTGGTCGGCCTTCTGACCGTGCTCGCGACCGCCCTGGCCGTTGCCCTGGCCGGTCACGCAGCCGTAGCCGGAGCCGCGCCGGCCGGGCAGCCCGAGGGCCAGCGCCAGGTTGACGAACGCCGAGACGGTGTCGGTGCCGTTGCTGTGCTGCTCGGCGCCGCGGCCGGTCAGCAAGTACGCCGAGTCGGCCTGACCGAGCAGCTCCACGGCCCGGCGCTGGGCTGGCACCGGCACGCCGGTGATCCGCTCGACCTGCTCCGGCCAGTACCGGCTGACCGTCTGGTGGACGGCCTCCCACCCGTTGGTCCGGGCCGCGACGTACTCCTCATCGACGTAGCCGGCCCGGATCGCCAGGTGCAGCAGGCCGGCTGCCAGCGCCAGGTCGGTGCCGGGGGCGACCTGCAGGTGCAGGTCGGCCAGCCGGGCGGTGGCGGTGTGCCGCGGGTCCACCACGATCAGCGCGCCGCCGCGCTCGCGCATCCGGGTCAGGTGCCGGGTCAGCGGCGGCATGGTCTCGGCCAGGTTGCCGCCGGCCAGCAGCACCGCGTCGGCGCTGGCCAGGTCGGTCAGCGGGAACGGCAGGCCGCGGTCCACCCCGAAGGCCCGGATCCCGGCCGCTGCGGCGGAGGACATGCAGAACCGGCCGTTGTAGTCCACCTGCCGGGTGCGCAGCGCGACCCGGGCGAACTTGCCCAGCAAGTACGCCTTTTCATTGGTCAGCCCGCCGCCGCCGAAGACCGCGACCGCGTCCGGGCCGTACGCTTGCTGGATTCGGGTGATCTCGGCGACTACCCGGTCCAGCGCTTGCCGCCAGGACACTGGCCGCAGCGGCTCGCCCTTGGCCGGCCGCAGCAGGGGGGTGGTC
>OBLV0100000719.1_pt1 | contig 9938 bp, 7 predicted proteins | sample 1520071 | NCBI WGS metagenome assembly OBLV01 (sample SAMEA3888446, study PRJEB22518) | metagenome | reverse complement strand
CACCGAGATCTACACTCTTTCCCTACACGACGCTCTTCCGATCTATGCCGGTGTTCTTCTGGAACGACCCGGACGGCAGCCGGCTCCGGGAGGCGTATTTCGACGTCTACCCGGGCCGCTGGCGACACGGCGACTGGATAGAGATCACCTCGCGGGGTTCGTGCGTGATCTACGGCCGGTCGGACGCCACGCTGAACCGCGGCGGGGTGCGGATGGGTACAGCCGAGTTCTACGCGGTGGCCGAAGGCCTGGACGGGGTGCTCGACTCACTCGTCATCGACACCTCCGGGACCGGCGGAGACGGTGAGTTGCTCTGTTTCCTGGTGCTCGCGCCCGGGGTGTCCCTGGCCGAGGTGGAGCCGCGGCTGCGCGCGGCGCTGCGGGAGAATCTCTCACCGCGCCATGTGCCCAACCGGTTCATTCTTGTTGACGAGGTGCCTCGCACGCTCAATGGCAAGAAATGTGAGGTGCCGGTGAAAAGAATCCTCGCCGGGGTGGACCCTGCGTATGCGGTCAGCCCCGGCGCGCTGCGCAATCCGGAATCATTGCGACCGTTTGTGACCCTGCGCGCTCGCTGAGTGGCCGATCTCCGGCATGTGCGGTCCGGTGGCGGTCCAGGATGCTCGTTATCACAATTTGACCATCTATAATCCCGCTCCTGCGGTTACGGTGAGGACTGTCCTGGCATGGCTTGAGACCCCCGGAGAGAAGGCACGGAATGCGGGTCAGAAATGTGGTCGGAGTGCTGGCCGCGGCGTTGTTGGCGCTGACGGCATGTGCTGGTTCGAACAGCGGCAGTAGTGGTAATCCAGGCGCATCGACGGCGGTGAGCGGTCCGGTCAAGGTGCTCTACGCCGGATCGCTGGTGAACCTGATGGAACACAGCCTCGGCCCGCAGTTCAACAAGGACACCGGAGGTACCTTCCAGGGTTTCAGCGCCGGATCCAGCGCGCTGGCCATGCAGATCAAGGGCAAGGTCCGCCAGGGTGACGTGTTCATCAGCGCCAGCCCGTCGGTGAATGACACCCTGCAGGGTCCGGCCAACGGCAATTGGGTGTCCTGGTACGTGAAGTTCGCCTCCGCGCCCCTGGTGATCGGCTACAACCCGAACTCGCGCTTCGCCGCTGATCTGAAGTCCAAGCCCTGGTATCAGGTGATCACCGAGCCCGGTTTCAGGATGGGCAGCACCGATCCCAAGCTCGACCCCAAGGGCAAGCTCGGCCAACAGGCACTCACCGAGGGCGCGACCACCTACCACGACGCCGGGCTGCCCGCCGCCGCGCAAAAGAACATCACCGTGCTGCCGGAGACAGAGCTGATCGGCCGGCTGGAGTCCGGCCAGCTGGATGCCGGGTTCTTCTACAGCAATGAGGCCAGCGAGCAGAAGATCCCGACCACCACGCTGGACCAGGTGCGCCTCTCGGCCAGCTACACGGTGACCGAGCTGAACATGGCACCGGATTCCGCGGCTGCCGAGGCCTTCGTGAAGTACCTGGTCTCGCCGCAGGGTGTGGCGCTGGTGAAGCAGGACGGGCTGACGACGGTGCCGCTGACGCTCTACGGTGACCCGGCCCAGGTCCCGGCGGCGCTGAAACCGGTGTTGCCCACCACGGCTGCACCCTCGCCGAGTCCCTCGACCGGCGGGAAATGACCTCAAGGCCCTCCGGGACGGCGCTGCGCGCCCCCTTCAGCACGCCACTGCCCTGGCTGGGCGGGTTGCTGGTGCTCTACCTGCTCGTCCCGGTCATCGCGTATGTGGTCCGGGTGGCCGGCACCCCGCTGCGCGCGCTGGCCACCCCGGGGCTCGGTTCGGCGCTGGCCGTGTCCGTCGAGACGGCCAGCGTCTCAACCGTGATCATCGCCGTGCTCGGGATCCCGCTCGGCTACCTGCTCTCCCGCGGGCGGGGCCGCAGTTCGACGGTGGTCGGGGTGGCGGTGCAGCTGCCGCTGGCCTTGCCCCCGCTGATGAGCGGCATCCTGTTGATCTACCTGGTCGGCCCGTACACGTTCCTGGGTCAGCTGTTCCAGGGTCGGCTGACCGACACGGTGATCGGCATCGTGCTGGCCCAGACCTTCGTGGCCGCCCCGTTCCTGATCGTGGCCGCCCGCTCGGCGTTCGCGGCGCTCGATCCGGCGCTGGACGACGTGGCGGCCACGCTCGGGCACGGCCGCTGGTCGCGGTTCTCCCGCGTCGCGGTGCCGGGTGCCGCGTCCGGGATCGCCGCGGGCCTGCTGCTGTCCTGGTTGCGCGCCTTCGGTGAGTTCGGGGCCACCGTGGTGCTGGCCTACCACCCGTTCTCGGTTCCGGTGTTCACCTACGTGCAGTTCGGTTCGGCCGGGATCGTCTCGACGCTGGCCGCGGTCGGAGCCAGCCTGATCGCCGCTGCGGTGGTGCTGCTGCTGGCGGCGTACCTGCCCGGGCTGCGGCGCCGCCATCCGGTGCCACAACCGCTGCCGGCGCCGGGGCCCCCAGCCACATCGGCCAGCCCGCGGCTGACCTTCGACCTGAGCGGCCGGCTGGGCTCGTTCCTGGTGGAGGTCGGGCACACCACTCAGACAGGGCGGCACCTGGCGATCCTCGGGCCCTCCGGGTCCGGCAAGAGCCTCACCCTGCGGATGCTGACCGGGCTGATCCAGCCCACCAGTGGCCGGGTGTGCCTGGATGATGCGGATCTCACCGCGCTGCCGCCTGAGGACCGCGGGTTCGGCTACGTCCCCCAGGACGCCGCCCTGCTGCCGCACCTCCCGGTGTGGCACCAGGTCATGTTCGGCGTGGGGACCGAGCCGGAGCTGGCGGCGTACTGGATCGGCCGGCTGGGGCTGACCGGATTGGAGCAGCGGCTGCCCTCCCAGCTCTCCGGTGGCCAGCGGCGCCGGGTCGCCATCGCCCGGGCACTGGCCCGCGACGCCCGGTTGTTGCTGCTGGACGAGCCGTTCACCGGCCTGGATGCGCCGGTCCGGGACGAGCTGCGTCACCAGCTGCGCTACCTCCAGCGCGATACCGCGATCACCACCGTCATCGTCACCCACGACCCGGTCGAGGCGGCGCTGCTCGCCGACGAGGTGCTGATCCTCAACCTCGGCCGGCTGGAGCAGGCCGGCCCGCAGCCGGAGGTCTTCGCGCACCCGGCCAGCCCGACCGCGGCCCGGCTGCTCGGCATCCGCAATCTGAATGCCGGGCGGCGGGTCGGCTCGGGTGAGCTGGTGACCGGACAGGTGCGGATCGCTTTCCCCGCTTCCGCCTTGCCGGCCGGCACCGCGCCGGACGCGAAGCTCACCTGGTGTATCCGCCCGGAGCAGCTCACGCTGGCACCCGCGGGCGGCGAGGATGATCTTGCGGGCTATCCCGGCACGATCCGGGACGTGGTGTGTCTCGGAGCCCTCGACGAGGTGCTGGTGACCGTGGACGACGGTCCGGAGCTGACCGCGCAGACCACCACCGGTGATCATCCAGAGTTGGATGCGCGGTGCCGGGTAACGGTGCCGCCCGCCTCGGTGATCGTTTGGCCGGATCGCGACGTCCCGTCTCCGCCGGTCGAGCCACCCCGTCGCCGCCGCGCACCGGCCTTCACCATGCCGGACCTCTACGACCTGCCGTCGGGTCGGACGCCCCGCTGAGTCTCTGGACCCCGGTTCCCCGTCGCGAACTCGACACGGCGGACGTCCTGCTCGGCTGGAATGTCGGCCGCGTCGAGTTCGCGACGCCGAGCAGTGCTCTGCAGGAGTGACCCGATCCCGTCGAGGAGGATGCGGCGTTGTGGGCCCGACCTGCCGAGGTCCCGACGCGTGCCGCGACGGGGAACCGGTGCGGGTCGAAGATCTTCTCGAATAGTGGCCCGTTGGCCTGCCACCACTGCTCGTCGGTTCTGGCGCTGCGCTGGGCAACCCGCGCAGTTTCCACGGCCCTCCGAGCGGATGCCTGGGCATGACCGATGATCAGTCTGAGCACGGTGTCCATCTCGACGTCGATGAGCCCGATCCCGTCGACGGCGCGCAGTTCGTACTCGTACTTGGCGGTGGTGTTGGGGCCGAGCGGCGACCGGCGGGTAGCCAGCTGGAGCAGCCACGGATGACGCTGGTAGAGGCCCCAATTGTCCCTGGCGACGCGTTCCAGGCGGGTGCGCCAGCAGCCCGCCGGCTCGTGGTCGTGGATGGCGCTGCGGGTGGTCTCGGCGCAGACCAGATCCACCATCGCCCGAGTAGCTCGGCCTTGCCGGGAACGTGGGTGTAGAGCGACATGGTGCCGACGCCGAGCTGCTCAGCACCCGGCGCATGGACAGCTCGGCCCGTGCGCGTCGGCGAGGGTGACCACGGCTACCACGAACTGATCCACGTCGAGGCTGGGTTTGGGCCTGCGGCTCGGCCGCGCCACCGCCAGAGCAGCGCCAGGCTGCGGGCGGGATCCCCGCCGCCAGTGAACTCGCTCATCGTAACCATCTTAAGCTGGCTACTCAGTAGGGCACACGGAGTCTGGTGCCTTTACCCTGTGTGTGGAGGGATGCTCGGTGAAGCTGGGACTGCATTATTGGAACTATTCGACACCGGCCGAGCCGGCCGCGATAGCGTCGACTCTGACGGCAACAGCGCGAGCGGCTGATCAGGGCGGGCTCTCCTCGTTCACGGTCATGGACCACTTCTTCCAGATGGAACATCGGGGCCGTGCCGATGAGCCCATGCTGGAGGGCTACACCACCCTGGGCTACGTGGCTGGCCACACCGAGCGGATGACGCTCGGGTTGATGGTGACGGGGGTGATGTATCGCCATCCCGGCCTGCTGGCCAAGATCGTCACCACTCTGGACGTGCTGTCCGGCGGTCGGGCTCGGTTGGGCATCGGCGCCTCCTGGTACGAACGCGAGCAGCGTGCCCTCGGTGTACCGGTGGTACCAGTCGCCGAACGCTTCGAACGCCTCGAGGAGACGATCCAGATCTGCCTCCAGATGTGGAGCGAGGACAACGGATCCTTCGAAGGGCGGCATTACCAGCTGGCCGAGACGCTCTGCGTCCCGGCGCCGCTGTCCCGCCCGCGCCCGCCGATCCTGGTCGGCGGTGGCGGCGAGAAGAAGACGCTGCGGCTGGTGGCCCGGTACGCCGATGCGTGCAACGTGTTCGGCACCAGCCCGCCCGAGGTGGCGCACAAGCTCGATGTGCTGCGCGCGCACTGCGCCGATGAGGGCCGCGACTATGACTCGATCGACAAGACGGCGCTGGTGATCCGGCCAGTCCTCGACGACATTGCCGGCTTCCTCGCCGATACCGAGCAGTACGCGGCGCTCGGCGTCACCGAGGTACAGGTAATGCCGGACCGGCATCCGGTCGAGTTCACCGAGCAGCTCGTCGAGCGCGTCATGCCGAGCCTGGCAGCCATCGGCTGAGCCCGCTGCCAGCTGGCAACCAGGCGCGAGGCCGACCCGGTGGATCAGGTTCCGCGGTAGGTGCCGAAGGTCCACAACGTGCCTTCCGGGTCGCGCACGGTGAATCCGCGGGAGCCGTAGTCCTCGTCCTTGAGCCCGCGGACAACCTCTGCGCCGGCTGCGGTGGCCCGTTCGAATAGCGCGTCGGGTGCGTCGGTGACCACGTAGATCGATGTCGCGCCCGGTTTCATCCGGCCGAACACGCTGTCGTCGGAGGTGGACCCGAGCATGATTCCGCCGCCTCCGGGCCAGCGCAGCTCGGCATGCGCGATTTCCCGGCCCTCCTCACCGGGTACGACGAGTGTTTCGACGAAGCCGAAGGCCTCAACCAGGAATCGGATGGCGCCCGGTGCATCGGCATAGGCCAGCGCGGGCCAGATGGTGGGTGCTGGGGTATCGGTCATGCCCCCTAGAGTGCAGTGCCCTCGGGATCGCTGTCGTGGACAGATGGGAACTCCTCAGCGAGCCATCTCGATGGGGTGCAGCCTGCCAGCTCCCGCCACTCGCGATGGAGGTGGGCCTGGTCGTAGAAACCGCAGCGCGCGGCGACTTCGGCCAGGCCGGGTGGGTGTGCGGTGCGAAGCAGCCGATGGGCCACCTCGAAACGCATTACCCGGCCCGCCACCTTGGGTGCCAGGCCGAACTCCCGCCGGAATCGCTCGCCCAGATGCCGCCGGCTCCAGCCCACCTCAGTAGCGAGTGCAGTGACCTTGACCTGACCATGGCTGGCGGCCAGCCGCCGCCAGGCCCAGGTGAGCTCAGGTGCCGGTCCATCGCGTTGCCTGGCGATCCGGATCAGCGTGCCGTCCAGCTCGAGGAAGCGGTCGGTCCAGGTGGGTGCCGAGCGCAGCCGCTCGATGAGCTCGCCTGCCAACGGTCCCAGCAGCGTGGTCAGGTCGATGACGGTGCTGGCCAACTCACCCGCGGGCAAGCCGAGCAGGATGCGAGCGCCGAGCGGGGTGAGGTGCAACTGGATGCCGTGCTGGTGACCGTCGTGGTTGATCAGTGCCGGAGTGGCGTGCAGGCCGCCGGCAAGCGCTGTGAACGAGGCTGGTGGCTGGGTGGTATCGGGCATGGCCGCCAGATCGACCGTGCCATCGAGGGTGACGATGAGTGTCAAGTGACGTGACGGCAGGCCGCGGTGCAGGCCAGGTTCGGCACCCTCGATCCGGTAGCCGGTGTAGCCGGTGACCAGGGGACGCAGCCGGGCCCGCGGCGTTGCTGCGATCGTCTCTATCAGTGGCTCGTTCATGGGAGTGAGGCTAAGGCAGTGGTCTGACAGTCTGGCGCGAGTGCGGCCGTGACCAGCAGCGTTGTCCTGGGCTTGCCGGTCGGCTACCCACTTTGCCTGATCATGCTGACGCTGTGTACGCTGCTGACCTGGCGGCCTCGAAGGCCCCGGGAGGCTTCGCCTAGTCTGGTCTATGGCGCCGCACTGCTAATGCGGTTGGGGGCAACACCCCCTCCCGGGTTCAAATCCCGGAGCCTCCGCACCCCGGCTCACGCCGGACAACTGAACATGCGCCCGTAGCTCAACGGATAGAGCATCTGACTACGGATCAGAAGGTTGGGAGTTCGAATCTCTTCGGGCGCGCCCTCTCAGCAGCAGATATAGTTATTCACCGAGTTCTATGTGGACGCTGGTTGCCATGTGGTTGCCTGACGGTTGCCACTGCCGGTGATCGCTTCGGGTGTCCGGCTGATGGCCGGTGACCTGCGATGACCTCTGATCTGCTGCCAGCGTGAGAGGCGATACCTTTTTGCGCCGCCCGGGTTCGCTTCGCCACAGTCGTGATCTTGTGGCGGTCGTTGCGGGCGGCATCGAGCACCAGCTGGGCGGTGGCTTCGGCAGCTTTGTACTGTGCTGCGGGCAGCACGCTGGTGTAGGTGTCGACGGTGAGCACGATGCTGGAATGCCCGAGCTGATCGGAAATGGTCTTCAGATCTGTACCGGCCAGATGCGCCAGCGTGGCGGCGCCGTGACGCAGATCGTGCAGGCGGACCGGCGGTAGCCCGGCCGCGGCCACCAGGGCAGCGAAGCGGTGGGTGAGGTAACCGGGGTGTAGTGGGTTGCCGTGGCGGTTGGTGAACACGTATCCGGTGTCGTGCCATCGACCGCTAGCGGTGTCGCGTTCCTGGCGCTGCCGGCGGGCGTGTTCGCGCAGCACGGCGACGGTGTGCCGGTCCAGGGCGATGGTCCGAGTGCTGGCCGCCGATTTCGGTGGGCCCTCGAAGACTTGGTAGCCGGCGGTGGTCCTGGCTCGGATGATGGCCAGTTGGCGGTGGTCGAGGTCGAGGTCGGCCCAGCGCAGCCCGGCCAGCTCGCCACGGCGCAGCCCTCGCAGGGCGGCCAGCCGCCACAGTGCGTAGAGCCGATCCTGGCGCACCGTGTCGAGGAAGGCGGCCAACTGCGCCGCGGTCCACACGGCGATGGTCGGCCGGATGCCGGTGGCGTGCCAGTCGGCCACCCGCGCGGGAGTCCAGACCAGGGCGTGTGCGCGCCGCCGCGACGGGAGTTCGACCTGACGGGCCGGGTTGTCGTGGATCAGGCCCTGTCGGATTGCGCTGTTGAGCGCGGCTCGCAGCGTGGTTCGGATGTGCGCCAACGTCGTCGGGGTGTGCGGTTGGCCGAACCGGTTGGTTTCTCGCGCGACTGCGGTGAAGTAGGCGGTCAACCCTCGCGCGGTCAGCTCCGCTAGCCGGATCTTGCCGAGGTGGGGGATGAGGAATCGTTCGATGTAGTGAGTGTGCGACAGCCGCGTGGTGGGCCGGATTCCGACCCGGGTGGACAGCCAGTACCGCAGCCATCGCTCGAGGGTCCACGCGTGGCTGGTCTGATCCTGTCGCGACCGGCCCAGCGTCGCATCGCGGGCATGGCGGGCTGCCGCCCGGGTCGGGTAGCCGCCCCGACGCACCCGCTCCCGCCGACCCACCAGATTGGTGACCGACACATGGAAATACCAACTCCCATGCCCGCCCTGGGCCAGCTGTGGACAAGTCCTGCCGAGCTGCCGCCCGCTCGCGGGGTCCTGGCAACCGCACCGTTTGAAGATCACACCTTGGCTGATCATGATAACGTCTCCTATCCGGTAGTTCCTGACCTCCACACTGACGATCAACCAGTGCGACACTCGGTCGGCCTGTTCTCGACCTTCATTGACGCCTTCGTGGAAAGTTGACAACCGAAGCAGGGGGCGATGAACAAGCCAGTTGGTACCGATGTGCGGACGGTTGTCGATTCTGAATGTCGATGCAGTGACATGAATGGAACCGGTGTTGGTAGGGCTGGTGACTTTCGATCAAGATATGTCGTCGAGCTCGACGTCAACGGTCATGCTGCGCGCAGGTCGGCGACGCCAAGCGCCGACAAGCTCGAGGGGCAGTCCCGCATACGGCCCCTGTGCGTGAATCTCTAGCGGGTGCTTCCGTCGCGAAGCCAGGTGATTCCGCGACGGGCACCATGACCCATGTCGGTCCATGCCTCTGTTGAGCCACGTCACGGGCAGGCGACGGCCAGCGGCACGCTATGGAAGAGCCAGCCTGCCAAGGCGGCAAGAAGCGTCCGCGCCAACCAGCCGTTGCCCTCGGCGCGCTACGGGGTGCAGACCCAGCGGCCTGATCCACATCCAACAAGTCAGGGGCATCACTGCTGTTCCACGTTCCGGCGGTGGTGCGCAGCACGAGCCCGAGGGATGGGAACATCAGACCGCGCGCTCAGCAATTCGGGAGAGCCGATGCTCATCAGCGACAGTGGCCAGGTGGCAACGACAGGGGTGATCGGATACGGAACTGGTCATGATCCCTTGAATGATCAAATTGGGTAAGGATCTTTATGATCAATCACAGGCTGCGCCAGTTTGCTGACCTCTGCGCTGCGTGTCACGCACCATCACGTCATCGCAAGTCAAGCCCGCCAATGTACGCCCTGTCGGGATTCCGGCTCTGCCTGCCCTGATCTCTTGTCTCGGTCTCGCTGTGTCAGACTCCGGCCGGTGATCAGCAAGATCGTCCATGTAGTCAGCGCGCGCCCGAACTTCATGAAGGTTGCCCCGGTGTACCGGGCGATTGCGCGACGCGGGGATTTGGCCCAGTCGATCGTGCATACGGGTCAACACTACGACATTAATATGAGCGGGGTCTTCTTCGATGATCTTGGCCTACCCGCCCCCGACGTTCATCTTGGGGTGGGTGCGGGCAGCCACGCCGAGCAAACAGCGAAGTCCATGTTGGGCTTGGAGCATGCCTTGGTGGCCGAGCGACCGTCGCTGGTCTCGGTGGTCGGCGATACCAACGGTGCGGTGTCCGCCGCACTGGTGGCCGCCAAGATGGGCATCCTGGTCGCTCACGTGGAGGCCGGGTTGCGCAGTTTCGACCGCCGCATGCCAGAGGAGATCAATCGTGTTGTCGTCGATCAGATCTCGGACCTTCTGTTCACCCCTTCGCCGGACGCGAACGACAACCTCGCGCGCGAGGGCGTGGATCCCCGGCGTGTTCACTACGTGGGCAATGTGATGGTCGATACCT
>OBLV0100000718.1_pt1 | contig 9950 bp, 8 predicted proteins | sample 1520071 | NCBI WGS metagenome assembly OBLV01 (sample SAMEA3888446, study PRJEB22518) | metagenome | reverse complement strand
ACCGAGATCTACACTCTTTCCCTACACGACGCTCTTCCGATCTGCTCACCATCGCAGCCGCCGGCAACGAACAACTGGATCTGGCCAACCCCCGCCAGGATCCGCGCAGCCCCGACAACGCAGCCAACCCGAGGCCGCGCCTGGTCGACCGACACTGCGCGGTGTTGCCTGCGCAGCTGCCCGGCGTGGTCGCGGTGTCCGCGGTCAACGCCCAGCGCGTCAAGTCCGATTACAGCTCTTACGGGTTGGGCATCGTCTCGGTGGCGGCCCCGGGCGGGGACTGGACCCGGCCACCAGGAACCTCGCGCAGCGGGTGCGTGCTGTCCACCGTTCCCGGCGGGTACGACTACGCCTGCGGTACGTCCACGGCGGCACCGCACGTCGCCGGGGTGGCCGCGCTGCTCGCCTCGGTCTGGCCCGAGGCCGGCCCGCAGGAGCTGGCCGCTCTGCTGCGCAGGCAGGCCGACCCGCTGCCGTGCCCGGTGAGCGGCACTGACTCCACCGGCGCCACCTGCGCCGGCGCCGTCGACACGAACGGGTTCTACGGCTACGGCCTGGTGGATGCGGCGAAGGCGGTCACCGGCTCAGGACCCGGCGGGACTGATCGGTAGTAGCTGCCGGCCGCTGGGCCCGACCTGGATATCGGTGCCCATCGTCGGGCATACCCCGCAGTCGAAGCAGGGAGTCCACCGGCAGTCGTCCTGCTCGCGACCAGCCAGCGCCTCCTGCCAGTCGTCCCAGAGCCAGTCCCGGTCCAGACCCGAGTCCAGATGATCCCAGGGGAGGATCTCCTCGTGATCGCGTTCACGGGTGGTGAACCACTCCAGCGACACACCTAGGGGCACCAGCTCTGCGGCGCAGGCCGCTACCCACCGTTCGTAGCGGAAATGCTCACTCCAGCCGTCGAACCGGCCACCGTCGCGCCACACTCGCTCGATCACCCGGCCGACCCGCCGGTCCCCCCGGGACAGCAGTCCCTCGATCAGCGAGGGCTGCCCGTCGTGGTAGCGCATGCCGACATTGCGGCCCAGCTTGCGATCTGAGTTAATCTCCGCCCGAAGCTTCCTCAGTCGCTGATCCACCACCTCGGGATGCTCCTGGGCCGCCCACTGGAACGGGGTGTGCGGCTTGGGTACGAACGCCCCGATCGAGATCGTGCACCGGATGTCCTTGCTGCCGCTGACTTCCCGGCCGGCTCTGATGACGTTGTGGGCCATCTGCCCGATCTGAAGTACATCCCCGTCGGTCTCGGTGGGCAACCCGCACATGAAGTACAGCTTCACCTGCCGCCAGCCCGCCCCGAATGCCGTGGAGACGGTTCGGATCAGGTCCTCCTCGGACACCATTTTGTTGATCACTCGGCGGATCCGTTCGGATCCGCCCTCGGGGGCGAAGGTCAGCCCGGAGCGGCGGCCGTTGCGGGAGATCTCGTTGGCGAGATCGATGTTGAAGGCGTCCACCCGGGTGGAGGGCAAGCTCAGACCGGTTCCCGTCCCCGCGTAACGGTCGGCCAGGCCCTTGGTGATCTCGCCGATCTCCGAGTGATCCGCGCTGGACAGTGACAGCAACCCGACCTCGCTGAACCCGCTGGCTCTGAGGCCACGGTCGACCATCTCGCCGACACCCTGGATCGATCGCTCCCGCACCGGGCGGGTGATCATCCCGGCCTGGCAGAACCGGCAACCACGGGTGCAGCCACGGAAGATCTCCACGCTCATCCGCTCGTGCACGCTCTCGGCAATCGGCACCAGCGGTTGCTTGGGATAGGGCCACTCGTCGAGATCCATCGTGGTGCGTTTGGCCACCCGATGGGGGACTCGGTCGGTGGTGCGCTCCACCGTGGCGATCCGGCCGTCGGGCAGGTAACTGACGTCGTAGTAGGCCGGCACGTAGACACCGTCGATCCCAGCCAGCCTGACCAGCAACTCGTGGCGCCCGCCCGGGCCTCCGGCCGCCTTCCAGCACCGCACGACGTCGGTGATCTCCAGGACCACCTGCTCGCCGTCTCCCAGCACCGCCGCGTCGATGAAGTCCGCGATCGGCTCCGGGTTGAACGCGGCGTGGCCTCCGGCGATGACAACGGGATGGTCCTCGGTGCGCTGCCCGGCGGCCAGCGGGATCCCGGCCAGGTCCAGTGCGGTGAGCAGGTTGGTGTAGCCGAGTTCGGTGGCGAAGGACACCCCGAGGAGGTCGAAGGCCCCGACCGGCCGGTGCGAGTCCACGGTGAACTGCGGGACCCCGTGCTCGCGCATCAGCGCTTCCAGATCCGGCCAGACCGCGTAAGTACGCTCCGCGAGCACGTCTGGCTGCTCGTTGAGCACCTCGTAGAGGATCATCACTCCCTGGTTGGGCACCCCGACCTCGTAGGCGTCCGGGTACATCAGCGCCCAGCGCACGGTCGCGGACTCCCAGCCCTTCACCGTGGCATTGAGCTCGCCTCCCACGTACTGCACCGGTTTTGAGACCCGCGGCAGTAGTAACTCGAGCTCCTCGAACACCGATACGGCTGCCATAACTCCCAAGGTTAGTTGGCGGCTCTTCAAGTACCGCCAACCCGGCCCTGAGACGTCTCTGACCGCTACCAACCTCTGGGTGGCAAAGCCTCAGGACGCCCGCCGGCTCAGGGTGCGCCGTACGATCGCAGCGACCCCGTCCGGATCATGCATCACGTCCCACCAGGTGAAGCGGAGCACTGTCCAACCCAGCTCGGGCAGACCGTTCTGGCGCCAACGGTCACGGAAGACGGCTTCGGGTAACCCGTGCGGATCCGCTCCGTCAAACTCCAGTGCCACCTTTTCGCGCAGGTAGGCGCCATCGAGTCGAGCCACCAGGGTGCCCTCCGGGCTTCGTAGGTGATATTGCGGGATCGGCAGCGGCACCCCGCGATCGCGCAACACCAAGCGGCCCGCCGTCTCCAAGATCGATTCTGCGACTCCGTCGGCTTCGCCGAGACGCTCCCGCGCCGAGGCACAGCCCGCGCCGCCCCGCCACCGCCGAAGGACGGCGACCACATCCGGTTTGGTGCACAATCTTCGCCGCAGGCAGTCATCTATCGCCCATACCGCATGCAATCGCTCCGCACTCGCCGCCAGGTCGGCCAACGTGCGGGCCACGGAGGTGACCGGCACTCCGTCGATCTTCTCGACCTCGCCGAACCCGAGTGAGCGGGTGTGGAAACACAGGTCCGGACGATTGCGACGTCGCTGCTCCCGGGCCACCGTCACATGTTGCACATGGCCGTTCCCCGGAACCGCAAGATCGTGCATCCGCGCTGCGCTCTGGTGGCTGGGGACCGCCCCCATCGCACCCGAGCTGAGCATCGCGGCTCGCGCAAGCACCACTGGGCTCGCCTCGATGCGCCTGGGCAGATAGATGCCGCGTTGAATTCGTCGGATCCGGCCGGAGCGCAGAGCCGTCAACAGGTCATCAGGATCGACAACGGTGAGCGCTCGATCTCGCAGCAGAAGCCCGTCTGGCTCCAGTAAGGGAGCCCACCATTCGTGCATGGGCCCAGCCTGACCTTCAGCCACACCTGGGGCAATCAAGGGTGGTCGGCGCTGTGGATAACCACCGCTCCTGTGGACAACCATCGCCTGCGATTCCACGTTGGTAGTAGTTAAAGGCTCAACCAAGGCAGGTTGGTATGCCTTGAAGAGCCACCTAATGCAGGAGGAGGGTGCGCAGGCGGCGGGTGGCGACGACGATTCCCACCACGGCCATCACCACGAAATACGCCACGTGCCCGATCATCGACCAGTCGACGACGCCGGTGGTGAGGCCACGCATCAGCGTCACCGCATGGTAGAGCGGGAATGCCTGCACCAACCATTGTACCGCCGCGGGATACACCGACAACGGGAAGAAGGTGGCGGAGAACAGAAACATCGGCAGAACAGCCAGCTGCACGAGGTCGAAGTCCTGCCAGGAACGCATGAAGGTGGTGGCGGCCAACCCGATCGATGCGAACGCGAACCCGACGAACAGCGCGGCGGGCAGGGCTAATAATGCCCACGGCGAGAAGACCAATCCCGCGCCGAGCATCACCATGAGGAAACCGACGGCATAAAGACCACCCCGGATGAGCGCCCAGCCGATCTCACCGAGTGCGATATCGACAGGCCCCAGGGGGGTGGCGAGTACAGCGTCGTAGACCTTGGCGTATTTGAGTTTGAGAAAGAAGCCGAAGGTTGCGTCGTAGACAGCTCCGTTCATCGCCGACGCAGCCAGCAGCCCAGGGGCGATGAACGCCGCGTAGCTCAGTTGTTGCCCGGCAGGATCTGACACGGTGCCGATCAGGCTGCCCAATCCCTGGCCCATTGCCACCAGAAAGAACAACGGTTCGAAGAAACCGGACACAATGGCTAGCCATACGTTTCGTGAGGCGATCGACGAGCGCAGCAGCAGTATTCGGGCCCGCCCGGCGTACAAGCCCGGCGGGAGCACCCGGCTCAGCAGACCGACCGGTTGCGCACCGGTTTCTCGGAGCATCTCCGGAATCGTGGTCATCGGTTCAACCTCACCCGGAACCGCCACCGCGACAGCAGCACCCCCACCACGATCAGCGTCATCAGATACCCGAGGTGCCCTATGGCAGGCCACCAGCTCAGCGTTCCCAGCGTTGCACCGCGGGCCAGCTGCGTGCCGTGCCACAACGGGCTGATCCAGGCCAGCGGCTGGATCAACCCGGGCAGGTGCGAGATCGGGAAGAAGGTCCCGGAGAACAGCGTCATCGGCAGCACCACGAAGCGGAACACCGCGGTGAAGGCGGCGCCCTCACCCTCGTGGGACGCGGAGAATGCCACCAGCGGGGCGCTGCACGCCATACCGCACAGCACCGCGAAGGCCAATGCGGCCAGCAGGCCGGGAGCGCGGACCGCGCCGAACAGCGTGATCACCAACAGGTAGGCGGCGCCGGAGATGAACAGCCGCAAGGTGATCCAGAGCAGCTGCCCGCCGGCCAGCTGAGCGGGGGTGATGGGAGTGGCCGCAACGCCCCAGTAATTGCGTTGCCACTTGAATGCGGACAGGATCGGGTAGGTCGATTCGAAGGCCGCAGTCTGCACCGCTCCCACCGTGAGCATGGCGGGCGCGAGGTACGTCAGGTAGGGCACCCCGCCGGTGGCCTGCACGGCGCGCCCACCGGCGTCGACCAAACTACCGAAACCGACGCCGAACGCGGCGAGGAACAGCAGGGGCTGCAGCAGGCTGGAGATGGCGGTGGCCCGCCAATTGCGCCGGTACCAGGTCCACCGTCCCTCGACCACGCGAAGCGCTGGTTGCCACCCGGTCAGTACCCGACCGCTGGAGCTCACCGCCATCAGTCCACCAGTGAACGGCCGGTGAGCCGGAGGAATACATCCTCCAGAGTGGACCGCCGGACCAGGCTGGACGCCGGTCGAACCCCGCAGTTCTGCACGGCACTCAGCGCTTCCTCACCGTCGGAGGTGTAGAGCAGCAACCGGTCGGGCAGCTCCTCGACACGCTCGGCCACGCCGTCCAGTTTGTCCGCCCAGCCCTGCTGCGAGCCAGGTCGAAACCGCAGTTCGAGTACCTCACGAGTGGAGTAGCGACCGATGAGCTCTCGCGGTGAGCCTTCGGCGACGATCACCCCACCGTCCATCACGACGAGGCGGTCACAGAGCTGCTCGGCCTCGTCCATGTAATGCGTGGTGATGATCAGTGTGACGCCTTGCTGCCTGAGCTGGAACAGCCGGTCCCACAGCAGGTGGCGGGCTTGTGGATCCAGCCCGGTGGTCGGCTCGTCAAGGAGCAGCAACTCCGGGTCGTTGACCAGCGACCGGGCGATCGTGAGCCGTCGCTTCATCCCCCCGGACAGCTGGTCGACGGGATCGGTGGCCCGATCGGTGAGGTGCGCGAATTCCAGCAACTGAGCGGTCTTGGCTCGTACTTCGGAGCGGGACATGCCGAAGTACCGGCCGTAGAGGTGGAGGTTGTCCCGAACCGAGAGCTCGTTGTCCAGGTTGTCCTGCTGCGGTACCACCCCCAGGCGAGCCCGGATCCGAGGCCCCTCGACGTCCGGGTCCATTCCGAGGATTTGAAGCTCGCCTGTGCTTCGCGGGGACACGCACCCGATCATGCGCATGGTGGAGGATTTACCGGCGCCGTTGGGTCCCAGAAACCCGAACATCTCACCGGCCCGGACATCGAAGTCGATGCCCCGGACCGCCTCGACCGCACCGAACCGCTTGGTCAACCCCCGGGCCTGCACGAGAGAATCGGACACGAACTCGACGCTACCTGCCGGCTCTGACGATTCCGGCTGAGTTCCGTCAGGGGCGTACTCGAGCAACGGGTCGCTCCCCCGGGCTCACAGCTCAGGGAACCACAGCGCGATCTCCCGCTTGGCAGAGTCCACGGAGTCGGACCCATGCACCAGGTTCGACTGGGTCTCCAACGCGAAGTCACCACGAATCGATCCCGGTGCGGCCTTGTCGACCGGGTCCGTACCACCTGCGAGCTGCCGGAATGCCGCGATCGCCCGCTCTCCTTCGACCACTGCAGCCACCACCGGAGCGGAGGTGATGAACTCCAGTAGCGAACCGAAGAACGGCTTGTCCTCGTGCTCGGCGTAGTGCTGCTCAGCCAGCTCGCGCGGAACCATGCGGAGTTCCAGCGCGGCCAGAGTCAGGCCTTTGCGTTCGATCCTGGCGATCACCTCGCCGACCAGGCCACGGCTGACACCGTCCGGCTTGACCAGGACCAGGGTGCGTTCGCTCACAGCAGTTCATTCTCCTCGCGGCGATGATGGTGATCGGATGCGAGCAGCCTAGCGACCGGACCGGCACGAGCAGGTCCGGGAGGCCCTCCGGGTCCGCACCTCACCGTTGCCGCGTAGCCGCCCACCGTCGTGCCACTGCCTGGCGCACATACAGCAAGTAGGCCCAGACCAGGACGAATAGCAAGCCAAGCCCACCCAACGCAGGATGGGCGAACCAGCCGGCGACCATAGCGACCTGCAGCACCAAGGCCATTCCCAAACCCCAGGGACGGCGTTGCACGAAGGCCGAGACGAGCATCGCCAGCGCCAGAACACCGGTGTACCAACCGGCCGGGCCCGCGAGACCGTCGCCGAGCCGACCGATGGCCAGCAGGGCAAGCCCGACGACGATCGCCTCCATCACCAGAGTGCCTGCGAAGACGCCGCGTAATCCAGCGAGAGGGTCTGGTGGGTTCGGCTGGTCACTCACTGCGGTTCACGGCCGAACAGAGTACGAGCCTCACCTACCAGCGCTACCGATCCGGTGATCACCACTCCAGAACCCGAGATGCGGCCGGAGTCCGGATCGGCGCCTGGTTCAGCTGTCGAGGCCAGGACCACGGCCGCCTCGACCGCACCTGCCAACCGATCTTCCACCTGTAGCCGGGACTCGTCGAACATCTCTCTGGCCACCGCAGCCAGGTCCGCAGGGTCCATCGCCCGGGGCGAGCTGCTGGTGGTGATGACAACCTGGTCGAGGACTGGTTCGAGTTCGGTGAGGATGCCGCGAGCGTCCTTGTCCCGCATGGCGCCGACCACGCCGACCAGCGTGCGGAAAGAGAACTCCTCGCGCAGCGCCGCGGCCAAGGCATGCGCACCGTGCGGGTTGTGCGCGCTGTCGAGGAAGACGGTAGGTGCCGCACGGACCCGCTCCAGCCTCCCTGGCGCAGTCACCGTCGCGAAGGCGTCCCGCACCGCTTCGATGTCCAGCGCCCGGCTTGCCCCGGCACCGAAGAACGCCTCCGTGGCGGCCAGCGCGAGCGCGGCATTACGCGCCTGATGCCCTCCGTGCAGCGGGAGGAAGATCTCGCTGTACACCCCGCCGAGCCCCTGCAGCCTCAGCTGTTGGCCACCGACGGCGAGGTCCCGCTGCAGGACACCGAACTCCATACCTTCTCGTGCCACGGTCGCGTCGACGTCGATGCACCGGGCCGCCAGCACCCGGGCCACCTCCGGCGGCTGTTGGGCGAGCACCGCCACCGAACCAGCTTTGATGATGCCGGCTTTCTCCGCCGCGATGCCGGCGATGTCACTGCCCAGGTAGTTGACATGATCCACCGCGATCGGGGTGATGACCGACACCGCACCGTCGGCGACGTTGGTGGCATCCCAGCTGCCCCCAAGACCAACCTCCACGACCGCGACCTCTACCGGAGCATCGGCGAAAGCGGCGAAGGCCATCCCGGTCAGCACCTCGAACTTGCTCATCGGCACTGGTGATCCGGCGTCGACCAGCGCCAGGTAGGGCTGGATGTCGTGATAGGTCCCGACGTAACGCTCCGGGCTGATGGGTATCCCGTCCAGGCTGATCCGCTCGGTGGCCCGCTGCAGGTGCGGGCTGGTGTACCGGCCGACCCGCAGCCCGACGCGGGAGAGCAACGCATCCACCATGCGAGCCACCGAGGTCTTGCCGTTCGTGCCGGCGATATGCAGCATCGGGTAGCCGCGCTGCGGTGACCCGAGCAGGTCCATCAGCTCGGCAACTCGAGCCAACGACGGCTCGATCCTGCCTTCCGGCCAACGCTGGTCGAGCTCGGCCTCGACTGCGTGTAGCTCGGTCAGCGTGACGTCGTCGCTACGGATTGATCGCTGTGTCATTGAACATCACAGTAAGCTGTACTCCCGAGTCCTCGGGCGCGGGCACATCACCAGACGGCACCACCACCGGGCGTGGGAGCCTCGAATCAGGCCGACTTCTCGCGACGCTCCCGGCGGGTGGGTTGCCGGGTCACGATTGTCGGGTTCACGTTCTCTCGCACGGTTTGCTCGGTGATGACAACCTTCGCGACATCGTCCCGACTCGGAATGTCGTACATCACCGGCAGCAGCACTTCCTCCATGATGGCGCGCAACCCGCGCGCGCCGGTTCCGCGCAGGATGGCTTGGTCAGCGATTGCCTCCAACGCGGTGCCGGTGAATTCCAGTTCCACCCCGTCCATCTCGAAGAGCTTGCAGTACTGCTTGGACAACGCGTTCCGAGGCTCGGTGAGGATCTGCACCAATGAGCTCTTATCGAGATTCGTCACGCTGGCGATCATCGGCAGCCGCCCGATGAACTCAGGTATCAGCCCAAACTTGATCAGGTCTTCCGGCATGACATCGGCGAACACATCGGAGGTATCGATCTCGGCTTTGGATCGCAATTCCGCGCCGAAGCCGAGTCCCCGCTTGCCGACCCGGTCTTCGACGATCTTGTCCAGACCGGCGAAAGCCCCGGCGACGATGAACAGTACGTTCGTCGTGTCGATCTGGATGAACTCCTGGTGCGGATGCTTACGGCCACCCTGCGGCGGAACGCTGGCGGTGGTGCCCTCGAGGATCTTCAGCAGCGCTTGCTGCACGCCCTCACCGGAAACATCCCTGGTGATCGAGGGGTTCTCCGACTTGCGTGCGATCTTGTCGACCTCGTCGATGTAGATGATCCCGGTCTCGGCGCGCTTGACATCGTAGTCTGCGGCCTGGATCAGCTTGAGCAAGATGTTCTCGACGTCCTCGCCGACATAACCCGCCTCGGTGAGGGCAGTGGCGTCCGCGATGGCAAAGGGGACGTTGAGTAACTTGGCCAAGGTTTGAGCGAGATAGGTCTTGCCGCAGCCGGTAGGGCCCAGCATCAGGATGTTGGATTTGGCGAGCTCAATCTCGTCGTCGCGGCCCTTCTCGCCAGCCTGAATGCGTTTGTAATGGTTGTACACTGCGACAGACAGCGTGCGCTTGGCATCGTCCTGGCCGATGACGTAAGCCTCGAGGAAATCATGGATCTCGCTGGGCTTGGGCAGGTCGTCGAGCTTGACATCACCCGCGTCGACGAGCTCTTCCTCGATGATCTCATTGCACAGGTCGATGCACTCGTCGCAGATATATACGCCGGGACCGGCGATGAGCTTCTTGACCTGCTTCTGACTCTTCCCGCAGAAGGAACACTTCAACAGGTCGCCGCCGTCACCGATCCGTG
>OBLV0100000717.1_pt1 | contig 9958 bp, 11 predicted proteins | sample 1520071 | NCBI WGS metagenome assembly OBLV01 (sample SAMEA3888446, study PRJEB22518) | metagenome | reverse complement strand
GCCGACCAGGCCAGGGAGGCTCTCGCGGACGCCGGGCAGGGCACCGCCCGATGAGCTGGGCCACCGGCAGCGAAGCCCGCCTGTACTACGAGGTGCACGGCAGCGGCCCCGGCGTGCTGTTCGTGCACGGGTCCGGCGGGCACCACGCCGCCTGGTGGCAGCAGGTCCCCGCGCTCCGCGACGACTACACGGTCATCACGATGGACCTGCGCGGGTTCGGCTGCTCGCGGTGGGACGGTGAGCACGACTCGGCGGCCTTCCCCGGCGACGTCATCGCGGTGCTGGACGCCGTCGCGGATGCCGGGGGCCCGGACCGGGCCGTGCTGGTGGGGCAGTCGATCGGGGCGGCGGCCGCGCTGCGGGCCGCCCTCGACCGGCCGGACCGGGCGGCGGGGGTCGTGCTGGCCCACTCGCTGGGCGGCCTCCGGCACCCCGAGCTGGCCGAGCTGGTCAAGGCCGACCGCGCGGCCGCGGTGAAACTGCCGGTGCTGGACCGGCTGCTCACGCCGGAGTTCCGGGAGCGCCGTCCCGACCTGGCGTTCCTGTTCCAGCAGATGGGCACGTTCAACACCGCCAAAATGGCGGATCTGCGCAACCTGGGCAGCGACGGCCCCACGCTGGAAGAACTCGGCGCCGCGCCGTTCCCGCTGCTGCTGCTGGCCGGCGAGCGCGACAGCGTGCTCAGCCCGGCCACCGTGCGCCGGGCCGGCGAGATCCTTGGCCACGCCCGCGTCGAGATCGTGCCGGGCGCCCCGCACTCGATGTACTGGGAAACGCCCTCGCTGTTCAACGACGCGGTGAGCAGGTTCCTTTCCGACGTCACCGCGCTCGGCCCAACCCACGGCTAACCGCTCTTTCGTCGCTGCGCTCCTGGTCAGTTCTGCGCGGCCCGGCTGTGCCGTTCTGCGCCGCGCGGCCCCGGAACGTTAAGATCAGCACAGCGGAGCATGCCGCCAGTGACCGCGCCGGGCGGCATGACCATTCATCATTGCAGCACTGATCTCGAGGTGTGGTTCGGTTGGCACGAGCACAAGGCGGTCGCGGCACTCGCAGGCGGCCGGGCCGTGGATTGTCGCTGGACCGCATCGTCTCTACCGCGCTGGAGCTGATCGACGAGCAGGGCATCGGGGCGGCCACCATGCGAGAGGTGTCCTCGCGCCTGGATGTGCGCTCGATGTCCCTTTACCGGTACGTGCAGGACCGCGACGAGTTGTTCGACGAGGTGGTGGAGAGAATCGTCAACGAACTCGCCGACGACCCGGGGGTTCAGCCCAATCCAGTGGACGGGTGGCGGCCCTACCTCACCGGCATGGGCCACGGAGTGCGGCGCTATGCCCGGGCGCATCCGCACGCCTTCCCTCTGGTAGCCACCCGGCCTCCATCGGCGCCCTGGATCAACCCGCCGCTCCGGTCGCTGCGCTGGGTGGAGACCATGCTGACCGGGCTGGCCAAGGAGGGGTTCAGCGACGACCAGGTGCTATTCGCCTACCGCACGTTCAACGGCTTCCTGCTCGGCTTCCTGCTCCTGGAAACCAGCGCCATGACGCTCCGTGATCCCAAGCCGGGCGACGGCTCCTTCGCGGCCACAGACACCCCGGCGAGCGGGAGCGAGCCGGCCCGGGCCGCAGCGGCCGATCCGGTTCCGGGCGGCCTGAGCCCGGCGCGGTCCGCCGGGCAGCGCGAGGCGATCGGGGATGCCACCAGCCCGCCCGAGCTGCTCGACCCCGCGGACGAGATCGATGCCAGGCGTTTCCCGACCGTGCACCGCCTGGCCGGAGGGCTGGCCCGAGACGTGTGGGAACAGGAATTCGAATCAGGCCTGACCAACATGCTTGACCGCATCGCGGCATTTCTAGTCGAGGGATCAGGCTCTACATCCGGTTGACCTGGGACGACTCTATATCCGGTTGACCTGGGACCGCCCGGCCCATCCGTCGGCCGGGCCAGTCCTGTCGCCCGCAGCCTGACCCGCGATCGGCTCCATCTTCAGCCCTCACTGCGGCCGGAGCCTAGCCCGCTCAACAGCGTGACGCCGTAAGCTTAATAGGTAAGCTTTGCATATAAGCTTCTGCTGTACGTTTATGGCGTAAGCCCCCGGGCAGGGACAGCGGGCCGACCCCGGCCCGGGGCCCAGCCCCTCACTGCACGGCGCCCCACGCAGAACGGCCGCGCTGAACCCGCTGGCCGCCACTCAAGACATGAGAGGACATCGCCACATGACACAGGAGTACCCGGCCACGTCCGCGCCGCCGGCGCAGCTGACGGATTCGCCGCCAGGGCAGGGAACAGGCGCGATGGTCAGGGATCAGGCGGCCGAGCTGAGCCAAGGCACGGTCCAAGCCGGGAGGCACGCGGCCGAAGCCGCCCGGGAGCAGGCCTTGAACGTGACCGCGGAGGCCACCCGCCAGGGCCGGGATCTGGTACGCCAAGCGCAAGATCAGCTTGGGGAGCAGGCGGCCAGAGGACAGCAGCGCCTGGCCGAGACGCTCCGTTCGCTCAGCGGTCAGCTCAGCGAGATGGCCGCCGGTTCATCGCGTGGCGGTATGGTCACTGATCTGGCCCGTCAGGTGGCGGGCCGCGCCGATGACGCCGCGCACTGGCTGGGCAATCGCCAGCCCGCGCAGGTCGTGGACGAGGTACAGTCCTTCGCCCGCCGGAGGCCGGGAACCTTCCTGGTCCTGGCGGCAGGGGCTGGCCTAATAGCTGGCCGGCTGACCCGCGGCATGAAGGCCGCTAGCACCGATGATCAGGAGCCCGCCACGCCGGAGGCCAGTCCATGGGCTCCGGATCCTGCGGAGGCGGCTTACCCAGCCGGAATGACCAGCGGCGCCGACGCGGACCTTCCTGCCTCGGCGGGAGGCTTTCCGGCCGCCGGCGAGGTAACGGTCACAAGCTCCGAGTGGACCGATGACGGTCCCACGTCAGAGACCGATCCGCGGGACCTGCCATGACCAGCCCGGCCGGACCGGCCGCGCCGGCGCCTGGCTCGCAGCCATCGGTGGGCGAGGCGTTCTCGGATGTCGCCGCGGACCTGAGCACCCTGATGCGCCAGGAAGTACAGCTGGCCAAGGCCGAGTTGCGCCAGTCGGCCGCCCGGGCGGGCAAGGGCGCCGGAATGCTGGCCGGCGCCGGCGTCGCCGGTCACATGGTGTTGCTGTTCCTCTCGGTCGCGGCCTGGTGGGGCATTGGCGATAAGACCGGGCACGGATGGTCAGCGCTTATCGTCGGGGCGGTCTGGCTCATGGTCGCCGCCATTCTCGGGCTGGCGGGCCGCCGACAGATCACCGCGGTGCCCGGAACGCCGCGGACCGTGCAGACGGTCAAGCAGATTCCTGAGGCCGTAAAAGGAAATGAGGGCAGGTCATGAGCGCAGATCCGGACCAGATCCGCCAGGACATCGAGGAAACCCGCAGCAGTCTCAGCCAGGACGTCAACGCGCTGGCCGACACCGTCAACCCCGCGCACGCGGTCAAGCGCACCACTGCCCGCGCAGGTTCAGCCATCGCCGGGGCCAAGAACAAGCTCATGGGGGCCGCATCGCAGTCTGCCTCTGGCGTGAACTCGGCCGCGGGACAGACTATGTCGGCCGCGCAGCAGAAGGTCTCCGGAGCCCAGCAGCAGATCGGCCGACAGGCCTCGGGGAATCCCCTGGCCGTAGGCCTGATCGCCGTCGGCATCGGCTGGCTGGTGGGCTCGCTGCTGCCGGCCAGCAGCGCCGAGGAGCAGGCCGCGATCAAGGTCAAGGAAGCCGCCGTGCCCGCGATGACCGACGCAGCCAAACAGACCGCGGCGAGCCTCAAGGATTCGGCCCAGCAGGCCGCCGAATCGGTCAAGAGCACAGCGGCCGACGCGGCCGCCACGGTCAAGGAAGAGGCAGCAAACTCCGCGGGCGACGTGCGGGATCAGGCTCAGGCGGCCCGCGACACCGTGGCCGACAGCCGCCAGTGATCCACGTCTGCGCGCGCCCGACGGCAACGGAGCAGGAGAGGCAGCACACATGACTAGCAGGCAGGATGCAGACAGCAATGCCCGTCACGATGTGCCGGACGACCCGACGGATCTGAGCAGCGGCTCGTGGCTCGCTGCCGCCAGGCGGACCATGAAGGAATACAAGAAGGACGCCCTGCAGGACCGCGCGGCGGCGCTGACGTACTTCGGCATCCAGTCGATCTTTCCCGGGCTGCTGGTGCTGGTCTCGCTGCTCGGCTTCGTGGGCAGGTCGGACACCCAGCCACTGATCACCAGTCTCAGCAAGGCGGCGCCACCGTCGATTGCGAAGATCATCACCAGTCAGGTCACCCATCTGCAGCACAGCCACGCTGCCTCCGGCATCGTCGGCATCCTGGGAATTGTGCTGGCCCTGTGGTCGGCGTCCAACTACGTCGCGGCCTTCATGCGGGCCTCCAATGTCATCTACGACGTACCGGAGGGCCGGCCAATCTGGAAGACAGCGCCGATCCGGCTCGGTGTCACCTTGGTAACCATGATCCTGCTCGTGGCCGCGGCCGTCATCGTGGTGGTCACCGGCGGCCTGGCTCAGAAGGTCGGGAACATCCTCGGCATCGGGTCGACCGCGGTCACCGTGTGGGAGATAGCGAAGTGGCCGGTGCTGCTGGTCATCATCGGGCTAGTCCTCGCCATCTTGTTCTGGGCCAGCCCGAACGCCAGGCACGGCTTCCAGTGGGTCAGCCCAGGCGGGTTTGTCGCCGTCGTGCTCTGGCTGATCGCTTCTGCCCTGTTCGCCCTGTACGTGGCCAACTTCAGCCATTACAACAAGGTCTACGGCAGCCTGGCAGGCGTAATCATCTTCCTGATCTGGATGTGGATTTCCAACGTGGCCATCTTGTTCGGCGCGGAGTTCAACGCCGAGCTTGAGCGCGGCCGCGCCGTGGCCGCAGGGCACCCGATCGAGAAGGAGCCCTTCTCCGAACTACGCGATGATCGCAAGCTCCGCAAGAAGGAGAAAAAGAACCTGCTGCGGCGTTGATCAGCCAGCGTGCCAGCGCCACGGCGGCTCTGCTGACAACGCCGGGCAGATGGCCGTCGGCGGCGGTGCCTACCGCTGCCGACGGCCACTCCTTGCTGCCCTGCGGCTAGTTGCGGGCTAGACAAGCAGGCCGGAGAGCGCGGCTATGCCTGGCTCGATGGCCCGGTCCGGGACGTTGCCGAAGCCGATGACCAGCTGCGGCGGGTCGGTGGCCTGGGAGGAGCGGAGCGAGCTCATGCCGTACAGCCCCACCTGCCGGTCGCGGGCCGCGGCGACGATGCCCGCCTCGTCCGTGCCGTCCGGAAGGTGCGCCACCGCGTGGAAGCCAGCGGCCAGGCCGGTCAGCCGCACCGCCGGCGCGTGCCGCTCGAGCGCGGCGATGAGCAGGCCGCGGCGGTTGGCGTAAACCGATCGCATGCGGCGCAGGTGCCTGTCGTAGCGGCCCGACTCGAGCAGGGCCGCCAGCGCCAGCTGGTCGAGCGTGGGCGAGCCGCGGTCGCTGATGAGCTTTTCCCCCGCGATCGCGTCGGCCAGGTCCGGTGGTGCGAGTACCCAGCCGAGCCGGACCGCCGGTGCCAGGGCCTTGCTGGCCGTGCCGATGGTGACGACGTGGCCAGGGGCTAGGCCCTGCAGCACGCCGACGGGTTCCCGGTCGTAGCGGAACTCGGAGTCGTAGTCGTCCTCGACGATGAACGAGCCGGTGTCACGGGCCCAGTCGACCAGTTCGTGCCGCCGGCTGGCGGCCAGGACGACTCCGGTCGGCGACTGGTGCGCCGGCGTGACCACGACGATCCGTGCCCCGCTGGCGGCGAGCGCCGCGACGTCGATGCCGAGGTCGTCGACGGGCACGTGCACCACGCGCTGGCTGCCCGCGCCGGCGGCCCGCATGGCCTCGCTGGTCTCCGGGGCGCCGTAGCCGGGATCCTCGAACGCGACGGACCGCGCCCCCGCCTTGGCCAGTGCCTGCAGCACCAGGACAAGACCCTGAGCGAATCCGGTGCAGACGATCAGCCGGGCGGCGTCGGCGTCGGCGGCCCGGACCCGCCGCAGGTACCCGGCCAGCACCTCGCGCAGCGCGAGGCTGCCGCGTGGGTCGCCGTAGCCCAGGTCGGCGTTTGCCGCGCTGGTGCATACCTCGCGCACGGCCCAGGCCCAGTCGCCACGCGGGAAGCTCGCCAGGTCCGGCACACCCGGCTCGAAGTCCGAGATCAGCCGCGGGCCGGGCGGTGAGACCGGGGATGGCCGCGCCGCGGCTGGCTGCGCGCCGGCCGCGACTCTGGTCGCCGAGCCCGCCTGGCTGGTCAGATAGCCCTCCGACAGCAGCTGGGCGTAGCACTCCTGGATCAGCCCGCGAGACACTCCCAGCTCACGGGCGAGCTCGCGGGAGGACGGCAGGCGTTCCCCGGCGCCGAGCCTGCCCGTCCTGATCGCGTCGCGCAAGCCCGCCTCGAGCTGTGAGCGGAGCGGCTGGCCGCTGGTCCGGTCCATGCCCAGCAGCAGCTCCGGACCCAAACCGGACCACTGAATCGCCATGGAACTGGACCTTACCCGTGACCCAGTCCGGACCTAGCGTCGCAGTCATGAGCACTTCGACACTCTCCCGTCCCAGCCACTCCCGCATCGCCACCCGGCCGCGCAGCCGGCTCGTAACCGGTCCGTTCGCATTGGTGCTCGTGGCCGCGCTGTGCATGGAGCTGAGCTTCTTCCTGCTGGTCTCCGTCTCGCCGATGGCCGCCGCGGCCGGCGGCGCCGGCAGCGCGGGCGCGGGCCTGGTGACCGGCGTGCTGCTGTTCGGCACCGTAGCGGCCGAGCTGGCGTCCCCGGTCCTGATGCGCCGCTGGGGCTACCGGGTCGCCCTGGCCGCGGGCGCGCTGCTGATGGGGGTTCCGCTGCTGGTGCTGCTGGTGCACAGCACGCTCGTGATCACGATGATCGCCAGTCTGGCGCGGGGCTTTGGCTTCGGCCTGGGCGCCGTGGTCCTTGGCGCGCTGGTCCCGCTGCTGGTCCCCGCCGACCGCCGGGGCGAAGGAGTCGGCCTGTCCGGCGTCGTCGAGACGATTCCCGCCGTCGTCGCGCTGCCCGGCGGCGTGTGGCTGGCCGGGCACGCCGGCTTCACCCAGGTGATGATCGTGGCCGCCGTTGCCGCTCTGGTGCCGGCCGCGGCGGCGATCTGGCTGCCGCGCCGGGTCGGCGCGGACGGCCCTGACGCTGCGAGCGGTGAGGATCGGGCCATCGGGCTGCTGGCCGGGCTGCGCCAGGCCGGCCAGCGGCGCCCGGCCCTGATCTTCGCCGCCAGCACGGTCGCGGCCGGCGTGGTCGTCTCGTTCCTGCCGCTGGCCACCGGGCTGTCGCGCAACGTCGCCGCCGCCGGCCTGTTCGCACAGGCGCTGACCGGCATGGCGGGGCGCTGGTGGGCCGGGCGGCTCGGCGACCGGCACGGCCACACCCGCCTGCTGCCTCCGGCTCTGGTGATCGCCGCGGCCGGCATGGTGGCCCTCTTCTGGCTCGGGTCGCCCCCCGCGGTGATCGCCGGCATGGCCCTGTTCGGCCTTGGCTTCGGCGCCTTGCAGAACGCGACGTACACGCTGATGATCGACCGGATGCCGGAGTCGGGGTTCGGCGCCGCCAGCGCGATCTGGAACCTGGCCTACGACGCCGGATACGGAGCCGGGCCGGCCGCCTTCGGTCTCTTCGTCGGGGTCACCGGGTACCCCATCGCGTTCGCCTTTTCGGCGCTGCTGATGGTCGTTGCCGTCCCGCTAGCCCGCGGCAAGCGCGGCGAAGTAGTCATCCAGGACGGTCAGCGCCCACTCGGCTGAGGCGTGCCGGGGGGTGGTGACGAGCTGGACGCGCAGCCCGTCGAGTAGCAGCCGAAGCCGCGCCGCCTCGTGCTCGGCGTCCAGGTGAGGCGGCAGCTCGCCAGCCTGCGCCGCGTGGGCGATCCGCGCTGCGAGTGGTTCCTGCAGCCGCTGCGCGGCGCCCTCGGCCGCGTCGGCCAGCGCGGGCACGACGGCCACCTGCGCCAGGAAGGCCAGGTAAACCACGGAGTCCTGGCGCGCCTCGGCGTCCAGCGGCAGCAGTTCGATGGCGGCGGCCCGCAGGTCCTTCACCGTCATTCCGCCGGCGGTGCGGCGCCGGATCCGGTCATCCACGCGCTCGCCTACCCGCCACAGCGCCGAGGCGATCAGCTCGTCCTTGTTCGGGAAGTAGTGCCGGATCGAGCCGATGGACCAGCCCGATTCCTCGGCGACATCGGCGAGCGTGGTGGCCCCGAGCCCTTGACGTGCGATGACGCGGCAGGCCGCGTCGGCCAGCTCGCGCCGGCGAGCGGGGTGATCTACCTCTTTCGGCATTCTCCCAATTTAGCATTGCGGTACTAGCACAGTTGTATTAGTATGACTGTGCTAGAAAGATTTGCAGCCAGCAGACCAGCCACCACACCTCCGAGAGGGAGTCAGCCATGCCTTCTGACCGCACCACGCCGGCCCGCAGCACCACCACGACCCGCCCCAGGTCCCGCTTCAGCGTGCCGCGCGGGCTGGCCGCCGGAACGCTCGCCGTTGTCGGGCTGACCTGGGGGCTGTACGCGATTCAGCCCGGAGCCAGCATCCTGTCCGCGGAGATCCAGACCGGCCTCTTCGTGGGCCTGCTGCTGCTCACGATCTGCAGCCGCCGCGCCAAGGTGCTGGTCGCCCGGACCTGGCAGCGGTACGTCCTCAACCCGCTGATGCGGCTGATGCTCTCGGTCGGCCTCAACCCGCTCGGGCTCGCGATCCTGGAGACCCGGGGCCGGGTCACCGGCAAGACCCGCAGGGTCCCGGTCGGCAACGGCCGCAAGGGCGATTCGTTCTGGATCATCGCCGAGCACGGCACCCGCGCCGGCTACGTGAACAACATCATCAGCGACCCGCGTGTCCGGGTGCGGCTGCGCATCGGGCTGCGCTACCGCTGGGTGCCCGGCATCGCCACCGTGTGCCCGGACGACGACCCGCTCGCGCGCCAGCGGCAGATCATCGCCTGGCACCCGCTGCGCGCCCTGAACGCGATCTACGTGCGCGTCTTCGGCGCCGACCTGCTCACGGTGCACATCCAGCTCAACCTGGCCGAGGCCGCGGGCACCGGCGGGCTCAGCGCGCCCGTCACCTCGCGCCCGTCATTGGCCGAGGAACCGGTACCGAACCCGGACGCGTTCCAGGCCGCCGTGCTGGGCGCCCGCACAGCCCAGCTGCCCGTCCCCGTTACCGCCCGGCAGAGCGCATAGACCTCAGGTAAGACTCGCCACGCGGCGACAACCGGTAACCAACGTCGAGGCTGAGGGTCAGTCCAAGGGCCTTCAGCCTTCTGACGTGCAGCTTAAAGTCCTGCCGCTCCCAGCCGATGGCCTCGGCCAGGACCGTGGACACGACGGCGGGCCGGTCGGCGATCAGCGCGAGCACCGCGCCCGTCCACGGCCCGCGGCTGCTGGACCGGTCCATCCGCGCCAGCCTGGCCGTGATCGCTGCGACGTCCGGCTCGCTCAGGCTCGCGGTGCGGGCCAGCTCGTCCCGGGGATCCGGCCCGTCTATCCGGTGCAGGCGGACGCGGTACAGCGGCAAGACCGGGTCACCGCGCAGGCTGGCCAGCAGCTCACCGACGTCCGGGTACCCGGCCTCGCATGCTTGGGTGGCGTCCACCGAGGACGGGTCGACCACGTCGACCGACTCGACTTCCACCATGTCGATCCCGGTGCGGTAACGGTGGCCGGCCACGACCTGGCTGCGCTTCCACCGCCGGAAGGCCAGGACGATCTCACCGGAGTGGAGCCCGTCCCGCAGACGCTGCTCGAACTGCACGCCCCGAACTGTACTAACGCGTCAGCCAACCGCGCAGGAGTCGCCGTCGCAGCTCGCTTCGGGGCTGCCGTCGGCCGGAGCGGTGACGGGCGTCAGCTGGCTGGCATCGTCGTAAGCACGCTGCAGAAGCTGAAGGAGC
>OBLV0100000716.1_pt1 | contig 9966 bp, 11 predicted proteins | sample 1520071 | NCBI WGS metagenome assembly OBLV01 (sample SAMEA3888446, study PRJEB22518) | metagenome | reverse complement strand
ACCGAGATCTACACTCTTTCCCTACACGACGCTCTTCCGATCTCGGTCAGGCCGATCAACTCGGGACCGACGTCCCGCCGGTGATCGAGCAGGCCGCCAAGGAACGGGTCGACCGGTACGCGTCGATCGCCGAATCTCAAGGCCGGATCGCGGCCCGGGTGTCGGACGTTCCCTCGCGCGGGTGGTTCTGCCCGCCCACGGTGGCGGTCGACCTGCCCGCGGATTCGCCCGTGCTGAACGAGGAGATCTTCGGGCCGCTGCTCGCGATCGACCGGGTCAAGAACGTCGAGCACGCGTGCGACGTCGTCGACGGGCTGCCGTTCGCGCTCACCGGGGGCCTGTTCGCCCGCGATCCCGCCATCGTTCGCTACGTACGCGATCGGAGCCCGGTCGGGAACCTGTACGTGAACCGCGGTATCACCGGAGCGATGGTCGGGCGGCAGCCGTTCGGCGGCAATCGGCTGTCCGGGACCGGCAGCAAGGCCGGCGGACCCGACTACCTGCGCCAGTTCGTCGAGCCCCGCGTGGTCACCGAGAACACCATGCGCCACGGGCTCGTGGTCTGAAGCGCCAACCCCGCCCCCCCGCTCGCTCGGCCACCCCGCTACACCGGAAACCAGGGTGCTCAAGCGCTCACTCGGCGCACGTCTGGGCGCGAGTGAGCCGAACGACCCCGTAGAGCGCGGTGAAACGCACGGGTCGGCCAGGAGAGATCCGCGAGTGTGCGGTTGGCCCAGTCCCGGGACCACGCGGAAAGAAATCTCCTAACTGGGGTTGATTTGAGCGCGCAACCGGTCGATCATCGACAACAAGATGCCTTTGCCGCCGTCCGTCGCGTGGAAGCTGTTGCTGGCGCTCGTGCTCGTGGGCGCGATCCTGCTCAGCGCGTGCGCCAAGGCCCCGTCCCGGCCGCTCCCTCGCAACGACCTGCGCCGGCTCGTGCTGGCTGCCTTGACGCTCTACGCCGTCGGCGTGTTCGCCTCGATGACCCACCACGCGCTGCTCGCCGGCATCGTTTACGTGGCCGGGATCTCCGCGTGCGCGCTCGCGGCGTGGCTGTCGCGCGGCAGCAACCCCGACGATCCGCCCCGGGGCGGCGAGGAGCCGATCGACGAGCAGCCGCCACCGAGGCCTGACGGCATGCCCTGGTTCGATTGGCGCGCGTTCGAACGCGAGTTCCGCGAGTACGCGTCGCGGACCCGCGAGCCCGCCGGCTCCCGCTGAGACGCTGTCGCGCCTAACCGGCGCCGTTCATCGCCAGCAGCATCTCGTGCAGCCGCCCGTCGCCCGCGAGCTCCGGGTGGAACGAGACCGCGAGCATGTTGCCCTGCCGGATCGCCACTGGGTGATCCTCGACGCTGCCCAGCACCTCAACGTCCGGGCCGTAATCAGCCACCCACGGGGCGCGGATGAACACGGCGTGCATCGGCCCACCCCCCACGCCGGAGAGGTCGATGTCGGCCTCGAACGACCGGACCTGGCGACCGAACGCGTTGCGGCGGGTGGTGACGTCGAGCAATCCGAGGTGCTCGCGGTCGAGCATGATCATGCCGGCGCACGTGCCGAGCACGGGCGTGCCGCGACGGACGAGCGCCCGTAACGGCTCGGCCAGCCCCTCGCGCTCGATCCCGAGCGTCATCACCGTGGACTCGCCGCCGGGGATGATCAGCGCGTCCAGACCCTCGAGATCCGCCGGCACGCGGACCTCGCGCGCCTCCGCGCCCAGCGACCGCACGATCTTCGCGTGGGCCTCGAAGTCCCCCTGTAGCGCGAGGATCCCGACGACCTGCATAGGCGACGCCTCCCGGGGTGTGGACGCCACGCGCTACCAGCCGCGCGGGGCCAGCAGCTGCTCGGCGTCGAGCTTGGACGACTCGAGGCTCACCATCGGCTGACCCAGGCCGGTCGAGGCCGCGGCGATCCGGGCGGGGTCCCGGTAGTGCGTCGTCGCTTCGACGATCGCGCGCGCCCGGCGCTCCGGGTCCTCGGACTTGAAGATCCCCGAGCCGACGAACACGCCTTCGGCGCCGAGCTGCATCACCAGAGCCGCGTCGGCCGGCGTCGCGATCCCGCCGGCGCAGAACAGCACGACGGGCAGACGCCCATCGGCCGCGATCTGGCGCACGAGATGAAGCGGCGACTGGAGCTCCTTGGCCGCGGTCGCGAGCTCGGCGTCGTCCAGCGTCGCCAGCCGGCGGATCTCGCCCCGGATCATGCGCAGATGACGGACGGCCTCGACGATGTCGCCGGTGCCGGCCTCGCCCTTGGAGCGGATCATCGCCGCTCCCTCGCCGATGCGCCGCAGCGCCTCGCCGAGGTTGGTGGCGCCGCACACGAACGGCACGCTGAACGCCCATTTGTCGATGTGATTGGCCTCGTCGGCGGGCGTCAGCACCTCGGATTCGTCGATGTAGTCGACCTCGAGCGCCTCGAGCACCTGCGCCTCGACGAAATGCCCGATCCGGGCCTTGGCCATCACCGGGATCGTCACCGTTTCCTGAATCCCCTGGATCATCACCGGGTCGGACATGCGCGCCACGCCGCCGTCCCGGCGGATGTCGGCGGGGACTCGCTCGAGCGCCATGACCGCAGCCGCGCCGGCATCCTCGGCGATCTTGGCCTGCTCAGGCGTGACCACGTCCATGATCACCCCGCCCTTCAGCATCTCGGCCAGACCGGCCTTGACGGTGAACGTCGCTTCGTCCCTGGAAGTCTGGGAGTTCTCGTCCATCGGGGCCTGAGTTTAGCCGGGCGGTAGCGTTCCCCGCGATGTCCACAGCGCCAGTGTTCGAAGGCTCGGATGGCCGTTTTGTCGCTACGCCGCTCGCGCGCGGGCCTTGGGATCCGAACGCGCTCCACGGCGGCGCCCCGGCCGCGTTGCTGATGCGGGCGTTCGAGCGACTCCCGGCGGCGGACGGTCTGAGCCTGGCTCGCGTGACCTACGAGCTCCTCCGCCCCATCCCGGTCGGCCCGCTCGAAATCCAGGCCGAGGTCGTTCGCCCGGGGCGCCGGGTGCAGCTCCTGGAGGGCTCGATCGTCGTGGACGGCGTCGAGGTCGTGCGCGCTCGCGCGCTCCAGGTCCAGGCGGCCGATGCCGGCGCCGTCGCCGGCGAAAGTACGCCGCCGCCCCTTGGGCCCGAACACGGCCGAGTGCCCGAGCTGAGCGTCCCGCACCACCCGATGTTCGCCTTCGACGCGATCGAGATCGTGTTCGTGGTCGGCGGCTGGGGAGGCGGTCCGTGCACAGCTTGGTTCCGGCTTCGAAGCCCGATCGTCGCCGGGGAGACCCCGTCGCCGCTCCAGCGACTCGCCGCGGCGGGCGATTTCGGCAACGGCATCAGCGCGACGCTGTCCTGGGACGATTATCTGTACATCAACCCGGATCTGACGCTGTACATCGAGCGGGAGCCGGTCGGAGAGTGGATCTGCCTCGAGTCCGAGACCCGGATCGCACGCGACGGCATCGGGGTCGCGGAGAGCGTGCTGTACGACGAGCGCGGTCGTGTCGGCCGAGCCACCCAGGCGCTCCTGGTGGCCCCGCGCTGACGGCGCCTGCGCCAATGTCCGCCCAACCGGTGTTCGAGGCTGTTGACGGAGGATTCGTCGCCACGCCGCTCGCCAGCGGCCCGTGGAACCCGAACGCCCAGATCGGGGGCGCGCCGGCGGGGCTGCTGGCACGGGCGTTCGAGCAGGTCCCGGCGGCCGAGGGACTGGTCGTGGCGCGCTTGACCTACGACTTCATACGGCCGGCGCCGATCGGACCGCTGGAAGTGCGTGCCGAGGTCACCCGTCCAGGCCGTCGCGTTCAGCTCCTCGAGGGCGCGATGCTTGCCGGCGGCGTCGAGGTCGTTCGGGCACGCGCATTGCAGGTACTGAATGCGGACGCAGCCCACGCGCACTCCGAGTTGGTCGGGCCGCCGCCCGGTCCCGAACACGGCAGATCCGGCGAGCTTCCGGGCCTGCACCGCCCCAGGTTTGCGACCGACGCGGTCGAGGTCCGCTTCATCGCCGGCGGTTTCGGCGGCGGTCCAGGGACCGCGTGGTTCCGCCTCACGCGTCCGCTCGTCGGGGACGAGAAGCCGTCGGCGCTGCAGTGCCTCGCCGCCGCGAGCGACTTCGGCGCGGGCCTCAGCGGCACGCTCCCGCGAGAGGAATACCTGTTCATCAACGCCGACCTGACGGTGTACGTCGAGCGGCCTCCGGTCGGCGAGTGGATCTGTCTGGAATCCGCGACCCGGATCGCACGGGACGGGATCGGGGTGACCGACAGCGTCCTGTACGACGAACGTGGCCGCGTCGGCCGGGCGACCCAGGCCCTGCTCGTGGCCCCACACTGACGATCCGACCGAGAAAACCCGCGAATATCGCGGGAAACGTCAGTCGCTTGGGTCCCGAGCGGACCCATTCGCGGACCCCCCGTCACGGAGATAGGACAACAACCCCCCGGCGAGCAGGATCGACCGCTCGTGCTCGGAGAAGTCGTTGCTCAGCGAAAGCTCCTCGTCCGAGTCCTCGATCCGAGCGGTAATCGACTCGGAGCCGGATTCCAGCTCCTCCCTCAAGGAGGGCAACGACCACTTCTGCCCCACCTCGGCCTTCTCGTAGTCGGACTCATCCGAAAACGTCAACGCCACGATCCCCTGCGCGATCAGGTTGCGGCGGTGGATGCGTGCGAACGACTTGGCGATCACGGCCTTGACCCCGAGGTGCAGCGGCGCGAGCGCGGCGTGCTCTCTCGACGACCCCTGCCCGTAGTTGTCGCCGGCGACGATGAACCCGCTTCCCCAGTCCTTTAGGCGCTTGCGGAACTCGGGATCGCGGTGGCGCAGCGTGAACTCCGCGATCGCGGGGACGTTCGAGCGGTAGGCCATCACCTCGACGCCGTCCGGGGCGAGATCGCCGGTCGAGATGTCGTCGGGCTGCACGGTCGCCACGCACGCCTCGAGCGAGTCGCCGAGCGGCGTGTGCTCGGGCGGGCGCTTGATGTTCGGGCCCCGCGGGATCTCGATCGCGGAAGCTTCCTCAGCCGAGGCCGGCGCGAAGATGTGAACGTCCTCGACGTACGGCCGCAGCTCGGGCATCGGCAGCAGCTCGGGCGGGTCGCCATACGAGCGCGGATCCTGAATCGACCCGCTCAAAAGCGACACCGCCGCCACCGCCGGTGAGCACAGAAACACCGAGTCCTCAGGCGTTCCCGACCGCCCGGGGAAGTTTCGGTTGAACGTCCGCAGCGAGTTCGAGTCGGACGGCGGCGCCTGCCCCATGCCGACGCACGGGCCGCACACGGGCTCGAGCATCCGCACGCCGCCGTCCGAGAGCTGGCGATAGACGCCCGACTCCGCGATCGCGGCGAGGATCTGACGCGACCCCGGCGTCGCGGTGGCGGCGACCGACGGGTGCACGATCTGGCCCTCGCGGTCGGCCAGAATCGCGCCGGCCAGCGCCAGGTCGTTGTAGCCCGAGTTGACCGACGAACCGATGCACACCTGGGAGATTTCGGTGCCCGCGACCTCCTCCACCGGCACCACATTGTCGGGGTTGTGCGGCTTGGCCACCAAAGGCCCGAGCCCGGCGAGGTCGACCTCGACGCGGTCGTCGTACTCGGCGCCATCCTCGGGCCCGACGTCGGCGAAATCGTCGACCCGATCCTGGCGCTCGAGCCACTTGCGCGTGTTCTCGTCGGGCGGGAACACTGCGCCGGTGGCCCCGAGCTCGGCGATCATGTTCGCGATCGTGGCCCGCTCGGGAATCGACAGATCGGCCGTCCCGGGCCCGGTGAACTCGAACACCTTGTTTTTGCCGCCGCTCGCGCTGAGCCGGCGCAAGAGCTCGAGGATGATGTCCTTGGCCTGGACCCACGGGCGCGCGAGCTTCCCCTCCAGCCACACCTCGACGACCGAGGGACACGCGATCTCGTAGGGATGGCCACCCAACACGACGGCCACGTCGAGCCCACCAGCCCCGATCGCGATCATCCCGAGGCACCCCGCCTGCACCGTGTGAGAGTCGGCCCCGAGCATCGTCTGCCCGGGCTTGCCGAACCGCTCCATGTGGATGTAGTGGCTGATCCCGTTGCCGGGGCGCGAGAAGTGCAGCCCGTACTTGCGCGCGAGCGCCTGGAGCATGCGGTGGTCATCCGGGTTCTTGTAGTCGAGCTGGACGACGTTGTGGTCGACGTACTGGACCGCCCGCTCGATCTTGATCCGCGGCTCGCCGAGCTCCTCGAACTGCATCAGCGCCATCGTGCCGGTGGCGTCCTGGAGCAGCGCCTGATCGATCCGGACGGAGATCGGGCGACCGGGCTCGAGCTCCCCGTCAGCGAGATGCTCGTGCAAGATCTGGCGGGTCAGGTTGTCCGGCATGGGGTCGGCTCCTCTCGCGACGGCGTCACGATCTGAACCTACCCCGCCCCCGAGCCACTACGCGCCCCTCAGCCGTCGCGGTAGCCGTGGCGTTCGCAAGCGAACCATCGCGGGAGTCCACGCGCGCCTCCACGTCCACGAACGCCCCCACCGGCGCGGGTGCCTCGAGCGAGACCTCGAACGAGACCGCCCGGGCCTCAACACCGCAGGCGAGCGCCATGGCCTCGGCGAGCGCGCCGGCAAGTACCCCTTCGTGGGCGCGGCCGCTGTCGGCCCCCTGATGGTCCTGCTTGATGAAGCAGCGGCCGGCGACCGCGCCCGGGGCGACTTCCTCGACCTCCAGCAGCAGTCCGAAAAGGTTGGTGCGGCCGCACCCGAAGCAGAGCTCGTGGTGCAGCAGCGGCAAGCCCAGCTACTTCAGTCGGAACGCCTTGATGCGGACGTCGTACTGCTGAGCGTCGCGCGAATACACGCCGTACGCGAGCGCCTGGATCAGCGACAAGAGCGCCGTGTGCGATCGGACGAACGCCGGCGTGTTCGACGAGTAATAGAGGCGGATCCGGGCCAGGCGCGCCACCTCGGACAGCGTCGCGTCGGTGATCGCGAGTGTCGGCGCCTTCCGATGGCGGGCCAGCTTCATCGTCCGCGTGATCAGCGGATGCGGTCGCCCCGCCGAGAGCCCGATCACAAGCGTCTGATCGTCGATCCGGCTGAGCCGTCCGAGTGCCTCCTGCGACGGGCTGGCCACGATCTCCGCGCGAAGATCGAGCAGCATCAGCAGGTGGCGGAGATAGCTGGCGAAGAACGCCATCTGGTCGGTGCCCGCGATCAGCACCTTGCCGGCGGAGACGATCGCGTCGATCGCGGCCTCGACGTCCCCACGGGAAAGCTTGTGCGCGGTGTCCTCGACGTTCACGTGGTCGGCGGCCAGCGCGGCCTCGAACTCGGTGTGGTCGAGCGAGAACAGCGGCGCGGCCGCGCCCGAAGGCTCGCCGGGCATGCCCGGTGGCCGGCGCCGGTACTCGTCCCGGGCTGCTTGCTGAAGCTCGGGGAAGCCCTCGAACCCGAGCGCCTGGGAGAACCGTACGACCGTGCTCGAGGAGGTGCTGGCACGCCGCGCGAGCTCTTCAGCGGTCTGGAAGGCCGCTTCGTCGAGGTGGTCGACGATGTACTGGGCCACGTCCTTCTGCGAGCGCGAGAACTCGTCGAAGCGAGCGCGAATGTATGCCGACAGGGCCTGATGGCCATTCGGCGACGGGGTGGCGGTGGGAGTCGCTGACTGCTTCATCGGCAGGCGTCTGATTCGACGCCACCGCCCCGCGTCCTTCACGCTCCTGATTTCGGCCCGGCCCGAGCCGGACCTACACGCCCCTCAGGCCGCCGCTATCCGCCGCGCTCCGCGCGCTCCTGATTCTCCTTGCGCTCGGCCAGGACCTGTGCGACCACGTAGATGATCAGCACGTTCGCGATGATCCCGATCCCGAGGAACGTCAGCAGCAGCGCGATCGTCTGTCCGAGCGAGCTCGGGTGTTGGCCGAGGAAACCAGCGATCGTGAACATCCCTCCTGGAGCCTACCTCACGGCCTCCGGGGAAAGACCCTTGAGACACTCTGGATCGATCGCGGCCCTGTAGCTCAGTCGGTAGAGCAGCGGACTCATAATCCGTCGCGCCCAGGTTCGAGTCCTGGCAGGGCCATCTCCGCGAAATGTCAGCGAACGAACCTCCGCCTCGGCTCGTGGTCAAAACCTGTCCAAACCGCTAAAGGTTCGTTAGCAACCGTTCGATACAGCCGGGGATTGAGTTGATAAACGGCAAACCCGTCGCGAGGCGGGGACGCAAAGCCAGAGGTCTCAGATAGGCGAGATAGCTCGGCCGCCTGCTCAGCGTGTTCGACTCCAATCAGTAGTCCCGAAGGAGGACAAGGATGTCCCGGTTCAAGTTCCGTCACGCTCAGCTGTTGCTGTCGATCATGGCCCTGGTCGCACTCGTCGTGGTGTCAGGAGCCAGCTGGAAGTTCTAATTCAGAAAGGCGACGGCCGGGCGCTCCGGTTCTGACCGGGCGCCCGGACCGAGCTGATGAAACCCCGTGCCCTCGAGCCTGTCCGTCTCTACTGCATAGCCGTCACGCTCGTGGGCGTGGCGCTTTTGGCGACCATCGTTGCCATTACGCGTTTCGATCTGGACGGCCAGGCGCGGACGATCGAGTTCCTCGCGCTCGCCGGGAGCGTGATGATCGGCGAGCTCTTCCCGATCGAGGCGCCGCGCCGTTCCGGCGACGGCGAGATCACCGTCTCGGTGATGTTCTCTTTCGCACTCCTGCTGGGAGTGGGTCTGGTCCCGGCCCTCGTGGCCCAGCTTGCCGCGTCGATCGTCCAGGACGCGATCGCCCGCAAGCCATGGTGGCAGATGGGCTTCAACATCGGCCAGTACACGCTGTCGCTGTCCGCCGCCGCGCTCGTGCTCAAGCTGCTCGGCGGCTACGCCGGGATCCGGATCGGCGGCTTCCATGCGTTCGATCTGCTGGTTGTGGTCGGGGGCGCGGTCGGCTATTTCATCGTGAACCTGCTGCTGGTCACGCGCGCCACCACGTTGTATATGGGGACGCCGTTCTCGCACGCGCTTCGCAGCGATCTGATGTTCGGCCTGTCGGTGAGCGCGGTGCTGCTGTGCCTCGCCCCGGTGGTCGTGACCGTGCTCGAGTTCAGCCCGATCCTGTACCCGCTGCTGCTCGTCCCCCTGGTCGGCGTCTACTTCAGCGGCCGGCAGACGGTCCGCACGGTCACCGCCGAGCACCTCGCTCGCCACGACAGCCTCACCGAGCTGCCGAACCGGCGATGGTTCCTGGAAGCGGTGAGCCAGGCGCTGAGCAACCAATCGCTCGGCGCCGGCGGGCTTCTGCTGGTCGACCTGAACGGCTTCAAGGAGGTCAATGACACGCTCGGTCACCACCACGGGGACCTCGTGCTCCAAGAGGTCGGCCCGAGGCTGCGGGCCGCATTCCGCAGCGAGGATCTCGTCGCGCGCCTCGGCGGCGACGAGTTTGCCGTTTTCATGCCGGGCGCCGACGGCGACGCTGCCCAGACCGCCGTGCAGCGGCTCCAGGACGCCCTGCACACCCCGATCGAGGTCGACGGGATCAGCCTCGAACTCGACGCGAGCATCGGGCTGGCCTGGTACCCCGATCACGGCCACGACGTCGACACGCTGCTCCAGCGGGCTGACGTCGCGATGTACCGCGCCAAGGCTGGCCACCAACCGCTCGTGACCTACCGGTCCGAGGACGACTTCCACAGCCCCGAACGGCTGGTGCTCGCCACCGATTTGCGACGCGCGCTCGGCGAGGGCCAGCTCGTGCTCCACTACCAGCCACAGGTCGAGCTCGGGCTCGGGCGCCCGGTCGCCGCCGAGGGCCTCGTGCGCTGGCACCACCCCCAGCGCGGCCTGCTTTCGCCCCTCGAGTTCATCGACGTCGCCGAGCGCACCGGCCTGATCAAGGATCTCACCTACCGCGTGCTCGACCTCGGGCTGGGCGACCTGCGCGCGTGGAGCGAGGAGGGTCGCAAGCTCTCGTTGTCCCTGAACGTGTCGGTGCGAAGCTTGCTC
>OBLV0100000715.1_pt1 | contig 9974 bp, 8 predicted proteins | sample 1520071 | NCBI WGS metagenome assembly OBLV01 (sample SAMEA3888446, study PRJEB22518) | metagenome | reverse complement strand
GGACCAGGGCGTGTCGATCCACGACAAGCACATCGAGCTGATCGTGCGCCAGATGTTGCGCCGCGTGCTCGTGGCCGAGCAGGGCGAATCACCGTTCCTGCCCGGCGAGCGGGTCGACTCTCGCATCTACGCCGAGGTCAACCGGCACCTGGTGACCGAGGGCAAGCGTCCCGCCGAGGGCCGTCCCGAGCTCATGGGTATCACCAAGGCGTCGCTGGCCACCGATTCGTGGCTGTCGGCGGCGTCGTTCCAGGAGACCACCCGGGTGCTGACCGAGGCGGCCATCGAAGGCAAGTCGGACCAGCTGTATGGGCTCAAGGAGAACATCATCATCGGCAAGCTCATCCCGGCCGGGACGGGTATGCCCCGCTACCGCGAGATGGTGATGGAGGCGCCCGACGCCGAGCGCATGCCGTTCTGGAGCTCCGACGAGGACACCGGCCCCGAGGATCTGGCCGCCTGGCTGGCCAGCATCGGCAACGGGTCCGGGTCGGGCGACGAGTTCCTCGGCGGCGGCGCCGAGGTTTCGTAGGTTCGTATCGCGGGCGAGGGGCCGGGCGCTCAGCCTGGCCCCTCGGCGATAGCCTCAATCTCGATGACCACCGAGCAGCGGCGACGGTCGTTCAGCGTCGAGGAGTACCACCTCATGGGCGAGGCGGGGATCCTCCATGAGGACGATCGAGTCGAGCTGATCGAGGGGGAGGTCATCGAGATGACCCCAATCGGGGTACGCCACGCCCGCACGGTCACCGTGCTCAGCCACTACCTTCACGAGCAGGTGGGCGGCCGCCTTATCGTGACCGTCCAGAACCCCATTGGGCTCTCCGAGCGGTCGGAGCCGCAACCCGACCTGGCCCTCCTCAGGTGGCGCGACGACTTCTACCCCGAGCGGCCGATCTCCGCGGACGTGGTCCTCCTCATCGAGGTGGCGGACTCGAGCGTGGCATTCGACCGCGCCATCAAGCTCCCGATCTATGCCCGGGCCGGCATCGGCGAGGTGTGGCTGGTGGACCTTCCCGCCGGCGTCATAGAGGTATTCCTCGAACCGTCCGCCGCCGGGTACGGGCACAGTCAGATCTACCGACCCGGGCAAATCGTTTCGGCCACGGTGGTCGACGGCATCGCGCTCGACGTCGGCGTGGTCCTGGGACCCCTCACTGGCGGGTGATCGAGCGCATCGGGGTCGACACCGGAGGGACGTTCACCGACGTCGTGACCTCTTCCGGTCAGGTGCTGAAGTTGCTGTCGACGCCGGCCGATCCGGCCGAGGCCGTGCTGGCCGGCGTCGCCGTCCTCGGGAGGGCACACACCGTTGCCCACGGCACCACCGTCGCCACCAACACGCTGCTGGAGCGGCGAGGTGGCCGGGTCGCCCTGTTGGCCACGGCCGGCCATACCGACGTGATCGAGATCGCCCGCCAGGTCCGGCCCTCGCTGTACGACCCCTTCGCCGACCGCCCCGTGCCGTTGGTCGCTCGCCATCGCCGCTTCGATGTGCCCGGCCGGCTCGACGCTGCCGGCCGCGAGATCGAGCCCGTCGGCGCGCTTCCTGAGGTCGGGGAGTGCGATGCCGCGGCCGTCGTACTTCTCCACGCCGACCGCAATTCGGCTCACGAGGTCGCCGTTGCGGCACAACTGCGCGCCGCCGGGATCGACGTCACGGCGTCGCATGAGGTATCGCCCGAGTTCCGTGAGTACGAGCGGACGGTGACCACCGTCGCCAATGCCTATCTCCGGCCGCCCTGCCGTCGCTACCTCCTGCGCCTCGCCGCCGCCGCCCCCGAGGTCCTGGTCATGACCTCCGCCGGCGGCCTCTTCTCGTTAAAGGAGGCGGCCGACCGCCCGGTCGCACTCCTGCTGTCGGGTCCGGCCGGCGGGGTGCTGGCGGCCTCGGCGGCGGCGGTGGCCGCCGGCTACCCCGACGCCATCACCTTGGATATGGGCGGGACCAGCACCGATGTGTGCCTGATCCGCGGTGGTCGGCCCGAGCCGGCGGCGGAGCGCGAGGTCGCGGGCCTGCCGATCCGGATGCCCTCGCTCGACGTCCACACGATCGGGGCGGGCGGTGGTTCGATCGCCCGGATCGACCCCGGCGGGGCGCTGGTCGTCGGGCCGGAGAGCGCCGGGGCGGCTCCCGGACCGGCCTGTTACGGGCGCGGCGGGAGGTGGCCGACGGTCACCGACGCCAACGTGGTAGCGGGGCGGATCCCTGCGGGCCTCTCGTTTCCTGGCATCGGGATCCTCGATGCCGGCGCCGCCCGCACCGCGCTCGCGGGCGCCGGGGTCGCCGCCGAGGCGGTGCTGGCGGTGGTCAACGCCAACATGGTGCGGGCGCTGCGCCGGGTTTCGGTCGAGCGGGGGGTGGACCCGACTGGGTTGGCGTTGGTCGCCTTCGGCGGGGCGGGGCCGCTGCACGCCTGCGCCCTGGCCGACGCCCTCGGGATGCCGGTCGTCGTCGTGCCGCCCCGCGCCGGCGTCGCCTCGGCCGCCGGCCTGCTGGCCGCCCCCCGCCAGGTCGACCTGGCGCGGAGTTGGCCCCGCCCGCTGGACCATCAGGGGGCTCGCCAGGCCGCCGCCGAGCTGGCGGCCTCAGCGTCGTCGCGGCTCGCCGGCGCGGCCCTTGCGGCGGTCGAGGTGGAGGCCCGCTTCGACTGCCGCTACGCCGGCCAGAGCCACGAATTGTCGGTCGCGTCCATCGACGGATTCGACGCCGAGCACCGTCGCCGCAACGGCTTTGCCCGTTCGGATACCGCCGTCGAGGTGATAGCCCTTCGCGCTGCGGCTCGGACGCCGAGCCCGGTGGTGCTGGCCGACCTTCCCGATCCGTGCGGAAGGGACGGCGTGGTGGTCGGGCCGGCGGTGATCGCCGAGGCCGACTGCACGATCTGGGTGGCCACGGGGTGGACGGCAAGGGTGGGCGGTGGAGGCGCATGGGTGCTGACGTGTTAGATCCCGGCGGCCTCCAGGTCCTCATCTCGCAGCTCACCGGCGTGGCCGAAGAGATGGGGGCGGTGCTGCGGAGGGCCGCGTTTTCCCCGAATATCAAAGAACGCGCCGATTGCTCGGCGGCACTGTTCACCGGCGACGGCGAGTTGTTGGTCCAGGCCGAGCACATCCCGGTCCATTTGGGCTCGATGCCGGCGTCGGTGGCGGCCGCCATCGCAGCTGGCTACGACCTGGCGCCGGGGGACCAGGTCATCCTGAACGACCCCTTCGCCGGCGGCACCCACCTCAACGACATCACCCTCGTCGCCCCGTGCTTTCTCGCTGGGCGGATCGTCGGGTGGGCGGCCAACCGGGCCCACCACGCCGACGTCGGCGGCATGACACCGGGCTCGATCCCGCCTGCGGCGACCGAGATCCAGCAGGAGGGTTTGCGGATCCCGCCGGTGGTCCTGAGCCCGGCCGTCGTCGAGATCCTGCTGGCCAATTCCCGGACCCCCGGGGAACGAAGGGGCGATCTCGACGCCCAGGTTGGGGCCAACGTCATCGGCGTCGGGCGGCTGGCCGCCATCGTGGCGACGGGCGCGCCGCTCGGCGAGATCCTGGCCTACGGTGAACGGCGGATGCGCGCCGCCCTGTTGGCGCTGGAGGACGGGTCGTGGGAGGTGGCCGACGTCATCGACTCGACCGGCCCCCGGTCGGCGCAGCAGCACCCGGTCACGATCCGCCTCCGGCTCACCAAGCATGGCGACGAGGTGTGCTTCGACTTCGCCGGCACCGATGCCCAGCAGCCGGGCAACGTCAACGCAGTGGCGGCGGTGACCTACAGCGCCGTTGCCTTCGCCGTCCGCTCGGCGACCGACCCCACCATCGCCGCCAACGCCGGGACCCTTCGCCCCGTCACCGTCATCGCGCCGCCGGGCTCGCTGGTGGCGGCGTCGCCGCCGGCCGCGGTCGGGGCCGGCAATGTGGAGGTATCGCAGCGGGTGGCGGACGTGTGCCTGCGGGCGTTGGCCGAAGCTGCGCCTGGCCGGCTTGGCGCCGGCGGCCAGGGCACCATGAACAACCTCATCTTGAGCGGGGTCTCCGGTTGGGTCTACTACGAGACGATCGGGGGCGGGCAGGGCGGGCGGCCGGGTCCCTTGGACGGGATGAACGGTGTGCACACGGCCATGACCAACACCAAGGACACGCCGACTGAGGCGCTGGAGCGCACGATCCCGGTGCGGGTGCTGCGCTACCGGTTGCGGTCGGGGAGCGGCGGGCTCGGCGCGGCGGTGGGCGGCGACGGGATCGAGCGGGTGATCCAGGTGCTCGAGGCGGCGACCGCGTCGCTCATCACCGAGCGCCGGACCAGCCGACCGTGGGGCCTGGCCGGCGGCCTTCCCGGTGCGCCGGGTGAGAACTGGCTCTGGCCGGGTGGCGACGAGTTGGCCCGCCGGCCGTTGCTCGACAAGGTGACCGTCGAGCTCGCGCCCGGCGACGCCATCCAACTACTGACTCCCGGGGGCGGTGGCTGGGGTTCCCAGCAACTAGCCAGTACACCCTGTTGAAATTGGTAGACGGGGACGGGTGGATGCCATGCGCAACCCGAACACCCCAGGGCACCGCCGACAGCAGGGTCACCCTCGCCGTCCGCTGCGTTCGGCGAACGCGTCGAGGGCGGCGAGAACTTCGGGGCACGACCATTTCCGGTCCCGGTAGTTGCCGGAGACCTTCTTCACGACTTCGTGGTTGGCGAGGGCGTCGATCGCCCGGTTCGCCGTCATGGCCGAGACCTGCAGTTCGCGTTGCACCAGCGCCGAGTCGATGACCGGTTGGCGTAGCAGGAGGTCGGCGAGCCGCCAGACAGTGGCGCCGGCCCGGACCTTGACGACGTTGTCCCAGGCGGCCCGCAGCCCGTGGAGGTCGGCGACGAGGCGGCGGCCGTTGTTGATGGCGGCGAAGGAGGCGTCAGCCAGGTGCTGCACGAGAACCGACGGGTCGCCGAGGCGGTAGGCGCCGAGGGCGTCGAAATAACCCTCGGTGTCGACAAGCAACCCGGCGGATACGGGCACCGTGACCTTGCGGGTCAGGCCCTTGGCCCGCAGCACAGCGTGGATCAAGGCGCGGCCGGTCCGGCCATTGCCGTCCGGAAAGGGGTGGACGGTCTCGAATTGGGCGTGGGAAACGACAGCTTGGACCAACACCGGGAGGTCGTCGCGCTCGAGGAAACGCCGCAGGTCGCTCATGGCGGCAGGGACCCGGCGGTGATGAGGAGGCACGAACCGGGCGTCGAAAGGGCCGTAGTTACTGCCGCCGATCCAAACTTGCTCGTTGCGCCAATGGCCGGTCAGCTCAGGTCGGGACCCGCCGAGCAGGGCGGCGTGCATGGCGATGATGGCGTCTTCGTCGAGGCGGTCAGAAAGTTCGATCGCGGCTTCCATGGCCCGGGTGTTGGCCACGATGACCGAAGCGTTGCGCCGACTGGGGTCGCCCAACTCGGCGAGCGCGACGGCCTTGGCCGAGGCGGTCAGGTTCTCGATCCTCGACGAGGCAGCCGACTCCAACCGCAACAGGATCGCGGCGAACGGCGCCAGGTCGGAGCCGACCTCGGTATCGAAGCGAACGATCTCAGCAGACGCGTCGGCCGCGAGGGCATCAACCTCAGCAGGAAGAGGGACTCGGGAGATGCCCGCGATCAGGGGAGGATCGGCGGCCCGGTAGCTGGCAGCGAGTTTGCGCAGCCGGCTGCGGGGCACCGCCTCGTTCGGGGACCAGGGGCACTCTTCGAACGCCACCGACGGCCAGGTCCCGACGCTCTCACCGTCGGGATGTTCGGCTGCTCGACGGTCGCGGTCCCCACGTGGCGGAAGCGTTACCACCCCGCAATCTTAGTAACAGTTACGTCCTAAGTGTTACTAAAGAGGTATGCCATCGTTACCGTGACCTGCGGGTGCGTCGAAGTCTAGAGGCCGGCGCACTGGCCGGTCTTGGGGCCGACGGTCTTGTTGGCGGGATCACCCGAGGTGACCGACGTGTTGCCGCTGCAGCTCAGATACCCCGCGATCTTGTTGCTGGCGATCGCAACGGTGGAGTTGCCTGTCGCCGAGACGCTGCCGCCAACGGTGTTGGACCAGACCTGGACACCACCGGAGTTCCCCGACACCGTGACGCCGCCGTGGATCTTGGTGCCCCCACACCCGTAACCGATCAGCACCTGGCTCGGCGAGCCGCTGACCGCGATCGAGCCACCGACGGTCGAGTCGCAGATGATCACCGAAAAGCTGAAGGTGCCGGTGCCGAGTTGGTTGCCCGACGTCGTGCCCGCGCTCGTCGACGTGACCGAGCCGCCGACCTTCGAACCGCCACCGATGAACAGCGTGCCTCCGGCCGCAACGGTGACGCCGCCGGTGACCTTCTGGCCCTGGATGGTGCAGTTACCGCCCGATGGGACGACGACGTCGCCCTTGACCTTTGTGCCCGCTAGGACGCTGGTGCACGACGTCGCGGTGGTGGCGGTCGTCGCCGTGGTCGCGAACGCCGCCGAGCCTGCAGCGGCCGCCATCGGTATGGCCACGGTCGCCACCACCAGCCTCAGAAGCCTTGTCTTCACCCTGCTCCTCCATTCAGATCCTCCTGGCAAAGCCCAGGCTGCGCTAGGAAGTATCCACCAATCCGGGCGTCCCGAACCGATCTTTCACCTTTTGGGTATCACCTGCCTCCCCTAGCCGGCGACGAGGGCGCCACGGCCCCGTGTCCGGCCGGGCCCGGGGCCGCGCTACACTTATCGGTGGCTGCACGGCTGGTGTTTCTTCGCGCGTCCCGCGTCAGGAACTGCCGGCACCCTAGAGGAGAGGTTTCTTGCCCACGATCGCGCAATTGGTCCGGACGGGCCGTGAGCACAAGTCGGATAAGTCGAAGACCCCGGCCCTGAAAGGCGCGCCCCAGCGCCGAGGCGTCTGCACCCGCGTGTACACCACCACCCCGAAGAAGCCCAACTCGGCCCTGCGCAAGGTGGCGCGTGTCCGGCTGACCACGGGGGTCGAGGTCACCGCCTACATTCCCGGCGTCGGCCACAACCTGCAGGAGCATTCGATCGTCCTCGTCCGAGGCGGCCGCGTCAAGGATCTGCCGGGCGTTCGTTACAAGATCATCCGCGGCACCCTTGACACCTCCGGTGTGCGCGACCGCAAGCAGGCCCGTAGCCGCTACGGCGCCAAGAAGGACTGAAGGGCCTCACACAACCATGCCCCGCAAAGGACCCGCCCCCCGCCGTGACCTCATGCCCGACCCGATCTACCGGTCGGTTTTGGTCACACAGTTGGTCAACAAGATCTTGTCGCGCGGCAAGCGCAGCCTGTCGGAGCGCATCGTCTACCAGGCGCTCGAGATCGTGAAGGAGAAGGGCGGCGCCGAGCCGGTCGCGACCCTGAAGCGGGCGGTCGAGAACACCAAGCCGCAGCTCGAGGTCAAGAGCCGCCGGGTCGGAGGCGCGACCTACCAGGTCCCGGTCGAGGTCAGGCCGCGCCGGGCGACCACCCTGTCGATTCGCTGGCTGGTCGGTTACTCACGCCAGCGCCGGGAGAAGACGATGGCCGAGCGGTTGGCCAACGAGTTGCTCGACGCGTCCAATGGCACCGGCGCCGCGGTCAAGCGTCGTGAGGACATGCACAAGATGGCCGAATCGAACAAGGCGTTCGCCCACTACCGCTGGTAGTGCGGCACAATTGTCGTGAAGGAGTTGGCGCGCCCCGGTTCGTCCCGCAGCGGCGCCACGGCCGACCGGGATACGACGAACCTGAGCCGACACCCCGCCCCCCTTTTCCCCGCCCTCAAAAGAGAAAGCCATGGCTGAAGCTGCCCCGATCATTCGAGAATTCCCTCTCGCCAGGACCCGCAACATCGGGATCATGGCCCACATCGACGCGGGCAAAACCACCACGACGGAACGGATCCTCTACTACACGGGCAAGAACTACAAGATGGGCGAGGTCCACGAGGGTGCCGCCACCATGGACTGGATGATCCAGGAGCAGGAGCGGGGCATCACCATCACCAGCGCCGCCACCACCTGCAAGTGGAAGGACACCTGGATCAACATCATCGACACGCCGGGCCACGTCGACTTCACCGTCGAGGTGGAGCGCAGCCTGCGGGTGCTCGACGGCGCCGTCGCCGTTTTCGACGCCGTGGCCGGCGTCGAGCCTCAAACCGAGACCGTCTGGCGCCAGGCCGACAAGTACGGGGTGCCCCGCATCTGCTTCGTCAACAAGATGGACCGCATCGGGGCGGACTTCTTCCGTTCGGTCGACATGATCAAGGATCGCCTCGACGCCACCACGGCGGTTATCCAGCTGCCGATCGGGGCCGAGGCCGACTTCAAAGGGGTCATCGACCTCGTCGGGATGAAGGCGCTGGTCTGGGACGACGCCTCCGAGAAGGGCGAGTCGTGGTCGGTTCGCGACATCCCCGACAACCTGGCCGTCGACGCCGAGATCTGGCACAGCGCGCTCATCGACACCCTGTCGCGCTTCGACGACTACATCACCGAGAAGTTCCTGGCCGATGAGGAGATCACCGCCGAGGACCTGCGGCACGCCTTGCGCCACGGCACCTTGGCCAACCAACTGGTGCCGGTTCTGTGCGGCTCGGCGTTCAAGAACAAGGGTGTCCAGCCCATGCTCGACGCCGTCGTCGAATTCCTCCCGAGCCCCCTCGACATCCCCCCGACCAAGGGGATGGACATGAAGGGCATCGAGGAGCTGGAGCGGCTGCCCGACGACTCCGAGCCGTTCGCGGCGCTGGCGTTCAAGATCGCCACCGACCCCCACAAGGGCAAGCTCACCTACGTCCGGGTGTACTCGGGCAAGCTGGCCAAGGGCTCGGGCATCCTCAACTCGACCAAGGACCGCAAGGAGCGGGTTGGCCGCATCCTGCAGATGCACGCCAACCACGAGGAGGACCGCACCGCCGCCTTTGCCGGCGACATCGTGGCCTTCGTGGGCATGAAGGACACCACCACCGGCGATACCTTGTGCGATCCCAACGCCCCGATCGTCCTCGAGGCCCTCGAGTTCCCCGAGCCCGTCATCCACGTGGCGGTCGAGCCCAAGACCAAGAACGACCAGGATCGCTTGTCCAAGGCCCTCCAATCGCTGAGCGACGAGGACCCGACGTTCCAGGTCCACAGCGACGAGGAAACCGGCCAGACGATCATCGGCGGCATGGGCGAGCTGCACCTCGAGGTGCTGGTCGACCGGATGCTGCGTGAGTTCCGGGTCGACGCCAACGTCGGCAAGCCCCAGGTCGCCTACCGCGAGACCATCAAGTCCCCGGTCACCAAGATCGAGGAGCGCTACATCCGCCAGACCGGCGGTCGGGGCCAGTACGGCCATGTCGTCATCAGCCTGGAGCCGACCGGCCCCGGCAGCGGCTACGAGTTCGTCGACAAGATCGTGGGCGGCATCATCCCCAAGGAGTACATCCCTTCGGTCGACGCCGGCATCCAAGACGCCATGCAGTCCGGCGTCCTAGCCGGCTACCCGGTCGTCGATGTTCGGGCGACGCTCACCTACGGGTCGTACCACGAGGTCGACTCGTCGGAGATGGCCTTCAAGATCGCCGGTTCCATGTGCTTCAAGAAGGCGGCCCGGGCCGCCCACCCCATCCTGCTCGAGCCGATCATGTCCGTCGAGGTCGTGACCCCCGACGACTACATGGGCGACGTCATCGGCGACCTCAACTCCCGGCGAGGCCGCATGGAGGGCATGGAGCAACGGGGCAACAGCCAGGTCATACGGGCCCAGGTGCCTCTGGCCGACATGTTTGGCTACGCTACCGATTTGCGTTCGCGCACCCAAGGGCGCGCCACCTACACGATGCAGTTCAATAGCTACCAAGAAGTCCCCGAGTCCGTCTCCCGCGAGATCGTGGCCCGGGTCCGCGGCGAGTAGCGCCTCTCTAGACACGAAAGTCCGAAGCAACAGGAGCGAGTTTTTTCATGGGCAAGCAGAAGTTCGATCGCAACAAGCCTCACCTCAACATCGGGA
>OBLV0100000714.1_pt1 | contig 9982 bp, 7 predicted proteins | sample 1520071 | NCBI WGS metagenome assembly OBLV01 (sample SAMEA3888446, study PRJEB22518) | metagenome | reverse complement strand
CGAACGGGGACGACGAGCCCTTCGGGAACGCCATCTGCCACGGCTGGCGGATGCCCGTCGCGAACACCTGGAGGTCCTTGCCGTTGGCGTTGAACGACAAGATGTCGTACAGGAACGGCGACAGCGTCGACGGCCCGTGGTCGTTGTTATTCAGAAGGCCGGTATCGACCCCAACGTACAGGCGTCCGTTGGCGCCGAACGCGATCCCGTTGAAGCCCTGGAATCCCTTGGGTGCGGTGTAGATCGCCTTCTGCTTGGCGAACTTCGTTCCGTTCCAACCGCTCCACTTCCACAGCTGCCACTTCGCTCCCTTAGCCGTGAGCGAGCCGCCGCTGACGTAGAGGGCGCCCTTGTGCCAGGCCAGCCCCGCGACGAACTGAGGCGACCCCGCGAGCTCCGTCGCCTTGCCGTTCTTCAGCACGAACACTCCGCCGTTCGGCGGGGCGCTCTTCGATTCGACACCTCCGTCGCCCTCGAACACCTGGCCCGCGCCGAACGCGAACGAGGTCGGGGTGTGCAGACCGGATGCCACCAGCTGCACCTGATGGCCGTTGGTCGCCTTCGGCGGTGGCGGCGGGCCGGCGGCCACAGCCGAGCTTGCCACCGCTCCGGTAGAGACGGCGGTTGCGGCGATCAGCGCCGCAGTACGTCCACGCATATACCTCTGCTCCTTTCAGTGCGCCAAGTGCGCGCCGGATCCATATCCCCGACCGGGCGCGAGTCCACGGCAGGTTAACACAGGTGCGTGTGCAAATTGCATCAGCCTTTTGGAGGATTCGGTTAGGTGAGCGGCGGCTCTTGCAGTCGTCTCCCGCGCTCTGATCGTCGCCGAGACGGGCCGTGAAACGCGATCACGGGCAGCCTGCGAAGCGTCGAACAGTGCCGACTTAACTCTCAGCGCAGACCTGCCTTAAGACCGCGTTTTGCAGGACACAAAATCGTTGACAAGCGTGTTACCATCGCGGCGGCGCTGCCCTCAGAGTCCACCGGCAGATTGGCCACCACAGGGAGCGCCGGCGAGTACGCTGCACTAAGCGAGGGAGAGCCGAGGGATGAGCCACGCCATCCGTACGAGCAGGCTTGCAGCAATTGCAGCCTGTCTATTTCTGATCGCCGCGGTCGTGAGTGCGTGCGGCAGCTCCAGTTCGAAATCCTCGGCCTCGTCCTCGACGGCGGCCAGCTCTACGTCGGCGACGTCGACGGCCGCGACGGCGACCGGGACGCCGAAGCCAGGCGGGTCGCTGACTGTGCTGGAGCTCGGTGGGTACGCGGGCGCGTGGCCCACCGGCCTCGATCCCGCGACCAACGTCAACGGTGCCGCCGACCAGGATCAGATGAACTCGATCTTCGGACAGATGTTCCAGCTCGCCGAGGGCGGGAAGGTGATCCCAGATCTGGCCGCCTCCGCGACGCCATCGGCCGGCGGCAAGACCTGGACGATCACGCTTCAGCCGAACCTCAAGTTCTCCGACGGCACGCCGCTCGACGCGGCTGCGGTGGTTACGAACTGGAAGCGCGATCTGGCCAACCCGTGCACCTGCAAGCCGATCCTTCCGCCGGTGAAGTCGATCACCGCGCCGAATTCGACGACGGTGGTGTTCACCATGGTCGCGCCCGACGGCGCGTTCCAGAATCAGCTGTTGGTCGCCAACCTGAACTGGATCGCCTCGCCGACCGCGTTGAAGACGATGGGCGAGCAGGCGTTCAAGATCAAGCCCGTCGGCGCCGGCCCGTTCACCGTCGTCAGCGACACGCTCAGCAACACGCTCGTGCTGAAGAAGAACCCGACTTACTGGCAGAGCGGACGTCCGTACCTCGACAACCTCACCTTCAAGGCCACCGCCGACGATGAGTCCGCGCTCGAGGCGCTCCAGTCGGGCGGCGCTCAGGCCTACGACGGGATGGCAACCCCTTCGCTCGTGAGCACCTACAAGTCGCACTTCACGACGACCGAGCAGCCGGCGACCTCCCCGTACGACATCCAGCTGAACACCACGGCGCCGCCGTTCAACAACATCAAGGCGCGGGAGGCGATCTACTACGCCACCGACGCGGCGATTATCGACCAGAAGCTGTTCGGCAATCAGTTCCAGGTGGTGCAGGGCTTCACCGCACCGGGCGGGCTGTTCTATTACCCGAACGTGCCGGGCTACCTGACGTATGACGTGAGCAAGGCCAAGTCGCTGGTGAAAGAGATCGGCGGATTGAACGTGAACTTCTTCACGCTCGCCTCTCCGGTCAACCAGAACTTCATGGAAGCGCTGCAGACTCTGTGGAAAGAGGCGGGGATCAACACCTCGATCCACCTGTACAGCCTCGCCGGGCTGATCCAGCAGTTCGACACCAAGAAGTGGCAGGCCGCGCTCCAGACCGCGGGAGCCTGGGATCCCGCGGCAGGCGTCGGCCTCGGCTTCCGATTCCTGTCCGCCTCTCCGTTCAGCGGCGTGCACGACCCGAAGCTCGATGCGCTGATCCTCGGCGGCCAGGCGCTGGTCAATCCGGCGGCCCGCGACAAGGTCTATCAGCAGGCGGCGCAGTACATCGCCAAGAATGCGGACGGGCCGTTCCTGTTCCCGCTCGCTTCGTGGAACGTCGCGGTGCACGGGGTGCAGGGCCCGGGGCTCACCACGGTGATCCCGTCGGTGGTGGTCAACACGCCGCCTCAGTGGCAGAACGTCTCATACACGCAGTGACTCGTGGGGCAGGGATAGCACCCGATGAGTAGCGCCTCCGCGCCGCTCAGCGCTCCGCTGGCGGCGCGGGCCGGCCGGGCGGGCCGGCTCGCCGGCTCGCCCACGTTGCAGTTCATAGTCCGGCGGCTGTTGGCCGCGATCCCCGTGCTGCTCGGGGTGACGTTCCTCTCGTTCGTGGTGATGAACTCGCTGCCCGGCGACGCGGCGCAGGAGCTGCTGGGTGCCCAAGCGACGCCGGCTGAGATCCACCAACTCGAGATCAAGCTCGGCCTCGATAAGCCGTTCTTGACCCGCTATTGGGACTGGCTGCATCAGGCGGTCATTGGGCATCTCGGCCACTCGCTGTCGAGCGGCCAGAGCGTGAGTTCGATCCTGGGCTCCGACCTGCCGGTGACATTCGAGCTGGTGGGGCTCGCGTTTCTGTTCTCGCTCGCGCTGGCCGTGCCGATCGCGCTCCTGTCCGCGCGCAAGCCGAACGGCGTCGCTGACCGGGTGAGCATGATGTTCAGCATGGCTGGGCTGTCGGTTGCCCCGTATGTCCTGGCGCTCCTGCTGGTGTACGTGTTCGCGGTGAAGCTGAACGTGCTGCCGGCGATCGGGTGGGTCCCGCCCGGACAGAGCCTCTCGCAGAACATCCGGTACCTGATCTTGCCGGCGGTGTCGATCGGGCTGGGCCTGTTGTGCTTCTACACCCGTCTGCTCCGCGCGGACCTGCTCGAGCAAATGCAGAGCGAGGACTATGTGGTGACGGCGCGGGCGAAGGGGGTGCGGCCGTGGCGGGTGCTGAGCCGGCACGCGCTTCGCAACTCGCTGTTCGGGCTGATCACGGTCGTGGCGCTGAACCTGGGCACGCTGCTCGGCTTCACGGTCGTGATCGAGGACATCTTCGGGATTCCGGGTATCGGCCACGAGTTGCTGCAGGCGATCGACAACCGCGACATCCCCGTGATCGAGGGGATCGTGTTCGTGTTCGCCGTGATTGTTGTGCTGTTGAACCTGGCCGCCGACGTCCTGTATTCGGTGATCGATCCGAGGATCCGCTATGGCCGACCTACCGAGTGATCTGGTCGTAGCGGGAGTCGCGCCCGCGGCCGACGAAGCCGCCGTCGCGAAGGCGGGCGGCTGGTGGCGCGGCCGGCTCGGGGTGACCGTGCCGGCGGTGATGGTCGGGTTCATCTTCCTGCTCTGCTTCGTCTGGCCGATCATCGGCCCGGTGCCGCCGCCCACCGGCGGAAACATCCTGAACGCGAGCCTGCCGGCGTTCTCTGCCGGCCACTTCCTCGGCACGGATCCCGTCGGGAACGATGAGTGGTCGCGTCTGCTCTACGGCGGACGCGCATCGCTCGAGATCGCGCTCGCGGTACAGGCGATCGGTCTCGTGCTGGGCGGCCTCATCGGGGCCGTCGCCGCCTATTTGGGCGGGTGGCGTGACGCGACGATCATGAGGATCCTCGACGTGTTCATCGCGTTCCCCGGTCTGGTGCTGGCGGTGGCGATCGCGCAGGGTCTCGGGCCGAGCGAGCTGCACACGATCTGGGCGCTGTCCTTCTTCAGCGTCCCGGCGTCGGCGCGGATCTCGCGCGCTGCCACGTTGCGGCTGCGCGAGCAGACATTCATAACCGCCGCGCGGTTGTCGGGAACAAGCTTTCCGCGCATGCTGCTCGGTCACATCGCGCCCAACATCCTTCCCCAGCTTCTGACCTACGCCCTGTTGGGTATGGGGATCATCATGATCCTGGAGGGAGCGCTCAGCTTCGTCGGCTTGGGAGTGCCTCCGCCGGCACCGAGCTGGGGGAACATGATCGCCCAGGGGCAGAGCACGCTGTCCGCCGACCCGCGCTACGTGTTCCTGCCGAGCGCCGCCCTGTTCATCACGGTCGTTTCGTTCAACCTGTTGGGCGAGGGTCTGCGGGCCCGGTGGGGCAGTCAATGAACGAGTCGCTGCTGGAGGTCTCAGACCTGCGGGTCGACTTCCGCGCCGCCGGACGGCTCGTCCGTGCGGTGGACGGGCTGACCTATTCGATGCGCCGCGGGCGGACGCTGGCGGTGATCGGCGAGTCCGGCTCGGGCAAGACGGTCAGCGCGCGGGCGATCATGGGGCTGCTCCCGCCGACCGCGACCGTCACCGGTTCGATCCGGTTCGACGACCTGGAGATGGTTGGGCTGCCCGAAAAGGCCATGCGTTCGCAGCGCGGGTGCGGCGTCGCCATGGTGTTCCAGGATCCGACACGGTCGCTGAATCCCACGATGCGAATCGGGTCGCAGATCCGCGAAGCGATCCAGACCCACGAGAAGACCTCACGCGGAGCCGCGAACGACCGCGCGCTCGAGCTGCTCGAGCTCGTGCGCCTGCCGGCCGCCCGCGAGCGACTCGAGCAGTATCCACATCAGCTCTCGGGCGGGATGCGCCAGCGTGTGATGATCGCGATCGCGCTGGCAGCCTCGCCGAAGCTGCTGATCGCCGACGAGGCCACCACCGCCCTCGACGTGACGACCCAGGCGCAGATCATGGAGCTCCTGCGCGACTTGCAGCGGCGGCTGGGTATGGGGCTGATCATGATCAGCCACGATCTCGGGCTGGCGGCGAGCTTCGCCGACGAGGTCGTGGTGATGTACGCGGGACGCGCGGTCGAACGGGCTCCGACGGAAATGCTGTTCGCCCACGTGCGGATGCCCTACACGCGGGCGCTGCTCGACGCGATCCCACGTCTGGAGAACGACTCCCACGCGCCGCTGGCCGCGGTGCCGGGCCAGCCACCGAATCTCGCCCTCCGTGAGCCGGGGTGTCCGTTCACGCCCCGCTGCCCGAGCGCCACCGACCAGTGCCGCGAGCATGCGCCGGCGTTCGAGGAACACGAGCCCGAGCACCTGTGGGCGTGTTGGAATCCGTGTGAAGACGGGGCGCGGTTGTGAGCACGGGCGGGCCTTTGCTGGACGTGCGCCATCTGGTGCAGGAATTCGAGGTCCGTGCTCAGGGCGGCGTCAGGAGCGGCGTGGTGCAGGCGGTCTCTGACGTCTCGTTCACTCTGGGGAAAGGGGAGACGCTAGGCCTGGTCGGCGAGACCGGATCGGGGAAATCGACCCTCGCGCGCGCGATCCTTCAGGCGCCACGGCCCAAGGCCGGAGAGGTTCTGTTCGAGGGCACCGATCTCGTGAAGCTGCGCGGACGGGACCTGCTCCGCGCCCGACGGCAGATGCAAATGGTGTTCCAGGACCCGTTCGGGTCGCTCGATCCGAAGTGGTCGGTGTCGCGAATCGTTGAGGAGCCGCTGATCGCGTTCCGGACGGGGGCACGGGCCGAGCGCCGCAGCCGAGTGACCGAGGTGCTCGACCGAGTCGGTCTCGATCCCGCACGGTACGGTGATCGCCGACCGCGGTCGCTGTCGGGAGGTCAGGCGCAGCGGGTCGCGATCGCGCGTGCGCTTGCCCTCGACCCGGCGCTGATCATCTACGACGAGGCGGTGTCGTCGCTCGACGTGCTGATCCGGGCGCAGGTGCTGAATCTGCTCGAGCGCCTCCGCTCCGAGCTCTCGCTTACGTACCTGTTCATCGCGCACGATCTGGCGCTGGTCAAGCAGGTCTCAGACCGGGTCGCGGTCATGTACCTGGGCAAGCTGGTCGAGATCGGGCCGGCCGACTCTCTGTATCGCGAGCCACTCCATCCCTACACGGTGGCGCTGCTGGCCTCGATCCCGAACCCCGATCCCGCGGCGACCCGTGCGCCGGTGGCGAAGACGATCCAGGGCGAGCCGCCGTCGCCGATCGATCCGCCGAGCGGGTGCCGATTCCGGACCCGCTGCCCGCGCGCCCAGGACGTCTGCGCCGCCGAGGAGCCGCCGCTGCGCAAGCTCGCGGACGGCCATTACGCGGCGTGCCACTTCCCAGTATCCCGCGACGCACCGGCGCCGGCGGTGCGCGAGCCCGCCCGGCTGGCAGGAGGAACCCATGACGCTGCAGCAGCCGACTGACACGCTTGACATCCAGACCCTGCTCCCCGACGGGACTCACCTGATCGGCGGTGAATGGGTGCCGGCACGTGCCGGCGACACGATCCCTGTGATCAACCCCGCCACCGGCGAGACGCTGGCGAACGTATCGCGCGGGGGCCCGGACGACGTGAACGACGCCGTCGCGGCCGCCGAGGACGCGTTCCCGGAGTGGCGGGACACGAGTCCGAGCCGGCGTGGGCAGCTGCTGCTCGACTGGGCCGCGCTGTGTCGCTCGCACGCGGAGGAGATCGATTTATTGGAGCGTCTCGAGGTCGGGCGGCCGAAGTGGGGTCCCGTGGGTCCGATGGCGGGGATCCTGACTTTCACCGCGGGCCTTGCCGACAAGGCCACCGGTTCGACCTTGCCGAGCGCGTTCCCCGACGTGATTGGGATGACTCTGCGCGAGCCGTTTGGCGTCTGCGGGAGCATCATTCCTTGGAACGCGCCGGGGCCGAACACGGTCAACGATGCCGGGCCTGCGATCGCGATGGGCAACACGATCGTGATCAAGCCGGCCGAGGACGCGCCGCTGACCTGTCTTCTATTGGTCAAGCTGGCGATGGAGGCGGGCATTCCTCCCGGCGTGATCAACGTGGTCACTGGATACGGGCCCGAGACAGGCGAGCCGCTTGCAGGTCACGCCGGTGTCCGCCGCATGAGCTTTACGGGCTCGCCGGAGACGGGCCGTCGTGTGATGGAGGCGTGCGCGCGGCATCTCATCCCGTTGCATTTGGAGCTTGGCGGCAAGTCCCCACAGGTCGTGCTGCGCGACGCGCCGCTGGATCGCGCCATCCCGACGATCGCGCGGAGTATCACGCTGAACACCGGTCAGATCTGTGCCGCGGGATCTCGGGTTGTGGTCGATTCGGCCATCCGGGAGGAGGTTGTTCACGGGTTGGCTGACGCGTTCAAAAACGTGCGGGTCGGGCCGTGGTACGAGGATGTCGACATGGGGCCGCTGATCAGCGCCAAGCAGGAGCAGCGCGTGTTGGGCTACCTGGATAGCGGACGCTCCGAGGGTGCACGAGTGGTCGTGGGCGGGGGCAAGCCCGAGGGCGATGTTTACGACCGGGGCTTCTTCGTCGAGCCGACGATCTTCGATGACGTGCGACCCGAGATGCGGATCGCGCAGGAGGAGATCTTCGGGCCGGTGCTGTCGGTCCTTTCGAGCACGGACGAGGAGGAGGCGCTTTCGATCGCCAACGGCACGCGGTACGGACTCGTGGCATCAGTATGGACTCGAGACGTAGGTCGTGCTGTGCGTCTGGCGCGGCGAATCGAGGCGGGGCAGGTGTCGATCAACACGCTGTGGTCGGGCGGAGTGATCGGGGCACCGTTCGGCGGGTACAAGTCGAGCGGGTTCGGGCGGACGGTCAGCGCCGAGTCGATCCTCGACTACACCCAGGTCAAGAGCGTGATCATCGACGGGCGGGCGTAGTGGACGTCTCGCTCGAGGGCAAGGTAGCGCTCGTAACCGGCGCCGGTCCGAACATCGGCAGCGGGATCGCCCTGGCGCTGTCGCGGTACGGGGCTTCCGTCGCGTGCAACGACGTCTCCGCGGATGCCGCCGGCGCTTCCGTTCGCCGGATCGAGCGCCATGGGGGTTCCGCGCTCGCCGTCGTCGGCGACGTGAGCTCCGAGGAAGACGTCGTCCGCTGCGTCGACGAGGTGCTCGAGGCGTGGGGGCGGATCGACATCCTGATCAATAATGCGGCGCTGCTGGGAGGTCGGGGCGTGCTCGAGGAGAGCCTCGAGTTCTGGAACCGCGCGGTCACGGTCGCCGGCGCCGGCACGTTCCTCAACACCAAGCACGTGGCGATCTCGATGATCGAGCGCGAGATCCGCGGGAGCATCGTCAACATCCTGTCCTCGAATGCCTGGCAGGGCTGCGCCGGCGTGATCGCGTACGCGTTCCACAAGGGCGGGCTGGCCAACTTCACGCGAGCGGCCGCGATGGACCTCGCGCCGTACGGGATCCGGGTGAACTCGTACTCGCCGACGGCGCCGCGGCCGGACAACCCGGAGCTGCTGGCGGAGATTTCTGGAGGCTTGCGACGCCGTCCGGACCGGTCCTCCGAGCACCCGCCGTGGTGGCGCGACACGGGCAAGATCGACGTGCGAGCCAACATGCCGATGGAGCCGTCGACGCCGACTGACATCGGTCACTGTGTGGCGTGGATGTGCTCTGACTACGCGCGGCTGATCACCGGCTGCGACTTCGTGATCGACGGCGGGGCGCGGGCGAAGTACTGGGGATACACGCCGCCGGCGGAGAAGGCGGAATCGGTCCCGCTGATTCCGCTGTACGAGGACGAGACGATGCCGGGAGGGTTTTAGTGGTGATGGTTCGAGGCGCTGTACAGACAGGACCGTTGGCGTATGAGATCCGGGAGTTCAAGCGCCCGCGCATCGGCGACGACGACGGGCTGCTGCGGATCGAGGCCTGCGGGGTGTGTGGATCTGATGTCGAGCAGTACCGCGGCCACCTGGTCCGCCCCGGGATGTTCCCGCTGATCCCCGGGCACGAGCCGCTCGGGGTCATCGAGGAGGTCGGCTCGCGGGCGGCGGAGCGATGGGGCGTGTCGGTGGGGGACCGGGTCGCCGTGGAGATACTGCGACCGTGCCGGTCGTGTGATTTCTGTCTCACCGGCCGCTACATGTCGTGCCCGAATCGCGACGGCGCCTACGGCATGACGCCGCTGTCGCGCTCGCCTTCGCTGTGGGGCGGATTCGCGGATTACTTGTATCTGCACCCGTGGGCGATCCTGCACAAGGTGCGGGGTGACATCCCGCCCGAGATCGCGGTGATGTTCAACCCGCTCGGGGCAGGCGTGCGGTGGGCGGCGATGCTCGGCGAGGTAGGCCTCGGCGACACCGTGCTGATCCTTGGGCCCGGGCAGCGCGGCCTCACCTCGGTCATCGCCGCGCGGGCGCGGGGAGCCGGGACGATCATCGTGACAGGGCTGTCGCGCGACGCACACAAGCTCGCGCTCGCCCGCGAGTTCGGAGCCGATCACACGATCAACGTCGATTCCGAGGACGTCGTGGAGCGGGTGCGCGAGATCACCGATGGCGCGATGGCCGACGTCGTGCTCGAGCTCACCCCGATCGCCGATCAACCGATCCGCGACGCGATCGAATGCGTCAAGCACAGCGGCCGGATCGTGCTCGCCGGGCTGAAGGGCGGCAAGTCCGTGGAGCTCGTGACCGATCGCCTGATCAACAAGGGCGTGACCATCCGCGGTGCGTTCGGCGTCAACGCCGACGCGTACATCGAGGCGATCCGGATCATCGAGTCCG
>OBLV0100000713.1_pt1 | contig 9997 bp, 12 predicted proteins | sample 1520071 | NCBI WGS metagenome assembly OBLV01 (sample SAMEA3888446, study PRJEB22518) | metagenome | reverse complement strand
GGTGATCGCGTTCACCTCGGTCAGCGCGAATCTGATCGCCATCAGCGGCGGCATCATCGTCTTCCACGACTCGATCGGTGCTGGCGCACCACAGATCGTCGGCCGCATGCTCGCGTTCTGCCTCGTCATCGCAGGGGCCGCGCTGATGCCCGCGCCGACTCGGGCGCGAGTGATCGGCATCGACCCGACTTCTGCCGGACCCAGCCCAGCCCGCGCGCTCGCCTAACCCGCTGTTTCTAAGTTTCTGCGCGTCCCGGACTGCGGGAGGCAGCATCCCAGTTGAGCAGGTTGCCGCTCCAGCCGAACCACATACCGATCGCGAACATGATCGAAGGTACAGCCGTGCCTGTGACTGACACGGTTTCCAGCGGAAGGTCACACCACACGCTCGTCGCGCCGACCGTGCTTTTCACAACTCCCCACGCCGAGGACAGTACCTCGACGATCCTCAGCCCATACCCGCCGCCGGCGTCGCGATCCGGCGCGCGGAGCTGCGGTTCAAGGCGCGATCCTGGGTCGGTGACGTTGATTCGCAGCCGGTCCGGCAGCGCCGTGCACTCGAATGTCAGAGTCTGGTCAGATCCGACGTTGGCGTGCAGCACACTGTTGGGTGACCAGCTCGCTGAGGATCAGCGCAACGTCGGCGGCGCCAGCCTCGGTGAATCGGCCGCCGAGCCGCGACAGCACCAGCTTCCGCGCACGGAACGACGCGCTGGTACCGCCACGAAGCCGCATCGAGATCGACGCGTGAGGGTCAGGCGGGATCGGTGTCGTCGAAGTCGTCGAACCCGAGTGGGTGCTCAGAACATTCCCGACAGTGCGAGAGGATCATGAGGCGATGGGCGAGGTCAATCCAGAGGAATCACTCGAGATCGCTCGCGGCGTGTTCAAGCGACTCGGTGATTGCACCGGGTCGGAGATCGGGGCGGCAATCGGCTTGATTGCCCAGAGGCGGATCGACCGCGCCTGGATCGCAGAGCAGGAGGCGGGCCCCGATCGGGGCGAGCTGAACATCGCCCGGCGCTTCTTCGCCAGCGCGACGGACGCCGAGCGAGATCTCATCGCCTATTGGCAGATGGTCAAGCTAGTCGAGGAGGCGCATGCGCGCTACTCGAGCGGGGGCGATGCCTGATCCACGACGGCGGATATCGGCGTAGCCCGCTACTCGATGCCGCGAGCCTCGACTGCCTTGGACGCGGGGAACTCTTGTGAAGGTGAGCGATGGGACTCGAACCCACGACCGCCTGGACCACAACCAGGAGCTCTACCAACTGAGCTACGCCCACCGCGGTGAGCTGAATCTACCATTGCCGCGACCGCAGGACCGGACGAGCGCGACGATTGGGGCGATGGAGATGGGCGCCGGCGTCGGGGTCGGCGAAGGTCTGATCAACAGCATCTCCTAGGCCCCCGTACTGTTTCCAGGGCCGCCCCCGTAGCTCAGCTGGATAGAGCGACGGCCTTCTAAGCCGTGGGTCGCAGGTTCGAGTCCTGCCGGGGGCGCTTGTTCCCGGTATTTGCGGGGTGGCCGTATTCACGGGTCTTGTCGGAGCGCCGCGCGCGGCGTAGGTTCTCCACAGGGCGCGAGCCCACGACGAAGCGAAGAGCAGACGTCAGGAGCTTCTGGTCTGCCGCGCAGCTTGTCCTCTTTTGAGTGACTGAATCAAAGCGCGCTCCACTGTCAAGCTCGCGCCCAATTCTTTTCCCTCTCTAGGTCCTGCGCCGGCGCTTGTCACAGACAGGCCGCCGGTGTCATGTAGAGGCATGGAGGACGACGTCGGCTGCCCCGCGCTGTCGCCCTGACGCGGAACAATGCCGGCGTGCCGATGCGCCAGCTCCGCTCGTGGTCCCTCGCCGCTCTCGCCGCTCTCGCCGCCCTCGCCGCGGGCGCCGCTCTCATCGAAACGCCCGCCGACGCCCGAGGGCCCGCACAGGCCCGGACCGGCCTGGCGACGCAGTGCCTCGTGCCCGGCGTCGGCAAGCCACTCGATCAGGTCTGGCACCCGCACATGCTCGCGGCCATCGGGTACACGGATGCGAGGACCGGCGATATCGCGTTCGCGGTCCGGACCAGCGACGGGCGCTTCTACGGCTACCGCCCCGACCACGACGAGTGGTCGGCGAGCGTAGTCAAGGCGATGCTGATGGTCGCCTACCTGGACGAGCCGTGGATCAGGCGCCGAGCCCTCACCGCGGACGAGAAGTCCATCCTCGGGCCGATGATCACCGAGTCCGACAACGACGACGCCCAGATCATCTTCGACACGGTCGGCCAGGGCGCGCTTCGGGCGCTCGCACACAGAGTAGGCATGACCCACTTCGCCACCTCCCCGATCTGGGGCGAGACCGAGATCACAGCTGCCGACCAGACGCGGTTCTTCCTCCACATCGACGGCTACATCGCGGCGCGCCACCGCGGCTACGCGATGTCGCTGCTCACGGGGATCGTGCCGTCCGAGCGCTGGGGGATCGGCGAGGTCGCTCCGAAAGGCTGGAAGCTCTACTTCAAGGGCGGCTGGGGGTATGGCACCGGACTGCTCGACCACCAGGTCGCGCTACTGGTACGGGGCTGCGCACGCGTTTCGATCGCGGTGCTGACGATGTACGACGGGTCGCACGCCTACGGCAAGCAAACCCTGAAGGGCATATTCCAACGCCTGCTCCGCGGGTTGCCGGAGCCTGCCCATTACACTCGAGGACCCATACACGGGGCGTAGCGCAGCCTGGTTAGCGCGCAAGCTTTGGGAGCTTGAGGTCCCCGGTTCGAATCCGGGCGCCCCGATCGATCGACCGTCGAAGCCCGAATCGGTAGCCTGAAGCGCCGGCATGGCCGATGTCGAACCGCTGCGGGCGCTGCATTACGACCTGGACCGGACCGGGGGTCTCCAGGACGTCGTGGCTCCTCCTTACGACGTGATCGACGCCGACCAGCGCGCCGACCTCGAGGCCAGCTCGCCATACAACGTCGTCCGGATCGACCTGCCGATCGGCATCCACCCCTACGACAACGCGGCGCGTCTGCTCGCGGCGTGGCGCGACGAGGGCGTGATCGTCCGCGACGACGTGCCGGCGGTTTGGCCGCTCGAGCAGCGGTACACCGGCCCCGACGGAGAAACCCGCACGCGTACGGGGTTCCTCGCGCGCGTGCGCGTCGAGGACTACGGGCCGGGCCGCATTCGCCCCCACGAGCGCACCCACCCCGGTCCGAAAGAGGATCGCCTCAGGCTTACCCGCGCGACCAGGGCCAACCTGTCGCCGATTTTCTCGCTGTTCGGCGATCCCGCCGGCGAGGTCACCGGGGCCCTCGCCGCGGCGACGTACGGCGACCCGCCGTGGGCTGAGTCGACCGACGACGACGGCACGGTCAACCGCATCTGGCGACTCGAGGATCCGCAAGCAATCGCCGCCATTCACGACGCCCTCGAAACCTCCGAGCTGCTGATCGCCGACGGGCACCACCGGTACGAGACCGCGCGCGTGTACGCGGAGGAAATCGGCGGCGAAGGCCCGCAGCGATACGTACTGATGTGCCTGGTCGCGCTCGAGGATCCCGGGCTCACCGTGTTCCCGACCCACCGACTGCTCCGCGACCTGCGCCCCGACCAGCAGGAGAGCCTCGCGAACGTCATCAGAAGGGACTTCGAGATCAGACGTCTGGACAGCACCGACGAGCTTGTCCCGGCCTACGGGCAACCGGTCAGCCTCGGCTACATCGATGCCCACTTTCGCCAGCCATGGATGCTCACGCTCAAGGACCAGGCGATCGCGGACGAGGCGCTGTCCGATCACGCGGCGCCGTACCGGCGGCTCGACACCGCGGTGCTCGAGGCGCTGATCCTCAAGGGCGCGCTCGGCATGTCCGACGACGACATCGACCACCTCGCAGGGCTCGGGTACGCCCGCGACTTCGACCAGGCTCTCCAACTCGTCAACGACGGCGACTACGACGCCGCGTTCTTTGTCGCCGCCACCCCGATCGAGCAGGTCCGCGAAGTCGCAGGCGCGGGCGAGAGCATGCCCCCGAAGTCGACCTACTTCTTCCCGAAGGTCCCAACGGGGTTGGTATTCAACCCGTTGTCCGAATAGCCCGAACCAACCTCGAACGGCCCGCAAAAGCACCGCTACGATGAGAACTGTGACCACTTTCTACAAGCGAGGACCAGGACGATGAAGGCCATCGCGCGCCGCACCGCACGGACAGCATTCACGCACCGCATCGACGTACGACAGCATCGGCTGCTGGCCGATGAGCCGGCGGAGCACGGCGGCGACGACGACGGCCCGAGCCCTCAAGAGCTGCTCGCCGCGAGCCTCGCGGCGTGCACCGCGGTCACGATGGAGATGTACGCCAAGCGCAAGGGTTGGGACCTCGGACCGGTCGAGGTCCAGTGCGAGTACACGCCCGCCGAGCGCGGCTGTATGACGAACTTCAAGCTCGTGCTGCGGCTCCCGAGCGACTGCACCGAGGAGCAGATCGAGCGACTGCGCGTGATCGCGGCCAAGTGCCCGGTGCACCGCACCCTCGACGGCGAGGTCAGCTTCGATGAGCGCATCGAGCTGGTCCAGCCGGCGACGGTTTAGTCGACGACCTCCACACCCGCCGCGCGCAGCTCGGCGACCGCTCGCTCGCCGTCGCCCGGCGACACCTCGACGGCGCGCGTCGCGCGCCGGTGCACGGTCACGACCAAGCCGACGCGCCTGGCGTCGAGCGCAGTGGCCTTGACGCAGTAGTCGAGCGCGAGCCCGGCCACGTCGACCGCGTCCACCTCGTGGTCGCGCAGCAGCTGCTCGAGTTCGGTCCCCTCGAAGCCGGAGTACCCCTCGCGGTCAGAAACCTGGCCCTTGTCGACGACCGCGTCGATCTGACTCTGGTCGATCCCCGGATGGAGCTCGGCCCCCGGCGTGTCGCGCACGCAGTGCACCGGCCACGGACCGCCCTGTGCGGCGAACGACCCGTGGTCGGGCGGGTGCCAGTCGCGCGTGGCGACCACGAACCACGCCTCGGACGCCATCCGGTTGACGGCCTCGACCACCGCGTCGCCGTCGGGGACCGCAAGTGCACCGGCGGGACAGAAGTCGATCTGCACGTCGACCACGATCAAGGCCCGCATGACACCGCGAATATAGTCACCGAATGGCATCGGTCAACGATCACCTCGCGGACGATCTCCGACGGGTGTTGCTGACCACCGAGGATGCGCTGACCCTCGATGTGCGCGGTCGAACCGACGCCGCGGTGCTGGTCCCTCTGTACCTGGAACGCGGGCGACTCCACGCCGTGTTCACCAAGCGGCACGACGATCTGCGCCGGCACCCGGGCGAGATCTCGTTCCCGGGCGGACGCTACGACGAGGGCGAGCAGGACCTCCGCGCGACCGCGCTACGCGAGGCCCAGGAGGAGATCGGACTGCCCCCGGACGCGGTCGACGTCGTCGGCGCGCTACAGCCCACGCCGACGATCGCCACCGGCTACGCGGTGTATCCGTTCGTCGGGCTGATCGAGCCGGGAAGAACCTGGACGCCGAGCGCGCGCGAGGTGTCAGAGGTGCTCGAGCTGCCGATCAGCGCGCTGCTCGCCGGATATGCCCGCCGGCGGCTGATTCGCCGCGGCGTGCCGATCCGAACCGACACCTACCTGGTCGGCGACCATCTCATCTGGGGAGCAACGGCCCGTATCCTGGCCGACCTGTTTGACCGGATCGGGCCGCTGCTGAAGAAGCGCGAGCCTGGGGCCCGGGTCAGCCCCTCTCGATCGGCACGTTGACGAGGTTGCCCCACTCGGTCCACGACCCGTCGTAGTTCTTGACGTCGGGCCGGCCGAGCAGCTCGTGGAGCACGAACCACGTGTGCGCCGATCGCTCGCCGATCCTGCAGTACGCGATGATGGGCTCGCCCGATAGCACGCCCTTGCCGCCGTACAGGTCGCGGAGGTCCTCGGCGGACTTGAACGTTCCGTCCTCCTTGACCGCCTGGGCCCACGGGATCGACTTGGCGCCGGGGATGTGGCCGGCGCGCTGTGCCCCCTCGTTCTCGTAGCCCGGCATCGCGATCAGCTCGCCCGAGTATTCCTGCGGCGAGCGCACGTCGACGAGCTCGCGCGAGTCCTTGAGCGCGGCGAGGACCTCGTCGCGCTTGGCGCGAATCGTGTCGTCGCCCGGCTTCGCGGCGAACGTCGTCTCGGGATAGCTGGGCTCCTCGACGGTCGTCGGGCGTCCCTCCGAGATCCACCGCTCGCGCGGCCCGTTCAGCAGCTTCACGTTGTCGTGCCCGTAGTACTTCAGGTACCAGTAGGTGTAGGCCGCGAACCAGTTGTTGCGGTCGCCGTACAGGATCACCTGGTGGTCGCCCGAGATGCCGCGGCTGCCGAACAGCGCGCCGAACTCGTCGGGGCCGAGGAAGTCACGCTTGACCTGGTCCTGGAGATCCAGTCGCCAGTCGAAGCCGATCGCGCCCGGAATGTGCGCCTCGCGGTAGAGCGCCGGATTCTCGTCCACCTCGACGATCCTGATCGAGTCGTCGTTCAGGTGCTGCTCGAGCCACTCCGGCTCGACCAATACGTCGTTCGCATAGTCCGCCACTGGGTCCTCCTATGATTTCCGGTCGCCTTTTATCTATTTTGTTTTTCAGTCTATCGCCGGCGGACCGGGTCGCCATCGAGCGCACGGTTGACCGCGGCCATCGCCGCGACGGTCCAGGCGTCGCCGTCGCCAGGATCGGCGCTGAGCAACGCATACGGAATGCGCGAGTCCTCGCAGCACTCACGGACGCGCGTGGCACCGCCTTTGAGGACGCTCGCGTCGATCGAGCCCGATGCCTCGTACACGATCCCGCGCACGGTGGTGTCGACCATCCGGGTGAGCAGCATGTCCAGCCGCGTGCCGTGGAGCGCCGCCAACTGCTCGCGCGACCCGACGGCCGAGCCGAGCAGAACGCACGCGACGCTCACGTGCTCGAGCGAGCGCGCGAGCGTGGCGACCACGTCGGGATCGCCGATCACCGCCTCGGCGCCTGCGGCCTCGATTTCGCCGCGGCGCGCCGGGTCGCGCGTCGTCGCCCGGACCGCATGGCCCGCCGAGATCAGCTCGCGCGCGAGCGACAGCCCGCGACAGCCACAGCCGATGATGAGGCAGCGAGCCAGCGGCGATCAACCCTCGTGGCGGCGCTGCTGCTCGGACAACTCGCGCAGGACACGGGCCTCGACCTGGTCGGCGGTGAGCTCGGCCTCTCCTCTCGCCCGCCGGCGCTCGTTGTGCGCGGCCAGCATCTGATCGAGGTCCTCGGCCTCGAGCGCCTCGCGCCGCTCGGTGAGCTCGCGGGCTGACCTCTGCCCGATCTGCTCGAGCCCGGACCCGGGGTAGTACCTGCCGAGCAGCCAGAAAACCGCCCCGACCGCCACCAGGCCACCAACCACCACCACTGTAAACGGGTCCACACCGCGCGAGTCTAACCGTGAGCGCACTCAGCGCAACTTCGTGCTCGAATGTGTGTTTTCAGGGGCGTTTCCCATAGCCGCCGCCTGGTAGGGAGCCGGGAATCCAGCGGAGGCACTCTCAATACAACACGCTGGGAAAGGAGCCTCATGCGCCTTCGCCTTGCCGTGCTCGCCACGCTGGTGACAACGCTCGCGGCCGGTGCCGTGACGAACATCGCCAACGCCGCGCCAAGGCACAACCGCGGCCTCACCATCAACGCTGTCCCCAATCCGATCAACGCCGGGGATGGTGTGCTCATCTACGGGCAGCTGAACGTCGGCCCCGTGGGCGGCCAGCGGATCGTGCTGTACCACCACCTGGCCGGGTCGTTCCGTGGCTACACGAAAGTCGGTCAAACGACGACCGACGCCAGGGGTTTCTACGAGTTCACTCGCGCCGAAGATGTGGTGATGACAAACCGCAACTGGTTCGTGCGTGAGCAGGGTATCCACCGGATACACAGCCGCACCGTGTTTGAACGCGTCTCGGCGCTGGTCAGCCTCGCCGCCAGCACGACGGGTGCGGTGACCGATCAGCCCGTTACATTCACCGGAACGGTCACGCCGAATCACGCGTTCGAACGTGTCGCCTTGCAGGAGCAGGGCGTTGACGGTAACTGGCGCACTCTCAAGAGCGGGCGCCTCGACGGCGCCTCGAATTACTCGATCACCTATCGGTGGCGCTTCGCCGGCGACCACACGGTTCGGGTTCTGTTCCCGAGCGACGCCCGTAACATCGCCGGGACCGCGAACCCGGTCACCGTGGCGGTCCAGCAGAAGCAGGTGCCGGGATTCACGATTCAGAGCTCCGATCAGCTGATCTCCTACGGCCAGTCGGTGACGATTTCGGGTGTACTGGATCAGTCGAGCTCGTCGACCACCGGTGAGGCCAGTACCGCGGTGACGCTCTGGGCTCGCAACGCGTACCAGAGCCAGTTCACCCCAATCGCCGACACGACGACGGGGTCTGACGGTAGCTACACGTTCGCCGCTCAGGTACCGAGCTTCAACACCGTGTACCAGGTGCGGACCACGCTGGCCCCACGCCGTCACAGCGCCACCCTGTTCGAGGGCGTTCAGGACGTGCTCACACTGACACCGAGCTCGACGACTTCTGAGATCGGTGGTTCCGTGACGTTGACGGGCACGGTGCTTCCCGACAAGGCCGGTCACGTGATCTACCTCCAGCGCCTCGGCGCCGACGGTAACTGGCACAACGAGGAGGTCCGGTTCGTGAACAACGCCTCGACGTTCCAGTTCAGCTGGACGTTCGGCAAGGCCGGCCAGTACCAGTTCCGCGCCCGGATCACCGGAGATCGCGGCAACGTCGGCGGAGCGTCGGCACCGGTGACGATCACCGTGTCGCCGGTGGTCTCGCCGCCGACCTCGCTCCCACCCTCCTCCTAGGGCAGGGGACCCACCGGACAGCGGGGGCGGCCCCCACCGCCGCCCCCGCTCCGGTAGCGTCCCCGGCATGGACTTCGAGCTCACCGACGAGCAGCGCCTGGTCCAGGAGACGGCGCGTGCTTTCACCGATAACGAGATCGTCGAGCGCGCGCGCGAGAACGATCGCAACGAGCATTTCGACCTCGAACTGATCGAGAAGATCGCGGCCCAGGGCTACCTCGGAGCGATCGTGCCGCGGGAATACGGCGGGGCCGGACTCGACTATCTGACCTACGGACTGATCGTCGAGGAGGTCGGCCGCGGGGACTCGGCGATGCGGACCGTGGTGTCGGTCCAGACGTCGCTGGTGTGCTCGGCGCTCGTGCGCTGGGGCACCGAGGAGCAGAAGCAGCATTACCTGCCGAAGCTGTGCTCGGGCGAGTGGCTCGGGTGCTTCGGCCTGACCGAGCCCGACACCGGATCGGACGCGGCCAACCAGCGCACCCGGGCCAAGAAAACGGACTCGGGCTGGGTGATCAACGGCGCCAAGATGTTCATCTCGATGGGCAACTACGCGAAGCTCGCGCTCGTGTTCGCTCAGACCGACCCCGATCTGGCTCACCGCGGGCTCGCCTGCTTCCTCGTCGACACCGACCAGCCGGGCTACCAGCCCCGGCCCGTCCACCACAAGCTCGGTCTGCGCGGGTCCGACACCGCGGAGATCTCACTGAGCGACGTCGAGGTTTCCGACGACGCGATCCTTGGCGAGATCGGCGACGGCTTCAAGGTCGCGATGAGCTCCCTCGACTCCGGGCGCTACAGCGTCGCCGCCGGCTGCGTGGGGATCTGCCAGGGCTGCCTCGATGCTTCGATTCGCTACTCGAAGGAACGCCAGCAGTTCGGCCGCCCGATCGCGAGCTTCCAGCTGGTCCAGGAGATGATCGCCGACATGGCGCTCGAGACCGACGCCGCCCGGATGCTGGTCTGGCGCGCCGGGTACCTGAAGGACACGGGCAAGCCGAACACCACTGAGACCTCGGTCGCGAAGCTGTACGCCACCGAGGCCGCGGTCAAATGCGCCAACGCGGCGATTCAGGTGCACGGCGGCTCGGGCTACGTCGACGACTACCCGGTCGAGCG
>OBLV0100000712.1_pt1 | contig 10023 bp, 10 predicted proteins | sample 1520071 | NCBI WGS metagenome assembly OBLV01 (sample SAMEA3888446, study PRJEB22518) | metagenome | reverse complement strand
CGAGATCTACACTCTTTCCCTACACGACGCTCTTCCGATCTCCTCGCCGCGCAGCAGCGCGAGCTCGGCGAGGCGGCGGCCGCGGCGGACGCGCTGGCCCGGCTGGCCGAGGCCGAGGCCGAAGCCGGCGGCGGGGACAGGGGCGGACCGCCGCGGCCCGCGCACGGCTGGACCCTCGTCCTGCTGGGCCGGGCGGCGGCCCGGCTGGGCGACACCCAGCGCGCCGCGCAGTGCTTCCGCTCGGTTACCGGCCTCGCGGCCGCCGGGGTTGATCCCTGTCACCCGGTGATCCTCACCGCCCGTTGTGACGAGGCCGAGCGGCGCACCGCCGTCGGCGACACCAGGCAGGCGGCCAGGCTGCTGGCGCCGGTGCTGGACCGGACCCTGCTCGTACACGGCCAGCCCGCCCTCGGTGAGGCTCACCCGCTGCTGACCCGAGCCCGCACCCTGGCCGAACGGCTGGGCATTACCGTCCCCTACACGCTGCCCGGCCTGGACGAGGCGTCCCTGGACCTCGACGTGTGAGGCAGGGGCCGGGCCGCGGCGGGGAGAGCCCGCGTCAGGGGATGCGGATGTCGTGGTGCTCGCGGGCGGACTGGAGTTCGGTCTCGGTGAGGTCTTTCTCCCGGACCGGGACGACCAGGCTCCAGTGCTGGCCGACCGGACAGCGCTGCACCCGCGCCACCACCAGGTCCAGTGCCTTCAGCTTGATACCGGGGATCCAGATGGTGCTGAACATGTGCCCCTTGCGGCACCGCACCACCGTGTTGACGCCCAGGTTGTAGCCCAGCCGCCGCGCGATCAGGGTGCCTCCCGCGGCGAAGCCGACCGCGATCAGGATCGTGCTCACTACTCGGCGCGACATCCCGCCATTATCGCACCAGGCCGGGGTAACGCGGAGACGGCGGGTATGACCATCTCGAAGGTGGCGCCCTGGCCGCTGGTGCTGCGTGCTCGGACCGAACCGTGGTGGGCCTCTGCGATGGCCTGCACGATGGGCAGGCCGAGGCCGAACCCGCCGGCCTCGCGGCTGAGGTACGGCTCGGCGCGGGTGAAGCGGCCGAAGATGTGGTCCAGGTCGTCCGGCGGGATGCCGCAGCCGGAGTCGGCCACGGCGATGACCGCGTTGTTACCCTCCAGGCGGACGCTGACCTCGATGCGGTCGCCCGGCTCCGTGTGCGCGACGGCGTTCTCCAGCAGCGCGTCCAGTGCCACGACGAGGCGGTCGGCGTCGCCGGACACGGTAGCCTCGGCGGCCTCGCCGAGCTGCCAGTGCCGCGGCACGTGCCCCCAGCGCTCCAGCGCATCGAGGATCAGGGAATCGGTGGCCACCGGCGCAACCTGCAGGAAGCCTGGGGTCTCGGCCGAGGCCAGCAGCAGCAGCCGGTTCGTCAGCCGGCGCAGCCGGGCCAGTTCGCCGGTGACCACCCGGGCGTCCGCGGCCACGCCCTGGTCGGTGACCGTCTGCTCGATCAGTTCGGCGTGGCCGAGCGCGACCGTGATCGGGGTGCCCAGCTCGTGCGAGGCGTCCACGAGGAACTGGCGCTGCTGCTCCAGCAGGCGCAGGTTCTCCTGGGAGACCCGGTGCAATTCCTCCATCGCGGTCAGCCGTTCCTGGGTGGCCGCCAGCCGCCGGCGGCCGTGCCAGACCATGACCAGGAACATCAGCGCGATCAGCGGGACTTCGGCCAGGTAGTCGGCGTCCTGCTGACCCTTGAGCACCTGCACGCCGATGATCCCGCCGGTAGCCAGCGTCACCGCCGCCCAGGTCAGGATGGTCGGTTGCAGGCGCCACAGCCGGAATCCGTAGATCACGGTCAGGCTGACCCAGATGGCCAGGAACGGCACCGTCTGCCAGGCTGGGAACAGCCGCATCGCGGCCAGGTTGAGGCCAGCGAATACCGCCCAGGCGATGTCCGGCGCCACCGGGCGGAGCCGCCGCAGGCCCCCGCGCGGCACGAGGCCGGGCGGGGGCTGGTCGCGGGGACCGGCCACGTCCGGCGCGGGTGCGGGTGGCTGGTGCCGGCGGACTAGGTCCTGCGTCCGCACGATCCTCTCCAGGCCTGCGATCAGGGGAACAATTCGGCAAAAGCACTCCAAGCTAGCCCCGGCGCCCGGTCCAGGTCAACCGTTGCCGATCGCCACTCTAGAAGGCGGCGGCGTGAGCCTGCGCCCACTGCCGGAACGTGCGCGGCGCCCGGCCGGTGACGTCGCGGACGTCCGGCTGGGGCTGCGACTCGTCCAGCGTGCCGGTCACGTAGAAGTCGAAGAACGCGTCCACGTACTCCGCCGGCATGCTGGCGCTCATCTCCGCCCTGGCCTCGTCGTCCGGCTGGCCCTCGAACCGCAGGTCGCGGCCGAGCACCTCGCCCAGGATGCGGGCCCGGTCGGCGGGCCGCAGCGGCTCCGGACCCGACACCGTGTAGACGCGGCCCTCGTGCCCGTCCGAGGTGAGGGCGGCCGCGGCCACCGCCGCGATGTCGTAAGGGTCGATCATGGCCACCGCTACCCCGGCGAACGGGGCACGGACCAGGTCGCCGGCCGCGAGCTGCGGCACCCACTGCAAGGTGTTGGACATGAAGCCGAACGCCCGGACCATCGTCCACTCCAGGCCACAGCCGCGGACCGTCGCCTCGGACTCGATCATGTACCGGGAGACCGCGTTGCTCGTGTCGCCGCTGGCCGCGGAGCTGCCCGACAGCATCGCCACCCGGCGGACGCCCGCCTGCCTGGCCGCAGCCAGCGTGCCGGCCATGTCCTGGTACCCCGGGTAGAGGAACATCGCGGTCGCCCCGGCCAGGGCGGCCGCCATGCTCTCCGGCTTGTTCAGGTCACCGGCGGCCTGCTGCACGCCCGGCGGCCATTCTCGCGGACTATCATCCCTGGTCAGCGCCCGTACCGGCTGGCCCGCTCTGGCCAGCGCGCGGACCAGCTCACCACCGACGTTGCCGGTGGCCCCCGTCACCAGGATCATCAGGTCTCCTCCGTGCACGCGATCCGTTGCCGTGTTCTCTGTTAGGGATCGTTCCCTATCACGGCACGCTACGATGGGCGGCAGGATCGCGCAAGGGATTTGCCGGGATGGCCCGAGCGGCCTGGGGCCGCGGCGGGATCGCGTGAGAGGCAGCAGGATGCCACGGAGTTCGGCGGAGACGCGGGAGCACGTGCTCGGTGTCGCGCACGAGCTGTTCTACTGGCACGGGATCAGGGCCACCGGCGTGGACCGGGTCGCGGTCGCGGCCGGCGTGGCCCCGACCACCCTGTACCGGCTGTTCGCCTCGAAGGACGACCTGATCGGCGCGTACATCGAGCGGGCCGACGGACTCTACCGCGAATGGTTCGACGCGGCCGCCGCGGCCGGCGGCCCCGATCCGCGCGAGCAGGTCCTGGCCGTGTTCGACGCGCTGGACGAGCAGGTCCAGCCGCAGCACTGCCGGGGCTGCCCGTTCCTGATGGCGCTGGCGGAGTTCCCCGATCCTGCGCATCCGGCGCATCGCGCCGCGGTCACCATGAAGGCGTGGGTCAGGGATCGGTTCGGCCAGCTCACGGCGGCGCTAGCCAGCGGCGGCCGGGCGGCCAGGCCCGAACTGCTCGCCGATCAGCTTGCGCTGGTCATGGAGGGCACGTACGCGTCGGCCCAGGCCCTGTCGGCCGAAGGCCCCGCCCGGCATGCGCGCACCGTGGTCGAATCGCTCCTCGACGTCAGCTGATGGCAGACGTCGGACGTGAACTGCGAAGTAGCGGGCTGCGCCGGGCCGTGTACCCGGGCGGTTCCGTGGCCGGGTGCGGCCACGATCATCATCACGAAGGCGACCGCGAGCATCAGCGCCCCGGCGGCGGCGGTCAGGCCCGTCGTCCTGGCCCGCTCCCGGCTTACCACGGCCGTCATGTCCGTTACCCCGTTCCCTGGTCAATCCCTGTTCCCCGTACCTCTACGGTAGGAATCAGGCGGCAATAAATACGACGGTGTGCTCCCCCGGAAGTCATCGGGGGTTATCCCCCCGACGGCCCGCCCGCTTCCGCTCTCATCCGTCACTTTCACCTCTCCCGTAACGGCAGTAACCGCTTACGGGGCGTTGATAAGCTGGCGCCGGCAGCACAAAAGGGCTATTTCGGGCAGTCCGGGTTCGCCGGCGCCGCGAACGGGAGGCGCACGCAGTGGGAATCAGTCCCTCAGCGAGCGGGGGCGCCTCGCTCCCGCCGCGGCTCGACACGAGCAGTGCGCACTCGGCCCGCGTGTGGAATTACCTGCTGGGCGGCAAGGACAACTTCGCGGCCGACCGCGAGGTCGGCGACATGATCCTGCAGATGTTCCCGGGCATCGCCCATATCGCCCGGCTGCAGCGCCGGTTCCTCGGCCGCGCGGTGCGCTACCTGGCCGGCGAGGCCGGGATCCGGCAGTTCCTCGACATCGGCACCGGCCTGCCCACGGCCGACAACACCCACCAGATCGCCCAGCAGCTGGTCCCGGAGTCGCGGATCGTCTACGTCGACAACGACCCGCTCGTGCTGGTGCACGCCCGCGCGCTGCTGACCAGCGCCCCCGGCGGCATGACCAGCTACATCGAGGCCGACGTACGCGACACCGGGGAGATCCTCGGCGAGGCCGCCGGCACGCTGGACTTCAGCCAGCCCATCGCGCTGATGATGCTGGGCATCATGGGCCAGCTACCCGACTCGGCCGGGCCCTCCGGGCCCTGGTCGATCGTGACCACGCTGCTGGACGCCCTGCCGCCGGGCAGCTACCTGGCCCTGTCCGACGGCACCGACACGAGCCCCGCGCTGAACCACGCGATCGCCGCGTACAACCAGAACTCGGCCAGCTCGTACCACCTGCGCAGCCCGGAGGAGATCGCCCGCTTCTTCGACGGCCTGACGCTGGTCCCCCCGGGCGTGGTCACCACCTCCCGGTGGCGGCCCGACCTGGCTGACGCCAGCGCGGAGCCACGGGAGGTCGATGCGATCTGCGGCGTGGGACGCAAGGACTGAGGGACCGAACGGGCCGGGTCGCCCGCCGCCCTACCGGCCTGAGGGGACGCGGTAGGTGAGGACGACGATGCCGGTGTTCAGGGCGAGGCTGTCGGTAAGTTCCATCTGGGCGGCCGCGGTCGGGCGGAACATCAGGTCGTCCGTTTTGGCGCGGCCGACGAACAGCGGGTGGACCCATAGCCGCAGCTCGTCGAGCAGCCCGTGCTCGAGCAGCGCGTAGGACAGCTGGCCGAATCCGTACTGCACGATGTCCTGGCCGGGCTGCTCTTTCAGGCGGCGGATCGCGGCAATCGGATCGCCGCTGATCACCGTGGTGTTGTTCCACTCCGGATCGGTCAGCGTGCTGGAGACGACGTACTTGGCCATGCTGTTCATCCGGTCGCTGAACGGGTCGCCGGACCGGGCCATCCAGGCCGGGGCGAAGCCAGGGTAGGTGCGGCCGCCCATCAGCAGGGCGTCGCAGCCGAACAGCAGGTCGGTCTGCACCTTCAGGCCGGTGCCGTCGCTCTCGATGCCGTTGTCCGGCCAGTCCTGCGGATCCTGGATGACCCCGTCGAGGGAGATGTAGGTGGAGTTGATGATTCGTCGCATGGCACGAGCCTGACAGGAATCGGTCCTGACGATAAGATCCAGTTCGATGGACAAAAGCAGGACCAATTTCAGCGTACTGGTCGTCCTGCGACGCGACGCGAGGATCCCGCTGCACCGGCAGATCGAGACCTCGATACGGGACGCGATCCGCGCCGGGCGGCTGCCGCGCGACTCGCCCCTGCCGCCCTCCCGCGTGCTCGCAGCGGACCTGGGCGTGTCCCGCGGCGTGGTGGTGGAGGCCTACCAGCAGCTCGCGTCAGAAGGCTACCTGGCCAGCTATGCGGGCGGCTATACCCAGGTGGCGGCCGGGCCGGCCCCGACGATGGCCGGGCTGCGGCTGGCGCGCGAGACCCCGCCCCGGATCGACCTGAGCTACGGCCGCGCCGACGTGTCCAGCTTCCCCCGCGCCGCGTGGCTGCGCGCGATCCGCGGCGCGCTGGCCAGCGCGCCGAACGACCTGTTCGGCTACCTGGCGGGCAGCGGAGTGCCGGAGCTGCGGACGGCGATCGCCGGCTACCTGAACCGGGTCCGCGGCACCATGGCCCAGCCGGACCAGATCGTGATCTCCACCGGCTACGCACAGGGCATCGCGCTGCTCGTCGGCGTCCTGGCCGCGAGGGGGGCGACGCGGCTGGCCCTGGAGGACCCCTCGTCGGGTGACGACGCGCTGCCCGCCGCGCGGGCGGCCGGGCTCGAGGTGACCGGGATCCCGGTCGACCGGAACGGCATCCGGGTGGACCTGCTGGCCGCATCCGGCGCCGATGCCGTCGTGCTGACGCCGTCGCACCAGTGGTCGACCGGCTCGGTGCTGTCGGCCGAACGGCGGGCCACGGTGCTGCGCTGGGCCGCCGGGAGCGACGCGGTCGTCATCGAGGACGACTACGACTCCGAGTACCGCTACGACCGGACACCGGTCGGCGCCCTGCAGGGCATGGCCCCGGACCGGGTGGTGTACGCCGGGTCGGCCAGCAAGACCCTGGCGCCGGGGCTGCGGCTCGGGTGGTTCGTCATGCCGGGGCACCTGGCCGGGTCGATGGCCGAGGCCAAGATCGCCGCCGACCGGGGCTCGCCCGCGCTCGAGCAGCTCGCCCTGGCCGACCTTATCGCCAGGGGCGAGTTCGACCGGCACCTGCGCCGGATGCGCCCGGTCTACCGGCGGCGCCGCGACGCGCTGCTGGCCGCGCTGTCCCGGCGGCTGCCCTGGCTCGAGCCGGCCGGCGTGTCCGCCGGCCTGCACCTGGTCACCTGGCTGCCCCCGGGCCTGGACGAGGCGACCGTGGTCGACGCGGCGGCCGGGGCCGGGGTCGGGATCGAGGGTGTTACCCCGTACCGGATCAGCCACCCGGGCCCCGGCGGCCTCATCTTCGGCTACGCCACCGTCAGTGAGGCCGCCATCGTCGAGGGCGTCGACATCCTGGCCGACGTCATCGCCGGGCTGGACGGCACGCGCCCGGCCCGTTCGGTATAAAGCGACGGCGGGGAGCCGGCCCGCGGCCGCGCGGCTGAGTACGTGCCTGCGGAACAGGTCGGTGGCGGGCAGCAGGCGGCGTTCGGCGGACCAGGTCAGGAAGATCTCCCGGGCCGCGCCCTCATCGAGGATCTCCAGGTAGGTCACCGGGCCCGGCACGGCCTCCGGCGATCCGGCCCGGGGGGCGGGCACGACGGCCACGCCCAGGCCGGCCGCGACGAAGCCGCGGACGTTGGACAGGTCGTCGCCCTCGAAGATCACGGTGGGGCGGAACCCGGCCCGCCGGCACAGCTCGTCGGTCTGCCGCCACAACGCCGAGGCCGCATACAGGCCGATGAACGGCTCGGCCGCCACCTCGGCCAGCCGGACCTGCCGCCGGCCGGCCAGCGGGTGGTCGCGCGGCAGAGCCAGGCGGAGCGGCTCGACCGCGATCAGCCGGGAGCGCGTCGCCTCGTCCGGCGCCCGCCGCGACCCGAGCTCGAGGTCGGCGTTCCCGCCGTCCAGGATCACGAAGTCCGGTTCGTCGCGCGACTGGGTGAGCCGGAACCGGACGCCGGGATGCGCGGTGCGAAAGCTGCGGGCCAGGTCGGGGACGAGCCAGGTGCCCAGCGACTGCTGGAAGGCCAGCGCCACGCTGCCGGTGTCCGGGTCGATGAGCTGGCTGACCGCGGCGATGCCGTCGTCGAGGTTGTGCAGCAGCGCGTCCAGGTGCGGCTTGAACACCGCCCCGGCGTGCGTCATCCGCAGGGTCCGTCCGGAGCGGCGCAGCAGCGGGGTGCCGATCTGCGCCTCGAGCCGGGCCAGGGCCCGGGACACGCCGGACTGGGTGACCGACTCCAGCTCGCTGACCTCGGTCAGCGTGGTGCCGTCGGTCACCTGCTGGAGCCAGCGCAGCGCGTCGGTGTCCATATCGATGACTTTAGCTCATCGTTTAGTTGTCAATAAGTCATTGGACGCATAGTTGCTGGCCGGGCAGACTTATAGCGAAGGGAGGAGAGGAACAATGCCCACCATTACCGCGATCCGCAGCCGGATCCGGGAGAGCCGCGACGCACACGCCGCGCGGTCCGCGCTGGCGCGCGAACTGTCCAGCTACAACAGCCCGTCCGACCTGGACGACCTGCACGCGATCCTCGACCGGTACAACGACCGGGAGACCGTGCAGATCCGCCGCATCCTGGCCACCCAGCGCATCCGCTAGGCGGCCGGGAGCCCGGCCCCGATGGGTCGGGGAAGCCCGGCCCCGATGGGTCGATGGCACATCGGTCCGGTTAGAGCGTGACCAACGGCACATCGACCCATCCGTAAGGGGCGTAAGGGGACGGGCCGGCGGCGACCGGGGGAGCTGGGCGTCAGAACTCGTCGGGCGAGCTGATCGCCTGGGCCACGATGACCTCGGGCGGTTCGGGGGCGCCGCCGACCGAGCCGATGAAAGCCTGCAGGTCCGGGTCGGACATGAACGTCTGGAACTGCTCGACGCTCTCCCACTCGTCCACGATCAGGACGTATCCGTCGCCGATGCCGAACCGGTGGTGCAGCCCGCCGACGGTCTTGGATGCCTCGGAGATCTTCGCGAACTCGTCGCCCCGGTCCGCCAGGGCCTGCTGGAACTTGGCCGTGTCGCCCTTGAACTTACCGATGACCAGCACACTCATGTCGGATTCCCTCCCTGGCGCCCGCACCGGCGGCGCGGGCTGGTCGGGTGGGATACGTCACCGGGCCAGCCGCCGGATCACCCGTTCGCGGCCCTGGCCTGACGTGCGCAAAGGCGTACGATAGAGATACGCGCAGCGGCGGCCGAGGCGCACGAGGTAGCGATGAGACCACGGTGGCACCGGACGATGCCAGTGGTGTGGAGCTCGTCGGCCGGCCCGCCTGGCGTCCGGGCGGGGCCGCGGATTCGCCGGAGCCGGCGAAGGGTGCTGCGCAGGCGGATCCGAACGGGCGCGCTGATCGCCATCATCAGCCTGGTCCGGCTGGCCCGCGTCGTGCGGGCCCGCCGGGGGCTCCCGTTCCTGCTGGCCGGGGCGCTGCTCGCGGTGGCCGGGAACGTGCTGCCCACCGGGGCGGTCTTCGTCGTCGGAATGCTGGTCTTCCTGCGGGGCGCGGCCGTCCTGCTCGGCGTGTCGGAACCGTGCCGCCGCGGCGGCCGGCAGGCGGGGCGGGCGGACTTCTTCGGGTTCGGGACCCCGCCGACGGCCGGGGGTAATCAGGCAGGAGCCATCAGCTGCTGGCGAGATGCTCCGTCAGCTCGGCCAGGAACTGCTCCGGCTGGTCCAGGTGCGGGCCGTGGCCCGCGTCCTCGATGACCGCCTCGCGGTAGCGGCCGCCGGCCACGGCGTAGCCGTTCAGCACGGTCCTGGTCTGCGCCACCATGGGCTGCGGGGGCCAGGTCTGCTCGCCGGGCCAGCCGGGGATCGCGCCGAGCGAGCCCAGGTAGGCCAGGTCGTACAGGGACGTGTCGGAGACGATGACGTCGTCGGCGCCGCGTATCCAGAGCACCGGCGGCTTGGGCTCCACCCCGGACAGGTCGGCGATCCTGAAGTGGGTGGGGGCCATGGTGTTGAGCACGCCGCGGTCGCCGGGCGCGAAACCCGGCCAGTCGTCCACCGGGCGCGAGTCACCCGGGTACCACCACTCGCCGGTCCGGGTGGACAGCATCGACTCCACGAAGATGTCCAGGTGCTCGGGCACGTGCGGCGGCTTGACGTAGTGCGCGAGCAGTACCTGCCGTGGCGACAACGGGCTCTTATCCGTCCGGTCCTTACCCGCCAGCCGCTCCACGAACTCGGGGTTGGCGGCGCCGCCGCCGGAGCCGGCGCCCCACGGGTCGCACAAGATGCCGTCCACGCCCCTGGTCCCGCCGAACCCGAACGGCGAGACCGGGTCGACCAGCGTCAGCGACGCGACCCGGTGCGCGCCCGGCCGGTCGGCCAGGTACTGCAGCACCACCCCGCCGCCCATGCTCCAGCCGA
>OBLV0100000711.1_pt1 | contig 10048 bp, 7 predicted proteins | sample 1520071 | NCBI WGS metagenome assembly OBLV01 (sample SAMEA3888446, study PRJEB22518) | metagenome | reverse complement strand
TTCTCACCTCGTCCCCATCTCCCCTGCCACCACCGTCGAGTCGCCGAGCCGACGCGACCCTGACTCCCCCGCGCCGTCGGGCTCCGCCCTGCCGACGGAGCCATCGCAACGGCGCTCATTAAGCCATCAACGGCCCTCGCTTGTCAAGCGAACCGGCGTGTAGGACGCGGCCGCCTCCGCCCCGACGGGCGACGGTCGGGCGTTGAGAAGTGGCGAGGGTGGGAATCGAACCCACGACACCACGATTTTCAGTCGCAGGCTTCACCAGGGCCGAAAGCCCCGCCTCTAAGGGCCGGAGATGGCTTCCCGATGCGGAATCCGGGGGTACCTCGATTTCGGATAGTACCGCAGCTGGGCCCTCCCAGTTACCCGCAAATACCAGAAGTTTCGGGTGGGTTTGGGCGACGAGATGGGGCTTCGTCGCCCAAACGCGGGCGACAGCGACTTGGCCCCTGAACGACGGAGCCCCAGGGGGATCACCGCCGAAGCGGGAGAGCCTTACCTGGGGCATACGCCAACTAGTCTAGCGCGACCTCTCCAGTTCCCAGGGATCTCCCATGCAGCCATCTCAAGCCAAGAAATGGATCACCGAGGCGCGGTTTGCTCCTTACGTCGTAAACAGCGACGGCGACTACGGCGGGGCCCTTGCGCTCTACGTCTGGAACGCCCGCATCTCCGCCGCGATGTTCGAGACGCTGCATCACGTCGAGGTGGTCCTGCGCAATGCCGTCGACTCCCAGTTCGCGCCGGTCGAAGCTGGCGCGGCACCGCGGGAGACCTGGCTCGAGGACCCGGAGATCTTGAACGATGCCTCCCGGCGCCGAGTCCGCGAAACCATCGCGAGGATCTCGCGCGAAGGCAAGGCACCGACCCGCGGACGGGTCGTGGCGGGCCTCTCGTTCGGGTTCTGGCGTGCCCTCTTCGACAAGAAGTACGACGGGCTCTGGGTATCCCATCTGCATCGAGCGTTCCCTGCCGGCGAGGGGAGTCGAGCCGAGGTCGCCACCTTGATGTCGAAGCTCGTCCCTTTCCGCAATCGCCTTGCCCATCACGAGACGATCATGGGTCGCCCAATCGATACCCACTACGAGGAGATGCTCATCTTGGCCGGACTGATCGACCCCGACGCCCGGGCGTGGATCGAGCAGGTATCCCAAGTCCGTGAGGTTCTCGATACGCGCCCGAGCTGACCCCGACGGCGCTTAGCGCGTCTGTGCCGGCTGAGCGGAAAACAGGTGAAGCAGGCGCTGCTGAAGCGTCTCCTGCTCGACCTTCCGCCCACTGGCAGCAATGGCGGCCCGCAGATCCTCCAGCGACCCCGCGCTTCCGTTGAGTCGCGCGAGCTGGTCGCGATCCCAGTCACTGAGCTCCAGCGCCCGCGGGGCCTCGGCGAGGAACTTCGGAGACATCCCCGCGACCTCAAAATCGATGCCGGTTCGCTTCTGCACGAGAGAGGCAATGCGGATGCCGGCAGGGTCAAGGTCGAAAGCGGCGTGAAAGACAAGACCGGGCGCCAGGGCTGCCAGGCGCTCGATCAGCTCACACTCGGCCGGCGGCGGACCGCCGGGCACGTGAATGACAATCCAGTTCTGCTCGGCAAGTACCGTCAGCGTCCTGAAAGTCTCGGCATTCTCCACAAGGATCGCGCCGTGGGCCTCGTCGGCAACTGCGAGATCAATCTCGGCTATCGCCGAAGCCCAGATCCCCCCCTCAGGATGTGTCAGGGGCCCTCGAATCCCGAGTTGACGATCAAGGGCGTTGACAACCTCCTCGAACGGCTGACCAATAAGTTCGGCCAGTAGCTCTAGCTCGGCTGGGAGATCAGCATCGCCTCGCGCACGACCTTGTAGAGGTCGACGAAGACTTCGTCGCGCAGCAGCTGGTCGAGCTCCTCCTCGCGGGTGCCGTGGGCGCCGGCGATCCGCTTCAGCGCGGTTACCTCGTAGTGGTTGTAGTGGTAGATGTGAAGGTCGGGGAACCTGTCGCGGCGCTCGGTGGAAAAGTCGACGAACTCCTCCAGCGCCCGCTTCTCCTCCGCGCGATCACGGCCCCAGATCGCCGTGAACTCGGGATCCTCGCCGTCTGCGGTGACGAAGCCGAAGAGATACTCCAGGCCCCCGTCGTCGAAGAGCGGGTCGCCCTCCATGTCGAAGAAGACGTCGCCCTCCGAGGGCCGTGGCATCCGCGCGAACCCCCTGGCCTCCTGCGGCGTGCGCAGCTCATAGCTGTTCTCGCCGCTCTCGCGAGCCGAGAACTGGAGGCTTGCCTGTTCGTGGAGACGGGCTAGTACCTCGGGGTCGATTCCTCGAACCGTCAGGTGCTCGGCGCTGCCAAGTGCGGCGAGGGTCTCGACCCCGGCCCCGGTGAGCAGTTCCCGCTGGCGGGCGCTGATGTTCGCGACGAGGCTGAGGTGATCATCGGCCTCCCGCCTCTCGTCGCACACGGCTCGCCAGCGACAGATTTGGCAATGCGCGACGGGCTCGGGATAGGTGCGCCGCTCGTCGTCCGCAAGCGCGGCCAGGAACGCACCGCGGACTCGGCGGAAGTAGGCGGAGAACTCAGCAAGGCGGAAGGTGCGCCGCTCCCCGTTGCCGAGGATGACGTGAATTCGCTCGGGCTCCACACCCTGCACTGCGGCGAGCAGCTCGCTGTAGAAGCAAAGCTGCAGGACGAAGTAGGGCTTGGCGCGTCGGGCGAGCTTGGTGTCGGCGACCTCGTAGCTGAAGTTGCCCAGATCGGAAGGGCGGTCCACGCGGAAGAGAAAGTCGGCATGGCCGCGCAATCCGTCGCGGAAGAAGGTCGCCTGGTAGACGACCTCGGCGCCGCTGCGCAATGCCTCCTCGGTGCGAGCGACGGCATCGAGCAGGGCTGCACGCGAGCCGTTGCCCTCGGGTATTTCAGCGACTTGCCGCCCCTCGGCCTTCAACAACTCCAGGTATCTCAGCTCGAACTCGTCGCCCTTGCGGGCGAGCAGCTCCGCGTCGGCGCCTCGCTCGGGCTTTGCCTCCAGCTCACCGCATGCATAGGCCAGGTCGAGGGTCGTCAGGTGCGGACAGGCAAGGAAGTTGTTGAGATCGCTCGCCGAGAGCATCAGCTGTTCATCGAGCAGCTGCATCGGCTATGAGCGCAGTCTGATCCTGCGCTCGTCCGCGTCGTACTCGTAACTCTGAATACTCTCGGACTGGATCAGGGCAATCGCCTCGTTGATAGCGGGCAGTGGAACATCGAACCACTCGTTGGCCTCGGCGATGATCTGGCCGTTCTGCTCGAACCAGGTGTCGAGGCGAGCAGAAGCGAAGAAGCTGTGCAGGATCGCCTCGACCGGCTGAGCGGCCACGGCGGGGAGAGAGTAGGACGCGACCGTCTCGACCGGAGCTCCCAGGAACGTCGTGTCGCCCTCTGCGCCAGCGGTTCGGTGCTCTACAGCCTGCGTGGTGAAGCCGATCTTGTGGACGTCTCCGAACTCAGCGAGTTGCGGGTCCTCGGAGAGCGAGCGCAGGACGTAGATGTGGCCCATGCTGGTCTCCGCCTCCAAGCCCATGCGCTGCAGCGTCACCTCGCTGGGCTCGGTGACGCGGCGACCGTCCTTATAGAGATTGCTGGCGAGTGACTGCATCAACAGGTTGGATTCGGTGCCGTTCTCGAAGATGCAGCGGGTGCGCGCGTTGGCCTTGCGGATCTGGTCAAGCTCCAACTCCCCCATCTCAGCGACGTAGAGCAGGACTCCGTTGAGGACAAAAAACTTGCCGGTCTCGATCTCGCTCGGATTGCGAAAAGGGAGCAGCTTGCGTTGCCCGGCGCGCAGCCCGGCGTGGCAGTCCCTGAACAGCTCTTCATAGCGATCAAAGTCCTCCGCTGGACGACGCCGAGCGATTTCCTCCGGCATCGTCTGGGTCTTGGGAACGTGCTTGAGGTCGAAGAGGTCTCCGGCGCCGTCCAGTAGGCCGAACGGGTCGGCGGCCTGGGCCTCATCGACCGTTTCCGGGGGCGTATCGATGATCACCACCGGCTCTGGCTCGGGCGGGGCCTCCCCGAGCAGACCGAGGTCGTCGGCGCCTCGCAACGCGGCTGCCTGGTCCTCGTTCGCGCGGATCGCCTTCAGCCGCATGGCCAGCTTCGCCTCGGTCATGTCAGCCGGCGTCCGCTCCGGCTCTCTGCCGTTTACGCGGGTGAACTCGGCGATTTCCTGGAAGGCGGCCAGCAATCGGTCATCTGCGGTCACCGGCGCGCGCTTGGGGGCGGGCTTGAGCAGGCCGTACTCATCCTCTGCGAGCATTTGCAGAAGCGTCTCGCGGTCCAGGGTCATTGCGGCTGGACGTTCTGCTCACGGACCTCGCGCTGCATGTAGAGCAGCGCCTCGGCCATGCGGCGCTCCAGCGGATCATGCGAGCGGATGTCCGGGCGCTGGCCGCCGTGTTCCTTCACGAACAGGTTGATCTTCGGCCAGAGCAGCTTGGCCTCTTCCCCGGTGATGGCCAGGCGGGTCGTGTCAATCGCGTCCTGGATCACCTTCAGCACCTGTTTGGTGACGTTCTTGGAGAGGATCTCGAACGCCTTCTGGAAGGGGTTCACCTGGTCGATCAGGTCGATGTGCAGCTCGTTGATGTTGACGAACTTGCCGGCCATCAGAACGAACTTCCTGTCACCAACCTCCTTGATTTCGCCGTTCTTAACCACAGAGTCGACGACGACGTGCTGGCGAACCTCCTCGACCTCAGCCTCGTCGAGGCTCGGGTAAACCTCGCGGATGATCTTTGGGATCAGCACCTTGTTCATGACCTCTGGATCGATGTTGCCCGGCATCGCCTTCAGCATCTGCTGGTCCTGAAGGATCTTGGCCTTGAGGTCGTTTATGTCCGCTTCGACGATGTTCTTCACCCGCTTGGTCGAAGGCTCCTTGAAGCCGCCGATTTTGAGCTCACCGGGCGAGGGAGGCGTCTCGTCGCCCGTGCGCCGGGGCTTGAAGTTGAAGTTGGGCGCAAGCACCTGCTCCATCAGCAGAGAGGCGGTGATCGCCTTCAGCATATTGTTGACCGCGACCTTTACCTCTTCATCCTCGGCGTCGGGCTGGGCGATCAGATTGGTGAACTGGGCGTGCGTCTTGTTGGCCGAGTCGCGCGTCGCGCGGCCGATGATCTGGATGATCTCCGTCAGCGACCCGCGGTAGCCGATCGTCAACGCGTGCTCGCACCAGGGCCAGTCAAAGCCCTCCTTCGCCATGCCCAGCGCGACGATCAGATCGATGTCGTCGGCCTCCTCGATCTGGCGTAGGTAGTTGACGATCTTGTCGCGCTCGCGGGGATCGTCATTGACGAGGTCGGCGACCCTGATCAGCTTGCCGTCGCCACTGCGCCCGATGGTGATTACCCCGGTCTCGGGATCTTGGCTGACGATTTTCCCAATGCTGTCGAGTATCGAGTCGACCTCGGCAACCTTGTCCTTCAGCGACTCACCCGACCCGACGTGTGGAATGTGCAGGATCGTCTTGCGGTCCGTGTCCAACACTTCGTGGACGGCATCGGTATAGCGGCCTTGGTAGAAGTGATAGCCGATCCCGAGGCTCTTGAGGTAGGTGTACCCGTTGAGCTGCTCGTAGTAGTTGTAGGTGATCTTCGTGAACTTCTCCTCGTCCTCTGGCAAGAGCACGGGGGTAGCGTCACCACGGAAGTAGGAGCCGGTCATGGCGACGATGTGCGCGTCGGTGTTGCGCATCACCGACCGAAGCAACGTGCCGAGGCGGCTGTTCTCGTCGGAGGAGACGTGGTGGAACTCGTCGATCGCAAGCAGGGCGCCGTTCAGCGCCTCCTCGTCAATGGCGTCGTGGGCGGAGCGGAGCGTCGAGTGCGTGCAGACAAGCGTCGTGTCGGGGCTTCCGAGGAAGTCGAGCACTGACTGGACCTTTCCCTGGTCGGAGCCGGGGAGGCAGAGGTTGTTCCGCTCCTCCACATCCCAATCGGCAAAGAAGCCGTGAGCCGTCAGTTTCGTGCTCGCAAACGACGCTCCGATCGACCGCTCCGGTACGGCGACGATCACCTTCTTCAACCCCTGGTTGAAGAGCTTGTCGAGCGCCAGGAACATCAATGCACGCGACTTCCCGGACGCCGGCGGCGCTTTCAGCAAAAGGTACTGGCTGGCACGGGCGGTGAACGCTTTGCGCTGCATGTCCCGCATCCCGAGCGAGTCGGTCTTGGTGCTCTCACCCGTTTGCGCGTAGGTGACGTCCACGAGATTAGGCATCGGCTGTCTCCTGTATAGCCTCAGGCTCGGAGACGGTGGCCCCCTCGTACAAGTCAAACAGCAACTCTAGGCGCTCATCATCGGACTGGAATGGGCGCTTGCGGTACAGCTGATCCACGGCCGCGTCGAGGAACTGGTGCGCCTCGCGCAGCTCGGATGGCATCTGCTCGGGGTCGTATAGCTGTGCGAGCGTCTTGTCGGAGTGATGCTCCCGCGCCTCCAACACCGCGAACGCGCGCTCCGACAGTGACTCGCGCTGCCGCTCCGAGATCGACGGCACCGGAAAGGTGTTGTAACAGAGCGTGATTGAGTACCTGATTCGCGTCTCGAGCGCGCCCGCAACCGCCCGCACCCAGACGTTGTGCATGCGCGAGGTCAGCAGCGCGAAAAGCCATGGCTCCGGCCCGTAGATTGCGCTGCAGGCGTTCGACACGATCGTCTTCGCGTCGAGGAAGCCGATCGGGATGTATTCGCGGTTCTCCGAGGAGTGAAGGGGAACGACGATCGAGGTCCGCTGTTCGTAGCTCGTCGCGTAGAACGCGTAAGGTGAGGCGGCAAGCTCCCGCGTCCGCTTCTCCCGGCTTTCCCCGCGCACGGTGGCCACCCGCTCGAGGCGCTGGGCAATCTCCGGGATCGCCGCCGCTTCCTTGACGTTTGTGTCATCCAGGTAGAGCACGTACCGATCGATCCCGCCGAGGAACTCGGTCGCCCCGATGAACCGCCGCAGGTAGGGGTCCGCCTCAGGGTGTGCCGCCAGCAGCGAGGATCGCTCTGCCGCGTGGAAAATGAGATTGCCGCCGTCGACCGCCCTCGTCCCGAACACCATCTCAGGCCGGCTCTCCGGCGGCTGCCGGCGGGCAGCGACGATCGTGCGCCTGGGGCTGGGCACGAGGTAGGGCGAGATCAGCGAGGCCGACTGGCGAAACCCGTCCCGGTACACCGCGCGCGGATAGTCGCCGTCGGGCCGGATTCCGACAATCACACAGGTGACGCCGGCGTTGGCGCGGGCACTGTTGTTCCAGCGAAACGCCTGAACGCCGAAGGCGATGTCGGCGCCGAGGGCGTAGATGTGAGGCCACAGCAGCGCCACTTGATCGCCCTGGCAGATCGAGTTAGTCGAGACGAAGCCGAGCGCGGCCTGGTGTTCGCTTACGTAGCGCGCTCCGAGAAGGAACCAGGCGGCGACGTAGTCGAGGCTATTGGAGATCGACCCGAACCCCTCGAGCCCCTGCAGGTCGGCCTTCTGCTGTGAGTTCTGCAGTCGCGCGCCGAGGTACGGAGGGTTGCTGAAGAGGTAGGTCTCGCCCCCGTGGGTGCCCGGGCAGACGGTGTCCCAGTCGATACGCGCGGCGTTGGCGCACTCGACGTTGCCGGTGTCGCGCAGCGGGATCAGCCGGATATCGGCGCCAAAGCGCTCCTTGAACTCCACGTTCATCTGATGCTTGGCCAGCCACAGCGAGAGGATCGCGATCTCGTGGGCGAAATCGTCGATCTCGATCCCGTAGAAGTTCTCCAGCCTGATCCGCGAATCCTGGAATAGCGCCAGCGGCGCCCGCGGATCGACCTCCTGCAGCCGGCCGAGGATGCCGTGCTCCAGCTTGCGCAGCTCCTTGTAGGCGATAATGAGGAAGTTCCCCGAACCGCAGGCCGGGTCGAAACATCGGATCGCTGCAATGCGATCATGCAATCGGTTCAGCTTGGCTTTCGTGTCGGCGACCTCGAAGTCGCCGCGCAACTCGTCCAGGAAGAGCGGCCGGATCACCTTCATGATGTTCTCGACCGAGGTGTAGTGCATCCCCAAGCTCTCGCGCTGGCCGGGGTGGACGACCGCCTGCATCATCGAGCCGAAGATGTCTGGATTGATCTGCGACCAGTCCAAAGTCCCGCAATCAAGAATGAGAGACCGTGCTTTGGCTGTGAACCTCGGCGCGCTTGAGTGGCGTTCGAAGAGCTTGCCGTTCACGAAGCCGAACCCGAGCAGGTGCGACGGATAGCCAATCCGTTTGCTCTCTTCAGTATTCAGCACGTCAAAGACCTGGTCGAGAAGTTCGTGAAGGTCTTTCCCGTCTTCGCGACTTAGGGAGCCGACCGCGTTGGTGAAGCTGCCCTTCTCGAAGACCCCCGTATCCTCGGCGAAGAAGCAGAACAGAAGCCGCGAGAAGAAGACGTTCAGGTCGTGGATCTGCTCCCTGGTTTCGACCGCGTTGTGCTTGACGATCTCGTCATAGAGCTTCGCCATCTTCTCGGCTGCTTTGACGTCGGCCAGGTTCTGGTTCTCGATCTCGGTCTTCTCAATCCTGGCCCACGGCAGGAAGAAAGCCGCGTGGTTTTGCAGCTCCACCATTTCGGTATCGAGAGCGTCGCCAGTCTTTAGATCTGCAGCAACGAGCTTCGATCGGTTACGAGCGATCACGAAGCGCGGCCGCTCGCGCCGAACCCGCTCCTCGGTCTTGGCCGCGTCGACCAAGACATAGAGCTCCTCGTCAGGGCAGTCGAGCAACCGGAAGTAGACCTTCTCCCTCCACAGGTACTCGCCCTCCTGCTCTGACCTGTTGTAGGACCCTGTACGCAGGCGGGTGATCGACGCCTTTGGAATGCCGTATGCACGCAGCAGCTCGAAGAGAAACTCGCCCCCTTCAAGGGCCTTCGCTGCCGCAACTCGCTCTTCAATCTCTCGGAGGGTCATATCGACTGACCGGTGGGCATCAGACGGCGAACTCTATTTACGCAGCCTGGGACCGCAGATGCGCAGGAACGACCACCGCCTGATCGAGACGACGGTGCAACAGCGAAGCAGTAGACATCATGTCGAGGGCGTCCACCTCGCTGATCGGCCAGGCAACCTTCGGCCGATGGGCGGTCGTGTTGCGAAACGCACCGAAGAGACCGCGCAGCATGTTCGCGTATCCGTCGTGCTCGGACTGATCGGTTCGACTCTCCAGCCGATTCATGGCAACAATGGGGAAACTGCCCGAGCGACCGAGGGCCCGATCAACGAGAGTCGTCCCGTCCTCGTTCAAACCACTGAGAGATCGAAGCCTGTCCGCAAGGCCCTTCGTAGTCTCGAAGACCGCGTGAAAGTAGTTCTCGTCCTCAATCTCTGCCGCACATCCGGCGATAACCAGGTGGTGGACGCCTCGGGCTCGCAACGACTCGCGAAACCGGTTTGCACGAATCCGCGCTTCGGAAAGAGTCGATGCCGCCTTCGGCAGGCGCCGGATCTCGCCTTTCTCGGAGACCATGAGCCCAGAGAAAGCAAGTGCCTCGTTAATCGGCGTGCGCCAGTAGTCGAAAGCTTCTGGTGCATCCAAGAAGCGATCCGGGCTGAGGGCAAGCCGTACGCAGGCAAGAACCGCGTTTGCCGCTCCGTCCCGCGCCTGGCGGGCTCGCAGAGCCTCGAAGAGGCGATCGCGCTTCGTCATTTCGCCGGGATCCTCGATCCCAGCTTCTTGGAGGAGGGCGGCGATTGCCCGTCCCGTCAGACCAGTGTCGGTATCACCCAAGACCTCGCAGATGCGACGCAGGACGCCAGTCGGTAGAGAGGGAACCTCGGCCATTTTTTCAGTATCGAGCCGTAGCCGGACAGCACGGTCATCGCTGTCTCGGGCACGTCCCGGAGATAAATGGAACGGAATTACTGAGGAGAGCCCAAGGCTGCCAGGGCGTGGGGCGAGGTGACCCTATTGCTGTGGAATCAGAGCCTCTTCGCCGCTCGAACGCTGCACGACCGAGCCAGCGAACCACTCTTCCTCGACGTCGGCGAGATAGAGCGCGATGACCCGCAGCTGGTCGCTTAGGTCTTCGACGACCT
>OBLV0100000710.1_pt1 | contig 10049 bp, 4 predicted proteins | sample 1520071 | NCBI WGS metagenome assembly OBLV01 (sample SAMEA3888446, study PRJEB22518) | metagenome | reverse complement strand
CACCGAGATCTACACTCTTTCCCTACACGACGCTCTTCCGATCTACCACCGACAAAAAAACTATCGTCAATCTCACCAATCATTCTTACTTCAATCTCGCCGGTGGCGGTCCGATTTTAAATAACGAACTCACGTTGCGCGCCAGCCGCTTCACTCCCGTAGACGCCACCTTGATTCCGACTGGCGAGCTTCGCTCCGTGGAAGGCACGCCCTTCGATTTCCGCAAATCTACCGCTATCGGCGCGCGTATCGAGCAGGACGATGAACAGTTGAAACTGGGCCACGGCTACGACCACAACTGGGTGCTGGACGCGGGCATGCCAGATCAACCCAGCCTGGCCGCCATTCTTTACGAGCCCACCAGCGGACGTGTTTTGGAAACGCTGACGACCCAACCGGGCGTGCAGGTCTACACCGGGAATTTCTTGAACGGTAAGGACCACGGCAAAGGCGGCCAGAACTACGAACGGCGCACCGCGGTGTGCCTGGAAACGCAGCATTTTCCCGACTCACCGAACCATCCGGATTTTCCGACCACCGTTCTGGAGCCGGGAAAACAATTTCACTCCATCACCATTTATAAATTTTCCACCAAATAACAGAAAAAATTGAACCGGGAGCGTATGCGCTGGAAAAAATTCAGTCCCATCGTTAGATTATTTCTGGCCACACTTTTTTTCCTGTTTTTGTCCGGCAAAACGCTGGCGCAACAAAATGCCACGGCGCAATCGCCCAATGCACTCACCGTTGAGCGTATTTTTTCGCTGCCGGACCTCAGCGGGCACTTGTTGCGTGGAATGGCCTGGACGCCTGACGGAAAGCACTTAACTTTTCTGGAGGGAAAGGCGCAGGAGGAGACCGGGGGCGACTCCAGTAAAAGCCAGAATCCGAATGTGCCTGCGCCGAAGCCCAGGAAAAAACCGAATCCCGATCTGTGGATGATGGATGCGTCAAGCGGCGAGCGTCGCGTGCTCATCTCCGGCGATCGCTTGCAGAGCATGATTCCTGAAAATTCTTCCGCTCCCACGCAAGCTACGGGCCTGGGTCGCATTGCGCCCACGGACTACCAGTGGGCGCCCAATGGCGAGGCGCTTTTATTTCAGGGATCGAACGCGCTGGTGTGGTTCGACTTGAAATCGCAAACGCCGCGGACGCTGGTTTCCGGAAAAGAAACTCTGGCCGACCCCAAAATTTCGCCGGACAGCAGATTCGTGAGTTTTGTGCGCGATCACAACCTCTGGATAGTCCAGGTCGCCAACGGCAAAGCGCGCGCGCTAACGACCGGCGGCGTCGAAGAAGTTCGCAAGGGGGAATTGGACTGGGTCTACCCGGAAGAATTGGACTGCAAAACTGCCTACTGGTGGGCGCCCGATTCTTCAGCGATCGCGTACCTGCAAATGGATGAGCGCAAGGTTGCGCAGTATCCGCTAGTGGATTTCTCTTCGTTTAGCGGCGACGCCGATCTGGAACGTTACCCTCCCGCCGGCGGCGCCAATCCGGTGGTCCATGTTTTTGTGGTGTCTTTGCGCGACGCGAAAGGCAAACAAATGGACACCGGCGCGGACGCGGATATCTATCTTCCTCGCGTGAACTGGCTTCCGGATTCCAGGCATCTGGCGATTCAACGCCTGAACCGCGCGCAGAATGCTCTCGACCTGCTGATCGCAGATTCCGCGAACGGGCAATCGCGCGTGGCGCTCACGGAAAAAGACCAGTACTGGATCAACATCAGCGACGATCTGAAATTTCTTCGCGACGGCAAGCGTTTCCTGTGGTCCAGTGAACGCACCGGCTACCGTCACATCTATGTTTACGACCTCGACGGAAAGCAACTCGCGCAGCTCACTCACGGTGACTGGGAAGTTTCCGCTATCGACGCAGTGGACGAAAACGCCGGCGTGATTTATTTCACGGCCATGGAAAAATCCCCGCTGGAACGCCACCTGTATCGGGTGGGATTGGATGGCTCCGGATTCGCCCGCATCACCAAAGATGCGGGAACGCACGCCGTCAATTTCGCGCCGCCAGTTGGCGGAGCGGACGCCGCCGCGGGCAACGCCGCGGTCATCGCTTTCGTCGACACCTATTCCAACACCATGAGTCCACCACGACAGGATTTGCTTCGTCCTGACGGCTCGAGCGTGGCGGTCTTGAACGAAAACAAAGTCAGCGAGCTGGCGAACTACCATTTGTCTCCGGTGGAATTTCTACAGGTGAAATCGCACGATGGCGTGATGCTGAACGCCAGCATGATCAAGCCGCCCAACTTCGACCCACAACGCAGGTATCCCGTGCTGGTCTACACCTACGGCGGACCGCACGCCCAGGTGGTTCTGAATGGATGGGGGCGTTCGACATTTCTGTGGCACCAGATGATGGCCCAGAAAGGCTACATCATTTTTTCGCTGGATAATCGCGGCTCGGCCGGGCGCGGCCATCTTTTTGAAGAGCCCATACACTTTCGGCTGGGCGCGCAGGAACTTTCTGACCAGCGCGATGGCGCCGCGTATCTGAAATCTCTTCCGTACGTCGACGCGAACCGCATCGGCATCTGGGGCTGGAGCTACGGCGGGCACATGACGCTGCACGCGGTATTTGAAGACCCCGAAGATTTCAAGGTTGGTTTTGCCGGCGGGCCGGTCACCGACTGGCATTACTACGACACGATTTACACCGAGCGTTACCTGGGCCTGCTGCCGGCTAACGAACACTATTACCAGGATTCTTCTCCGATTGAGCGCGTCAAAACTTTTCGAGGGAAATTATTGATTGCGCATGGCACCGGAGACGATAACGTGCATTTCGCGAACACCCTGGCGTTGCTCAACGAGCTGATCGAAAACAATAAATATGTGGAAGTCGTGCCGTTTCCGGGCCGCGGCCATGGCGTCAGCGATCCTCCCGCGCGCCGCCTGCTATTTGAGCGGGTAACGCGATTTTTTCTGGACAATCTTTAGTCGAGTTCAGCAGGCGCGGCGAACCGTCTTAGCCTGCGGGTAAAAGGCGCAGTCAGCCGGCCGCCAATGGGCTACACCTCCCGGGGCTTTCGCGGCATCAAATCTACGTTGGTGCATCATCTGCGTCCCGCCCGGGTAACACCACTTCAGGGCGACACATTGCGGCGATCGTAAGCGAGGTTTTCGTGTCGCATTCACCAAATACAACAGGCTGGGGGAATGCACCCTGGCACATCGATTTCCATCCTGCCCCAAGGCCCCTGCCTTCTAAGGTGGATTTCGCCGTCATCGGCGGAGGCTTCAGCGGGCTTTCGGCAGCCGCTCGGCTGCGGCAATCGCAACCGGACAAAACCACGGTGGTGCTCGAGGCCGACTGTGTCGGCTCAGGTTCGAGCGGTCATACCGGCGGCATGACGCTGGCGGAATCGGCTGCGGGAGATCTGCCGGGGCTTGGCGACGTGCTGAAAGGATTCGCTGAAATTCAAAACGAATTGCAAATCGACTGTGATTTCAGTTTGCCCGGCGCGTGGGAGCTGGGGCGCAAAAACATACACAAAGATTCTCCGGTGGTCTGGGAGGATTCCGGGCGGCTCGGGGTAGTGAATGACGTTCCCGGTGGAACCGTCGACCCCGGCAAGCTGCTCACCGGACTGGCGCACGCGGCACAACGGCTCGGCGCGAACGTATTTCAAAATACGCGTGTAGATCACATTTATTTTGAGAATGACGTGGTGGAGTTGGAAGTAACAGGCAAGCGCATTCAGGCAGGCCAGGTCATTATCGCCACGAATGCGGAATCTCTGGAATTGAGCGATTTGGGCGGCGGCGCTGAGCCAAAATTTACGCTGGCGCTCGCTACGGAACCTTTGACCGACGCTCAACTCACTGAAATAGGACTTTTTTCGGGCCGACCGTTTTACACCGTGGATTTGCCTTACCTGTGGGGACGCCCGCTGCACGAGAAGCAAATCATTTTCGGAAGCGGGCTTGTGCAGCTCGATCATTGGAGTGAGTTGCACGACTTGAATATTTCCAACGGGAAAGCTGGAGGGCTGATGCGCCTGCTGGAATCGCGGGTCCGCTCGCTGCATCCAGCACTCAACGAAGTGCAATTCACGAACCGCTGGGGCGGTCCGATTTTAATCGCGGAAGAATGGACGCCGGTATTCCGGCACCATTTGCAGAGCAAGAAAGTCATAGTCCTGGGCGGGTACAGCGGTCACGGCGTGGCGCTATCTGTTTATCTGGGCCGATGGGCAGCCGATGTATTGGCAAGAAATAGAAAACTTCCAAACTGGAACAATTTCGCTGGAGCTAAACACTGAATGAGTCTGCGCAGGCTTCTTACCGTACTCTCCAAAAAAATAACGGGTAAGACATTTCGATTCGTCGCGGGAATCGGAATGGGTCTTTTTCTGCTGGCGCCGAGTGGCGTCACACCGCAATCCGCCAGCGAAGCGATCATCAACCACCTCAACGCCATCATCAAGTTGTACCGCAGCGCCTCCAACGAAATTCAGGCAGGCGGGATGCCCAGTGACATTATTTATCAGGAAAATGAGCAAAACCTGATGGCGGAAGCGGTGCGCCTGGCGTTTCAGGCCGCCAAGGCGGAAGCGGCGGCGATCCATGCCACCGAAAAGAACGGCGCTTCCAGTCAAAATGCCGCGCAAACCTCGGCGCAGACGGAAGCAAGAACCAATGCGCGCATCGCCGACATCCAGAGCCGGATGGATGCGCTGGATAAGCAAATAGCGGCGACGCCAAAAAATAAGCGCGATCCGCTGGAAGCGCAGAAGCAAGCTTTGCAAGGCGAGTTGGAACTGGATCAGGCGGTGCAAAACGTCATTCACCAGCGGGCGGCGTTCCTGGAAACCAGCAGCGACACCGCAGGGGAAGGACTGGAAGGCCGCATCGTTCAGTTAGAACGCTCGGTTCCCGCAGTGATGATGAGCGGCGGGAACGATCATCCCAGCGATCACGCCAACGATCAAAAAGCGCTGAACCAGGCAAAAGCAAATGCACAGGCTCAAGCGGCCAAGCAGCAACCCGCCGGATTGATCTCGCAGGCGCTGGCTCTGTACGGGGCCATGACGAGTGTTCATCAGATTGACCAGTTGAACGATCAGATCGCCGGCGTGCGGCAGACGGTGCAAAACCAGCGCCAACCGCTCCGCGATTCACTGATTGCCACGGTGGCCAAGGGGCGTGAACTGACCGATCAGGCCACGGCTGGAAAAACCGCTCCGGCAACGCCGCAGCAGTTTCAGGAATTGACCGACCAATTCAAGCGCTTGTCGGCGGTGGTGCTGCCGTTGAGCGCGGAAGTCGTGGTGCTGGATCAGACCTCCGCGACGTTGACGGAATGGCGCACCGCGATTCTCCGCGATACAGCGTATGCGGCGCGCGCGCTAGCGGTGCGTGTGGGCATGATTCTGCTGGCGCTGGGAGCGGTGCTGGTTCTCTCGGAGTTGTGGAAACGTCTTACCTATAAATACATTCAGGACACCCGGCGAAGACGTCAATTTTTATTGTTGCGCAGATTTGTAGTCGGATTTTTGTTCGGCGTGGTGATCATTCTGGGATTTGTCAGCCAGTTCAGTTCGCTGGCAACCTTTGCGGGCTTCTTTACGGCCGGTGTCGCGGTTGGTCTGCAGACCGTACTTTTGTCCGTGGCAGCCTATTTTTTTGTGGTGGGCCGCTATGGCATCCATGTAGGCGACCGCATCAGCATTTCCGGTGTGACCGGCGACGTGATCGACATCAGCCTGGTCCGGCTGTATGTGATCGAGCTGGCGGGCACGGGCATCGACCTGTATCCCACCGGGCGGGTGGTGGTGTTTTCCAACTCGGTTTTGTTTCAAGCCACCACCCCGTTGTTCAAGCAGATTCCCGGGACCGAATACGCCTGGCATGAAGTGGTGCTGGTTCTGACTCCGGGAGCCAACCACGCGGATGCCCAAGAAAAATTGCTGCAAACGGTTACGGCGATATATGAAAAGTTTCGCGCCAATATCGAGCGGCAGCATGGATACATCGAGCAACGCGTCGAGATCCAGTTGAAAGCTCCCAAGCCGGAAACGCGGCTGCAATTTGGCGACGCGGGATTAGAGCTGCTGGTGCGGTATCCGGTGGAGATTCGCAATGAGTCGGTGATGGACGAGGAAGTTACGCGCAAAGTTCTGGAGCTGGTGCAAAAGGAACCGGATGTGCAGGCCGCGGTGATAGGTTCGCCGAAGATTCGGGCGGCGATTCGAGGATAACCGGCATCACCGATATTTGGTTGTACCGATACGCAAAGAAGAGGCCGCAACGAAATCGGTTGCGGCTTTTTACATGGGGTTGCGATATGGCTCGTTCGCGAGCACGGAGTTACAAAGCGCCGGCGGTGCGAAACGCGTTACGGCAACAAGCCAAAAATGGCCAGTCCAGTTGGTGTGCCGATGTATACGTGGCCGTTGGCAATCGTGGGGGTCATGAATTTGTTGCCGGTGCCAAAGTGATCGCGGCCATTGGAAGCCTGGTTGCTGTTGTACAGCTCGTGAGAGACGTTGCCAGCGTCGTAGGCGTCCAGGAATGCGCCGCTACCGTTCCCCACACTCCACACGATACCGTTGGTTGATCCGTTGGCGGAAACGCTGGGCGTCGCGCCGGGATAAGGCAAAGTATTTTGCGCCCGGCTGGTGGGCGAGCCGGAAAGTTTGCCGTTCGTAATGGTGAACGCTTTCATCACATCACCCTGCGTGGCGTAGTAGACGGTATTGTTAAAATACGCAGGCATGGACCACGCACCGGTGATTGCTCCGGTGAGTTGCTGATAGATATTGTTGGCGTTGGGATTGAATTTGCCCATGTTGTCCAGGTTCACCACGTAGATGTTGCCATCTTTACCTGCGCCAACCGCGAGGTGCAGCGCGTTGCCGGCGCCATCCGTCAAGTCGGGCAGCACCAGCGCTGCTCCTGAGCCCAGGTCGGTGTCCGAGTTCGATTCGGATACGGTATTGGACATAGCGAAGTAATCCGCCACTGTGAGTCCACCAGCAGTGGAAATTTTACAGAAGCAATTTCCGTAATCGCCCTGAGACGGGAAGCCGCCTTCGGTGAGCGTGGTGTCCATGGTGCCGTTGGCATCCAGGAGAATGATATTGCCGTTGGCGTCGGCAGCCGGCGCGGCGCCCGACATCCATATGGCGCCATCGCTTCCGTTGGGCGTGAGATTCAGGACGTTCACGGCTGCGAGGGTGTTGGCATCGAACGACATGATCCAACCGGTGTACGGACGATTGTCGCAGTGCGAAGCCCAGGTGGTGTAGATTTGGCCGCCGATCATCAACAAGCCGGCGCGCTCTTTGTACTGCGCGGGATCGAAAATCACGTTTCCGCCGGAACTGTTGTCTCCCGTGCCTGGATAAGTCGCGGTGATGGTGTGCGGACCGCCGAAAAGTTGCGCGCCGGAGGTGATGTCGAACGCATAGAGCCGCTGAAAGTAAGAGCCGGCGCTGTTTTTAGACATGGCTACGACATAGATGGCGCCATTCGGACCGCGAGTGCGGTCGATCACCGGAGTGGAGGTGATGCCGATTTCCGGGGAGACTTGTCCGCAGCCGCGAGGGTCGCTGGGAGTCTCGCCATTGCTGAGGGTGGACACTTGCCACAGCACCGCGCCGGTGGCGGCATCCAAAGCGTACACGCTGTCGTGCTCGGTTACGGCGTAAACGACGTTGCGGGTACCCTGACCTGCGACCGAGACAGACGAAAGAAAGAGAGGTTGCGCATCGACGCGGCCGTCCAGCGTCACAATTTGGTTAAGGCCGAAGGTGTTTTGATTTACGTTCGCGAGCGTGAGGGTCGTCTCATTCAAATTTTGACCGGTGCGGGCGTTGTCATTGTGATAGGTGATGACGTCCAGCGCCGTGGCGGACGGTGGATTGACGGTGAGCGCGGCGTTGTTGCTGGTGACGCTGCCTGCGGAATTGGAGACCACCACGCTGAAGAGCGCGCCGCTATCGGCGATGCTGGTTGCCGGGGTCATGTAGGTCGAGGTGGTGGCGCCCGGAATGGCGGATCCATTTTTCTGCCATTGATAGGTGAGATAGGTTCCGGTGGCCGCTACGCTGAAAACCGCGGCTTGTCCGGAGGGCACGATGGTGCTGACGGGCTGGCTGCTAATCGCCGGTGCGGTGACGGGGCCGGCGGGCACAATTTCAATGGCGCTAATAATGGGATTATCGACGTGATGAACGAAACCGATGGTGAGTTGACCTAGCGTGACGGACGCATTTTCAGATTCGATGAAAGGACGGTCTACGCCGACCGCTTTGGCAATGTCGATACCGGGGTACAACGTGTTGCCTTGCACTTGAACATCGAAAACACGCATTCCGGCGGTGTAGGCGCAGGTTTCCGCGAAATATAAAGTCACCCGGTAAACCCCATTGGGAAGAGAGAAGGCGTACTGCATCTCGGGAAGGTGGGTGGGGTCCCAGCGCGCACTTTTATATAGTTGCGGGTCTGCCGTGCCGGTGACGGTAGCGGCCGGGGCACAACTAGAGGGCGTGCCGGTATTGAAGCCGTAGTCGGCGCTCCAGAGCTGGCCTTGACTGTCGGTGTAGGCGGGGCCGCCGGCATTTATGCGAATGGTGGTTTGGGATTTGGCGCTGAAGACGAAGAAGAGAATCGCAATGGTTGCCAGGGCAAACTTCTTTTGCATCATGACTCCGTGCGCGGTGAGCGCTGAGAATTTTTTTCGAAGTGACGGGACAAGCAAATACACACGCATCGAGCAACTTCCGGACAAACTTCCAGCGCAGTCCCTGGGATCGTTTAGTGTCTGCGGAGGACGAAGTCCGCAGTGAACTGATTGTTAATGCTCCGAGATTGCTGGTCGAAGCTGTTGTTTCACGGCACAAACCGTGCGAGAAAAAGCTCTTAAATCGCGAGCCGCCGTATGAATGCAATCGCAATGAGCTGGGCGACCCGGTGCGAAAACATTCGGCGGCTCACATCCTAGTACGGCTACACCCGGTGTCCATACACAGGTATGGGTAGAAATCGATGGTGAGTAGCGCACAAGGCGTTGCGAGAGGCGGGCCGATGGACGCTGCTTGTTTTCGCTATCGGCACCGGGGGAAAAAACTTTAGCGAGCGATGAAGGGCAGAGGCTCGATGAAGCGGAGGCAATGCGCGTTGCGCGCAGGGGCGGCAGGGCAAGCTACAACGACCGCGAGGATCAGGGAGTGATGATGTCTCTCAGTTTAGGCTTGACCTGAATGGCCGCGAGACTCGACGCATCCCAGCCGCCACCCAGAGCCTTGATGAGCAAGACGCTGGTGGTCAGGCGTTGTCCCTGGATGGATACAAGTTGTTGCTCATTGCTGAGCAGATTCTGCTGAGCGGTCACGACGTCGAGGTAACTCACCAAGCCGCCGGTGTAGCGATTGTTGGAAATGTCGAGGGTGCGGCGGGCGGCATCCACGGCGAGCTGCTGCGATTCCTGAGCGCGAATAAATACGGACAAAGCGGTCAAATCATCCTGCACTTCCTGAAACGCGGTGAGGACAGTGTTGCGGTAACCCGCGACGTTGGCGTCAAAACCTGCTCGCGCGAATTGCACCTGCGCGCGCCGCGCGCCGCCGGTGAATATAGATTCCGACACATTGGCGCCGACGGCCCAGAAAACACTCGATACATTTGCTATGGAACTCAGGTTGGAGACTTGCGGGCCAGCCTCGGCGAATAAATCGATGGTGGGGTAGTAGGCGGCTTTCGCTACGCCGATCTGCGCGTTCGCGGAAGCCATCTGACGCTCCGATTCCGCGACGTCCGGTCGACGCTCGAGAAGGTCGGAAGGCAATCCGGCGTTGATCGGCGGTGGAGTCGCGGCACGCAACTCGTTTGGAGCCAGATGAAATTCGGGAGCGGGCTTGCCGAGCAGGACAGCGATGGCATCTTCATAATTTTTGCGCTGTTGCAGCCGCAACTGTGCCTGCGTCTGAGTGGTGCGCAGCAGAGTTTCTTCCTGGGCTACGTCGAGGCCTGAGGCCACGCCGCCGTTGTGCCGGGAATTTACGAGGTCGAGTCCTTTTAGATCGG
>OBLV0100000709.1_pt1 | contig 10050 bp, 9 predicted proteins | sample 1520071 | NCBI WGS metagenome assembly OBLV01 (sample SAMEA3888446, study PRJEB22518) | metagenome | reverse complement strand
CCACCGAGATCTACACTCTTTCCCTACACGACGCTCTTCCGATCTCGGCGGAGAGAACGACACAAGCGACGAGCCGCAGAATGGACTTTGTCATCGAGATGCGCCCTCGATCTAAGGTTCGACCAACGAGAAGGAGGCGAACGCTGGGTGCCACGCCCACGGCTTTGCGTGGGCGTGTCTTCGAACGTCAAACCGCCTCGCACGCCCACGCAAAGCCGTGGGCGTGGCACCCTAACCTAACCGGACTGCCATTTGATCACAGGCCGCGTTTGCCGACAACTCGCCGCACCGCGCCGCGGAGTTTCGATCGCGTGAACGTATAGGCTGCTTTGGCTTGGCGCTCGATGCGGCGATGCAGCGGCGGCGTCTGCCTGAGGCCGATTTGGAAGGCCCAGCGCTCGCCTTCGGTCACCGTGCCGCCGCGGTGAATGCCGTCGGCACCGATGAAGGCCATGCAGTTGGCCATTTCCGACGTCACGGCCGTCTCTCGCTCGAGCAGCCACTTCGACAGTTCCGAATCGTCGAGCACGTCGTCGCCAAAATGGCTCGAACCGCGGAGCGGACGCGGCAACAGAAGAAACTGCCGGCGAAATTCGGGGTGCCGGAAAGCCTTGCGGTAGTAGACCGTGTGCGTCGGCTCGCGAGGGGCCAGATTCACATTGGCCGCGGCGTCGAAGGCCTTATGAAAAAAGGACTGCGTTTTTGAGCGGCGCCAGCGGTGGCTGCCGCGAACAAAGCAGAACGGGCCTTGTGGTTCTTTCACATCGCTCAAGTAGACAAGGACTTTCATGATGTCGTAGTCCTTGTCGTTGTGCATATAGACGGTACGGCCGGTCGGAATGCCGATATCGTCGTAACAGCCCCGCCACCACGTTTCACCGGGGTGCGACAGAACCAAAGCGCAGTAGGACAGCTCGAGCGGCTGCCGGCGGGCCAGCGAACAGCCGGCGATGATGCCGCTGCGATCGAGATAGGCCGCGATCTCGTTCCAGAACCTGCCCGAGTGCGGCAGGGCCAGGGCACAGTTTGTGCCGCCGTTGCGAGCGCTCAATTCCGTGAGGCGCCGACGATACTCGGCCACGTCGTCCCAAATGGCCTGGATGGTGGCGGGGGGCGTTTGATGCAGCGAAAGCCCGTCGTCGGTGAGGTCCCGGGCGATGCGTTCGACGCTGGGCGGCGCGTCGGTCGATCGATACCGCTTCTTTTCGTTTTGAAACAGGGCCTCTTTCAATAGCTCGTTGCGGGTTTCGGCGAGCGCCGCCGCGGCGATTGTCGCGATCGGCAAGTCGCCAGGCAGCGATGCGGCCAGCAAGCGGCTGACAGTCTCGAGCGCGGGCAAAGCCCGCGTTCGATAGGCGTGCTCGATGTCGAAGCTCGGAATGGCGGCGGATGACCCGTGAATTTCTTCGAGCACTTCGTCGATTTGATGGATGGCCTGTTGGATGGCCGTATCTTGCGCCGGATCGGCCGGCGAAAACTGGCGAAATGCCGGGTGGGCGGCGTAATCGATCGAAGGGAATTGCGTGGAAGCCTGGATCATCGGAGCCCTCGTTGCCTTCATTCTAGAGCAACGAGAGACGGCTTGCGACGGCTGTTCAGCGGATGTACGCGAGCGGCCTTTTCAGGGTCGCGGATATTCGTACAAGAGGGGCACCAGTTTGCGTTGGTCGGGTTTCCAGTTTTCCTTGAAGTCGACCACTTTTCCGCCGGTCGGACTTTCGAGCTCGCCGACCACGACCAAAGCTGTCGGCTGGTCCCCCTTCTCGATCGCCTCGACTTGCTGTCGTGTCAGCTGAAGCTTCGCTTGGGCGTCGGCCGGCGCTTGAACCTCCACTCGCAAATGCTGCGATCCTTTTGCGCACTCCAAATCGAAGAGGGCCGGGGCGGGCGCGGACGCGACATGAAATCCCTTGGCCTCGAGATACGACTTCGCCACTCGCAGAGCTTGTTCGTGGCGGGTCCCGGTCGCTGATTGTTGGGTGGGGGGGGCTGCGAGCGCCTGAGAGGGACTGGCGGGAAGCTTGCCCGGGGGAGGAGCCTGTTCCGAAGAGGCAATGTGAATCGTGGGGTCGAGTTGTTTCGCTTTATCGGTGTCGGCCTGAGCTTGCTTCGGATTGCCCGATTGACGATACGCCTCTCCACGATTCATGTAGGCCGCGGCGAGCGAAGGATTGAGTTTGATGGCCCGATCGAAATCGCTGATCGCGTTTGGGTAGCCGCGGGCGTCGAGGTAGGCATTGCCGCGCTCGAAGGGTCCATCAGGCGAATTGGGGTCAAGGCCGGTGGCGACGTTGAAATCTTGAATGGCCTCCTTCAGCTGACCCGAGTCGTGGTAGGCCAGGCCGCGATTGCGATACGCCAGAGCTCCGCCCGGATCGCGCTTGATCGCCTCGCTGAAATCGCTGATGGCCTGCTTGTAGAGATGTTGCTGTGCGAACGCTGTGGCCCGGTTGTTGTAAGCCCGCGCCATGTTCGAGTCGTGCTCGAGGGCCCGCGTATAATCCTCGGCCGCCTCGCTCCATCGATTGAGTCGACCGAGAGCGACGCCGCGATCGTAATAGATGGTCGCATCCTGCGGGCGTTGGCTGATGGCTTTGGTATACGCGTCGATCGCATCGGAAAACTTGCCGCGGCTCTCCAGCAGGTGGCCCCTTTCGACAAGAACCTCGGGCGAATCGGACGACTCGGCGCAGCCGGCCAGCGCGCCGCAAACGAGTAAGACAATTGCCGTCGAGCAGTTGGCTCGCATCTGTCGGGTTTGCACTCGCCGTCGTGTTCTCATGTTTGATCTCCGTTGCCGATCGAGCTGGGCTGCTCCCGTGCGACGGAGCCTGACGTCTCCTGCTCGTCGACTTTCGCTTGTTCCGTGTGTCGCCTGCCGTGCCCGTTGCCGTTCCCCTGTCCATTTTCATCGGGCAATGCGGATGCAGCGCGTGCCGCCTTGGAGATCCGCTCAGCAGGACTGAGGACTTCGAGAATCATCAGACGCAGCTCGCGCAGGCTGAGAACGGTGCGCAGGAGGCGGTGTCGGACCGTTTCGGTCATTGTGGCTGCGAGCGCGTGGTGGGCGCCCGGCATGAAGAGCAGGCTGGCAGGCAAAGAGGGCCCGCCGGTGATGAGTGCGTCGCGAAACGCGGCGATGTCCTCGTCCGAAAACCAGGTCGAAGTGACCACAATCGCGTCGATATCGACGACGCAGAGCAGCGAGCGTGCCTGGTGCAAGTCCGACGCGACGAAACAGCGAAAGCCGCGACGGACGAGATACTCCTGAATTTGCGTTTGCCGCTTGAGCCGGCTCTCCACGACGACCAACGCCGGACGCCGACCCAGACCGTGGGGCGCGGATTCGATACGAAGCGGCGAAGCCGCGCGAATTGGCGACGGCCGGATGGCATTGTGCCCCTGCTTCATCAAAGGCGCCGTAGCGGTCGCCTCAAGCGGAGAATCCGCAGCCGTTTTCGCGACGGACGGTTCGTCATCGCATTGCTCAAACTCGGCGGAGGCCGGAGCGGACAGCGGTTCCTCCTGATGAATTCGGCGGCGAGCGACGAGGTTCGACAAGGTTCGCAAGACCGCGTGAATCGTGGTCGCCGGCACGAAGGCGACGTACAGGAAAATCACCGCCAGACCGAACGTCCACATGCCCATGAACGCGCCGATGCCGAGGTGAATCGCGACACCGATCAAGAGCACGACTGGACGGCAGAGCGGCCGCCACACCAGGGCCCAAAAGGTCATTTCCCAAAGGACCGTGCCGTGCGTGAGGATGTTGACCAGCCACGGATACCAGGCCAGCCACGTCAGATCGGTAGATTGATATTCCAGGTTGGCGACAGCTTGCCAGATGGCCTGGCCGTTCCACCAGCTTTCGCCCTGCAGCTTCGATTGGCAGGCAAAAATGTAAATCACGCACAGATGCACTTGGATCAGTCGCAAGGCGAAATTCGCCCGCGCGGAAGGGACGAGCGGTTCTTCAACTAGTGTCTTTCCCGAGGCGAGCGCGACTTTTGCGTTCCGTTTGCGTCGCCACAGGCGGTCGATCGACAAGGCGGCGCCGCTGGGGCCGATGGCCAAATACAAGGCGGCGATCGCGTTGATCTGGTCGAGACCATAGTTCGCCAGCGGCGCTCGATAGGCGTACGAGACAGTGATCAGATACGCGAGAATCGAGGTCAGCGGCGTGCAAACTCCGAACGCGAAGAGTGCCAGCACCAAAAGACAGAGGATGTGCGCGGCCAGATGCAAACCGACCGGCACGTACCACCAAAACGACCACGCGTGCGAACCCTGTTGGAACGCGTGAACGAGGGTGTCGCCCTGCCAGCCGTTGGACCCGAAAAACCCCTCGAGATTCAGTCCCCACACGAAGTGCGTGTAGAACAGCATTCCGCCAAACAGAATTCGCATCACCCCCAGCGGAAGGGGGTCGGCCGGCTTAAACCAGAAGTCGCACCATGGCGTCCAGACGCGATCAACCGCGCGGCGGATGATCGGGAAAGCAGCCCTCACAGTCCGTCGCATGTGTACGTACCTAAGGGCTCTTCTTCGTAATTCTCGTTGAGCGTTCCGCCCGCGCGAATGTGCTCCATCGTCGGCAGGCGATGGGTGACTTTGCTCAGGGTCACGCGGACTGCGCCGTGTTCGCGGCAGAGTTCTCGCGCCATGGATCGGATCAGCCCATCACGGACGGCCGGCGGGTAGTTCTCGCTGGCGGCCAGGAACTCGGTGAGCATGAAATGGCGATGGTAGAGCAGTCGCGGCCAGATGGTCCGATTGGGAATGCGGCCCGTCTCGGTTCGCCCGTCCGGCATTTCCAGGACGTAAGCCACAAGCGTGCTGCTGCCGGGCTCGGGAGCGAAATAATGGTAACCGTGATTCAAGAACAGAATCTGCACGTACGGCCCGATCACGCGCCAGGAGTTTCGCACCAGTCGCGACGAGGGGGGCACGGACCACGGGGCAATCACGATTCCGGCCAGATGGAACAAGAGCCACAGATTGACCAAGGCGAACCCGATCAATCCGACAATGCGGTTCCGCCGCAGGGCCCGAAGGCGGAGGCGAAGGGACTGAGCCGGCGGTCGGAGCACGTTTGAAGTCGACACGGGCAAAGTCACCCTTTGCGGAAAAGGGATTGGGCCCGAGAAAAGTGCAGCGAATCAGCAGGCACTCCGGACCGCCCGTGCGAACCACGAACGGGTGCCTCTCCGATGTTTCGCATCCACAAGCCGATCAACATATCCGAAATGCGGTTCAATGAAAAGCAGGAGGGGAGGCCAGACGGCATCCCCTCCAAATTTCAACTCCGGTCGACAACAGGGCCCGTTGGGCTCTGTTCGCGTCGGCCGATTAATTTCGCAAAGCGACGATCTCCGATTGTCCGGAAGTCTGATTGAAGACGAGATTCAACCGCTGGCCGGCCTGGATCTGTTGATTGCCACTTGCGGACAGAGTCTTTCCGTCTTGGACCAGATCGATGCGAACCGGATAGGCGTATTCCGTTCCCGACTGGAGGCCCGGGATCGTGAATTCGCGAACCGTTCCTTCGAGAGTCATGCGCTGGTTGCTCAAGTAGACGACGGCATCCGCGGGCACGTTCAGGACGAGCTGCGCGCGATCAGAGACCACGGGAGCCGTCGTGGCAACAGCGGTTGACATCGAAGCGTCGGCGGTTGCGGTTGTGACGACTCCGCCTGATGAACCCGACGAACCATACGAGCCGTACGAGCCCGAGGAACCGCTCGAGCCATTGGAGCCGTGTGAAAAGAAACCGCCACTTGAGCCATTTGATCCGTGCGAGAAGAATCCCCCGCTCGAGCCATGCGAGAAAAATCCACCGCTGGATCCGTGCGAGCCATACGAACCGCCGGACGAACCGCAACTGCCGTAGGAGCCGTGCGAGTGATAGTGCCAAGCATGCGCGCTGGTGTTACCCACCAGAACCAACGCGCTCGCCATGGTCAGACCGACGAAGAACTTCAACTGAACCATCGATTCCCCTCCTGAGTTGAAACAACGACCGCGAACCCGCTGAAAAACGCAAATGACGAGCGACAAGCGAATGCCCAGCAGGCTTTCCGGGCGCCACGAGAAGCCGGAAATCCATTCGCCTAACCGCTCAGGCCCGCCCTAAATCTCCAAGAGTCACCGACAGAAAAAGACCGCGCAGTCGGTAAACTCGACGCAATTTCGCTCAATATACAGAGTCCGATCTCAACTGCAATCAAGAAAGAGAGCGTCGGATCAGAATTTCTGAATATTTGCAGCGATCAAATTACGTCCGCCATGTCGTCGCCATTGTAGTACTCATAGAACAGGCGGCCGACCTCTTCGCTCAAACGTCCCAAGTATTGGCGTCGGAAGCGGTCATAGCTGATTTCCGACGTGGCCCGCGGCGCGGAAAGCGGATAGAGGGACGTGAGCTCCTTCGTATAGATCTTTTCCGACTGATCGCCCTTCTGCATTTTGAAGACGCTGACCAGGACTTCGGCGCGCCCGCGGAACAGGTCGTGGCTGTTTTCCTCGAACAGATTGTATTTATGCACGTCGACGAGGATCACGTGCGTCGCTCCCGTCGCTTCGCCGATTTCGTCCGGCTTGTCCCAGTCGTCGTGGCGATCGAGCCAGTCCTGCACCCGGTCGGGTTGAATCACGGTGATTTTGTGTTGGAACAAGCGGTGCGAGATGTACTTGGCAATGTCCTTGTCGACGTCGATGAAGTTCAGGCGAATCTCGTCCGGCGCGAAGCACACGACGGCGACTTTCACCCCTTTATCCGTCAGCGACTCCTTCGTCAGCTTGTCGAAATCGGGTTGGATCGAAGGCGGACCGCCAATCAGGTAGCCGATCAGGATGAAGTAGTTGCAGCCTGCCGCCGAGGCCAGACACACCATCATCATCGCGACAGCGGCCCACCGACATCGTTTCGAGTTCACGGTCCGTGGCTTCATGTTTCCGTTCCCGCTCGCGAATGAATGGCTGGTAAAAACTGCTCCGGACCGTTCGTGCCGCTGATCACTGCCTTAGGGCTGCATTTCTTCGGCCGACGTGTGGTCGTAGAAGATTTGCGCCAATTGGAGGCAAATTCGTTCGATGTATTCGCGCTGAAAGTTCGTCGCCGATTTCTTATCGACCGAAATCGGATTGCCCGAGGGATAGGTCGAGTTGAAATCGGAATTCATGATCTCGAGCAGCTTCTTGGCGGGCGCGCCGTCATCGAGATGGTAGGCACGCACGTGGCCCTCGGATTGTCCACGCAGCAGATTCGGACTGTTCTCTTCGACGCACGTGAAACGCGCGACCTCGATATGGATCACGTATTCGGCATGGAAGTGCTCGGCCAGTTCTTGCAGGTCGTCACAGCGTCCGCCGTGGTCGTCGAGCCAGCCCGAGACGGCATCGGGACTCACGATCTTGTGGATTCCGTGTGTCTTCAACCGATGGATCACGCCTTCGGTGATGTCGGGATCGACGGACGGATACGCCGCGTGAATCGAATCGGACGCGGTACACAACACCAGCACTTTGCGATTGAGCTTGGCGAGATCGGTGCGCGTCGCTTGCCGGAACTGGGATTGAACCTTGATGTCGCCCAGTAACACCTTGCCTGCGATGACCCCCAACGAGCAGCCCGGAACGAGCAGCAGGACAGTCAGCGCAACAGGAAGCGGCACGGGCCGGTTGAGCGCACGGCGCGCAACGGTGATTGGCCGCCAGTCGACGGAATGAGTCCGCATCGGTAACTTTCCGAGCAACAAGTTTTCTCGGCGAATGGAGAGATCAGACGGAGGGAAATGGACTTACGTGGCGGGAGTCGCGGGCGAAAGCAGAAGCCGCAGCATCCATTCAACCGTGGCGAGACCGCTCACGCCGAACAGGATGATGGCGGCGAAATTCACAGGACGTTGGACCCAGCAGAGACGCCCGTAGAAAGCGCTCAGCCAGCACCAAGGAATGAGGAGTGCGCAAACGAACGACAAGACGAGCCCGGCCACGTTGGCGCGAGCCGCCGCTTGCCAGTGGCCTTTCGTGATGTTGGCGAAGCTGGTCGTCATTCCGCAACTTGGACAGGGGATTCCGAAAACCGCGCGGATCGTGCATGGGGGCAAACCGAGCCGTTGGTGTGTTCCAAACCCTCGCGGGTCGGGTTCCAACCGATAGGCAACAGTAAAGCCCGCAATCAGCGTCAGACTCCAGACGATCAACAGGACGCGTCCCGATCGACCGACGGGAAATCCATTCGGCTCCGGATTGTGGATCATGGGAGGGGATGAGCAGGAGAGGGACGCTTGATACTTTGTTTCATGAGGGACCGCAAGTGCAATTCCCCGCGACTTAGAGTCTGGAGAACAGAGTTAATTTGCTCTGTAACCTCACTCTGTATTGTCGCTTATTTGGCATTCCAGGTAACAGTCGGCGGCGCGAGTCGGTGCGCCGAAAGCTCTTGCGATCGTTGGAGATATCCGGCCTCAGGTCCATAAACGGCAATTCGCCGCGGTTGTACGACGACCAAAAAATCCCCCGCCAAGAGAAGGTTACCCCCCTTCTCTCCGTCCCGCGCTGACACGGGAATTCGGCGGCGGATGGCTCCGGTCGCCTGATCAACGACGAAAATTTCCTCCCGCGTCGGCCAATAGACGACGTTGCCGGCGAGTATTCCACGGCCGTAGCCGAATCCAAGCGGATCGTTGTACCCCACATGCCACTGCACGCGGCCCGTGGCCAGCGCGAGCCCCCACAAGCCGTCCCCGCTGGCGACGAGCACTCCGTTCTTCGCTCCGAGCAGATGGTCGATCCCACCGGGCAGGCTGCGTTGCCACAGGGTGCTGCCGCTGTCCGATTCGAGCGCCATGATTCCGTCGGCGTCTCGCGGCGCGACAAACACCTTATTATCCGAGAACAGACAGGCCGCGATTCCGCTCCGCGCTCGGGGAGCAGCGCCCGCGTCGGCCGGGCTGCTTTCGTAGGTGACAACCCACCGGATCGCGCCGCCGTCGGCCTCGAGAGCCGCGACCGCTCCATCGCCTGTGGACAGAAAAACGGCGTTGTCGCCCGAAGTCAAAAGTTGGCCGCCGGAAGATCCTTCACCTTGTCCGAGGTTGGGAACGGTGGCACACACCGATCGTTCCCAACGGCGTTGTTTCGTCTCGGCGTCGAAGCAGACCACTTCCGTCAGCATTTGGGGTCGACCCTTGCGAACAACGGCGTAAGCCTTGCCGTCGACGACGAGCGGAGTTCCGGCAAAGATCGCATCGGGCGAGTCGGCATCAAGCTTCCACACGAGCTTCCCTTCGCCCCGCTCGAGATCGAGACAGACCAAGAAGCTGGCGTTGTCGCGCAGCTCCTCTCGCGGATGTAACGTCGGATCGCCCAGTCGGGCAAACAGCCGCCCGGCGTTCACGGTGAGCGTGTAGCGCGGCGCCGCCTCGAAAGGCGCCGTCGGCAAATTGGATACCGCCGCCTTGATGGTCGGATAGATGACCGCGTTTTGCAGATTGTGCTTGGCAGCCGGATCGGCCGGCCACGCGGGCTTTCCCGTCCGCAGGTTCCAGGCCCAGACTTGATCTGAGTTGCTGGCGAGCAGCAAATCACCGTGGACGACGGGAAACGTCGTCAGCGCATCGCGACTGGCTGCTGCCGCTCCCGTGCTCGACGGCATGAAAGGATCCGCGGGCAAATCGACCGCCCACCGCAACGCGCCGACATCGATTTCCGACGGGAGCACTCCGTTTCTGCACGCATTCACCCCGAAAGTTGTGACCGCTCTGTCGCGCGGCGGAAACGACCAGCTTTGCGCCTGCCTGTCAATCTGATCGAGAAGATCCGCCAGATTTCCCGACTTGCCCGCCACTTGACCGATCACTTTCGGGTACATGCGACGAAAGGCGTTTCGCTCGCGGCTTGATCGATCGAAGTCCCCTTCGACGATGCTGCACATTACGAGCCGCGCGAGTCTGCCGGCTTGATCGTGATGTGAAGCGGGAGGCCGCAAAATCGGCGCGAGTCATCCGCGCTTCGCGGGTCGTCGCAGCGGAGCCAAGCGGGCCCAAC
>OBLV0100000708.1_pt1 | contig 10054 bp, 12 predicted proteins | sample 1520071 | NCBI WGS metagenome assembly OBLV01 (sample SAMEA3888446, study PRJEB22518) | metagenome | reverse complement strand
CGAACCGACCAACCACCTGGACATCCGCTACCAGATCGAGATCCTCGAACTGGTCGTCGGGCTCGGGGTTACCGTTCTCGCTGCCCTCCACGACCTCAGCCTGGCCGCCCTGTTTTGCGACACCGTGTACCTGCTCACGGGTGGGCGCGTCGTTACCGGGGGGCCGCCCGATGTCGTGATCACGGTCGACACGGTTCGCCACGCCTACGGGGCCGACGTCCTTGTCATCGAGCACCCCGATACCGGAACTCCCCATCTCATTCCCCGTCGCGGCGCGACGGAGGTCGTGGCACCGCCGGAGGTCTGAGCGATCTCCTGCCCGAAAAAGGAACCCCACATGTCACCGTCACGTCATTTTTCCGACCCCTTGTCTCGGACCCCGATCGTGCTCGCCGGCGCGGCCCTGGCCCTCGCCGGGCTGCTGGCGGGTTGTGGGGGTTCCTCGTCCGGTCGTTCGGCGGCCGCGGCTTCGCCTGGCTATCCGGTCACGGTGAGCAACTGCGGCACGGCTATCACCTTTGACCGCGCACCCGGTCGGGCCGTCTCCAACGACATCAACAGCACCGAGGACATGCTCGCCTTGGGCCTCGAGCCAGAGATGGTCGGCGATTTCGGTGTCGACGGTGACGGCCCGGAAGCCAAACCGATTCCCGACGAGTACCTCGATGCGTTCAAACGGGTGCCCGACATCTCGCCCGACTACTTCACCCTGGAAAAGCTGGTGAGCCTCCACCCGGACTTTCTCTTCGCCGGTTGGAACTATGGCCTGCAGGTAGGCAGCGCGCTCACGCCGGACAACCTGGCCAAGTACGGGATCCAGACCCTCGTGCTCAGCGAGTCCTGCGCCCACGTCCAATCAGGGAACGACGAGGTCAGCATCAGCGACACCTACCAGGACCTGCGCAACCTCGGCGCCATCTTTGGCGTCGAGACCCGAGCCCAGCATGTGATCGCCCAGATGCAGGCCCAAGTGGCGACGGTCCAGGCCAAGGTAGTAGGTCAACAACCGGTCACCGTCTTCGACTACGACAGCGGCGAGGCGGCGCCGTTTACCGGCCCCGGATTGGCGATGCCCACTGCCCTCATCAGCCTGGCCGGTGGTACCAACATCTTCGCGTCGCTCAAGCAGACCTGGACATCGGTGTCGTGGGAGCAGGTCGTGGCCGCCGATCCCCAGTGCATCGTCATCAACGACTACGGCACCCCGACTGCGGCGCAGAAGGAACAGTTCCTCGAGACCAGCCCGATCACGCAGAACCTCACCGCCGTCAAGGACCGGTGTTTCCTGCCCCTCAGCTACGACGAGGTCACGCCTGGCCCTCGTAATGGCGAAGCGGTGGTTGCCCTCGCCCACTGGCTTCACCCGACCGCCTTTGGTGCCAACGGCGGGTCCGAAGATTCGTGAACGGCCCCCCTTTTACCTGCGACCTGCTAGCGTTTAGGTGTACGCCGCGCCGGAGGTGCCCGCAGCCGGGTCCATCGACATCATCGCCCATCGATAGGGGAAAAGGACCAAGGACCGATATGACCACGACAGAAATGTTGGTGCCTATTGCCGACGAAGGATGGTTCGCTCATTCCGACCAGATCCCGGAGGGGAGCCTCTCGCTTGGCGATGTCGTGCTGCTTCGTTGGCCGGCAGAAGCGCTGCGACGCGCCGAGCTGGTCCGTATTGGGCTACCTCGTCTCCTGCTCATCGACGATGACGGGTACCCGCCGGCGACCGTTGACTGTCTCGAGGACTGGATTCGTTGCCCGGCACCGGGCATCGAGGTGGCTCTTCGATGCTCGGCCATCAGCGCGCGCGCCGAATGCCACGCGGCGTTGCCGATTTTGGACGCCGATGATGTCCTGCACTATGGGGAAATGTGGGTTGCCCTGACACCGCTCGAGGGCCGGTTGGCCGCCGCCCTGCTCGAGCGACCCGGACGAGTCGTCCGCCGCGATCACCTCTACGAATCGGGGTGGCCGGGCGCCCTAGCGGCCGAGAGCGGGCTCGATGTCCATATCATGCGCTTACGCCGCCGGGTCGCACCGGTGGGCTTGACCATCCACACCGTCCGCCGGCGCGGTTACGTGCTTGATGTCGAAGGTCGCCACAGGGCGCACCCTGTCGTCGGGTAGGCCAAGCATGAGGATGGAAGCGGAGACCGGGTTACCCATCAAGGAAGCAAGGCTGGCGTGTCCGGCTTCTACCACGACCGAGACCCGGCGAGACGATGCCGTGCAAGTCCGACGGCGAGCACATTGCTCCTACCATGAGCATTGGCTCGGTAGTTCGCCGACCTGAAGGCGCGGGCCGAAGCAATACCCGACCGATCGAATCGTCGAGATCATGTCGGAGTGGTCCTGGCCGAGCTTCGCTCGCACCCGGCGGACGTGGACGTCGACCGAACGCGGACCGAAGCGGTACTTGGTTCCCCATGCTCCGTCGAGAAGCGCTTCTCGGGTAAATGCCTCTCGGGGGTGAGTAGCGAAGAACCTCATCAACTCGAACTCCCGGTGTGTCAGGTCGAGCAACCGCCCGTCCACGAAGGCCTCGTGCGTCTCCAGGTTGATCACCAGGGAGTCGCATTCCAGGAGTTCAGGTCGATGGACTCTTCGCGTCCGCCACAGGAGACGCCTGAGGCGAGCCTTGAGCTCACCCGGATCGATCGGCGACAGGCAGAGGTCGTCGTACAGATCGTCGTGCAGTGCCAGGTCCCCTAGCTGATCTTCTGCCGCGAGCAGCAGCACCGGCGCCGCCAAGGGGTCGTCCGTCCGCAGGGCTCGGCACAGAGCGAACGCCACCTCAAAATCGTGTCCGATCACAACGATCGCTCCCGACCAGGCCACGCCAGGCACGAACCGGGCAGCCGGAGTGCGACAAGAGACCGCTCTCCATGGGTAACCGGTCGACCTTAGCGCTTCATCCAAGTTGGACCACGTTCGATTGGAGGGTTCCGGCACTGCAAACACAAGCAATGGCTCCACTGACGAATCCTCCCTTCTCATTGGGGTAAGTAGGTTGCGGGTGGGGATCGCAGCCTAACCACTATTGCGAACTAGCAGCAGTTGTGCCTACCATCGGGACATGCGTGATCACCAGCCACTCAGGATGATTGATTCGCATCAGGACGACTCCAGTGAGGCGCTCGCCGAGATGGGTGCCCTGGCGGCGTCGATCACCGCGCTCGAGCCGGACTTGCAGTTGCTCGCATCCCGGGTCCGATGGGCTTTGAGCATTTTTGAGGAACGTTTCGACGGTGACGAACCATCATTGATCGAACGCTACGATCTCGATCGTTACTCAATGGGCGCAGCCGCCCTTTACGATGCCGTTGTCGACCTGAGCGAGTTGCTGATGAACGCCGTGGCTGGCCTTGGACGCGAGAGGCGTCCGATCGGTCACGACTGGTTCACGGTCTGATCGCAAATGTCGATCCTCTCGCAGACTGCTTGCAAATGCTCAGCCATGGTCATTAACCTGTACTCAGGTGACAGTGGCGAGCCTGGACGAGGTGGAATCGGTGCTCCAACGCCTGCGTCAGCGAGGCGGACGGGTGACCCAGACGAGACGAGTGACCGTCGAGGTCCTTTTCGAGGGTGGGCATTCCCATCTCAGTGCCGAGGATGTGGTGATTCGGGTCAAGAGCCGCATGCCTGAAATTGCCGAGTCGACCGTGTATCGGACACTCTCGGTGCTTGAAGAGTGCGGCGTCGTCGAGCAGATCCACCTCGGCGAGCGCCGCTCGACGTACCACCTTGCGAAAGACGCCCATCAGCATCTCGTCTGTGATCGCTGCGCGGCGGTGGTCGAGATCCCAGATGCCGAGCTGGTGCCGTTGGCTGAACGGCTCAACAGCGTGTACGGCTTCCGGATCCATCCCCACTATTTCGCCATCGTCGGAGAATGCCGGCGGTGCCAGAAACAGCAGCGACGGCAAGCTCAGGGAGCAGGTTCAGCGTAGCGTTCGCAAGCTACGAGTCTCGTCGCCTGTTCTGGATCATGGAGGACTGACATGGGCCGATTCCATCCCCACTATTTCGAGGACACGCGCCACGACCCCGACCATGATCACGACACTCACCCACACGGCGGTGACCACGACGGGCACACACCGGAGCACAGCCACAACGGAGAGCACGGTCACGACCATGGTGTCCACGAGGACGAACGCGATGTCGGCGACCACAGCGGCTACCTCAGCACCGGCGCCGGCCGGATCTCCGTCCTTGAGGACATCCTGTCGGAGAATGACCGAACCGCTGATGCCAACCGACGCGACTTCACCGCAGCCGGGGTCCGGGTAGTCAACCTGATGTCGTCTCCGGGAGCGGGGAAGACGACCCTCCTGAAGAAGACTCTTATCGCCTTAAGCGATCACCTTCGGGTCGGGATCCTGGAGGGCGACATCGCCACCAGCATCGATGCCGACCAGTTGGACGGGTTGGCCGCGGCCGTGTCGTTGGTGAACACCAGCGCCGGATTCGGCGGGGAGTGTCATCTCGATGCGGTCATGGTGCGCTCGGGGCTCTGCCGGCTCCCGCTCAACCAGTTGGACGTGCTGCTCATCGAGAATGTGGGCAACCTGGTTTGCCCGGCCGAATTCCGAGTGGGCGAACACGCTCGGGCCATGGTCTACGCCGTCACGGAGGGGGAGGAAAAGCCCCTCAAGTACCCGGTGATGTTTCGGGCCGTGGACGTCGTCGTGGTCAACAAGGTCGACCTCCTCCCATACCTGGACTTCGACCTGTCTCTGTTTCTCGGCAATTTGAAAGCGGTCAATCCCGAGGCTCGTGTCATCCAGGCTAGCGCCCGCACCGGTGAGGGTGTCAACGACTGGTGCTCCTGGCTCATCGGGCAGCGTGACACTGAGTAGGACTATCGGCATCTCAGCTACCTATCGCATGCAGATTGCGGTAAGGTTCTCTACATGGCTGCGTACGTTCTTCCCGAGCTACGATACGACTACGGCGCCCTTGAACCGCACTACTCCGGCCGGATCGTCGAGCTCCACTACAGTCGGCACCACGCGGCCTACGTGGTGGCTGCGAACGCGATCGCCGACAAACTGGTTGAGGTCAGAGCAACCGGTGACTTCAGCGCCATCACGGGGTTGGAGAAGTCGTTGGCTTTCAATGTGTCGGGCCATGTCCTGCACTCGGTCTTCTGGACGAACCTGTCACCCGACGGCGGCGGACGTCCCGACGGTGAACTGGCATCGGCGATCACCGAACACTTCGGCAGCTTCGACAACTTCAAGGCGCAGCTAACCCGGGCATCGAGCACGATCGAGGGTTCGGGGTGGGGAGCCTTGGTCTGGGAGCCGCTCGGTCACAGGCTGCTCATCGAGCAGGTCTACGACCACCAAGGCAACGTGGTCAACGGTTCGACGCCCCTCTTAGTGTTCGACGCCTGGGAACACGCGTACTACTTGCAGTACCTGAACGTAAAGGCTGATTTCTTCGCTGCCCTGTGGAACCTGGTGAATTGGTCCGACGTGGCGTCGCGCTGGGCGGCGACCCAAGCGATTACCGTCGGATGACGGGCCCTGGCTAGCTCTCCGACTGGCGGTCGGCGCTGGCCGTCGCCAACTTGCCCACGGTGAAGGGTTCGCTCCGCAGGCACGCCAGTATCCGTACGCCGTTAGCCGTCGCCTGGTGGGAAAATTGGCCGCTAGCGGACCTGGCCGTACGTGCTGTTTCCCCACCTCGTTGCCGCGTTCCGCGAAACGGTCGAGGTCAGCGTCTCGCTGCACACCACCTGGCGCGGCGAAGGCATCGGGACCTTGCTGTACGCCGCACTGTTTTGAACATCTGGCCGGTCAATCGATCCACAGTGTCCTTGCCGGCATCGCCCTGCTGCCGAACGATGCGGGTTGGTCGCCCTTCACCGCAAGTACTGAGCAACTCCTCGCGGTAAGGCGCGCTCTCAAGAGCAGGCGACCTGAGCCGTGACGCAGCTGGACGAACGCCATCTTGTCATCGCTACCACCACACTGTCGTCGCATCGCGACGACGAAGACGTGCCGCGTATAACTGCACCTCGATTGCATTAATGTGCTAGGGTTCGAATCGTGGAGAAGACGTCAACGCCTTTCGATGCCGCTATTGCCGGGGTCGCCGATGGTCTCGGCAACCTACCGAAGGGATCCGAGCCCTGGGATGCCAGCGATCAGGCTGAACTGGAGCATTTGGGCATAGGATTTCGAGACGCTATCGCCGATGCCTCTAGGGCTGGTGCCGGCAGCGCGCTGCTGGTTGGCCGGCCGGCTCGCCGCTTTGCGGCCGTGCTGGGAGATATGGCTCACGCTTTCAAGAAGTCGGGGCTGTTGCCCGAGGCCGACCAGATCCCTTGTGATCCCGCACCCGAGCGATGCTGGGCCGACATGTCCAGAGAGGGGCGTGGTGACCACCCCTGTTCGGCCGATGCGGAAACGGACATCGGTCTTTGCGCCAGGCACGCTCGACAATTGCGTTCCGCTTGGTAGGAAGCGAACGGCAAGCGCCATAACCGCAGCTCGGCTCGCGCTAGCGGTCCGAGGCCGTCAACTCCCGGATCATGACGGTTCGAGGTGCGGAGCTACCGGCCAGTAGAAACGTCGATATCGAGTGCCAACCGCGCCCGCGGTAGAGGGCAAGAGCTTCCAGCGCGAGAGGGCTGGTGGCGAGCCACGCCTGCCGTTGTGGCAGTCCCGCCAGCGCGGTGTCATGGAGGAGTCCGCCGACGCCTTGGCGGCGAGCGTTTGGACGGACCGCCAGTTCTGCGAAATGGAAGGAACCGGCCAGGAAACGAGTGGCCTGGGCAGAGCCCAGTGCCTCGGCAACGGGCGCGGCCCATCGGTCTCGGGCGGGATCGAGGGTTGTTAGTCCATAGGCAAATCCAAGCAGGCGCCCGTTCGAGGGTGCGAAACCCAGGACGCAACGAAAGCCTGGCGAGGCGGCGTGAGTTCGAAGCCGGAAAAGGAAATCGTCACTCTCACGCGCGGCTTCTCGCCATGGAGGTCCTTCGAAGGCCGCGCAATAGACCAGGTGCAACTCACCCAGGTGCTGGGCAAGCGACCGTTCGTTCACCTCGAGCAGCACGACCGGGAGGGGTTGGAGGTTGGGTGCCGCACATGACCCGTTGCCGGCGGCCACCTAGAGATTTTCCCTTTGACTTGCCACCGGCGTTAGGCGCTGACCCTTTGAAGGGTGGCGCGGATGACGTCATAGGTCCGATCGACGAGGGCAAAGGCCGGTCCGACCAAGAGATGGCCGGGGAGGGTATTGGGTAGGGCCGGGTGAGGATGCGTGGGCGCAAAGGCCTTGGCCATCGCGTAGGCGAACGCCAGAGATCGAAGCTTTTCGGGCGCCACGCAAGCCTGCAAGGCAGGGAACACCTCCGCCTCTTCGCGCGCCGCGTGATCGAGCATCGCAGTTTTGAGATCTTGGAGCGAGTCGCGGAATTCGCGTGACCCGATGTCCATCCGTTCCATGGCAGCAAGCAGTTCGCTACCGGCATGCTCCTCGCGCGAGCGAGCGTCGGCCAACTCGGTGCCCCCATCGATCCAGCGTCTCACCGCCGGGTACAAGACCTCCTCCTCGGCTACCTCGTGCATCGTGATGCTCTTGACGATCTCGCCGAACAACCGGCCCAGATCTTCGCCGTTTTCGTCAAGTCGCTCGAACAACGCCTCGATCGCTTTATGGTCTTGAAGAAGAAGCTGCACCCCGTCCAAGTCGTTGTCGGCACCTATCTCCACGTCAACCTCCATAGTATCGAGTTGAACCAAGGCGGACCGCCCGCCGGTTCGGTCGGCTAACCGTCGACCTCCGTGACAAACGTACCACTTCCTGCAATAGAGTAGCTATTGCAGTTCAGATGTAATAGTTGCCCGGCGCCTCCTTTGAAACCGTGTGAGTTCACTCGCCTTCAGGTGGTCCGCCGCGTTGGCCAACCCCTGGTCGCTTGAGTTCATCGCCCAACGAGTGGCACGCCGCCAGGAGTAGCCGCGTGGTTTCGTGCGTCGGGGCGGAAAGGACCTGGGTGACGGTTCCTTGCTCGCAGATCCGTCCGTGGTCGAGCACGAGCACCCGGTCGGCACTGCGCGCCACGATCCCCAGATCGTGGGTGATCAGTAGAACGGCAAGGCCGAGCTGTGAGCGCAGGTCATCGAGTAGATCCAGGATCGAGGCCTGCACCGAGGTGTCGAGCGACGAGGTGATCTCGTCGCAGATCAATACCTCGGGACGAGCCGCCAGGGCCCGCGCGATCGCGACCCGCTGACGCTCCCCGCCAGAAAGCTCACGGGGATAGCGGCTGGCGAACTCGGCGGGGAGTCGCACCCGGGCCAGCAGCTCGGTCACCTCGTTGGCAGCGGCGTCTTCGCTCAGGCCGCCGAGCGTTCGAAGTGGACGGGCGATCGCTGCGCCCGCGGTGCGGCGTGGGTTCAGCGACCCGTAAGGATCCTGCGGAATGAGCTGGATGCGACCTCGTTGCTCGACGTTTCGACGGACAACGTTGGCATCCAGCCCAATCCCGTCGAGGAGAACCCGTCCGCGGTCGCGCCGGTGCAAGCCGGCGACGCTTCGGGCGATGGTCGTCTTGCCCGATCCGGACGACCCGACGATGGCCAGGCATTCGCCGCTGACCAGTTGAAACGTCACTCCCGTGACCGCCATGACGAAACCGAGGGGATCGGGATCGGTGGGTCGTAGGCACGAAGTGTTCGTCGCGATTGGTAGCCCGCGACGAGATCGACCACCTCGAGGCGCGGCTCCGTGCCGACCCCGGGAGACACTGCTGGCCGGCGAGCAGGTAGGGAAGACGGGTCGGGGCAGGCTTCGACCAGCGTGGCCGTGTAGGCATTTGTCGGTCGGGAAAAAAGGTCCACGACGCTGCCCGCATCGACGGCGGAGGCGGTCTGCATCACGATCACCGAGTCGGCCAAGCGAGCCACTACGGCCAGATCATGGGAGATGACCAACGTTGTGAAACCCAGGCGGTGGCGTTGGGTGGCCAACTCGGTGAGGATCAACTCCTGGATGACGACGTCCAATCCGGTGGTCGGCTCGTCCAGGATGAGGATCGACGGGTCACTGGCCAGGGATCGGGCCAGGGCTACCCGTTGTTGCTGCCCTCCTGAGAGCTGGTGAGGGTAGCGCCGGCAGAACTCGTCATCGCCAGGAAGGCCCACTGCCCTGAGCCGGTCCGGCACGGCCTGGTCCGTCGAGCGGCCTCTCGATCGACCTCCGGACCGCCTGGCGGCGATCACTTCGGACACGATCGAGTGGATCCGCATCGTGGGTTCCAGGCTGGTCGCCGGATCCTGGCCCAGGTACGAAATGACTCGGCGGCGGAGGTGTTGGAGGGTCCGGGCGTCCGCCGTCGACACCGACCGGCCGTCGACGAGGACCTGCCCCGCCGTTCGGTGCAGTCCCGGTCGGACGATTCCAAGGACGGCCAAGGCCAGGGTGGTCTTCCCCGAACCAGATTCGCCCACGATTCCGAGCGTCCCGCCGGCGGCAACCTGGAAGCTGACCCCGGCCACCACGGCGCGGCCGGTCGTGTCGCAAATGGTGAGATCGCGGACGTCGACCGCGGCACCGGTCATCGGGTGATCCGGCGAGCGAAGCGGTCCACGCACACGTTGACCGAAATCGCCATGGCCACGATGAGGGCGATCGGCACGACCACCGAGTAGGGCGACAGCGTGATGCCCTCGATGTTCTCGTTGATCATCACCGCCCAGTTGGGCGCGGTACCGCTGGCGACGAAGCCGAGGTAGCTCGCCGACGCCACCAAATAGAACGAACCGACCAGGAAGATCCCGGTGCTGGCAAGCAGCGGCCCGGCAATGTTGGGCAGGATCTCCCGGAGCAAAATTGAGGCCGTCCCCTCGCCCGCCGCCCGCGCCTGCTCGACATAGCCGATCGCCACCACCTGGAGGGTGGCCGATCGCGTCAGGCGGGCGATGAACGGCCATCCGGTGAGCACCACGGCGATGACGAGGGTGACGTTGCCGCCGCCGAAGCGGGTGACGATGACCAGCAGAACGAGCAGACCCGGTATCGCCAGGGACGCGTCGAT
>OBLV0100000707.1_pt1 | contig 10056 bp, 9 predicted proteins | sample 1520071 | NCBI WGS metagenome assembly OBLV01 (sample SAMEA3888446, study PRJEB22518) | metagenome | reverse complement strand
ACGTACGTGTTGGACCGGGGTGGCCAGCCACTCCTCGACCGCGGCCTTACCCGCCGGCGTCGCCCGCACTAGGGAGCGAGTGGGTCCGCCGCCGCCGGCTTCCGATCCTGCCGGCTCGACCAGGCCGCGCTGGCCGAGGCCACCGAGGGCACGGTAGACGAGCGGGCGGGAAACGGTCCAGATCCGCCCGACGTCGCCATCGGCGGCCAACATCTTTGAGACGGCGAAGCCATGGGTCGGGCTTTCCTCGACCAGTGCCAACACCGCCCATTCCGTCAGTGAGAGGTCAGGGAACGTCAGGGCCACTTTTTACCCGTTCCTGGCAGTAGGCCACAGGCTGATTGCGGCGGGATCGAGGTCGACATGGCACGGCGAGCCGATGGGCAGATCGATCGGCGCCAGGCTGCGGACTCGCAGGTCGGGGCCACCGTTGAGCCGCAGGGTTGCCGTCGTGGTGGCGCCGAGGTCGGCGACGTCGATCACCTCGGCGGGGTAGCGCCCGGCGTCGGACACCATCACGTGTTCGGGGCGAACGGACCACAGGACGTCGGTCCCCAGGGCCAGTTCGTGGTTCATCGTTTCGATGTCGACTCCGCCGGCCGAAAGCGCAACAGCCGAGCGGACCACACCGGGGTGAAGGTTTTGGATGCCGAGCAGCCGGGCCACCTGTGGCGACGCCGGTCGGCGGTAGACCTCGGCGCGGGTTCCGGCCTGGAGGAGCCTCCCGTCGGCGATGACCAGGATCTCGTCGGCGAGGAGGGCCGCCTCGTCGGGGTCATGGGTGACCAGCACCGTCGAGAGGCCATTGTCCCGTTGCAGACGTCGCAGCTCCCGGCGCAGCTCCTCCCTGACGGGGGCGTCGAGGGCGGAGAACGGCTCGTCGAGCAGGACCAGTTGCGGCGTGCGGCCGAGCGCCCGGGCCAGGGCGACCCGCTGGCGCTGCCCACCGGAAAGCTCGCTGGGCAGGCGATCCGCCAAATCGTCGATGTGCAAGGTGGCGAGCCACCAGGCGGCGACCGGCGCCGCAGCATCGGGGGCAAAGCGGACCTGCTGCCACACCCGGCGGTGCGGGAACAGCCCGAAGCCCTGAGGGACGTAACCGATATGCCGCTTCTCGGTCACGACGGCGCTCACGGCTTGGTTTCCGTAGGTGACCGCCCCAGCCTGCGGTCCGAGGAGTCCGGCGAGGGCCCGCAGGGTGATCGTCTTTCCCGACCCCGACGGGCCGAGGATGGCGAGGCGGTGGCTGGTGGCTTGGTGGGCGATCTGGAGGCGGAACGTGCCGATGGTGACGTCGAGGTCGAAGCCGACGTTGGTGGGTTCGGTCGGCGCCGGTGGTCGCGGGTCGGGTGCGGTGGCCGGCGTCGCCGGCCGGCGGGGTCGATGAAGCCGGCTGATGGCGATGGCCATCCCGGCGGCCAGCAGCGCCAGCACGGTCGGTGCCTGAGTGGTCGGCAGCCCGGCGCCGGCGAACTGGACCTCGGTGTAGACGGGCAGCGTGTAGGGGTGATAGCTGAGCAATACGGTCGCTCCGTACTCGCCAAAGGCGCGCAGCCAGGTGAGCAGGAGCCCGGCGGTGATCCCCGATGCCGCCCCGGGCAGGCTGACCAGGAAGAAGCGGGCCATCCGGCGTCGGCCGAGGGTCGCAGCGACGTCGTCGAGCGCGGGGTCGACGCTGGCGAAGGCCGAGCGGGCGGCGACGACGAGGAATGGCGCCGAGACGAATGACTCCGCCAGCACGATGCCGCCGATCGACCCGGTGAGGCGACCATGAAAGAGACGTCCGATGGTCGTGTACGGCCCGACCAGGTAGATCAGCAGGATCCCGCTCATGATCGGTGGCAGCGCGAGGGGCAGTTGCACCACGATCCCGACAATGCTGCTCAGGCGACCTCGCGAGCGGGCCAGGGTGTAGGCGAGGGGGATTCCCACGATGGCGATGAAGGTGGTGGCGACCGTGGCGCTGGCCACCGACACCCACAGCGCTCCCGCTAGGCCGGGTGTATTGAAGCCCCGGTTGTTCGAGCGGGCCAGCCGGATGGCGAAGGCGCCGATCGGGAAGGCGAGGTAGACGACTAGCAGCCCGCCCAGCCAGGTGAGCGGGCTGCGGGCCGTCCGCGGTTTCAACCTACGGCGTGAACAGGTTGGCCAGGCTGGCCGGCACGCCGGTTCCCGTGGTGGAGGGCGGTGTGATCAGGTCGAAGCCGTCGGCCATCAGCGCCGGCGTCGCCCCCCCGCCGACCAGGTAGCGAACGAAGGCCAAGGCGCCAGCCTCGTCGGGCGGGTTACGCAGCACGGTGATCGTGTAGGTGGCGTGAAGGCTCTGGCCCGTGAGCGGCACCGTCGGGATAGTGGCCGCCTTGGCCTCGGCGGCGTAAAAGAACCCGACGTCCAGCTGGCCGGCTTGGAGGCGTCCGACGAGATCGGTTTCGGCGTAGACGTTGCTCGTCGCTGTGCCGATGGCGGCCACGGCAGGAAGGTTGTTGTTGGCGGCGGCACTGTCGAGGGCCATGACGGCCAACGCGCCCTTCGGGTCGGTGGCCGGGTCGGTGCGGCCGATCAGGATCCCGGGCTCGGTAAGCACGTCGTACCAGGGCTTGGTCTTCAGGTCACTGGCGAACTTGCTCTTCGGGTTGTAACCGAGCACCAGCGGGGACGTGGCGAAGGTGGCGTACCACGACACCCAGTCTCCGTTGGCGGCCCCTTCCAGCTTGAGGTCGACCGCCGGGTTGGCGCTGATGTACACGTCGCCTTGGTGGACACCGCCCTTGATCTCCGTAGCCAGGTCACCCGAGTCACCGGCGATGCCGTCGAAGGTGTAGCCGGTCGCGGTCTTAAAGGCCGGGCCGACCTGGTTGTTCATCAGGTCGACCAAGGACCCAGCGTAGAGCACCGCGACGGCCCCCGACCCTCGGGCCGCCACCGTCGTGGTGGTGGCCGCCTTCGACGACGAGCTGCAGGCGGCGGCGAGAAGCAGGGGCAGGCAGGCGGCGGCGAGGGAGCGGGATCGACGAACGGTCATCCGCGATCTCCTCTGAGTTCGGGAACTTCGACAACCACGGCGGTTGACTTCACGGCCGCCACAACCAGCGATCCGGGGGCAAGTGCGAGCTCATCGGCCGCCTCCCGGCTCATCAGCGAGACCACCCGGAAGGGGCCGGCGACCATCTCGACCTGTGCCATCACCTGGTCCTTGGTCACCTTGGTGACCAACCCGGGGAAATGGTTGCGCGCTGATTCCAACGGGGTTTTGGTGGGACCCAGCCGGGCTATCCGCGTTTGGGCGTATCGCGCCAGTGCCGCGCCATCAAGGTGGCGCCGGCCCCCCGGGCTGCGGTCCATCGTGAGTTCACCTCGGTCGGCGAGGCGGCGGACGGTGTCGGCGCTCACGCCTAGGAGATCGGCGGCCTGACCCACGGTGTAGTGCGGCACGGCGGAGGACTCTAACCCGCGGCTGCGACCTTGGGGGGTAGTAACCTCATATTTCCAAGGCCAGGGGCCCTGTCGCCCCGCATTTGCGGCGGCTATGGTCGCTTGGCTCTTCCGGTCACTCGGGCCGCGACTGGCGATCACGGCCCCACCCTAGATCACTAGTCGCAATGTGACTAGACGCTATCCCTCAGCTGAACGCTCTGAGTCCATTTCACACCACCCCGGAGAGCTGCTCCCCCTTTAGCGCCACCTCGTCGCCGCGGTGCAGTTGACGACCTCGGCGGGTTTCGACCTCGCCGTTGACCATGACCTCGCCGGCCTGGAGGACGAACTTGGCGTCGGCGCCGGAGGTGACGACATTGGCCAGCTTCAGGAGCTGGCCCAGCCGGATTCCGTCGTCGGTGATGGCGACGTCGCGCACTCAACCATCCTTCCATCGTTGCCACGGAGGTTCAGGCGATGATCCGGGCGAGGATGTGGAGGAGGAGGTCCGTTGGGCCACATCGCCAGTCGCGCCGTCGGGCCGCTCGTGGCTGACGACGCCTGGGCCCGTCGATGGCGGCTCGGGCCTACGCAGCCCCCTCGCTGTCGCCGCCGGTACGGTCGGCGACGGCGGCCAGGTAGGTCCGCTCTCCGTGGTGGTGCACTGCGGCGCGGATCTGGACGGGATCGCCCGAACGGAAGCTCTGTAACAGCCGGTCGTGGCGCCGGCATCCCTCGGTCAGGTCGCCCACAAGTTGCGCCTCCTGACGAAGGTTCTGCGACATGCACAGTTGCATCTGGTCCATCAGGGTGCGGTACGTCGTCGACAACCGGGTATGCCCGGCCAGGGCCACGATCGCCTCGTGGAATTTGCGGTTGGCCAGCACGACCTGGGCGCCGTTGCCGGCCTCGGCCGCCGTCGACATTTCCTGCATCGCGACCTCGACGTCATGGAGTGAGGGAAACGGGAGTCGGGCCAGGGTCAGTTCCAGTGCGAATTGCTCGAGTGAGTTGCGCAATGTGTAGATCTCGTCGATGTCCACGCCCGTGAGCTCCACCACGTGGTACCCGCGGCGAGGCCTCAGGGCGAGGATGTCCTTGGCCGCCAGCGCCCGCATCGCCTCGCGCAGCGGTGGCCGGCTGATCCCCAGCTGCTCAGCCAGGCGGATCTCAAGGAGGCGATCACCGGGCTTCAGCTCGCCCGCGATGATCAGCTTCTTGATCTCCTCCGTCGCCATCTCGACCAGACTCGATTGCACGAGCACGTTGTAGACATTATGCAAGACGTCGGAGAGAGCCGGGAAAGGATTCGCCATGACTGACACCGGGTGCGGGCGATTCTCTGTGGGCGCGGCGCCGCTCTCTCCCTCGCTTTCCGTTTCTCTCCAGGCGCAGGCGCCAGCGAGCGCACCCGGGTCCGGTTCGGCGCCCGGGTCCGCCGGCAGGCTCGGGGACGCGTCAGGGATTGGAGCCGCGGCAGGGACTGGGGACGCGGCCGGGACTGGAGCCGCGGCGGGGACTGGAGCCGGCATCGGTGCCGGTCGGCTGACCATCTCGCCCGCCGTGATCGTGGAGCGGATCGAGCGCGTTCGTAGCTGGATGGTCGAGTCGGACCTGAGTGCCCTGGTCGTGTTCGCCTCGCCGGCCGTACTTGGGGCCCGCTCCGATTCGGTCGCCCTCGTCCGTTATCTGACCGGGTGGATGACGACGGCCCTGCCGGCGGTGGTCGTGTTGCCCCTCACCGGGCGGCCGGTGATCGTGACCGTCGGTCCCCACGACACGCGGGCCTTTGAGCTGCGGGCATCGTGGTTGGCCGAGGTGGTGAGCGCCGGCCGGGTATCTTCGTACCCGAGCCAGGTCGCGGCGGCCCTTCGCGACTGCGGTGCGACCGGCCGGATTGGGACAGGTGGATTCGGGGAGGTACCGGGTACCCTTTTACCCGCCCTCTTGACCACGCTGGAGTCGTACCCGTTGATACCCAGCGATGCCGCCCTGCACATGATGCGGCTTCGCAAGCATCCCGAGGAGGTCGAGATGCACCGGATGGCGGCGGGCATCTCCGACGCCATGATCCGGGCGGCGATAGACGGCGCCACGGTGGCCGGCATGACGGGCGCCCACCTGATGGCCGATGTCGAGCACGCTGGCCGGGTCGGAGGCGCCGCGACGCCCACCGCCTGGTTGGCTATCGGGGAGCGGCCCGCCACCACCTGCATGGAACCGATGGAATTGGACGCTGCGATTGGGCCTGCCGACCGGGTTCAGGTGGGCACCAACCTGTCCTATGAGGGCTACTTCGGCCAGGGCATGCGCATCGGCGTGCGCGGCGCGCCGTCCGCGTTGTTGCGCCGCTACGCCGACATCCTGACCGACATCCAGGACGAGGTTTTGGCCATCATGCGGCCCGGCGCTGCCTTGCACCAGGTCAGCGATGTCCTCGAATCGGCCATCGACCGGCATTGCCCGTACCGGCGCGAGGAAGACCCGTTCCGGTTCCAGTCCTGCCATGGCCTCGGGCTGAGCTACATCGAGCCGGCCATGGCGGCGGACCTCGATGTCCGCTGCGACTCGAACGCCAACCCGGTGGAAATGGTGGCAAACATGGTGATCGAGGTCCACCCGAACTTCACCGTTCCCGAACTCGGGCATATCGTGGCCGGCGATATGGCGCTGATCACCGCGACTGGCGCCGAGTGGCTGACCCACTTTCCCCGCGGCATTTGCCAGCTTTGAACTCCTCGGTCGAGTCCCGATCGATACAGAAAGTCGACGGAGTTGGCGCTAGGAACCGCCGAGGACCCCAAGGTTGCTGGTGCACGGCGCGGACTCGCTCAGGCGTTCCTTGATCGACACGCCGCTCTTTTGCGCCTCGAGCAGGAGGCCAGCGAGATCGAGGACCCGGGCGGCGGCTACTGCGGTGGAGGTACCACGACCGTGGATGCCCGAGACCAGATTGCGATCGGCGTCGGTGTCGCCCGGCTTCGGTCGAAAGGCCAGATAGGCCGAAAGGCTGTCGGCCACGCCGAGGCCGGGCCGTTCGCCGATTAGGAGGATGACCACGCGGGCGTCGAGGAGCGGTCCGAGTTCGTTGAGGAGCCCGACGCGGCAGCGGCGCACGAGGACTGGAGGTTCTCGCACCGCCCAACCTCGTTCGGCGGCGCGAAGAGTCAGCGCGTCGTATAACAGCGGCCCTTGCGTCGACGCCGCGGTGGCGGATAAACCGTCACCAATCACCACCGCCAGGTCGGTCGGCGCCCACGCAGCTCGTTCATGCGAGAGCAGCGATCTCGACTCCGGTGACAATGTACGGCCACGATCGGGCCGGCGCAGGTACTCGGTCAGCGTGGCGGCGGCCGTGGTGACCTCGAGCGGCTGGCGGCGCTGTATCCAGTCGGCCAGGACTGGCTGGTCGATCGCCAGATCGGCATGAACGGCGTCGCGGGCCGCGGCGTGGTCGGCCCGTAGCGCCAGCCACGACCGAGTGTCGTACGCCGTGGGCGGGCCTGGCAGGAACAGCCGGGCGGCGGTGGCGGCATCGACGAAGTCCCGTTCGGCCGGCGCCATCCGATCCGGCGTCGAGCGGGAAATAGCCACCGATGGTTCCGGCGAGCTCAAGAGAACCGGCCAACGGGAAGCGCCTCGAACATGCCCGAGATGACGCTCGGGTCGGACATGCCCGCCGTCACATGGCCGTCGGCCCACCAACCCTGTTCGACCATCCAACGCTCGAACTCGGGCGCCGGCCGCAGCCCGAACAACTCACGAACCGCGACCGCGTCCTGAAAACTCGTCGACTGGTAACTCAGCATCACGTCGTCCGAGCCCGGAATCCCCATGACATACGTGCATCCCGCCGCCGCCAACAACACCAGCAGATCGTCGTTGGAGTTGTGATCGGCGTCGACGTGGTTGGTGAAACAGACATCGCATCCCATCGGCAATCCCATCAATTTCCCCATAAAATGGTCCTCCAGGCCGGCTCGGATGATCTGGCGGCCATCGGCCAGATATTCCGGGCCAATAAACCCTACGACCGTATTCACCAGGAACGGGTCGAATGCCCGCGCGACCGACTGTGCTCGGGCCTCCAACGTGAGCTGGTCGATACCATGGTGGGCCTCGGCCGAGAGCGCACTTCCCTGCCCGGTTTCGAAATACATGACTTGTTCACCGATAAAGTCGTCGTGTCGGGTGCGGTGGTGCTCGAGCACTTCCTGGCGGGCGTCGCCCAACATGTTGAGATCGATCCCGAATGACGCATTGGCGGCCTGGGTCCCCGCCACCGATTGGAATATCAGATCAACCGGTGCACCCGCCCGTAGTGCCTCAATTTGGGTCGTGATATGGCTCAGGACGCACGTCTGGGTGGGCACGCCGAGTCGGGTGACGACCTCTTGCAAGCCGATGAGCAGCGTGGCGATGGTTTCGACCGAATCGCCGGCCGGATTCAGGCCGATCATGGCGTCGCCGCAACCGTGGCGCAGCCCGTCGATGGTCGAAAGGAGCACGCCCGGGAGGTAATCGGCGGGATGATTGGGTTGGAGCCGCACGCCGAGCACGCCGGGCTGGCCCATGGTATTGCGGCATCGGGTCACCGTTCGCAGCCGCGACGCCGCCAGCACAAGATCCTTGTCCCCCATCAGCTTGGCGACGCCGGCCGCCACCTCGGGTGTAATGCCACCGCGCCACGACGGCCAACGGCGAGAGAATTCGGGCGCCAGGATCTGTTCACGCAGCTCGCCGATGGTGAGAGACGCGATTTGGGAAAATGGCACGCCGTTCACGACGCCAGCACTCAGTTCCGTCACGTCGTCTTCGACCAGGGGCGAGGTTGCAAGTTCGGCGACGGTCACATCGGCCAGGGCCATCTTCGCCGCCACCCGCTCGGTCTCGCTGGTCGCCGCCAGCCCAGCCAACTGGTCGCCCGACTTCTCCTCGTTGGCCGCGCCCATGAGGGTGCGCAGGTCGTCGAATCGGAACGTTTGGCCGCGGATCGTCGCCCGGTAGGTCACCGCCACGCCAGCGTAGGGAGCACGGGGCCGGTGAAAAAGAACTTGCCGTTAACGTTGCCTGGGTATCGGCTGACGATCGGGGGAGGCCTCGTTGTTCGGGTCGAGGGCAGTGTCCTAGGCGCCGGGCCCGGGCGACGGCCCAGGCGCCGGTTGCCTCGCCCCCTTTTTCCCAGATGGCTTCTTAAGAGACCGTTCTTCGCGGACCGCGCCCAGGATCTCGAGCTCAATGCGATCCTTGGGTCGCCCGGCGGCGCGCTTCATTCGGATGAGGTCATCGAGGTCACAGACCGGGACGACGACACCCTCGCCGAGGTCGAATGAGGCGGCGTTGACCTCGAGCTCGTGGAAGTCCTTGATCCCGGCGGGTAGGCCAACGATGTCGAGTGGCCCCGCCTCGGTCATGAACGTGAAGTTCTGGCCGTTGGCCAGCGTTATGGCGTCCAGCCGGAAGGTCACGTCGTCATCGACACCCCGAAGGCGGGCTCGAAGCTCGATGAGGGCGATGCTGAGTCGCTCGAGGTTGATGCGGTCGCGGCCGCAGCAGATATCGAGGTCATTGGTCATCGTCGGCGAACCCCACAGCCGGGCCGCCAATCCGCCGATGATCACGAATGCAACGTGGTGGTGTTGCAGCGTTCGCAAGGCCCGGATCGGATCGAAGGCCATCTCAGCCGATTCGAATTGCCCGAGCCAGCAGGTCCAGGGTTGCCTGCTCCTCGACCAGGGTCGCCAACCGTTGCGCTGGCGTGAGTTCAAGAAGTTCCCGAATTTCGCTCCGGTCGACGCCGGTTCCTAGTCGGGGCGCCGCCTCGACGGTTTCGTCGCACGCTCGGAGAAGCCGCTCGATCGTGCTGAAACGGGGATCATCCCGACCCTGTTCGATGCGAGCGATCGTCGGTTGCGCGACCCCGGTCTGCGCCGCCAGGGCCCGTTGCGACAATCCGGCGCGCCGGCGAGCCTTGCGGAGGGTGGCAGCAACGTCCATCCGTTCGATGATAGCGAAGACGCTATCAAGGTGTGTTGCTGGTTGCGAGCGGTTTGGGGGGTGCGATGAATAAGTGGGGTGTACACCCCAGTTATTCATCGCACCCCCCTCGCGAAGGAGATGAGCCAGGCGCGTCAGATCGCGACAGTCGCGCCGCGAGCGCGGCGACGCTGTGGTGAGTGAGTCCTCGGCGACGCTTGCGGCATCCACAATCCGGTCCCATCGGACGTAGGTTCGGTCGATAACGACGACCGCAACGTCATCGCTGGCCCCGCTCAGGCGCCGCGACTTCACCCTCCTGTGGGCAGGCAGCCTGGTGTCGAACGTCGGCTCCTGGATGCAGACCGTCGCGGTCGGTGCGCTGGTAACGGCCGACACCGGTCGCGCCACCTGGACCGTTCTCGTCGCCGCCGGAGCATTTCTCCCGATCGGCTTGCTCTCCCCGGTCGGGGGCGCGCTCGCCGACCGACTCGATCGGAAGCGCTGGCTGATCATCGGCAACGTCGTCGAAACGGCACTTGCCCTTGCCCTCGCGATCTTGGTCTACGCCGGCGAGACCGGACCGGGCCTCCTGACGCTGGTGGTCACCGCCCAGGGCTGCGTGACGGCGCTTATCTTGCCGTTTCAGTCGGCAATCCTTCCCGA
>OBLV0100000706.1_pt1 | contig 10088 bp, 8 predicted proteins | sample 1520071 | NCBI WGS metagenome assembly OBLV01 (sample SAMEA3888446, study PRJEB22518) | metagenome | reverse complement strand
TGCTCTTCCGATCTGCCGACACGACGGTCAGTACGCTCACGCCTGTCTGCACCCGGCCGAGACCAGGGCGATGCGATGCCCTGCCGCCTCGACCCGCATGTTCAACGTTACGTCGTGGACCGATAGACCCACCACTGGCCGGCGGGAGGCTTGGGCGGTGGTCCACTGCGCACTTGCCAGCCCGTCCCGAAACACAGCCTCCGTCACGCCGGGCCAAGCACCGCTACTGCGGGTTTCGTGACTTCTCGTTGCCTAACTCGAGACTGGACCCGTGGTCGGACCTCGTTTATGGTCCAATGAGGCGGTGATCATCCGCCGATGTCTCATCGTCTGGACAACGGTGCTCCTGGTCGCGGCCGGTTGCACGAACTCCCACCGCGGTACCGACCCTGAAGCTGATTCGAGGTCATCGACCACCACGTATCCCAGCAGCGCATCTCTGACTAGGTTCGTGGCGTTCGACATGACCTGGGTCAACGACACGCAAGGTTGGGCGCTGGGCGCTTTATCAAGTGGATGTGCGGGTAGAGCATGCGCGTCGGTCCTTCATACTGTTGATGGCGGGAAGAATTGGGTCCGCCTGCCGGCGCCCCAGGCCTCTATCCCGTTCTTCGACAACTCTGCCGCTGGTGCTCCGGTCTGCACTGCGGCGGTGGCGTGTGTCCAGGGCATCCGTTTCGCTAACCCAGACATCGGCTATCTCTACGGCAAAAATTCCCTTTGGCTCACCACCAACGGCGGTCGCTCGTGGAGCGAGCGCTCAACCGACGACACCGATGCCTTGGAGGTCGATGGCAGCCAGGTGGTGCGAGTCGTCGAACCGACAGAGTTCTGCACGGGAGGATGCTCCCTCCAGGTGGAGGCGGCGAAGGTGGGAACGACCCTATGGCGCTCGTTCCGCGTGCCAGCCTTCGCCGGCTTCGGGGAGGCGCTGGCGGTCGACGGGCTCAACCTCTACGTGGAAACGGTCGAAGACGGCGCTCCCAGTCAGTTCTTTGTATCCCACGATTTTGGTGCCGACTGGTCGTTGCTCACCGACCCGTGCCGAACGATGCCTGGCGGCGAGGACGCTGATGCCGGTGCTATCAGCGCTGGCCCCGCCGGGCACCTGGTGGTGGCATGCACCGCCGGAAAGGTCGGCAGACCCGACTTCACGATCGTCTCGTCAAACGCCGCCACGACATTCGCACCACCAGGTGGCGCTCCGCTGGGTGCCGCCACGGTGGCGTCCGATCATGAACAAATAATCGACATCGCGGCGGCGACCGCGCGACGTCTAGCCCTCGTAGCGACCGCCGGCACCTCGGCGTACATTTGCATATCGAATGACTCGGGCGCCCACTGGACGGTAACCGAGACCGACAATTCAATCCTCGAAAATGGTCCCAACCACTTTTACCTAGGATTTGTGGACGCCATGACCGGCCAGGCGATCCTCAACGCCAGCAGTCTTTCGACGACCGACGGCGGTGGCAGGTGGTCGGCGTTCACATACCAACGCTAGGAAGAATCAGGAGACCAGTCCCGTTGGCGGACAGCTATTGAAAGAGGGTACCGCCGATGAAGTTGTCAGGACTGCAGTTCGGATCACCAAAAGCCCCGAGGTAGAGGCTAGTCGGGTTCGAGACGTCGGTGTGACCCGAGACCGTGCTCCCGCAGATTCGGATCGCACCTGGGCTGTCGATGGCTGTGACCGCACCGCCGACTGTCGAGTCCTCGAGATCCAGGGACGCACCGGATTCGACGACGATGGCGCCGCCGATCTGAGCATCCGATACGACCGTGGTGCCTGTCACGATCAATGTGCCCGGGTGGCTACCGGTAATTTGGGTGGGGTTAACCGCATTTACGGTGACACCATCGTACTGGTAGTCGCTGCTCTCATCCACGCCCGTTATTGTAACACTCCCGGTGCCGCTACCCGGATCACCTGGCGGGTCGAGCGTTCGAGCTGTTTGACCGTCGTTCCCATTGTACGTGCTTTTCCAGGTGAAGCCGATTCCGAGATCCGTCGACGTTCCATCTGAATTCACCCCGACCAAATGGGTTTTGAAGGCAAGCACGCTTCCCTTGGGAGCCAACGTTCCACCACAGAACTTGGCGGTGCCACCTGGCAGACATGGGTCCCTTGGAGAGTCCCCGAAATCGAGAGTATTACCGTTTTGGTGGTTCTCCAGGTTAAGAAAGCCGTTTCCGTAGCCGCCGCTAGTATTCGTCCAATCGAAGTAGAACGGGTAGTCGTGAATGAGGCCGGTGTACGTGTACCCGCCGGGCGCAGGATCGAGGAAGGGCGGCGGGGCGTGCAGCGGCTTCGGGTTATTGATTTGGAACAGCGTGCTGGGAAGAGGCCACGACGTGATGGTCTGCTGCCAGTCGAAGTCCAGAAAACCGCAGTACTGAGCCGCTGTGGAAAGAGAGTAGCCAAGCTTTGGCGTGAAGGTGTCGGTAATGCTGCTGCCGCTGGTATGTGGACTGGAGAGTGCGTTGTTGATCAGGGTCCCGCAGGCGACGGAGCTACTCAGGGCGTTTTCGAGGGAGAAGTAGGAGGTGCCTCCGCCGGCAGCGACCGGTGTGATGAAGTTGACCTGTCCGGAGGTTTGACTTGCGTTGATGTCCGTGTAATACGCGTTGGGCCCACCATACCCGGAGGTATCGAGGGAATTCCCTGGCACGCCATAGGTATCGATACCGTCACCGTCGAACCCAAATATGTCGAGGCCCGACTTGAGTCCCAACACCGTAACCGGGAGTTTGCTGTTGTTGACGATACCGACCAGGGTGTCGTCTATCCCGTCGTATGGTCCCTGTCCGGTCGCTGTAACGGTTGCTCCAGTGCGTGTGATCGTGATAACCGTGCCACACGTTGAATCCGCTCCGACGGCCGGGCATACCGCAATGGCGGCCGTCGCTGCCGCGGGGTGCCCCAACGTTGCCAGGGCAACAGGGACCAGAAGTATTGCCGTCGATATTCGAACAATACGGCTCATTAAGGAGCGGAACATTGGGCACCCCAATCAGTTCAAAGTCTGCGGCACACTACCGATCAACAGGCTCAGCAGCAAGAGGATTCGCACAAACTATCCGAAAGAACCCTTTTTGTCGTACCGGGCGTTTGCGCGCCGGGCGAGTGAGATCTCGCCGACCTCGGCGTTGGGTGCGACGGCGGAGGCCGACCGCGCCGGTTGCTCGCATGGCCGCGCCGATCCGCTGCCACCGGAATGAACCGTCGCGGTAAACCAGATGCGAGCGCCTTACATCGAGGGAAGCGAGGTACGGTGGCCCGAACGTGACAACGGATGCGTCTTCCCCGGCTGGACGGAGCGCGGGGCGAGAGCGTGCGTCGGTACTCCTGAGGGCAGCGGTAAAGCGTTGACAGCCTACAGGTTTGTCGTCGAACAATTGAGAGACCGAGAAATCTTGGTTGACACCGACGCGGTCGGATAGGCGTTAGGCAACGCCTCGGCAGCGTTACTCGCTGTTGCGCGCGAATAAAGAACCTGTCTGGCGCGGAGTCTACAGTTGGGAGAACGAAGAGACCGCGTGTCGACAAACCTCAGGGCCGTCCGCGATGGCACCCGACGCATGTCGGCATAGACCTCGACGGCAAGGCCACAACATCGAAGCGGGGGGTGCTCACCGGTCTGAGTGGCCAGCAGCATGGATCGACGGGCCTGGGGGGCGAAGAAGGGTGACTTCGGTTCGACAACACATGCAACCCCACGCCTGGACCGGACCACGGGCCGCACTAGGGCGGCAGAAGAGTGGACGGCTACGATGCTGGGCGTGAATCCCTGGGTTCGGCCACTCCGGGCCTGGTTGACGACCCCGACAGGTCGCAAGGCGATCCGCTACTTGTGCGTGTCGGCAATGAACTTCGTGATCAGCGAATCGGTGCTCGGCGTGTCCTATCTTGTTCTCCACCTGCCCGACACCGCGGCGGCCGCCTTGGCGGTCACCGTGTCGACGATTCCGGCGTATTTCCTCAACCGGATGTGGGTCTGGGGCCGAACCGGTCGGTCGCATCTGGTGAAGGAGGTCATCCCGTTCTGGGCCCTCGCCTGCGCCTACCTCGTCCTGTCCGTCGGCGCCGCCGATGCCGGCGGGGCACTGGCCCGCAGCCTGACCGGCTCGCGGTCAGCGCAGACGCTGATCCTCATGGCCTCTATCGTGGTGGCGGCGGCCGTGTTGTGGGCAGTGCGATATTTGGTCCTCGACGCCTACATTTTCCCCCGGTCCGATTACCGAGTCCTGGAATCCGCCGATGTCCGCGGGTAGCGACCGGCCGCTCGGCTACACCATCCGCCGGCTGATCCTGGAGCAGTCGAAGCGGGCCAACGTCGGCCACATCGGCTCGTGCCTCTCCGTCGCCGACATCATCGCCGCCCTCTACGGCGGCGTGCTCGACGTGCCCGACCCCGCCAGCGCGGATCGGGATCGCTTCATCCTCTCGAAGGGCCACGCCGCCCTCGCCCTCTTCGCCGCCTTGCACCTTCGGGGGTGGGTGAGCGCGGCGGAACTGGACACGTTCTGCGGTGACGGCAGCCACCTCGGCGTGCACCCCGAGCACGTGATCCCCGGCGTGGACTTCTCCACCGGATCGCTGGGCCAGGGCCTCTCCGTCGGGGCGGGCGCCGCCCTCGGGGCCCGGATGCTCGCCTCGCCTCGACGGGTGTTCGTCCTCATCAGCGACGCCGAGTGCAACGAGGGCGCCACCTGGGAGGCGGCCATGTTCGCCGCCCATCACCGCTTGGCCAACCTGGTTGCCATCGTCGACCTCAACGGCCAGCAGGCCCTCGGGTACACCGCCGACGTGCTCGACCTTTCGCCGCTGGCGGAGAAGTGGCGAGCGTTCGGGTGGGACGCCGTCGAGGTCGATGGACACGACGAGCAGCTCCTCGCCAAGGCCATCGCCGAGCTCGACACCGCCACCGGAGCGCCTCACGTCCTGGTCGCCCACACCACCTTCGGCCGCGGCGTGTCGTTCATGGAGGGCCAGATCCGCTGGCACTACCTGCCGATGTCCGACGAGGAGTACGCCCAAGCGCTTCGGGAGGTCGACGCCGCCGCATGCGCCGCAGCTTTGTTCACACGCTGATCGAGTTGGCCGAGCGCGACCCCCGCGTCGTGCTGCTGACCGGCGATCTGGGCTTCATGGTCTTCGAGCCGTTCATCGAGCGTTTCCCCGATCGGTTCTTCAACGCCGGCGTCGCCGAGCAGAACATGGTGGGCGTGGCGACTGGCCTCGCCGAGGCCGGATTCGTGCCGTTCGTGTACTCCATCGTCACCTTCGCGTCCTTGCGGGCGTACGAGTTCATTCGCAATGGCCCGCTCTTCCACCGTCTCCCCGTTCGAATTGTCGGCATGGGGGGCGGCTTCGAGTACGGAACGGCCGGTCCTTCGCATCATGGCCTCGAGGATGTGGCGGTCATGCGGGTGCTCGCCGGGATGACGGTCATCGCCCCCGCCGACCACGCCCAGACCGCCACCGCGCTGCGGGCGTGTTACGACCTGCCCGGGCCGGTGTATCTGCGCCTCGGCAAGGACGACCACAGCCTCGTTCCCGGCCTGGACGGGCGGTTCCGGCTTGGTCGAGTCGAGGTGGTCCGCGGCGGTGGCGACTTGTGCATGATCACGATGGGGGCGATCTCGGCCTCGGCAGTGGCCGCCGCGGGGGCGCTGTCGGACCTCGGGATTTCCTCCACCGTGGTGGTCGTGGCCAGCGTCAGCCCCGCTCCGGTCGACGACCTGGCTTGTCTCCTGAGCGCCTTTGGAACCGTGATGACCGTTGAGGCCCATTCGATCGTCGGCGGGCTCGGCTCGCTGGTGAGCGAGGTCGTCGCTTCCCGTGGTCTCGGCTGCCGGGTCGTCCGCTGTGGCGTGCGCACCGCCAGCGACGGGATCGGTGGGAGTGAGGCGTACCTGAACGACCGCCACGGGCTGTCGTGCCACGCCCTCGTTCAAACCGCCCGGTCGTCGCTGGCCTGTTTGTGACCGACCTGCTCACTGCCCGAACCTCGGCTGGGAAAAAGTTGTCCGCGGTCATCGCGTGCTATCGAGACGCGCCCGCCGTTCCTCAGATGCACGAGCGATTAACGGCGGTGTTTACCAAGCTGGGGCTCGACTACGAGATCATCTTCGTGAACGATTGCAGCCCCGATGACGCCGCGACCATCCTGGCTTCGTTGGCCGGACGTGACCCGAAGGTCTCGGTCATCAACCACTCCCGCAACTTCGGCTCGCAAAGCGCGTTCACCAGCGGTATGCGCGTGGCCACCGGCGACGCCGTCATACTGCTCGACGGCGACCTTCAGGACCCGCCCGAGCTCATCGAATCCTTTTTTGCCAAGTGGCTCGAAGGCTACGACGTGGTGTACGGGATCCGAGTCAAACGGGACACGACCCGGTTCTTGAAGATCGCCTACAAGGCCTTCTACCGGTTGTTCCGGGCGGCGTCGTATGTGTCGATACCGCTCGATGCCGGCGACTTCGGCCTGCTCGACCGGCGCGTCGTTGATGCCGTCAACGCGCTGCCGGAAAACAATCGCTTCCTGCGGGGACTTCGGGCCTGGGTCGGTTTCCAGCAGACCGGGGTGGAGTACGTTCGACCCGAGCGGCCGTTCGGGGAAAGCACCAATAGCTTGCGGAAGAACCTGGGTTGGGCCCGCAAGGCGATCTTTTCGTTCTCCTACATCCCGATCGACCTGATTACCGTCTTGGCGCTGGTCACCTGCGCCGTTTCGCTGATCGGCGCCGTCGCCCTCGTGATCGTGCGGATCGCCGATCCCCACTCGGTCCCCAGCGGTTTCACTACGGTCATCCTGCTCATCTTGTTCATGGGCGGCGTCCAGCTGCTGTGCTTGAGCATCGTCGGGTCGTACCTGGCCCATATGTACGACGAGATAAAAAGGCGCCCGCCTTATATCGTCGACTCGATACTCAACCCACCATCGCATCGACGGGTCGAGAAATGAGCACTCTGGATCTCATCTCCACGCGCTGCGCCATCTGCTCCACCTTGGACAACGCGACCGAGTTGTACCCATCGAGTTTCCGGCCCGGAGACCTGAATCCTGCGATTTTCTCGGCTCGCCGCGCCTCCGACCGGGTGCACTACCGGATGGTGCGCTGCACGACGTGTGGGTTGGTCCGTTCCGATCCCATCGCCAGCCCGGAAACGCTCAACGCGCTGTACCAGGAGAGCGCCTTCGACTACGACGACGAGGTCGCCAACCTGCGGTCCACCTATGGGCGCTACCTCGCTCGTTTGTTCCGTTTGTGTTCTGACCGCGGGGCCGGGCCATCGTTGCTTGAAGTGGGCTGCGGCAACGGCTTCGCGCTCGAGGAGGCGCTGGCTCGGGGGTTCTCCCACGTGCGCGGCGTCGAGCCGAGCATGGCGGCGGTCGCCAGCGCGGCCGGAGCGGTGCGGCCGCACATCGTCTGCGACATCCTTCGCCCCGGTCTCTTCGAACCGGCCCAGTTCGATGCCGTCTGCTTGTTCCAGATGTTCGACCATGTGCCCGACCCGGCTGCGCTGCTCGACGAGTGCCTTGCTGTCCTGAAACCCGGTGGGCACATCCTCATCCTCAACCACAACGTTTCGGCGATCTCGGCCCGCGTCTTGCGGGGTCGGAGCCCCATCATCGATATCGAGCACACCTACCTCTACAGCCCGGCGACCCTGGCCCGAATCTGCACCGCTCACGGCTTTGTCGTGAAGTCGTCTGGTGCGGTCCTCAACCGAACCCGGGTGGGCTATCTGGCGCGGTTGGCCCCCCTCCCGCCGCGGCTTAGGAAGGCGGCGCTGGCGACCGGTGACAAGACCGGCCTCGGGCGGATTACGCTCCCTCTCCCCTTGGGCAACCTCTACCTCATTGCAGAAAAGGCGCGGGTGGACTCGCCTTCGACCTAAACCTCGGCCTCTTCGGCCTCTTCGGCCTCTTCGGCCTCTTCGGCCTCCTCGGACTGATGCCACCGGCAGTGGCTGGCGGCCGTGGCCGGCGGCCGTGGCTGGCGGCAGTGCCTGGCGGCCGTGACTGGCGGGACTGCCGGCGGCATCGTCGTTGGTGGCGCTAGGTCAGTACCAGGCTGTGCGCGGCGCTCGTTGTGGAGCACGAATACGGGTAGACGGAGTAGTTGCACACGTAGATCGACGCGGCGGCCAGCGCCGTACCCGGCTTGAAGGATTGGCCCTGCACGTAGAGCACCAGGTCGATGTGTTGGAAGGTCCCATTGCACGTGACGGGGAACTGCGCGGTCGCGGTGAGGATCGCCTTGTGGACTGCTTCGGACAGCTGCGCGCTGCCTCCCTGTGCATTGTCGCCGGTCGGGCAGATGTAGCGGACCGGGAGCTTCACTGCTAACCCGCCGCCCAGGAGGGCGACGCTGTTCACCTTGATCTGGACGGCGACGGCAGGCGGCGACGATTGCCCGACCGCCGACATCGCCGGTATGGCCAACGTGAGGCCGGCGCCCAGGATGAGCACGGCCGGCACGGCGAGCCACGACTTTATCTTCATGACGACTCCATTGGTTGTGGTTGGTCTGGTTGGTTTGCTGGGTCTGGTTGGTTTGCTGGGTCTGGTTGGTTTGCTGGGTCTGGTTGGTATTGGTTCGTGTTGAGGGGGGCATCAGCCGGCGGGCTGCACAAGCCGACGAGGATCGCGGCGACGAGAACGACGATGGGCACGTGCCACAGAAAATCGAGGGCACTGTGACCAGCGAGATAGACGAGACCTGACGCCGCGCCCACCCACATCGAGCGCTTCCCGTCCCTCATCTCCGTCCAGGTAGGGCATCCGCGGACAACACGTCCGCCGATGGTGGCCAGTAGGAGTAGGAGAAACCCAAATCCGATGAAGCCCTCCTCGACGGTCCACTGCAGGTACTCGTCGTGCGCGTAGCTATCGGCGACCAGTTGACCATTCGGCTTCGACCAAACGAACGTCGCCTGCCCGGGGCCGGTTCCGGTCAACGGGTGGGCGCCGATGAGCTTCAGGGCTGCTTGGGCCTCGCTACCACGGGAGGGAGACGAGGCACTGATCCGTCCACCCCACCCGGCGGACCCAGCCTTCGATGCCTCGATCACGTGGATTCCGAGCCCCAAGCCGGCCCCGAGCACGACGACGAGCAGCGTGCCAACGGCCAGGCGAGCCGCGCGACGGCTGGTCGGTAGCGGTGCCAGCGCCACCAGCAGGCCGAACAGCAAGCCGAAAATGGCCAGGCCGGACCGGGTGCCCGAAGACGCAACCGCCATTGTTCGGGTCAATGCGAACGCTGCGATGACGGCGCCGACCACGATGCCGGCCGTGCGGTTCGCCACCCGGCGGACGCCGAGGAGGCCGAGAACGATGGCGTAGCCCACCAAAAGGCCGACGATGCCCGCCCGGCTCAAGGTCGACGCGACCCCCAGGATCAGCACCATGGCCGAGGCCCGGCGGGCGGCCGAAGGACGTTCCACCAGCGTCGCAAGCGCGAGGATTGCCAGCGCGGCCATCACGGCGGCCGCGGCGTTGCTATAGGTCACGGCGGTCGTGGCCCGCCACAGGCCGCTTTGCAGGCTGGCCCAACGGCCGAGGTGAAATGCCACGCCGATCCAGCCAGTCAGGGCGAGTGCGGCACCGACGCCGATCGCGGCATCGGCGATGCGACGACGACGGTCGCTCGATGCCCGACCAACAATGACGGCGACCACCCCGAAGCTTCCAAGTACCGACACGATGGCCAGCGCGGCGGCGGGATGGCCCGTAAGGAAGGCGTTGAGGACGGCCCACGAGCACAGCGCCGCCAGCGCCAAAACGAAGGGTTGACGAACGCCACCACGTGGGTGGCGCCGGTGGAGGTAGACAGCCCCTGCGAGCGCCAGCGCCAGACTGATCACAATTCGCGCGATGAGGTAGTAGCCGCCTTGGCCGGCGGCGGCGAAACCGAGCGCGGCTAGGACGATGAGCTGATCTGCCGTCAACGGTGCCGGCTGCGTTGCCGTCACGACCGGCTGCGTTGCCGTCACGACCGGCTCTGAACAACCGCGCTCGTCGGTCTCGGTGCCGGGTGCACTCGCGGGTGAGCGAGCTTCGATCGCAACGCTCACC
>OBLV0100000705.1_pt1 | contig 10102 bp, 3 predicted proteins | sample 1520071 | NCBI WGS metagenome assembly OBLV01 (sample SAMEA3888446, study PRJEB22518) | metagenome | reverse complement strand
CGGACGGCCGGCGCCGCCGTCGCCCCGCCCGCGCCCTGGTTCGGGAACAGGGCGCCGACCACGATCCGCGGATGGCCCACGGGCGCGTAACCGACGAACCACGCGTCGGTCAGTGAGTTGGCGTTGGCGACGCTGCCGCCGTTGGCGGTTGTCGTGTTCGCGAGCTCGGCGGTGCCGGTCTTACCCGCCACCGTGACGCCTGGAATCTGGGCGGCGGTGCCGGTCCCGTAGTCGACCACAGCCTCCATCATCTGCTGGACCTCGCCGGCGACATGCCCGCTCGTCACCCGGACGAACCGCGGGCGCTGGTGGGCCTGGAGCGTCGGCAGCGGGCGGCGGCCTCCCATCGCGAACGTCGCTCCGACGTCGGTCATCTCGAGCGGGGTGGCGAGGACCTGGCCCTGGCCGATTGCGGACGAGCCGACTTCGAGATCGCTGCTCAGGCTCGACGGCGGGATCGAGCTCTCGACGGCGCCGGGGATTGTCGGCGGCTCGTTGAAGCCGAATTTCTCGGCCATCGCGAGCAGTCTCTTTCCGCCGACCCGTGCGCCGAGTGGTGCAAACACGGAGTTGCACGACACCGCGAACGAGTTCAGGAGCGTGCCGCCGCAGTCTTCCCCGCCGGCGTTGTGGAGCGTGTAGCCGTCGAGGACCGCTTGGGTGCCGTACGGGAACACGGTGCCGAGCTTCACGATCCCAGCCGCGAGCGCGGCCGTCGACGTGACCATCTTCATCGTCGACCCGGGCGGCTGGGCGGCGGAGAACGCGATCCCGGCGAGCGCGAGCAGCGCCCCCGTTCGCGGGTCCATCGCCGCGATCCCCGCGTAGCTGCCGCCAAGGGCGCCGACTGCGGCTGTCTCGAGCGAGGGAACGATCGTGGTGGTGACGTTGTGCCCCGGTTTCGGGACGGTGCGCGCCAGCACCCGCTTGCCGGCCAAAAGCACGCCACCCGGCGTACCCGCCAGCTGGGTCTGGAATACGCGCTCGAGCCCATCGAGGCCCACCTTCGTGTTGGCCGGATACCCGTCGGCCATGTACGTGGCGGCTTCGGCCGCCGGGATCGGACCGAGCACGCCGGTGATCTGCAGCGCGACCTCGGGGATGGGGGAGGTGCGGTCGGGCCCCTCGGCGAGCGGGGTCCCGTCGGCGGCGAACAGCGTCGCCCGCGGCGGAAGCGACATGTGACGGGCGAGCCGCTCGCGGCCTTGGAGTCCCGGGAACAGGAGGCTGCTCGCGTAGTGCACGGTGGCGCTCGAGCCGCTTCCGGTGAGGGGCACCTCGAGCGTCTCTGTCAGCTCGCCAAACAGCTTCGTCGAGACGAGCATCTGCACGGGGATGAACTCGCCCTTGCGGTGGCCGACCTTCACGGCGGTGAGCTTCTGGACGGTCGCGGTCATCGCGTCGCGCCGATAGGCCGCGGCGAATTTGCGCTCGCTGATGCTCTGCTTGGACGCGGGGTCGAGCATCGAATACATGTGGCCGTACTCACCCGTGGCCCACGCTTGCACGTAGCCGGTGACCAGGTGGCGCTCCGAGCGGGCGGAGCTCGCCCGCATCACGAGCACGACGCCAATCGCGACTGCGGCGATCACCGCAATCGGCACGAGCAACCTCAGTCTTCTTTGCCACCGGCGGCGCCTTCGCCGGGTCCTCGGACCCCTCTCCGTTACGCCACCTCTCAATACCCCTTGTGCCACCTCACCTGAAACGGTAGGGCAACGCTCGGAATAACCTCCTAGCGGTGACAGAAGTCGACTGGCTAATCGTGGCCTTCACTGTGCTTCTTGCGCTATATGGCTACGCACAGGGCTTCATCGTCGGCGCGCTGTCGCTGGTCGGCTTCGGGGTCGGCGCATTCCTCGGCAGTCACCTCGGGCCGCTGGTCCTGCCGGGCGGCTCGCACTCGGAATACGCGCCGCTGTTCGGGTTGGTCGGGGCGCTGCTCGCCGGCGCGGTGCTCGCGAGCGGCCTGCAGGGACTCGGGGCGAGGGCCCGCGTGTTCCTGCGCATCCCGGGACTGCGTCTGGTCGACGGGATCTTCGGCGCGCTCCTGACCGCATCGGTGGCGCTCGGGATCGCGTGGATCGTCGGCGCGGTCGCGCTCCAGTCGGCCAACTCGCCCGTCCTGCGCGGCGATATCCAGCGCTCGGCGATCCTCCAGGAGCTCAACCAGCTGTTGCCTCCGTCGGGGCCGTTTCTGCACGCGCTCGCGCGGATCGACCCGCTGCCCTCGGTCCGCGGGCCTGAGGCGGACGTACCGCCGCCGACTCGAGGAATCCTGGCCAAGCGCGGCGTCCGGGATGCCGGAGGGAGCGTCGTCAAGGTCCTCGGCACCGCGTGCGGTCTGGGCATCGAGGGAAGTGGGTGGGTCGCCGCTCCCGGCATCGTTGTCACGAACGCTCACGTCGTCGCGGGCGAGACCGACACCACGGTTCAGGTCGGCGGGAATCCGCCCGGCCTCGACGCCGAGGTGATCGACTTCGATCCCCACGACGACATCGCGGTGCTGCGAGTGCAGGGGCTGAACGAGCCGCCGCTGAAGCTGGCGGCGAATCCGCGTGCGGGAACGGCAGCGGCGATCCTCGGATACCCGCTCGACGGGGGCTTCGACCTGGAGCCCGGCCGGCTCGGTCAAACCGAGACCGTCAACACCGAGGACGCCTACGGCAACGGGCCGATCACGCGGAGCATCACAGCGCTCCGCGGGCGCGTCCGGCCGGGGAACTCCGGGGGACCGATGATCGACAGCACCGGGCAGGTAGTCGCGACCGTGTTCGCGGCGATCACGGGAGCGACGGCCGGCCAGGGCGGCTTCGCGGTCCCGAACTCGCTCGTGGCCACGCAGCTGGCGAAGTCAGCGTCCCGCACGCAGGCGGTGTCCACGCAACCGTGCGCCGGGTAGCGGACTTCCGCTAACGGCTCAGAGGGACACCCCGTGGGCGGGCGGTGGTCTGCACACCGCCCGCCCCTAGGTGCATGCCCCCGGGGGCCCCGAAGGTCTCGTGCCCCCCACGTCCTCGGCCATTTGACTCACCATTCCAGGCCCCAGCGCCCCCAGGAGCTGTGGGTGGTGATGTGCGAGGTGTCGCTGAGCCGCTGTGAAGAGCTCTTGCTCATCGTCGCCTGCGAGTAGCGCCCCGCACTCGCAGTAGGCGATCCGCCTGTGCCTTCCGTCGATTCTGGTCGTGAGGCCGTCGTCAACTGGCTCCGCGGTTACCTCTAGTCGCGCCCCGCCGAGGGCGTTGCTGCTTGAAACCTCGGTGCTCACTGGGCCGGCACGATGCAATGTCGCCGTTGTCGATACGTTTCCAGAACGTTGCCGCAGGCAGAGCGCGCCCTCGAGATGACTCGGATCCAGCTCTGTGGACGGTTGTCCGTGGAGATCGACGGCGTGCAACTTTCCGAACGGTTGCGGGGCCGGCAGGTCCCGTTGCTGCTCGCTTACCTGGTGCTCAACCGCGCCCGGCACGTGGGCCGCGACGAGCTGATCGACGCGCTCTGGCCGAACCAGCCGCCGGTCTCCCAGGACGCGGCGCTGCGGACGCTCCTCTCGCGCCTGCGCTCCTCGCTCGGGTCCTCGGCGCTCGCCGGACGCGACGAGCTCATCCTGGCGCTCCCCGAGCCGGTATGGATCGACGTCGAGGCGGCGGCCGCCGAGGTGGCGCGTGCGCTCGACGCGCTCGATCGGGGGGACGGCCGCCGTGCCTGGGCGCTGGCCCAGGTGCCATTGAACATCGCGAGCCGCGGCTTGCTTCCGGGCGCGCAGGCAACGTGGCTCGAGGCTCCGCGCCGCGAGCTCCAGGACGTGCGCCAGCAGGCGCTCGAGGTGATCGGTCGCGCCGGCTTGATGATGGGAGGTACGCAGCTGCAATCGGCCGAGCGCGCGGCGCGCACCCTGATCGAGAACGAGCCGTACCGTGAATCCGGGTATGTGCTGTTGATGGAGGCGCTCAGCGCCCGCGGCAACGTCGCCGAGGCGCTGCGGGTGTTCGACGGCTTGCGGACGCTGCTCCGCGACGAGCTGGGGACGAACCCGTCGGCCGAGGCGATCGCGGCGCACGAGCGGCTGCTCCGACCGCTCGAGCGACGCGGCGAGTCGGGCGGTGCTCCCGGCGACGATCTCGGCCCCGGGGCGATCCCGCTGCCGGCGGAGCTGCGCCAGCGGGCGCAGGCTCAGCTGATCGGGCGCGCACGGGAGATCGCGGATCTGGTGGCGCGATGGGATCGCGCGTGCGGCGTCGCCGGCGCCGGTGGTCGCGCCGGGGCTGGATCCGGTGCGAACAGGTGGCCCGAAGACCCGGGCGCACACACCGGACGGATCGTGCTCCTCGCCGGCGACGCCGGGATCGGCAAGACCACGCTCACCGCGGAGCTCGCGCGGCGCGTCCACGACGCGGGCGCGATCGTGCTCGCCGGGCGCTCTCCGCGCGAGACCGTGGTTCCCTACCAACCGTTCCTCGAGGCGCTCCGGCACTGGGCGCTGAACGCCGCGCTCACCGACCTGCGGGCGAGCACGCGCGAGTACGGGTCGGAGCTCGCGCGGCTGATCCCCGAGCTGCGCCGGCGCGCCCCCGAGCTTCCGCCACCTCCGCAGGACGAGCCCGAGACCGAGCGCTACCGGCTCTTCGAGGCTGTGGTGGGGTTGCTCACCGAGCTCTCGCGGTCGGCGCCGGTGCTGCTCGTGCTCGACGACCTCCAGTGGGCCGACCGGCCGTCGCTGTTGCTGCTCCGCCACCTCGCCCGTGCCACGAACCCGGCGCGCCTGCTGATCATCGGCGCGTACCGGTCGGCCGAGCGGGGAGACACGTTTACGAGCGCGATGGTCGAGCTTCGCCGGGACCGGTTCGCCTCGCAACTGGACATCAAGGGGCTCAGCGAGCCCGATACTGCCGCGCTCGTCCGGGCACGTGCGGGCGTCGGCCCTGCGCGGGCATTCGCCCATGCCCTGTACGAAGAGACCGAAGGCAATCCGTTCTTCGTCGAGGAGATCATCCGCCACCTGATCGAGGCCGGCGTGCAGGTCGGTAGCGCGAGCGCGTCGGAGCTTCAGCGGTTCGGGCTCCCCGAGGGCGTCAAGCAGGTCATTGCGTTCCGGCTCGGGCGACTCGAGGCGCCGACGGCCGAGCTGCTGCGCGTGGCCGCGGTGATCGGCCGGGACATCGACGCGGCGCTGCTCGAGCGAGTCGTGCAGCTCGACGAGGAGGAGTTTCTGGCCGCGCTCGAGGAGGCACTCGGCGCGGGGCTGGTGGTCGAGTCCCTCGAGAAGCCCGGGGACTATCGGTTCTCGCACGCGCTGATCCGGGAGACGCTGTACGAGAGCATGTCAGCCCCCCGGCGGGCGCGCATCCACAAGCGGGTCGGCGAGGCGATCGAAGCCGGGCAGGGGCGCCGGCAGGAGCGGTACCTGCCCGAGCTCGCATACCACTTCACCCGCTCCGCCGATCCCGAGGACGCCGAGAACGCGATCACGTACGCGGTCCGCGCGGGCGAGCAGGCGACCACGATGCTGGCCCACGAGGAGGCGGCCGAGCACTACGCGCGCGCGCTCGACGTTCAGGGCCGCTTCCAGCCGGAGGCGTCCGAGCGACGGTGCGAGCTGCTCTTGCGCCTCGGCGAGGCCCGTGTGCAGGGCGGCGACCGTGCGCTCGGGTCCTCCGCGTTTCGTGAGGCGGCCGCGCTGGCCGAGCGCCTAGGCGACGGGGACGCACTGGCGCGAGCCGCGATCGGCGCGTCGCGCCAGTACGTGCAACCGCCCGGCGTGGTCGACACCGAGCTGATCGCGATGATCGAGCGCGCGCTCGAGCTCCAGCCCGAGCCGTCGCTGGTCCGGGTGCGCCTGCTCTCGTGCCTGTGCGGAGCCGTCTACTACTCGCCCGATCGCGACCGGATGCCGGCGCTCAGCGACGAGGCGACCGCGATTGCGAACGAGCTTGGGGACCCCGAGGCGCGAGCGTACGCGTGCGGCGCTCGGCGCCGGGTGCTGTGGGACGCGCCCCACCTCGCCGAGCGCGTCGAGGTCTCGACCGAGATGCTGACGATGGCGCTCGAGATCGGAAATCTCGAGCTCCAGCTTCAGGCGCATGCGTGGCTCGTCGTCGACCTGCTCGAGCGCGGCGATCGCGATGCGGTCGACGCCCAGATCGAGGCGTTCGAGGCCGGCGCGGCTCGGCTCCGCCAGCCCCTCTACCAGTGGAACATGATCATGTGGCGGGCGATGCGCGCGCTGCTGGAGGGGTCGTTCGAGCGCGCCGAGCGTCTGGCCGCGGAGGCGCTCGCGGCGGGGGCACCGGCCGCGCCGGTCACGGCGTCCCAGTACTACGCGATCCAGCTGCTGGGGATCCGCCGAGACCAGGGGAGGATGGGGGAGCTCGAGCCGGCCGGGCGCAAGATGGTCGAGGACAACCCGGCTCGCCCGGCGTGGCGCGCCGCGCTGGCGACGCTGCTGTGCGAGGACCGCCGGCTGGCCGAGGCTCGCGACGAGTTCGACCGGCTCGCCGTCGGTGATTTTGAGGATGTGCCGAAGGACCTGGATTGGCTGATCGCGATGGTGCTCCTGAGCGATGTTTGCGCCGACCTCGGCGACGGCGAGCGCGCCGCGCTCCTGTACGCGAAGCTCGAGCCGTACGCGGACGCGAACGTCGTGATCGGGCTGGCCGCGGTGTGCCTCGGGTCGGCCGCGAGCGTCCTGGGGCGGCTCGCGGCGACGATGGGGCGGGCCGACCTGGCGGCGGAGCACTTCGAGCGCGCGCTCGAGGCCAACGCCGCGCTCGGCGCGCCGGCATGTCTGGCCCGCACGCAGGTCGACTACGCCCGCGCGCTCGGGCCGGGGCCGCGGGCCGACGAGTTGCTGGCGGAGGCGGGGCGCGCGGCGTCCGAGCTTGGATTGGGCGCGGTCGCGCGCAAGATCGCGGACGCCCCCTAGCGGATCGTCAGCAGCGCGGCGCTGGCCGACGGGACCTTCATGGTGTACCCGCCGCTCGCGCGTGCGACCGTGACCGTGTTCTGGGTGCCGGCGAGCAGGCCCGTTGTGGTGGTCGCGCCAAAGCTCTGACCCCCGAGGGTCACGTCGTTCCGGGCTGTCAGGCTGGGCGCGGTGAGCAGCTCGAGCGTGCCGGTCTGCGTGGCACTGGGTGCTCGGACGCGGACGACATGCGCGCCGGGGCCGTCGTTGATCACCGCGACCCGCATCGTGCCGTCGGGAGCCCGGGTCGCGAACGCTTGCAGGTGGCCGGCATCCGGGTCCGCCGGCGAGACCGTGAGCAGGCGCGATCCCGCGGGCGCGGCCTGCGCGAACATTTCCAGTCCGTAGTACTCGGGCTCGACGAGAGCGTGCCAGCGCCCGTCCGCTTCGCTGAACGTGAACAGCTCGTAGGTCGCACCCGGGAAGCTCGACATGTTGACGCCGTCGACCCCGACCCGAGCCATCTCGAACAGCGCGTCGAGCGCCCATAGCGCCGAGGCGAACGACTCGCCGACCGCCCGGTCGCTGCCGCACCCAATCGTGTTCATCTCGTCGATCCGCACCGGCACGTGCCGAGCGTGGGAGGCCCTGACCGCCGCGGCGACGCTGCCGGCGAGCCCTCGAGACGACCTCGAAGACACGAGGTTCGAGATCGTCGGGTAATTCGGCTCGTCTTTCCGGACATAGCAGAGCTGCAGGGGGTAGCGATGGAGCGTGGTGAGTTTTACGTCGCGGTGCTCAGCGAGAAACCGCCCTACGTCTCGGAACCAGCGTGGCCCTCCGGATGCCGGTCCCGCGAGCGGCACGTTTGGCAGGGCGCGGGCGATCCGCGTGAAGTCCCGGCTGAACGCGGCGAAGTCGTAGTCGTGCGGGCGTCCCGGCTTACCCGAGCGGCCCCAGGTGAACGTCCCGTACAGCTCGGGCTCGTTGCCCAGCTCGAGCGCCTCGACCCGGTTGCTGCCGAGGCCGGCGACGAGCTGGTCGGCCTCGGTCCGGGCGATCTTGCCGCTGTCAGCCTCGAGGTTGATCCCCAGCGTGAGTTTGGCCCCGGTGGCGGTGGCAAGGGCTTTGGTGGTCGCGATCCAGCCCGGGGTGAGCGTCTCGTTGACGCCGGCCGGGGTGGGGGTGTTTGGGAGCGGCCACCACGTTCGATCGGTCGTGTCGCCACCGATCCTCAGGTTCGGGGGGCTGCCGCCGGCGAGGTTGCGGATCAGCTGAACGAACACTGGGTTTATCACCGAGGCGTCGGTTCCGGCATAGGCCGGGATCGCGAAGTACTCGATCGAAAGTCCCAGGAATCCCGCCGGAATCGGGCGGTCGGTGGCGGGGCCGCCGAGGGTCAGGACGGTCGTGGTTTTCGCCGGGGTCGGGCTCGTAGTCGCTACCGCGATCGGCGCCAGGACGAGGGCGGCGGCCACGGTTGCGAGAAGTGACCGTGGGCGGGTCATCTTCTGTACAGAAAACCACCGCCGCCCGTAGTCCGTTGACGGGGGCGCTACCCTCGCGGACTCATGAGCTTGACGCTGGTCATCGCCGAGAAGCCGTCCGTCGGACGCGACCTGGTCGCGGTCCTTCCGGGCGCGTTCACAAAGCACGAGGGCTACCTCGAGGGGCCCGAGCACGTGGTCACCTGGGCCGTCGGGCACCTGGTCCAGCTAGCCGACCCCGATGAATACGACGATCGCTTCAAGAAGTGGCGCATGGCCGACCTGCCGATCGTCCCCGACCGGTTCAAGCTCGTCGTCCGGGATGAGCGCTCCAAGAAGCAGATGAACGTGGTCAAGCGGCTGCTCGACCGCGACGACGTTGACCGCGTCGTGAACGCTTGCGACGCCGGGCGCGAGGGCGAGCTGATCTTCGCCTACCTGTACGAGAAGGCCGGTTCGAAGAAGCCGGTGATGCGGCTGTGGCTGAATTCGATGACCAAGGACGCGATCCGCGGCGCGTTCGGCGATCTGCGCCCCGGCGCCGACCTCGCCACGCTCGAGGCGGCCGCCCGTTCGCGGTCGGAGGCCGACTGGATCGTCGGCATGAACGCGACCCGGGCGGCGACGATCCGGCTGCGGTCGTCGTTTGACGGCGCGGTTTCGCTGGGCCGCGTGCAAACGCCCACCTTGGCGATCCTGGCGCGGCGCGAGCAGGAGATCCGCGACTTTGTTCCCGAGCCGTACTGGCTGGTGGACGCGGTGCTCGATCCGGTGGTCGATGGGCCTCGGACGTACGAGGGCCGTTATCACAAGGGCGCGAACCCACGGATCGCCAGCGCCGACGAGGCCGCGGCGATCGTTGCGGCGTGTCGCGGCCAGGCCGGCGAGATCACCAAGCTCGAGAAGTCAGAGCGCAAGGAGCGCCCCGAGCTCCTGTACGACCTGACGTCTTTGCAGCGCCACGCGAACCGCCGCTACGGGTTCACGGCACGACGGACGCTCGCGGCCGCCCAGCGGCTGTACGAGGAACACAAGGCGCTGACGTACCCGCGTACGAACTCGCGTTTCTTGACGGGCGACATGATCCCCGAGATCAAGCCGATCGCCCGGCTGGTCGGCCAGCAGCCCGAGTACGCCCGAGCTTCGGAGTACGTATTGGGGCTCGACGTGCTTCCGCTGGGGCGAGTGGTCAACGACGCAAAGGTCACCGACCACCACGCGATCATCCCGACCCGCGCCGAGCGGCACCCCGTCGACAAGATGAGCGACGACGACCGTCGCATCTACGACCTCGTCGTGCGGCGATTCCTCGCGATCTTCCATCCCGAGGCGGTGTTCGAGAACACCCGCGTCGAGACCACGGTCGCTTCGCACGTGTTCAGGACCCGGGGGAAGGTTTTGCTGGTGGCGGGGTGGCGCGCCGTCTACGGCGAGATGCCCGACGCCGATGCTGCGGACGACGACGAGGGACGGGAGCAGCAGCTGCCGAAGCTTGTTATGGGAGAGCGGGCCGATGTCACGGACATCGGGTCCGAGGAGAAGCTGACCAAGCCGCCGGCGCGCTACAACGACAACTCGCTGCTCGGCGCGATGGAGACCGCCGGCAAGCTCGTCGACGACGAGGAGCTGCGCGAGGCCATGAAGGAGTCCGGGATCGGTACGCCGGCGACCCGCGCCGCGATCATCGAGCGCCTGATCCAGGTCGGCTACGTCG
>OBLV0100000704.1_pt1 | contig 10124 bp, 7 predicted proteins | sample 1520071 | NCBI WGS metagenome assembly OBLV01 (sample SAMEA3888446, study PRJEB22518) | metagenome | reverse complement strand
AGATCGTGATGTGACTGGAGTTCAGACGTGTGCTCTTCCGATCTCCCAAATGGAATGGTCCCAATTTGATCCCTTGGGAGGTTTCCGGGGCATGCTGGGCGTGGCGATCCCCTTAAGCGCGGGGCTTCTCACCGAAAACCTCACCAACGGCGTCATCGCGGCCTCGGGCGCCTTGGCGCTGGGCATGGGGTCCTTCCAAAAAAATAAGCAAGTCCATCCCCTGGTGATTTTATGGGGCGGGATCGTTATGGCGCTTTCCACGCTCCTCGGGACCTTGGGTGGGCATTCCTGGGTCTTGGCGGTTTTTTTGGCGGGGATCTGGGGATTCACCGGCGGGCTCTTGGGGGAACTGACCCTGTCACTTTCGTTCGTGGGCACCAAGGCCATTTTGGCGGTGCTGATCGCCGGCGGCTTCCCCTCGGACCTGAGGCACGCGGCGCTTCGCTCGTTTTTGGTGTTATGCGGCGGATTGACCCAATCCCTTTTGGCCGTCGCCGAGGGCCCTTTGCGCGAATGGGCCGGGGGCGAAAGGCGCGCCACCGGCGAGGCGCCTTCCTTCCGGAAAACGGTCCCGGCTTTCCTTTCCCACTTGAAATGGCCCTCGCCGCTTTTTCAAGGCGCGCTTCGCTTAAGCGTCGCGCTGGCCGCCTCGGACGGGCTGTCGCGCTTCATGGAACTGCAAAAGGCCTATTGGCTTCCCCTCACGGTGCTCATCGTCTTGCGCCCCGATTTCGACCAAACCTTCGGTCGGGGCTTGGCCCGCATGGCGGGCACCCTCGGCGGGGTGGCTTTGGCCAGCGGCCTGACGCTTTTAACCCATCCCTCCTCCGGGGCCTTGGTTTTCCTGATCTTGTCCTTCGCCTGGGTTTGCTTCACCTTTTTCGCGGTGAACTATACCCTCTTCGCGGCGGGGTTGACCGCTTACGTGGTCTTCATGGTCAACCTGGCGGGCATGCCCGAGCGCGCCGCGGCCCTGGACCGCTTGACCGCCACCTTGATCGGCGGCTTTTTCGCCATGTTGGTTTTTGTCTTGTGGCCGGCGCGTCAAAAGAAGTAAGTTTATCCCTAACTATTTAAAGCGAGGCGCGCATGGGTTTTTTAGATCAAGTGGAAATGGGCCTGGGCACCTGGTCCTGGGGCGACGGCGCGGTTTGGGGCTATGGTCAAAATTACGGTGAGACGGACCTCAAGGAAACTTTTGACGAGACGCTCCGCGCGGGCGTGGTTTTTTTTGACACCGCGGAGGTTTATGGAGACGGCAAATCGGAGGTGTTCTTAGGAAAATTCTTGAAGCAGGCCCCGGACCGGCGCCTCTATACGGCCACGAAATTCATGCCTTTCCCTTGGAAGGTCTCCACGTCCCATCTTTTAAAATCGCTTCGGGCGAGCTTGAAACGATTGGACCTTCCCAAGGTCGATTTATACCAGGTCCATTTCCCCATGCCTTTCCGATCCATCGAGGCTTGGATGGAGCCCTTGGCTGAGGCCGTGAAGGAAGGCCTGGCCGCCGAGGTGGGGGTTTCCAACTACAGCCGGGGCCAGATGCTGCGCGCCCAAGACGCCTTGGGAAAACACCGGGTGCCCCTGGCTTCCAATCAAGTTCAACTGAGCCTGGCGCGGCGCAAAAATGATTTCAACGGAACCTTGGCCGAGTGCCAAAAAAGCGGCATCCGCCTGATCGCCTTCAGCCCCTTGGGGATGGGGATGCTGTCGGGGAAATACAGCCGCCAAAATCCGCCGAAAGGACCCAGGCGGCTTTTTTATTTCGGCCAATTGGGCAAAATCGAGAAACTGGTGGCGCTCTTAAAGGAAATCGGCCAAGCCCATGGCGGCAAAAGCCCCAACCAAGTGGCCTTGAATTGGCTCTTGTCCAAGGGCGCGCTTCCCATCCCGGGCGCCAAAACCGCCGCCCAGGCCAAGGAAAACTGGGGGGCCTTGGGTTGGAGTTTGATTGAGGAAGAAGTGGATCAACTTGATCGGGCCAGCCAAGACTTTAAGCTTTAAAACCTCAGATTGCAGAATCATCTTTTCTTTGTCTTTCTGGGCGCCCTTGGCGGTAAAAATGTCTTGGCTTTTGATTTCCCCGATCCGCCTTCGGTCCTCACATTGGCCTTGCGCCTGAGGCTCAAGCCTTCCTAAGATAGACCCATGGAATCCCCCGACTATATTCCCGGCGTCTGCAACATCGGCCCCCAGGAAAGAATCCTGCGGCGCACCGTGGGTTATGTCTGCGTGGGGTTTTTCGCGGCGCTCTGGGTGGCCTTTGACCTGACCAACGCGCCGACGGGCTTTCGGCTTCTTCTTTTAATCCCCGCCTTCGTCGGCGGCGTGGGATTTTTCCAGGATGCCCAGCGCTTTTGCGTGAATTACGGGATCCGGGGGCTCTTCAACGTGAACTACAGCGCCGGCGTGACCATGACCGTGAAGGACCCCGCTCAAAGGTCGCTGGACCTGGAGAAATCCTTGGAGATCATTTGTTATTCCTTGATCACCGCCTTGGCGCTGACTTACCTGGCCCTGCTTTTTTAACGGAAACCCCCTCTGCGGCCGCCGGAAAAACCCTTTTAAAATCTTAACTTTAAAGAATTAACAAAGCCCGAATTGACAAGTCCCCCCGCGGGGATAGGATGCCCTTGCCGTTATCCTTGTCGCGAGGAGCCGTCATGCAAGAACTGTCTTTGAATTATTGGGTCATTCTGGGCGCGGGAGTCCTGAAGTTCATGCTGGGAGGCCTTTGGTATTCGGCCCTTTTCAGGAAACAGTGGGTGAAATTGGTCGGCCTCACCCCCAAACAGCTCAAAAGCGGGATGCGGGGACAATCCATGGCCATTGAGTTCGTCGGTAATTTATTCATGGCCTATGTTTTGGCTTACGCGGTGCGCTTCGCGGGCGGCCATAGCCTGGAAGCGGGCCTTTGCGCCGGCTTTTTCAACTGGCTGGGTTTCGTGGCGGTCATCCAGATCCACAGCGTGATCTTTGAGATGAAGCCCTGGAAGCTTTACCTCATCAATACCTCTTACCAACTGCTCGGCATGCTGATCATGGGCGTGGTCCTGGCGCTCTGGGTGTAGGCCCGACGTTTCCCACCCCGTCCAGGGGTGGGAGTGAGCAAGGACCCCATCCCGATAAAATCAAGAAAGGGATGGGGTCTTTCCCTAAAGGGTCCTTCCGGTTGAAATAAATTTCAACCGGAAGGACCGGCGTCTCCTGGCCCTTTGTGGGCAGGGACGTTATCAAATAAAAAAGGACGGTCTCTTTCGAGGCCGTCCTTTTTTATTTAAACAGGGACGGCTTTAGGCCGTCCCTTCTCTCTCTTCTCCACGCGCCGAAAAAGCCGGGTCCTGGGGGAAGGACTTTGGCTCCCGGGGGAGGGATCAAGTATTTTCCGATCGAACTTCGTTTCAGCGGCTACGACCCTTTTTCGTTTTTGGTCAGTGATGAAAATTTTTTCATCACTGCCGACAATTTTCGGAAGGCAGAATTCCCATTTTTGACTGTTTTGGGAATTCTGCTATTTATCCATAGCGCCCTATCGGGCGCTATGGACGTCTTGCCTCAGTGCCCCCCACCCCCGCCGCCGGGCTGGCCCCAGCCCGCGGGACGCTTCAGGGACAAAATGGGGAAAATCACCAGCACGAAAAGAAAGGCCATGAGCCAGCACATGTGGTCGAAGCCCAGCACGAAAGCCTGTTTCTTCACGCGGAAATAAGCTTCCCTCGCCACCAAATTATCCGGATGGGTCATGCCCAGGGTGTCGGCGAACTTGAAAGCCATGCCGTTCACGCTTTGCGCCCACTGGCTATAGCCCATCGCCAAGGGGCTGATGTATTGGCGCAGGTGGTCATAGGCCACGTCCTGGGACTTGCTGAACATGGTGGCCAAAAAAGCGATGCCGATGGAGCCCCCCAATTGGCGCGACAAGTTCATGATGCCCGCCGCCTGGCCCAAAGCCGGGCCCTTGAATTGGCCCAGCACCAGCGCGTTCACCGGGATGAAAAGGAAAGGCATGCCCAGTCCCCGGATGAGCTGGGAATTCACCAGGTCCTGGTAGGTGGATTGGGGCGAGAAATGACCCAGGAACAAAAGACATCCCTCGATGGCCAAAAGTCCCGCGAACATGAAGATCCGGGGGTCAAATTTGGAGAATTGGCTCCCGATCACCGGCATCATGAATCCCGCCAGCATGGCCGCCGGCACGAAGAGATTGCCGGTTTGCGCCGAGTCCAACCCCAAAATGGTGCTCGCGAAAATCGGCACGAAGAAGATCAGGCTATAGAGCATGAAGCCCACCGCGCCCATGAGCAGGGTGCCGTTGAGCAACGCGGGATTCTTATAGAGCCGAAGGTCCAGGATCGGGTGTTCGGTGGTGAGTTCCCACCAAATGAACCCCGGCAGGCAGAGCCCCACGATGATCGAGAAGCACAAAATCAGGGGGTTGGAGAACCAGTCGTCCGCCTGGCCCCGTTCCAGCACATATTGGAGGCAACCGATGCCCACGATGAGCAGGGCCAAGCCGATCACATCCACCGGCGCCGTGCGGGCCTTGTGGTGCGCGGCGGCGTGCTCATCCTCGACCTTATAGTCCTTCACATAGGCCAGGGAAAGGAAGGTGGCCAGGATGCCGAAGGGGATATTGATGTTGAAGATCATGCGCCAGCCGAAATGGTCGGTCAAAAACCCGCCCAAGGGGGGGCCGATGGTGGGTCCGATGATGACCACCATGTCGTAAAGGGCGCTGCCGAAACCCGACCTGCCCGGGAAAGCCTCCTGGATGAGCGCCTGGGAGGTGGGGAGCAAAGCTCCTCCCGCCGCGCCCTGCAACACACGGAAGAAAATCAGCGAGTAGAGGTTCGGCGCCAGGCCGCAGGCCACCGAGGCCAAAACGAACAAGACGATGCAGGTGGTGTAATAGCGCCGGCGCCCGAAACGCAGGCCCAGCCAGCCCGAGATGGGCAGCACCACGGCGTTGGAGATGATGTAGCCGGTCACGACCCAGCCGATATCGTCCAGCGTGGCCCCCAAATTCCCCATCATGGTGGGGATGGCCACGTTCACGATGGACGTATCCACGATTTCAAGCAAGGAGGCGATGCCGGCCGTGATGATGAGCATCAGCCCGGCCCGGGAAATGCCCTGGGCCGGGGGCGCGGCGGCCGCCGAGGGGGCGGTCATGGTTTTAGCTTGCGACATAAGAATCCTTTAAACCAGCGCGACAGGTGAACCGACTGAAGGGTGGAAGGGTCTCAGTGGACCTTGACTTTGACCTCCGCGGAAAGCCCCGCGGCCAAATGGTCGATGTCGTCCGCCGAAAGGTTGTCCAACAGGATCTTCACCGGCACCCGCTGGACCACCTTGGTGAAATTACCCGTGGAATTGTCCGGCGGCAAAAGGGTGAAGGTCGAGCCCGTGGCGGAGCCGATGCTGTCCACCGTGCCCTCGAAGGTCTTCCCCTTCACGGCGTCCACGTCCACGTAAACCTTTTGGCCCGGCTCAATGCGGGACAATTGGGTTTCCTTGAAGTTCGCCTCGACCCAGCGCTCGTTGGAGCTGACAAAGCCGAACAAGGCCTGTCCCGCGGGAACCACCATGCCCACTTCCACGGATTTCTTGGCGATGGTGCCGTCCTCGGGCGCCAGGATTTGGGTATAGCCCAAATTCAATTTGGCCTGGTCCGCCTTGGCTTGGTCGGCCTTGAGGCGGGAAGTCAGGTTGCGGTACTTGGCCAGGGCCGCGTCGTAATCGGACTTGGAGATGGCCTGGTCCTGGTAAAGCTTGGTATAGCGCTGGTAATCCTGCGCGGCTTGCTCCAGGTCCGCCTGCACGGAAGCCTCGTCGGCGATGGCTTGGCTGTAGGAGGTGGAATAATCCTGGTCGTCCAGCTGGGCCAACACCTGGCCCGCCTTGACCTTCTCGTTTTCCTTCACCAAAACCTTCACCACCGCGCCGCCGATGCGCGGCGCCAGCATGACCGCGTGGCCCTCGACGTAAGCGTCGTCGGTGCCCTCGTAACGGTAGGCCTGGTAGATGAAATAGGCCGCCGCGATGGCCGCCACCGTCAACAAACCCCGGAGGATCTTGTTCCTTTTGTCGTTATTGGCCGGAGCCGCTGGAGCAGTCGTCGTTGTCTTACTCATTTTCAATCCTCTTTCCCACCGACAGTTCAAGGTTAATTAAAGCCTCATAAGCGTTCACTTGGGCCTGCACCAGGCCCTCGGCCGCGCGGTACTCCTCCAGCTCAGCGTCCAGCACGTCCGTGGTGGTGCGGGTCCCGGCTTGGAAACCCACCGTGGCCAAGCGCGCGCTTTCCTTGGCCTCGTCCACATCCGTCAACTTGGCCTTGTAAAGGGCCGCGTTGGAAATCAACTTCCTTTTCCACAAGTCAAAATCGTAAGGCGCCTCCATTTGGGCCGCCTCGAAAGCGTCCCGCGCGCCCTTGGCCTTTTCCCCGTCCTCATTGGCCCTCGCCAAAGCGGACGCGCCGTCAAATAAATTCCAAGTCGCGGAAGCGCCCAGGTAATAAGCGTGGTTGAAATTATCCGTGTGGACGATCGTCCCCAAATAATCCGGGCTGTTGTACCACTGGTATTCGCCGATCAAGGCCACGCTGGGAACCAGGAAGGAAGCCTGGCTGGCCGCGCTCTCGTCGGCGGCGGCTTTGGCTTGAAGCTCGTCCGCCTTGAGGTCCGGCCTTTGTTGGTAATCCAGGGTTCCGGCCTCCGTCAAAATTTTATTCGCGTCCAAAACCGGAAGCATGCCGCTTAAAGGCCGGTCGTCGGTCTTGAGCCCCATGACTTGGACCAGGTTTTCCCGGGCCAAGACCACTTGGTCATGGGCCGAGATCTGGTCGGATTGGGCCTCGTCAAGCTGGACCTTCACCCGCAGCGAGTCGTATTTGGTGGCCTGCCCATTGTCGAGTTGGTCGGTGACGATACGCAGGTGGTCCGTGAGGGTCTTTACGTTTTGGTCCGCCATGTCGGAGAGCTCTTGCGCCGCGATGGCCTCATAGAACAAAAGCCGGATTTTTTGCTGCAGTTGAAACAAGGCCCAATCGGACTGAATCCGGGCGGCCTCATGCGTGTTGTTGGCCGCGTCCAGCTTATGCAGGTTTCTAAAACCGTCGAAAACATCAAAACTGGCGTCCAAGCTAAGGCTTGTGTCGGGCGATATTCCCGGGAAAAGAAAGGGCGTGCTCGGCGGAGGCGCGAAAGCCACGTTCAGGTAGGTGTATCGCGCGTCGAACAAATGACGGCCGCTGACACTGACATGCGGGAGAAACCCGTCCGAAAAGGCCTGTACCTGTCCCCAGGAAGCTTCCCTCTCGTTGTCTTGGGCTTGGCGGTAAACCGGCGATTGGCTGACGGCTTCCGACAAGGCCTGGTCCAGCGTCAATCCCCCCGGAACCATGCCGCCCACTTGAAGCGACGAGCCGCCGGTCATGGAAGCGGTCGGCCGGCCGGTGGAAAGCGGCGACGCCGTCACGGTGACGGGGGCGGCCGCGGATTCCCCCGCGTCCTGGGCGAAAACCGCCGGCGCGTAAAGCAGCGCCAGGGCCGAGACCCAAACCCCCATCCCGGTTTTTTTCATGGAATCACGCATCTTATACCTCGCTTTTCTTCAAACCTGGGTTGGCCGCGCCGTAGTGGGCGCTGAGCAATTTCTGTAATATTTGCGTTAAGTCTTTTTGTTCCTTCGGCGAAAGCGCCGATAGAAATTTCTTTTCCGCCGACAAGCCCAAACGGTTGAGCTCGGGCAGCAAGTTCTTCCCCTTCTCGGTGACATGGATGGAATGGGCCCGGCGGTCTTGGGGGTTCGAGCGGCGTTCCACCAAACCGGCCTTTTCCAAGTCATCGATCACCATCACCATGGTGGAGCGGTCCATATGGATGCAGCGCCCCAGGTCATGCTGGGCCAAAGAGCCCTTTTCCTTCAGGGTGGTCAAAATGCCCCAATGCCGGCCCACCAAACCGTGGGGCCTCAAGGCCTCCTCGGTCATGTCCCTCAGTTTGAAGGCGTTCTTGACCAGCAAAAAGGCCATGCGCTCCAGCACGATCCGGGGGATTTCCAAAACCGGGTTTTCAGGCTTTAATTCCAGCGTCTTTTTAGCGGCCAAGCGGCTTCTCCTTGGGTTTACTGATAATCAGTATTACTGATTATCAGGGAAGCTGTCAATGCCCCGCCGCGATTTATTTTTGAAGGCGGCTTTTTGGGAAACTTTAAGGCCGCCGCCACCGTAGTTTTATCCGGATTTTAAAAAGGATGCTTTTCCGGGCTGTTTCGCTTTGTAACAAAATGTATCGGACAGGGCATTGCGGGCCCCTCGGATTTGGCCCCGGGGGGCATTGCATGCCCCCCTGATTCTCAGTAACCTGATCGGCGTTCACCAGACATGAAAAGACATTTAACCTGGATTTTATACGGCGCCTTCCTGCTTTGTCTTTGGGCCCGGCCCCCCGGCCTGATGGCCCAAAGCGCGGACGGCGGCCTTTCAAACTTAGGAGACCTGGCCACCATGAGCTTATCCGACGACTTAAAAGGAACGGTGCGCGCGCCCGAGTTCCCGGCCGGCGACGAGTGGCTGAACACCGACCATCCCCTGACCATGAAGGAACTGAGGGGCAAGATCGTGCTCCTGGACTTCTGGACTTATTGCTGCATCAATTGCATGCATGTCATCCCGGACTTGAAAAGGCTCGAGGAAAAATACAAGGACTCCTTGGTGGTCATCGGCGTGCACTCCGCCAAGTTCAAGACCGAGAAGGACACCGACAATATCCGGGAAGCGGTCCTGCGCTATGAGGTGCGCCACCCCGTGATCAACGACGGCGATTTCCAGGTCTGGAGCTCCTACGGCATCCGGGCTTGGCCTTCCTTCGCGCTCATTGACCCCACGGGGAAAGTCGTGGGGCTTACTTCCGGCGAGGGCGTCTATGACACGCTGGACCCCATCTTGGCTGAGCTCACCGACCACTACAAAAAGGAGGGGAAGCTCAACCTGACGCCCTTCCATTACACCTTGGAAAAAAACAAGGTCCCCCAGTCCTTGCTTTCCTTCCCCGGAAAGGTGGCCGCGGACGAGAAGTCGGACACTTTGGTCATCTCGGACTCCAACCACAACCGGATCTTGGTGACGGACCTCAAGGGTAAAATCAAATCCGTCATCGGCTCGGGCGAGGAGGGTTTGAAGGACGGTGATTTTAAGACCGCGGATTTTTTCCGCCCCCAAGGCGTCTTCCTCGACGGCGGAAATCAAAAGATTTACGTGGCCGACACCGAGAACCACGCGGTACGGGAAATTGACTTGAAGACCCAAAGGGTTTCCACCCTGGCCGGCAGGGGCCAGCAAGCCCGCCGTTATAACCAGGAAGGCCCGGGGAAATCCATCGACCTCAACAGCCCCTGGGATGTCCTGAAGAAAGGGGATCTCCTTTATATCGCCATGGCGGGGTCCCACCAAATTTGGACCTTGGACCTGAAGAGCGGCGCCGCCAAGGTTTTCGCCGGTTCCTCGCGCGAGGACATCATCGACGGCCCCCTGAAACAAGCCGCCTTGGCCCAGACCAGCGGCCTTTCCACCGACGGCCAAAGGCTTTTCTTCGTGGACAGCGAGACTTCCTCGCTTCGGGAAACGGATTTTTCGCCCTCTTCCTCGGTCACCACTTTGGTGGGCAAAGGGCTTTTTGATTTCGGCGACGCCGACGGGGCGGCGGACACCGCCCGTTTCCAGCATCCCATCGGCCTGGCTTATCACGAAGGCGCCGTCTATGTGGCCGACACTTACAACAACCGCGTTCGCCGCTTGGATTTAAAAACCGGGATGGTCTCGACCCTCCTGGGCGGAAAAGAAGCCGGCTACCGGGACGGGGCCGCGGGAGCGTCGCTGCTCAATGAGCCTTGCGGCCTGGCCTTCGCGGGGGACAAGCTTTTCATCGCCGACACCAACAACCAGGTCATCCGGGTTTACGATTTGACCGCCGGCAAAGTCACGTCCCTCATGATCACCGGCCTGGAGCCGAAAACCATGATGCCCCCCGCGGGCCATGAGGCCCCCGCCGCCTTAAGCGCCCAAACCGTTGGATCCTCGGTGAAGGAACTGCGTTTCAATATCGCCTTGCCCGAGGGCCTTC
>OBLV0100000703.1_pt1 | contig 10124 bp, 10 predicted proteins | sample 1520071 | NCBI WGS metagenome assembly OBLV01 (sample SAMEA3888446, study PRJEB22518) | metagenome | reverse complement strand
GGGCCGCGAAGCTGAGGCTGGTCAGCTCGGTCACGACGGTGACCAACGCGTGGGCCTGGGTTGACAGCGCCTGCTTCTTGCTGTTTGCCCAACTGCGGTCGAGCTGGTCGACGCTCTTGGCGTTGTTGAGGAAAGGGTTGCCAACGGTCCCCAAACTCTTTGGGTATTGCTTGCTTAGCCACGCGCATGCTTGTCCCCTGGGGCTGAACTCGTAGAGGATCTCGAGCGGATGGTCATAGCGCTCGGCGATCGTGCAGAGATAATGGAGCATCTTCAGGTAGGGCACGAACGGTGGCTCACGAAACAGGTCCTCTAAGCCAGCGGCAAAGGTCCCATCGAGACCGAGCTCCCGCGCCACCCCAGCGATGATCTCCAAGCATTCTCTGTCGTCGGCATCGATGAACGCGGGCACCTCGGCCTCGACGTCTTCGTCGTAAATCTGCTTGACGTCCTCCGCTATCAATTTGGGCTTGCTTTTGGTGCCACTGAGAACGACCTCGGTCGCCTGCCAGGAGTTCGGGAGCCCCGGGGTTCGCTGCGAGAGCAGCCCGGTAATCTGGGCCGCTGAAAGCCTGTCTCCTCGCGCCAGACTCGCGATCAGACGAGCGTGGCTAAGCAAGGCCGCGGCGGTCTCGTGATCAAAGCGCGGCTTTTTCAGAAGGTTGCGATGGGTCTGGAAATACTGCTTGGCAAGCACCTCGCCGAGCTGTTCGTCGCCGGCCCTGATGTAAGCCCGAACGGCGTCGGCGAAGACGTCTCCCAACTCGTCAAGTCGCCTCCATCGGTCCCGCTCTAACCTCAGATAGTTGACTCGGTCGTCAGGGTTTATGCCTCTCTTGTCGAGAAGAGCGGCAGCGGCCTCGACGGCGGCGTCCTCGCGCTCCGGGCCGATTGGCAGCAGCAGCTCCCGCAGCGCCTCCTTGAGCGAGCCTTCCCTCATTGCAGCCAGCCTATGGATTTCGTCCGCGCCGGTCCATACCGTGCGCTTGGTGGAATGTCGGCGCGGCTTCGTCTCCTTGTACTCGGGCGCAGGCGGCCTTGATGCCGGCTTCATCGAAGCTGGCTTCGAACCGGTCTGGGCAAATGACTTCGATCCAGTAGCGGTCGAGACCTACAACGAGAACATCCCTGGCAAGCACGCGCACGCTGGCGACATCGACAGCGTGTGTGCGTCATTGCCAAGCGCCGACGAGGTCGAGCTGGTGATCGGCGGGCCTCCCTGCCAGGGGTTCTCGGTGGCGGGGCACATGCGCGCCGACGATCCTCGCTCGCAGCACGTCTGGCGCTTCCTCGAAATCGTCGAGGAGCTACGGCCGCGCGCCTTCGTTATGGAGAACGTTGCCGCCCTCGCCGTCAACAAGCGCTGGTCGGGGCTGATCGAGGCACTGAAAAGCAAGGCCGAGAGCCTGGGCTACACGGTCGAGATCCTAGTCCTTGACGCCAGCCATTACGGGGTGCCACAGGCGCGGCGGCGCATGTTCCTGGTCGGGGTCCTGAAGGCCCGTCCACAGAAGCCGCGAGCCATCAGCGCCAAGTCACCTCCGACCGTCGGCGAAGCGCTCGCCGAGCTGCCCGACTTCGGCCTCCCCGGGAACGACACAAAGTGCACTGCCCGGATCACGCCGGCGCTACGACCGGTGCTGCGTCGCTCCCCCTTCGCCGGAATGCCCTTCAACGGCAAGGGCCGGGCACTCAACCTGGAGGCGCCCGCACCGACCCTCCCGGCTTCGATGGGAGGCAACCGGACGCCGATCGTCGATCAGTGGCAGCTCGAAGGTCGGGCCAAAGAGAGCTGGATCGTCGGCTACCACGCGCGCCTAATGGACGGCCGCAAGCCGCTGAAGCGAGTCCCCAAGCGGATGCGGAGGCTAACTGTAGAGGAGGCTGCCGCGATCCAGACTTTCAAGCCCTCATGGCGATTCAAGGGCTCACAGAGCGCCCAATTCCGTCAGATCGGCAACGCCGTGCCACCTAGGCTCGCCTTCCATGTGGCAATCGCGGTCGAAGCGGCGATGTCGCGCTCGCTCCAGACGGAGGCCGAAGAGGCTCCCGACCAGTCGTTCGCCCTCGTCGCCTAATTCCGCCTCGCCAGCACCGCCTTCTGAACATCGACGGCGATCGATGCCGGGTCCTCGTGCTCCCAGTAGCGGAGCGGCAACCAACCGGCCGATTCGAGCGCATCGATGTTGCGCCGGTCCCGCTCCATGTTGCGCCCGAGCTTTGCAGCCCAGTAGCCGCCGGGATCGGCCGGGACTCGCCCATGCTCGGGGCAACCGTGCCAGAAGCAGCCGTCGACGAAGACAGCAACCTTCTCGCGCGGGAAAACCGCGTCAGCCTGGCAGCGCAATCCCTTGAGAGGCTGGGCGTGCTTGCGGAAGCGAAGGCCGAGGCGGTGCATTGACGACCGCACCGAGACCTCCGGTTTCGAGTCTTTACCACGGTTGCCCTGCATGACGGCCCGAACCGCAGGGGACGTCGCCGGCGGGGAAGGGGGGATCCGCCTCATCTTCTTGAGAAGTTATCCAAGCTACCCCTCGACTAACGAAACGAGGAGTTGCAAAGCGGGCGCGCGAGCGGGTCTGGGGCTTCTGCGGCAGCGCGCTACTAGCCGAGCCGCGCGAAGTAGCCGAACCAATTGCCGGAGTGCTCCTGGTACGCGAGGCCGGCGTCGGCCCCCTGGCGCTTGAGGCTGGCGAGGGTGGTGAAGTGGGGGTCGCCGAAGAGCTCGCCGACGACGAGGCGGCCGTCGGGCTTCAGCACGCGGCGGATCTCGCGCAGGGCGGCGGCGGTGTCGGGGATCTCGCCGAGGACGGCGGTGAGGACGACGGCGTCGACCGAATCGTCCTCGTAGGGGAGCGCGGTGGCGTCGCCCTGGGTCGGGACCAGGTTCGAGAGGCCGCGCTCGCCGGCGGCGCGCATCACGTGGTCGAGGAACTTCTGCTGCAGGTCGAACAGCTCGTGACGGCCGTCGGGGCCGGTCCACTCGGCGAGGTCGAGGCTGTAGTAGCCGGTGCCGACGCCGATCTCGAGCAGGCGCTCGCCGGGCTCGGGCCGCAGCACCTCGCGCAGCCGCGCCCGGGTGATGATCGGGTGCGGCGCTTCGACCCAGAAGCGCTGGCCGTAGGGGCAGGCGGAGGGGTTCTTGCGCCACCAGAGGGCGGCGGCGAGGACTCCCAGGGCCGCGGCGCCGAGCAGCGCGCGCGGCCGCATCTCAGCCGCCGAGGCCGAAGCCGACGCGATGCTCGCCGGACTCGATCCGCAGGAAGGCGACTTTGCCCAGGTAGAGGGCGACGACGCCGTCCTCGGTGTGGAGGTCGTGCCAGCCGCCCTTCTCGAGCTGGGAGCGCAGGTCCTTGAGGTCCGCCTCGGCCAGCCTGACCGAGATCACCTGACCTCCTTCGAAGCCGATCTCCACTCGCTGCGCGTCCGCCATCAGTGACCTCCCGCGGGTTCGACGATCTCGGTGAGCACTCCCCCGGTCGAGCCGGGCTTGAGGAAGGCGACGCGGCTCTCGCGGATGCCGACCCGCGGCTCGGAGTCGATCAGCTCGATCCCGGCGGCGGCGAGCTGCCGCAGAGTGGCGTCGATGTCGTCGGTCGCGTAGGCGACGTGGTGCAGTCCCTTGCCGCGCTTGGCGAGGAACTTGCCGACGGCGGTGTCGGGGCCGAGCGGCGACAGCAGCTCGACGTGACCGTCGCCGACGTCGAGCAGCACCGCCTCGACCCCCTGCGACTCGACCGTCTCCCGGTGGACCAGCTCCATCTCGAAGCTCTGCTTGTAGAGCGCGATCGCGGCGTCGAGATCCTCGACGGCGACTCCGATGTGGTCGATCCTTCCGAACACGGGGCGCCAGTCTATGCAGCGGCGGCGGGCGGCGGCTCGACGCGGAGGATCTCCTCGAGCGCCGCCAGGCTGACCTCGAGCTGCGCGGACGACGGCTCGCGCGTCGCCAGCCGGCGCTGGATCTCACGTCCCGGCGCGTGGAAGGCCTCGGCCAGCGGGGCGCCGTGGTGACGATCGCTCCAGGCGAACATCTCGACCGCCAGCGAGGCGCCACCGAGGGCGACCGCGGCGCGGGCGAGCTGACTCGGTTCTTCGACCGCGCGCTCCAGCGCGATCGTGCCGGCGGCGGAGAGCAGCATCATCGGCACCATCAGGTTGGACCCGCAGCGATCGTGCTCTTTCGGCACCGCGGCGACCTCGTCGACGATCCCCTGCTCGTAGGCGGCGATCGCCTTGTGCTCGGCGCCGTGGTAGGCGGCGAGGTCGCGGTCGAGCAGGGCGACGACAGCCGGGACCGCGCCGATCGCCTGCACCAGGCCCTCGCGCAGCGCCGAGGGACGGCCGCGCCGGCGCAGCAGCCCGGTCGCCGCCAACGTCGCCGCGGCGGCGGCGAGGACGCGCCCGTCCTCGAACGGCATCCGCGCCGCCGGCAGCCGCCGCCGCGCCAGCGGCAGCACCAGCAGCGCCTCGGCCAGTTTCACGGGGCCGCGCAGGCCGGGCGCTTTCGCGATCAGTCCCGGGGCCAGCTCCGGCTTGCGCTCGGAGGCGACTTCGATCTCGCCGTCGCGCCGGCGCACCGCCGCCGCCCAGTGCGTCGGGCCGTGAATCAGCAGCCCGTTGCGCAGCGCCATGCCGCCGAGCCGCAGCCGCTGCGCTTGCTCCGAGGCCATGGGCCCACGATAGCGAGGGGGTGTCTGAGCTAAGGGGTGGATATGCAACGGAAAACTCAGACACGTCCCGGGGTGGATCGAACCGGCCCCGAAATACAGAGGACGCCGAGGCCCCCCTCGACGTCCTCTCCCCCCTGTGCTGAGACTTCCGACCGGAGACCCCCAGTCCAGGCCTCCGGCCGGTATGTCGGCTCTCCCTGGCTTAGCTTGGAAAGCCACCCATAGAAACCCCGGGTCTACGAAGAAGTTGCGCCGGTCACTTGGACCGGCCGAATCTCATCCTCAGGGCCTCCAGGCGGCGTCCCAGCTCGGCCTCGAAACCGCGCTCGGTCGGCGTGTAGAAGCAGCTGTCCCGGAGCCCCGCCGGCAGCAGCGGCTGGTCGCTGACCCCACCCGGCTCGTCGTGCGCGTAGCGATAGCCCTCGCCGCGGCCGAGGCTGGCGGCACCGGGGTAGTGGGCGTCGCGCAGGTAGTCCGGCGGGGTCTTGGCGCCGTTGCGGCGGACCTCCGCGCGGGCGGCGCCGAGGCCCTTGCAGGAGGCGTTCGACTTCGGCGCCAAGGCCAGGTAGACGGCGGCCTGGGCGAGGTTGAGCGCGCACTCGGGCAGGCCGACCCGGTCGACGGCGCGGGCCGCCGCGTCAGCGACCAGCAGCGCCTGCGGGTCGGCGTTGCCGACGTCCTCGGAGGCGAGGATCACCATCCGGCGGGCGATGAAGCGTGGGTCCTCGCCACCCTCCAGCATCACCGCCAGGTAGTAGAGCGAAGCGTCGACGTCGGAGCCGCGAGTCGCCTTGATCCAGGCCGAGATGAAGTCGTAGTGGCGGTCGCCCTCGCGGTCGTAGTCGACCGCCTTGCGCTGCAGCGCGTCCTCGGCCGCGGCGACGTCGACCGGCTCGCCTCGCGAGCGCTCGACCGCCCGCTCCAGCGCCGAGAGGGCGACGCGGGCGTCGCCACCGCTGCGGAGCGCCAGCATCTCCAGCGCCTCGTCGGCGACCGGCGGCGGCTCGGCGAGGCCGCGCTCGGGGTCGGCGAGCGCCCGCCGCAGCAGCTCCACCACCTGCGCCGGCTCCAGCGGCTGCAGCTCGTAGACCTGGGCGCGGGAGAGCAGGGCCGAGTTGACCTCGAAGTAGGGGTTCTCCGTGGTCGCCCCGATCAGGGTCAGGACCCCGTCCTCGACAGCCGGGAGCAGCGCGTCCTGCTGGGCCTTGTTGAAGCGGTGGATCTCGTCGAGGAAGAGGATCGTCGGACGACCGTTGGCCCGCCGTCGCTCCCGCGCCCGCTCGATCACGCCGCGGATCTCGGCTTTGCCGGCATTCACCGCCGACTCCTCCTCGAAGGCCCCGTCGGCCCCCGCCGCCGCGATCCGCGCCAGCGTCGTCTTCCCCGCCCCAGGCGGCCCGTAGAGGATCGCGCTGTGCGGATGCCCGCTTTCGATCGCCGTCCGCAGCGCCGACCCCTCCCCGAGCACGTGCTCCTGCCCGACCACCTCGTCGAGCGACCGCGGCCGCATCCGCACCGCCAGCGGCGCGTCGGCCGGGACGCCCTCGCCTACTCCGGGTTCGGCTTCGGAGCCGGTGTCGAAGAGTCGGTCGGGCACTGGGGTCCAGTATGAGGCCAAAGCGCGATGGCCGAGACCAGCAGCAGACCCAAGCCGATAACCACGAGCCAGGCCACGAGCACCTGCAACCCGTAGCTATGCGTCAGGGCGACGAAGAGACCGAATGCCGTGGCCACAGCGCCGATCAGCCGCGGGTTCGTGATCCTGCGACGCACACATGCGGTCGAGATTGCGGCGATCCATCCGGCGGCGGCGAAAACGGGCATCAAATCCGTCAGGTCTTCGATCAAGGCAAAGGGAAATCTCGATGGATGCCAGAGCGGAGCCGCTTCTTTTTGCTTCGAGACCGCTGCCGCGTCGGGGGATTGCTGGTAGTTCTTCACCGAAGACGAGACGAGGGACGGCGGATCGCAGCCGATCGAGCCGATCTGCGCGCCGTTCGCGGTCACCAGCAGGGCGAACGCGGTGCTGTATGACTCTGCCACGCGACCGGTTACGCCTGCGTGGCCGCTGCTGAAGGTGTGTTCAACCCCGTCGATCGTCAGCGTATACGTCCACGCCGCCGCGCCCCGCTTGTTGTAGTCGGAGAGATAGATCCGGTCTCCGGGTGCCAGCCAGCCGAGATCCGCGTACTTGCTGCCTTCCCCGCTGAGGACCAGCGCGCGCCTGCAATCGATGTCAACCCTGGCAATGTCGTCGACGTTCGAGATTTCCACACCTACGTGTCGGTGTGTCGTCTTGACGTACCAATGGGCGAGGAGGATTGCCATCGCCAAGATGAACAGGCCGAGTACGAATGGCCCCCGCCACTTCAAGAAGGCGGGGCTGCTCATCAGCAGTCTTCACTCAAGAGCGGCAGCCCTTGCGCCGTCGAACTCCAGCGATCGACCCAGAGGCGATAGCGAACAGTGCGATGCCAGTCACCCACTTCGACGTTCACGGAGACGGTGTAGGCCTGGCCGCATTGAGGTTGCGGTCCCAGAGTGAAGACGCCGAAAAACGCCCCCGATCCATCCCGCCTTGTCTTTTCCGACCTGAAGTCGATCGTTTCCAGTTCGCCCCAGATCGAGATGCGAAGCACACCTTGCCCGGGAGGAAGCGCGCCACCGCAGGGTTGGGAATGATCCGACGCCAGCGGGGCCAGGCTCACTCGAGCCGCATACGAGCTCAGGGCCCCCGTCTGCTGATCCTCAATGTGCGATTCGTAGCGGTAGGCACCGGGGCAGGGGATCCGGAAGAGAGTGGCCGCGGAGGAGAACTGAGGCGGTTCGGATTCGAGGCTGGATCCCCTGATCGCCAGCACCTCCCGGTCGATCGCGACCCGCTCGAGACTGAACCCGACTGCGGCTTCCGACGGTTCCTGCGCGGCCGCCGTTCCGGCGCCCAGCAGCATCGGCCACACCATTAGGAGCAAGACGACGACTCCACCGAAACCTCGCCTCGATATTTGAGCGAAGTTCCCGGTGGCCACGTTCTCAAGCGCGCTAGCGCGCGTCCTCGCCTTTCAGGCGCCCACACGGCCGGCGCTTGCCGGCATCGCGTCTCTCGGGCCAACCGGCCCGTCTGACTGGGTGCAGCACAAATCCCTCCCAATGAGGTTTCCCTGGCCCGCAAAGTCCGCTCAACCGATGTTCTTAGAGCGGACTCGTGACGTACCGAACCAGACCCTAGCACCAAAAGAACATAATTTTCCATGTTTTGCCGACTCCAATGACCCAGCTGCGCGGTCAGCGCTCCAGCCAATTCCCCGTCGCGACTACGCGAGCCGCCTAAAATCGCCGGATGGCTACCACGGAGGCGAAACCAGCGGCCCTGTCCACCCTCGAGTCCTTCAACCCGGCGACCGGTGAGCTGCTCGGCACAGTGCCGACGATCACGCCCGACGAAGTCCAGGCCGTGGTCGACGACGTCGCCCGCATCCAGCCGGCCTGGGCGGAGCTGTCGCTGGCCGACCGCGCCCGCTACATGCGCCGCGCCGCCGACGCGCTGCTCGACGACATCGACGAGGTGGCCGAGCTGCTGACCCGCGAGCAGGGCAAGCCACGGGCCGAGTCCTACACGATGGAGCTGCTGCCGACCGTCGACGCCCTGCACTGGTGCGCGAAGGCGGGGCCGAAGATCCTCGCCGACGAGAAGGTGCCGATGACGCAGGCCTTCACGCTCTCCAAGAAAGGCCACTTCTCCTACGAGCCGATCGGCGTCGTCGGCGTGATCGCGCCCTGGAACTACCCCTGGTCGATCCCCTTCGGCGAGGTCGCGATCGCGCTGATAGCCGGCAACGGAGTGGTCCTGAAGCCGGCCAGCCTGACGCCGCTGCTGGGCGAGCGAATCGCCCGGGTCTTCGAGAAGGCGGGCCTGCCCGAGGGCCTGGTCCGGGTCGTCCACGGCGGCGGCGCGGTCGGCGACGCGCTCGCCCGCTCGACGGTCGGCAAGGTCTTCTTCACCGGCTCGGTCGAGGTCGGCCGCAAGGTCGGCGAGGTCTGCGCCGCGGCACTGAAGGGCTCGGTGCTCGAGCTCGGCGGCAAGGACCCGATGATCGTCTGCGCCGACGCCGACCTCGACAACGCCATCGCCGGCGCAGTCTGGGGCGGCTTCGCCAACGCCGGCCAGACCTGCTCGGGGATCGAGCGCGTCTACGTCGTCCGCGAGGTGGCCGACCGCTTCGTCGAGGGGGTCGCCCGCCAAGCCAGCCGGATGCGGCTCGGGGACCCGATCGAGTGGGAGACCGAAATCGGCCCGATGACCTCGGAGGGCCAGTACGAGATCGTCGTCGAGCTGATCGAGGATGCGGTCGCCTCCGGCGCGACCAAGCTCAGCGGCGGCCCGACCGAGGTCGCCGGCCTGCCCGGGAAGTTCATCGCCCCGACCGTGCTCAGCGGCGTCACCCACGAGATGCGGATCATGCGCGAGGAGATCTTCGGCCCGGTACTGCCGGTCGTCGTCGTCGAGAGCGAGCAGGAGGCGATCGAGCTCGCCAACGACTCCGAGTTTGGCCTCGGCGCCTCGGTCTGGACCAAGGACCGCCAGAAGGGCGAACGGATCGCCCGCCGGATCGAGTCCGGGATGGTCTGGATCAACGACCACTCCTTCAGCCACGGCGCCTGCCAGTGCTCCTGGGGCGGCGTCAAGGACTCCGGCGTCGGCCGCTCGCACTCCAAATTCGGCTTCTACGAGTGCGTCAACATCAAGATGAACGCCTGGGAGCCCGGCCTCACCCGCGACTTCTGGTGGCACCCCTACGACCGCACCCTCGGCGAAGCCGTCCGCACCTCCGCCAAGGCCCTCTACGGCAGAGGCGCGGCCCGCACCGACGCCCTGCGAGAGGGCGCCGGCTCACTCTTGAAGGTCGGCCGGCGCACCCTGCAGAAGCGTCGCTGAAAGCGACTATTCCAACCATATTTTTGCCGGTTCCGGTTCGCTGGTGTCGGTCTCGGCGGTGAGAGAGTCGCCGCTTTTGAAGATGGTCACTTCCGTGGCAGAAAACCCTTTGTGGATGCAGGCTTCGGTCGGGTCAGTGGAAGCTTCGAAAGGTCCTACCTGGGCTTCTTGACTCGCTTCGAGGCGTAAAAAGGTTTTTTCCAGGCTAGTCACTTTGAACCCGAGTTTCGAAGGTCCTCCTGGAGAAACTGTCTCTCGACATCCGAGAACGTTCAGTTCGACTTTTGCTCCCGATGGACATTTGATCGACAGCGCCCCCGATGAAGCGAGGAGGTAATCGCAGCCGTTCATTTTCACGCCTTCTCCGGGATTGGTCCCGCATTCGCCATAGGCGACATTGGTGAGTGTGAGTTCACTTGATTTCGATGCGAGTGTCCCTTCGGCCGTGAGTTTCTTGCACCCCAGGAAGATCTGGAGGCCGGGTCCCTTGATGCTGAACTGCTGGGGAGGAGTTC
>OBLV0100000702.1_pt1 | contig 10134 bp, 9 predicted proteins | sample 1520071 | NCBI WGS metagenome assembly OBLV01 (sample SAMEA3888446, study PRJEB22518) | metagenome | reverse complement strand
AGAGCGCCGTCTCGACAAGGCGGAGGTCGCTGGTTCGAGCCCAGCATCGCCCACTACCAGGGTGCGCCCGCAGCGGCCCGCGGCCGCGCGCTATGGCGTTCGAGGTGCCGCAGGCACAAGTGCGGCGGGCTGGATTCCGTTGCTGGAGCGTGAGCGATGTGTGGCTGACCGAAGCGATGGGATCACCGCTCATGGTCGGCATGGGTCGCCTCATCCAGCGATCACAGGAGGCTGATGCATGAGCTTGACCGAACAGCCGGTGGTGCAACTGCGCCATCTCGATCGTTTCTTCATTGGCGGCGAGTGGGTCGCGCCGTCCAGCGAGGCGACCATCACGGTGACTGATTCCGCTACCGAGGAGCACTTCTTCTCGGTCGCCGAGGCACAGGCGGCTGACATTGCGCGTGCCGTCGAGTCGGCGCGGCGGGCGTTCGATGCCGGCCCGTGGCCGCGGATGAGCCATGCCGAACGGGCCGAATACCTGCGCGCCATCGCGGCCGGCTTGCGTGAGCGCGGTCACGAAGTGGGTGATATCTGGCCGCGGGAATCAGGCGTGCTGCACCGCATCGCCAAGAACGCGGCCGAGGGTGCTGCCAAGAAATTTGAGTACTACGCCTCACTGGCGGACACGTTCCCGTTTGAGGAAGAGGCTCGGCCGACGGCCGGCGGCGAGTTTGGGCTGATCGTGCGCGAGCCGGTGGGCGTCGTCGGCGCGATCGTGCCGTGGAATGTTCCGATGACCCTGATCTCCAACAAGGTGGCGCCGGCGCTGCTCGCGGGCTGCACCGAGGTCCTGAAGTCATCGCCGGAGGCGCCCGGTGAAGCCTATGTCCTTGCGGAGATCGCGGAGGAAGTGGGCCTGCCGCCCGGCGTGCTCAACGTCGTCACCGCAGACCGTGAGGTGTCCGAGCTGCTCGTGCGCGATCCGCGCGTCGACAAGATCACGTTCACGGGCTCAACCGCGGCCGGTCGACGCATCGCCGCGATCTGCGGTGAGCGGATCGCTCGCTGCACGCTGGAGCTGGGCGGCAAGTCGGCGGCGGTAATCCTCGATGACATCGATCTCGAGACGGTAGCCCGGACGATCTCCGGCGCCGGGTGCTTCCTCTCGGGCCAGGTCTGCTCGTCGCTGACCCGGATCGTCGTTCCCCGTCACCGTCATGACGAGTTGCTCGACGCGCTTTCAGCGACGTTCTCGGAGGTACGGATCGGTGATCCCTTCGACCCCGAGACGCAGATGGGACCGCTCGCCTCCGAGCGTCAGCGTGACCGGGTGCTGGGATACATCGGCAAGGGTGTCCAGGAAGGCGCGACCCTCGCGACCGGCGGGCAGCGTCCCGCCCACCTCGAACGCGGCTGGTTCGTCGAGCCGACGGTGTTCGGGAACGTCGACAACGGCGCGACGATCGCGCGCGAGGAGATCTTCGGACCGGTCCTGAGCGTTATCCCCGCCGACGACGAACGCGACGCCGTACGCGTCGCCAACGACACGATCTATGGACTCAACGCCTCGGTCTTCACCGACGACGTCGAGCGAGCCAGGGCGGTCGCGGGAGAACTTCGCTCCGGCACGGTCGGACACAACGCCTTCCGGACCGACTTCGGGATCGCGTTTGGCGGCTTCAAGCAGTCCGGGATCGGCCGCGAAGGCGGAATCGAAGGGCTCTATCCGTTCCTGGAGACCAAGACCGTGATCCTCGAGGGCCGGCCGGGGCGCTACGGGGCGGAGGCCGGTTAGGCGAGCTCACACCCGCGACCGCAGTCGGCGGGTTACGATCGCGGCGATCAGTTTCCGACCGACAAGGGGGTCGGCATGCCGACCAATCTGACGGTGATTCTCCGGGACGAGCCGGGGCAGCTGGCAAGTCTCGGGGAAGCGACCGGCGCGGCCGGGGTGAACATCGAGGGGCTGTGCGCGTTCACCGGAGAGGGCCGGGGGATCATCCACGTGCTGATCTCCGACGACGACGCCGACCGCGCGGTCGACGCGCTCGAGCGGGCCGGCATGGGTATCGCCGATCGGCGGGACGTGCTCGTGATAGACGTCGCCGACCAGCCCGGATCGCTCGGGGAACTCGCGCGCCAGCTGACCGCGGCCGGGGTGAACATCGAGCTTCTCTACACGACCTTCGGAGGCGTGAAGGTCGTGATCGCCACCGACGACCTGGCGAGCGCCCGAGTCGCATTGACATAGCCGCCGGTCGCGGGGCGGGGCTGTTGCCCGCCGGGGGGCGGGGCTCTTGCCCGCCGGGGGGCGGCGCTGTTGCCGGCCGGGGGGCGGGGCTGTTGCCGGCCGCGTCACCCGTCCCTCCCAGCCTGTTCCATCTTCGCTCCACCCCGCCACGAATCCGCAACGACCCCGTTCCAAACCACCCGCGATCGCGGTACGTCGGCACCTGCAGCATCGATACTCGACTCCGTGGACCCGAAACCACCTGCAAAAGGTGCCAATTGGGACGCCCGCGGACGATGCTGGCAGACCGCGCATGTGCGGCATGCGCCGAATGCCACGGTCCTGCCGGGACCGCCCGGATGACAGAAGATGCATGGCGTCGAACGAGCGATCGCCCGGATCGCCGCCCGCCAGGACAACGTCATAACCGGCGGCCAGCTCCGGACCGCAGGTCTGGGCCGCGGCGTGATCGCACACCGCATCAAAGCCGGCTCGATGCAACGGCTGCACGTCTGCGACCTAGCCGCCACTCTTCGGAGCCAGGACCGCCACCCCAGACTTATCCTTGGCCCGTGGAGCAGACGCAAGCGCACAGCCCGGCGAGCACCGCAGGTAGCTGAGCGCCGGCTTGCCCCTCCCGCGGCTGAGACCCGATCTCACACCGCTGCGCGAGAGCCGCGACTTCCGGCTCGTCGTGATCGGGAGCTTTCTGTCGGGCCTGGGCGCGCAGGCGACGCTTGTCGCGCTGCCCTACCAGGTGTACATCCAGACGCGGTCGGCGCTCCTGGTCGGGCTCCTTGGGGCGGTCGAACTCGCGCCGCTCATCGCCGCTGCGCTGCTCGGTGGCGCCGTAGCCGACCGCGTCGACCGGCGCAAGCTCCTGCTGCTCGACCAGGTGGGCCTTGTGCTGACCTCGGCGGCACTGGCGGCGGCAGCCGCAACCGGCCATCCCGGGATCGGGGTGCTGTATGCGCTCGCGGCCCTGCTGGCGGCATTCGTGTCGCTCGAGAACGTCGTCGTCTCCGCCATCGTCCCCAACCTCGTCGACCGCCGTCAGCTACGCGGAGCACTCGCGCTCGAGTACGGGCTGGGCACGCTGACGATGGTCGTCGGTCCCGCCCTCGGCGGGCTCGTGATCAGCGCGCTCGGGTTGACGTGGGCGTACGCGATCGACGCGATCAGCTGCGCCGCGATGGTCGCCACCGTGCTGCCGATCTCTCCCCAGCCTCCCCACGAGGTGGCCCCGCACGAGCGGCTTCGGGACTCGATCGTCGAGGGCCTGCGCTACGTGCGAGGCAACCAGGCGCTGCTCGGATCGTTCGCGATCGACCTGGTGGCGATGACCTTCGGCATGCCGCGAGCGCTGTTCGCGGTGCTGTCCGTCAGCGTCTATCACGCGGGCGCGGCGGGTACGGGGGCGCTGTACTCGGCGACGGCCGCCGGGGCGACGGTGGCGGCGATGACGACCGGATGGCTTCCCCACGCGCGCCGGCTCGGGCTGATCGTGATTTGGGCCGTTGTGGTGTGGGGCACGACGATCGCGTTCGCCGGGCTCGCGCGGACCTTGTGGCTGGCGGCAGCCCTGTTCGCGCTCGCCGGCGCCGCCGACTCGGTCAGCGCGGTGTGCCGCACGACGATCAACCAGAGCGTGACACCCGAGCGGATGCGCGGCCGGATGTCCTCGGTCTACTCGCTCGTCGTGACCACCGGCCCGCGGCTCGGCGACATCGAGTCCGGTGCGGTGGCCGACGCCACCAGCGCGCGCTTCTCGGTCTTTTCGGGCGGCGTGCTGTGCGTGATCGGCGTCGCGGCGATCGTCGTGGCCTTCCCGGCGCTGCTCCGGTACGACGCGGACGACTGGATCGCCGCGCCGGCGACCAGCTCGACCTGACAGCGCGGCCGATTCCTTTCTGCTGCACCCGTGGTCTACCTGCACGAGACCTCTCGTAAAGGAGCAAACCGATGGCAAGCACCGAATCGCAGGCAGTCCGCGACATGTACCTCGGCTGGACGGCAGCGCGGATCAAGGGCGAGCAGCCCGACAACGAGAGCTGGGGCAATCTGACCGCCGAGCCGGGAGGGGTCGACTACCTCGAGTTCGACGTCGGCGGCATGCGCGCGATGTGGGCCCTGCCGGCGCAGCGGGACGACGATCGCGTGCTGCTGTGGTTCCACGGCGGCGGCTTCATCAGCGGCGGGATCTACTCTCACCGGAAACTGTGCGGCCACCTTGCCAAGGCGATCGGCGCTCGGGTCCTGAGCTTCGATTACCGGCTCCTCCCCGAGGGGGTGCATCCGGTTCCGGTCGAGGACTCCGTCGCGGCCTACCGATGGCTGCTCGATCAGGGATTTGAGCCTTCGCGCATGGCCTTCGGCGGCGACTCGTCCGGCGGCGGACTCGCCATCACCGCGCAGCTGCGAGCGCGCGAGCACGGACTGCCGCTGCCGGCGGCGGCGCTGCTGGTCTCACCATGGGTCGACATGGAGGTGAGAACCGACTCGTTCAACTCGAATTGGGCGAAGGACGGGTTCTTTTACCGGGAGCTCGTGCTCGCACTCGCGCGCGGCTTCCTCGGCCCCGACGGAGATCCGCGCGACCCGCTCGCGAACCCGCTCTACGCCGCCCTGGACGGGCTGGCGCCGGCTTACATCCAGGTCGGCGGCGACGAGACGCTGCTCGACGAAGGTCGCGAGCTCGCCGACCGCTTGCGCGCGGCTGGGGTCGAGACTCGATTCGAGGTCTTCGACGAGCAGCAGCACACATTCCAGATGGCCGCCGGGAAGGCACCCGAGGCCAACGACGCGATCCGTAAGCTCGCCGCATGGGCCCGTCCCCGACTCGGTCTGACCGAACTCGCGACCGCGAGACTCGCGTCGTGAGCACCGCCGCGGCCACCGAGCCCGACTTCGTCCGGGCGACCGAGCGTTACCGCCGGGAGCTCCTCGTGCACTGCTACCGCATGCTCGGCTCGGTGGATGACGCCGAGGACGTCGTCCAGGAGACCTACCTGCGCGCGTGGCGGTCGTACTCGCGGTTTGAGGGTCGCTCGTCCGTGCGAACCTGGCTCTACCAGATCGCCACCAACGCAACCCTGTCGGCGCTCGAGCACCGCTCGCGGCGCGCGTTGCCCTCGGGGCTTGGCGCCCCGAGCGACGATCCGAACGCCGATGCGACCCCGGCCGCTCCCGGAATCCGCTGGCTCGAGCCGATTCCGGACGCGCTGGTAGCGCCCGAGTCCGAGGACCCGGCGGCGATCACCGCGGTGAGAGCCGGGCTCCGGCTCGCGCTGATCGCGAGCCTCCAGCGCCTCCCCGCCCGCCAGCGCGCGGTCCTGATCCTGCGCGACGTGCTGTCGTTCCGCGCCCACGAGGTCGCGGCGATGCTCGGGACGAGCACGGCCGCGGTCAAGAGCGCGCTGCAGCGGGCGCGGGCCGGGCTCGAGCACGTCGGCGTCGACGAGCTTGCCGAGCCCGGCGAGCCGCGCGCACGGTCGCTGCTCGAGCAGTACGTGGCCGCGTTCGAGCGCTCGGACATGTCGCTGCTCGAGCACGCGCTCCGAGACGACGCCGCCCTCGAGATGGCGGGCTCGGTCACGTGGTTCGCCGGCAAGCGCACCTGCGTGCCGTATATCCACCGGTTCCTCGGGCGCCCCGGCGACTGGCGGATGGTCCCGACCGTCGCGAACGGCCAGCCGGCCGCGATCGCCTACGAACGCGACGCCGACGGCGTGTACGCGCCGTTCGCCGTCGTGGTCCTGACCGTCAGTCTCGGGGGCATCGGCCGGATCACACTGTTCGGCGATCCCGGCGTACTGGCGCGTTTCGGGGCGGACCGCTAGGTCGCGCCCGTCTTGCTGAAGGTCCGAGCGCGAGACGCGGCCACCTCGGGAGAGGGAACGACGACCACGGCGCGATCCGCGTGCTGGAGAACCTCGTGGGACACGCTGCCGAGCAGCAACGACTTCAGGCCGGTCAGCCCTCGCGATCCCATCACGATCGCGGTGGCGTCAATCGTCTCGGCGTCGGCAAGGATCGCCTGAGCGGTTGTGCCCACCTGGGCCACCGTCTTGGGCTCGACGGTCATGCCGAGCCGGCCCGCGAGCGCCGCTCCGTCTGCGGCGGTCTTGCCGGCCGCCTTGCTGCTGGCTTCGTCGATCTGGTCCGGGTCCGGGATGGACGGCACGAGTCCGAAGCCAAAGGCCGAGCGCGCGGCCATCTCGGCAAACGGCTCCCACACTGTCAGCACCGTCGCCGGCTGGTCGCCGAACAGTTCCGCGGCGCGCTCCACAGCAGCGCGGGAATCGGGAGAGCCGTCGTAACAGATCAGGATCATCGTGTTTCTCCTTGTGCACCTGGCGTCTGACAGTAAGAGTGACCGCCAGGTTATTCCAGCATCGCGGCGCAGTAACCCCGTGGCGCTTTCACATCTCGAGCGCTACCGCGCCGCCGCGGCCGGCGACCGCCCGCGCGAGAGCCGCGCCGGCGCGCGCGAGCGGGAAGCTCGCCCCCACGGTGAACTCCAGCCGACCGGAGGCGAGCTCGGCAGCGGCGAGCCCGAGCTGTGTGGCATCCGGCCGCACGTAGACCGAGCTGATCGCGATCCCGCGTTCGTGGGCGGGCGGGTCCGAGGTGATCGTGGCGAGCCGGCCATGGTCCATTACCGCCCGCAGCGCGCCGGCTGCTCCACCCGGTGCCGCGTTCACCGCTGCGTCGACCCCGCGGCCACCGCTCGCCTCGACGATCTGCTCGGGCCAGTCGGGGTCGTGGTAGTCGACGACGACGGCGGCGCCCGCGGCCAGCACCCGCTCGCGACTGGAAGGGCCGGCGGTGGCCAGGACACGAGCGCCGCGAAGCACGGCCATCGAGACGGCGATCCCGCCGGTCACGCCACCCGCGCCGTTGACGAGCACCTGAACGCCCGGCCTGAACCCTCCCGCCTCGTCCAGCGCCTGAGCCGCCGTCAGGGCGGGTACTGGAAACGCGCCCGCGGTCGTCCACGACACTCCGCTCGGCTTGCGGGCGACCGCCGTCGCACGCGCGAGCAGCCAGGGCGCCCACGCTCCCTGACCGACGAGCGGGAGCGGATGCGTGAGAACCTCGTCGCCGGCCGACCACCCGTCGACATCCGGGCCGACGGCGGTCACAACCCCAGCCGCCTCGACGCCGAGCGCCAACGGAACCGTTCGCCCCAGATCCCAATTGCCGGCGCGGGCGATGTCATCCCAGTTGCCGACGCCGGCCGCCTTGACTTCGATGAGCATCTCGCCGGCGCGTGGCGCTCTCGGGTCGGCGACCTCGAGCATCCGCACGGCGTCGCCCCACTGTTCGATTCCCGCGACCAGCAACTCACGCTCCCTGTTCGGTTTCTCCATTCTCCTCTGCGGGTCGATGCGAGCGAAGATTGCGCCCGACCAACCGACCGCCCGACCCGGCAGGAGGACCGATTTGAGCCCAACGCTTCCCGAACCACGCCTGACCCAGGTCTACCGTCTGGAGGCCACGCTCGGCCAACCGCTCGAACTTGGTGACACGGAGCAGGGCCGCAAGCGGATCGTGCCGTTGACCGGAGGAACGTTTACCGGTCAGATTCTCGGGCACGGGAAGCTGGTCGCCGGCGCCAGCGCTGACTGGCAGACGATCCTGCCCGACGGCACCGCGCTGGGCGACATCCGCTACACGCTCCAGACCGATGCCGGCGCCATCCTCTACGTCCAGTCTCGGAGTGTGCGCCACGGTAGTCCCGAGGTGCTCGGGCGCCTGGCTCGAGGCGAGGACGTCGACCCGCGCGAGTACACATTCCGTACCGCCACCCAGATCCAGACCGCCGACTCAGCACTCGACTGGCTAAACAAGGGTGTGTTCATCGGCGTCGCCGCGCGCCAGGCCTCGGGCGTGATCTACGAGATCCACCTCGTCGAGTGAGATCGGTCACAAGATCTTCACACCCACGGTTATCCGAATCGGGTGATGCGTCCCCACGGTCTAGGATCGTTCGCGCCAATGAGCCCGACATCGAGCGACGACTCCGGGTCGACCGCCCCCTGGGTCGGCTCGGCGCGCGCGTTCATCGCCCCGCTGGCCCTTGCCCAGTTCATCTGCAGCTTCGCGGGTTCGAACATGAACGTGATGATCAACGACATCAGCCACGACCTGCATACGGACGTGAAGGGCGTGCAGACCTGCATCACGCTGTTCCTGGTGATCATGGCCGTGCTGATGATTCCGTGCAGCAAGTTGACCGACCGCTACGGCCGCAAGCGATGCTTCGTCGGCGGCCTCGTGCTGTACGGAATCGGCACCGTCTTGAGCGCGATCGCGCCCAGTCTCGGGATCCTGATCCTCGGCAACTCGGTGTTCCAGGGCGTCGGCACCGCGTTCCTGATTCCACCCGTCTACATCCTGACGACGATGGCGTTCACCTCGCTCGAGTCCCGGGCCAAGGCCTTCGGGGTGATCAGCGGGCTCGGAGGCATCGGAGCCGCCGCCGGACCGCTGATCGGCGGACTCATCACCTCGGGGATCAGCTGGCGCGCCGCGTTCGTGTTTCAGGCGCTCGTGGTCGGGACGATCATCGTCCTCGGGCGGCGAGTCGTCGATCCGATCCCGCCCGACCCCAAGCGCCCGTTTGACACCGTCGGAGCGATCCTGTCCGCGGTCGGGATGTTCTGCCTGGTGGTCGGGATCCTCCAGGCGGGGGTCAACAACACGCTGCTGGTCGTATTTCTCGCGCTCGGAGCGGCATTCCTGGCCGGGTTCTTCGTGTTCGTCCGCTCCCGCGAGCGCGCCGGTAAGGAGGCGCTGCTGTCGTTGGACCTGTTCAAGAACCGGACGTCGAATCTCGGTCTGATCACGCAGAACCTTCAGTGGCTGCTGCTGATGGGCGTGTCGTTCACCGTGTCGGTGTTCCTCCAGACCGAACGCCACTACAGCGCGATCAAGACCGGCGTGATCTTCACCGCGGCGACGCTGGGCGTCCTGGTCTCGTCGCTCGCCGCCGAGCGCCTGGCCAAGAAGTACTTCCAGAAGACTCTGATCGCGGCCGGTTTCGTGATGACCGCGGCCGGAGTGGGGCTTCTGCTCGGCCTGGTCCATGCCGCATCCTCGAGCGCGTGGGCGTTCGCGCCCGGCCTGCTGCTAATCGGGCTCGGCCTGGGAGTGATGCTGACTCCCTCGGTCAACCTTGTCCAGGGAGCCTTCCCCGAGGAGAAGCAGGGGGAGATATCCGGCCTATCACGGAGCGTCTCGAACCTCGGCTCGTCGTTCGGCACCGCGATCGCCGGAACGATCCTCGTCTCGAACCTCGCCTCCGGCAACGGCACGTACGTCGCCGCGATGATCGTCCTCGCCGCGGTCGCCCTGGCCGGCCTCGGGACATCGATTCTGCTGCCGCGCAACCCTCTGCCGACCGCGGGAGCCGATGCCGCGTCGTCGGCCGCATCCCAGCCCGTGCTCGATACGACTGTCTGAATCCGGGCGGAGTCGCCGGCGTTACCTGTCGGCGAACACCGTGCTCCAGTCGTTCTTGATGCTGACCACGGTCCACCCGTCGCTGGCCGCGCGCTCGAGCGACGCCTCCGCGCCGGCCACGTAGTCGAACTCGCGGTCGGGATCGTCGTGGAGAAGGAGCAGGCGCAGCGCGGGCCGAGGCTGTCCGCCGGCGTAGTGGAGCATCGGGATATCGCCGTTCGAGTTCCCGCCCGCCAGGATCGGGCGCCGGCCAATCCTGCTCCAGATCCGCACCGGCTTGGTCGGGCCGTCGTCGAACACGTCAGGCTGGGCCAGGTATACGACACTGCCGCCGTCGTCGTTCTCCTGATAGGTCAGGGCGTTCGAGCTCCCGATCACGCGCTCCGCCGGGATCCCGTACACCTCCTCGGTGATCGGCCGCATGAAGTCACGGTCCCCGCCGGAGGCGATGTAGTTCGTGAACCCGTGGTCCTCGAGGTAGCGCAGCAGCTCGA
>OBLV0100000701.1_pt1 | contig 10149 bp, 9 predicted proteins | sample 1520071 | NCBI WGS metagenome assembly OBLV01 (sample SAMEA3888446, study PRJEB22518) | metagenome | reverse complement strand
CGAGCAACTGAGGGCGGCCAGCGTCGACCGGTTCAGGAAGTACACCTCCGTCCATGGCATCTATGACGGGCCGATCCCGGCCGCGATCGTCTATCCGTCCTCGACGGAGGACGTCGCGGCCATCCTGCGTTTCGCCGCGGAGAACCTCGTCAACCTCGTTCCCCGCACCGGGCAGACCGCCACCGAGGGCGGCCTGGAGACGGTGGTCGAGGACAGCCTCGTGGTCGACGGGTCGCGGATGAACGCGATCCTGTCGATCGATCCGGTCGACATGATGGCCACCACGCAGTGCGGCGTCCGCCTGCAGGAACTGGAGGACACCCTGCGCGCCCAGGGCCTGACCACCGGGCATTCACCCCAGTCCAAGCCACTCGCCCAGATAGGCGGACTGGTCGCGACCCGGTCGATCGGCCAGTTCTCCACCCTGTACGGCGGCATCGAGGACATGGTCGTCGGCCTGGAAAGCGTCTTTCCGGACGGGACGGTCACCCGCATCAAGAACGTGCCCCGCCGGGCCGCGGGCCCGGACATCCGTCACGTCGTCATCGGCAGCGAAGGCGCGCTGTGCTTCATCACCGAGGTGACGGTCAAGCTCTTCCGCTACCAGCCGGAGAACAACCGGTACTTCGGTTTCCTGGTCGACACCTTCGCGGATGGCATCGCGGCTATCCGCGAGCTGATCACCGCGGGATACCGCCCCTCGGTGTGCCGCGTCTACTCGCCCGAGGACGCCCGGCAGCACTTCGCCGGGTTCTACCAGGGGAAAAACGTCGTCGTGCTGGTCGCGGAGGGCCCGAAAGGCATCGCCGATGCCACGGCGGAGGCGATCGAGGACCTCTTCGCCGAACGCCCGCACGAGCGCGTCGACAGCGGCCTGATCCGGCAGTGGTTCGAGAACCTCAACTGGGGCCAGGACAAGATCGACGCCGAGAAGGCCGACATGCTCACCCGCGCCCACCTCGGATTCACCACCGAAGTCTCCGTCAGCTGGTCACGGACCAGCGAGTTGTTCGACGCCGTCATGAGCCGGATCCGCAGCGAGTTCCCGCGGGCCGCAGACCTGACCATGCTCGGGGCGCATTCCTCGCACAGTTATCAGACCGGAACGAACCTCTACTTCGTCTACGACTACACGATCAGGTGCAGTCCTCGCGAGGAGATCGAGGTCTACCACAAGCCGCTGAACGCGATCATCGTCACCGAAGCCCTGCGGGCAGGCGGCTCGATGGTGCACCACCACGGGATCGGCAAATACCGCACGCCGTGGGTGCGACAGGAGCACGGCAGCGCCTACTACCTGCTGTCGACCCTCAAGCACGCGTTCGACCCCGAGGGCGTGATGAACGCGGGCACGATCTTCCGGCTGGAGCCGGAAGCCGGCGCGCAGGATCCCGCGAGCTGACCATGACGCCGCCCTACCTGCTGGCCATCGACAACGGGTCACAGAGCACCAAGGTGACGATCTTCGACGCGCGGGGTCGTCCTGTCGCCTCGGCCCGCCGCCGGCTCAAGCCGTACGACACCTCGGTGCCGGGGCATGCCATCCACCCCGGTGACGACATCTGGGATTCCATCCGGGACGCCTGCCGCGCCGCCATGGCCGGGTTCGCCGGCGACCCGGCTGACATCGTGGCGGTCGGGCTGTGCACCATCCGGTTCTGCCGGGCCCTGCTGACGGCGGACGGCAGCCTGGCCGAGCCGGTGCTGAGCTGGATGGACGAGCGGGTCTCGCGTCCCTACCAGCCGGGCAACCCCCGGGTCCGCTACGTCACCACCTCCTCCGGCTACATCACCCACCGCCTGACCGGCCAGTTCGTCGACGCCGCGGCCAACTATCAGGGTGTCTGGCCGATCGACCAGGACACGGCCGCCTGGTCGGGCGATCCCGCCGCGTACGCCGCCACCGGCATGGCCCGCGACATGCTCTTCGACCTGGTCCCGCCCGGCGGCCGGCTCGGCGCGGTAACCCCCGCCGCCGCGGGAGCTACGGGTATCCCGGCCGGCCTGCCGGTCTACGCCACGGCCAACGACAAGGCCGTCGAGGCGCTCGGCAGCGGCCTGCAGGAAGACGGTGGCGTGCTGCTGTCGCTGGGCACCTACATCGCGGCGATGACCATCGGCTCCTCCTCCCGGAGCACAGGCGACGGTTACTGGGTTAACTTCGCGGCGCGGCCCGGAAAATACCTGTACGAGAGCACGGGGATCCGCCGCGGCATGTGGACGGTGAGCTGGTACCGCACCATGCTGGAGGGCTCCCACGGACAGGAACCGCCAGCGGGAGCGGCACGCCTGGAGGACATCCTCAACGCGGAGGCCAGCGAGCTCACGCCGGGCAGCAACGGGTTGCTGACGCTGCCGGACTGGCTCGCTCCCGGCCACGCGGCCTGGCGGCGGGGCGCGCTGCTGGGCTTCGACGGCAGCCAGGGCCGCGCCCACATCTACCGTTCGATCCTCGAGGGCATCGCCCTGACGATGGCGAACCACACCGCGGCGATGGAGCAGGCGCTGGGGCGCCGGCTCTCGCCGGTCCTCGTATCGGGTGGCGGGTCAAGCTCGGACCTGATGATGCAGATTGTCGCCGGCGTCTTCGACCGCCCCGCCCGCCGCACCGCGGTCAACGACGCCGCCGGGCTCGGTGCGGCCATCTGCGCCGCGGTCGGCCACGGCGTCTACCCGGACTGGGACCAGGCCACCGCGGCCATGGTCGCCGTCGGCGACGAGTTCACTCCCGATACAAAGGCTGCCCGCGCCTACCAGAAGATCAACACGGTGTATGCGGCCCTGACCAGCTTCACTGATCCCCTGTTCCGCTCGATGGCTGAAAGACTCGAGGGACTGGAACGTGCCTAACTGACCCAGTGCCCAGTGCCCAGTGCCCAGTGCTCGGTGCTCAGGCGAACGCGGCCGCCACCGGGGCGAGGCAGCCGATGTCCTCGGGGCCGGCCAGGTGGGGGAGGGAGACGAAGACGGTCTTCACGCCACGGTCAGCCAGCAACCGGTAGCGGCCGATGTGCTCGTCGGCCGTGCCGGCGTGGTGGCGCTGGGCGAAGGCGGCGGCGGTCGTCCTGCCGCGCAGCCTCTCCACGATCGCCGAGGCATCCTCACGGTCGCGGCCGATGACCGGAATGTCGAGCACGGTCACCTCGGCCTGCGCCGGGTCACGGCCGGCGGCCACGCAGTGCTCGCGGAAAACGGCGAGCTTGCGGTCCAGCGTGCCGACGTCCGAGGGAAGATTGCAGCCGTCGCCGAGCCGGGCGGCGATGGCCAGCGTTCGCTTCTCCCCGCTGCCGCCGACGATGACCGGGATCCGCGACACCGGCCGCGGGTAGCAGGTGGTTTCCGGCAGGAAGACCCGCTCGCTGCGGTAGGGCCTGGTGCCGGGCTGCCACAGGGCGCGCAGCGTCTCGATGGCCGATTCGAGTTCGTCCAGCCTGACCCGGGCCGGCGGGAAGGGCAGGCCGAACCCGGCGTGCTCGCGCTGCCACCAGCCCGCCCCGATGCCGCAGAACGATCGTCCGCCGCTCAGCACGTCGAGCGTGGCCACGGTCTTGGCCAAGATCCCGGGCGCGCGGAACGTCACGGGTGTCACCAGCGTGCCCAGGCGAAGACCGGGCTCCAGGCCCGCGAGCATCCCGAGTGTCACCCACGGCTCCGGGATCGGCTCCCAGGCCCGGCCAACCTGGGGGATCTGGATCAGGTGGTCCATCAGCGCGATTCCCTGCAGGCCCGCCTCGGCCGCGGCGCGCGCCACCGCCGCCAGCCATCGCGCAGGCCCGGCCGGGTCCTCATCCCAGGGAAATCGGGACAGCTGCAAGACCAGGCCCATCCGGACCGGCCGCTGCCGCTGCCGACTCGCCGCCATCGTGGCGCCCGGGGTATGCGAGGCCTCGGGCCGGGCCTGCCCGGCGGTTGCCACCAGGTCCCATCCCTCGCCGCGGATCTCGTCGGCAGCCGCCCGCATCCGCCTCAGCTGGCCCGCCAGCACCGGCGCCGGCACCGGCATGCCGCGGGCACGGTTCCGGCGGCGGCACTCCGCCGGATCGGTATCGACAAGCACGGCGACGGCAGGCATGCCGCTGCTCCTCGCGAGCGCCAGGTAGCTGCGGCGCCGCACCGGGTCAAGGCCCAGCGTGTCCACCACGGCGGTCAGGCCGCGGCGCGACCGGGCCGCGACTATCTGGTCGAGCAGGGCGAAAGCGTCGGCCGACGCATCCAGGTCATGCTCGCCGCTCCCCACCAGCGCGCGCAGCCGGTCCGATGAGACCACCTCATCCGGACGGTAATGCTCCGCCGCCCAGGCGGATTTCCCGGACCCGGACGCCCCGACCAGCACGACCAGCGCAGGATCGGGCAGTGCCACCGCCGTCCCTGGTTCTCCCGCACTCACAATCCCAGCTTGGCAGACCCGCGTACCACCCCGAGCGCCCCCCGCGACCTGCCCGAAGGCCACTCGTCCCTGGAGTTCTGGCGGGGTGACAGGCGATGATGCATGATTGGTGCCGTACGCGGGAGGGGTGGGGATGTCGGGCGACGACAACAAGCGCGTGGTGGCTGAGTTCGTAGAGCGGTGCCAGAAGCAGCACGACCTGGCGTTCGCGGACGAGGCGTTCCACCCGGAGTTCGTGAACCACTACCGGCCGGAGGGCCGGGCCATCCCGGAGACGGATCGTCCCGCAAGCGGCTTCCAGGCGTTCTACGGTGCGCTGCTGCAAGGGTTCCCCGATGCCACCGTGGAGATCAGCGAGCAGCTCGCCGAGCGCGATCTTGTCGCGACCCGCAAGACATTCCGCGGAACGCACCTGGGTGAACTCTGGGACCTGCCACCGACGGGAAATCGCGTGGCGCTCGAGTTCATCGACATCTTCCGGGTCCGCGATGGCCGCTTGATCGAGCACTGGACGTCGATGGACATCGGCGCCCTCCGGCAGCAGATGCGCCCGGCCTCGGCGAGCGAGTGACGGTGACGCTTCCCGAGACGCGGTATGCGAGGAACAACGGCCTGTACGTCGCGTACCAGCTGGTTGGCGACGGACCGGTGGACGTCGTGCTGCTGACCCAGTGGTTCAGCAACATCGATAGCCAGTGGGATGTGCCACCGCTGGCGGCATTCATACGCCGGCTCGCGAGGTTCGGCCGTGTGCTGACGTTCGACAAGCGCGGCACCGGCGTGTCCGATCCTGTCCCGGCGTCGGAACTGCCGTCTATCGAGGAGTGGATGGACGATCTTCGCACCGTCATGGATGACAGCGGGATCGACCGGGCCGTGCTGGTCACCAACCTGGCCTCGAGCTTCATGGCGATGGTTTTCGCGGCGACCTATCCGGCGCGGGTGAGGGCACTTGTGATGGTGAACCCATATCCACGGTTCACCCGGGCCGATGATTACCCGTGGGGATTCGACGCCGGGGATTTCGGCATGGTGATGGAGCGGACCCGGCGTATGTGGGGCAAGGGGATGCTGCTGCGCCAGTTCGCCCCCAGCCTGCTGGCCGACGCGGCACTCGTAGAACTGGAGTCGCGGTACGAACGCCAGGCGGCGAGCCCGGGCACCGCTATGGCGATGACGCGGATGATCAACCTCATCGACGTGCGGTCCGTGCTGCCGACGATCACGGTACCGACGATGGTGATATCGCGTGCCGACCCGGCCGCGGTTCCGGCCGGGCACCGGCGCTACATCGCCGATCACGTCCAGGGCGCGCGGTACGTGGAGCTTGCCGGGGCGGATGAGCTGATGTGGGCCGGTGACCAGGAGGCACTCGTCGGCGAGGTTCAGGAGTTCGTCACCGGCGCCCGGCCGGTGGCCGAACCCGACCGGGTCCTGGCCACGATCTTGTTCACCGACATCGTCGGGTCGACCCGCCTGGCGGCTGCGCACGGTGATCGAGCATGGCGCGAGCTCCTCGAGCGCCATCACGTCCTCGTGCGTAGCGAGCTGGCCCGTTTCCGTGGACGCGAGGTCGACACGGCCGGCGACGGTTTCCTCGCGGTCTTCGACGGACCCGGCCGCGCCGTCCGGTGTGCGTCCGCCGCGGTCAGGAGCGTGCAGTCGCTCGGAATCGAGATCCGGGCCGGCGTTCACACCGGCGAGGTCGAGGTGGTCGGCGACGGGGTCCGGGGCATCGCTGTCCACATCGGTGCCCGTGTGTCGGCCCTCGCGAGCTCAAGCGAGGTCCTCGTCAGCTCGACAGTGCGCGACCTGGTCGCAGGGTCGGGCCTGCAATTCGAAGACCGTGGTTCCCGCGAGCTCAAGGGTGTGCCCGACCCGTGGCGGGTTCTCGCGCTCGTAGATGGCTGACCGTGATCGGCCAGCGGTGCACGGGATCGGATCGTCCTGGACGGCGGCCGAACGGGCCGGGCTTCGCGTACCCATGCATCTGAATAGCTCTAGCCGGCCGGGCGCAGGCCCGGTCGGCTAGTGGCTGGTTCGTATCGGAGCGGAGCGGGCCAGGGATCCGGCTCGTGGAACCTGGCCGGCCGCTCGTTCCCCGGGGTCAGAAGTGCTGAGGGGTGTTCCGCGGGCTGGTCAGCCGGGTCTGGGCGTAGTTGCACTCGGCGACGATAGCGGCAACGCGCCGGCCGATACGGGCCAGCGGACCCTGCACGTCCTGGGTCACGTTGTGGTTCATTGTTCCTCCTCAGTTCCGGCTATCTGTTCGCCGGTCACTATTGAGTCTCGCCGTAAGACCCTGCCTAGGGCATCGGAGGAAATCCCTATTTTGCCTGCTGAGATGGGTCTTAGGCGGCCCTGGAACCGGCTTAGCCGGCTTAGCGCGGCTCAGGTGAACCCGACGTGATAGCCGTACCTGTGACCTCGTAGTGGTTCACGGCGAGGTCCCGCTCGATGAGAAACTGATCGTCGTCGGGATAGAACACGGCTGTGTTGATGTCCTGGCCGGCGAAGGCCTCAATGGCTTCCCGGGACTCCCAGAAGCTCATCGTGATGAACTCGGCACGATCGCCCTCGATCCGCTGCAGAAGCCAGGCTCCGCGGTTGCCCGGCGTGCCCTGGTAGCCTTCGATTCCCGTCCGCTGCACATACGCCCCATAGGCGGCGGCATCCTGCGCCCGGACCGCTCCACGCCAGATTCTCGCGATCATCTGCGGCACCTGCCCGCCGGTACCGGCTCAAAACGAACCCTCCGGCTGCGATGCGAGCATGGCCTGCTGCGGCAGCCCGAACCAGATCTGGGCCCGCCGGGCTTCGCCGGCCCGGAATCGGGCTTCGCCGGCCCGGAATGATGCCCGGGCGGCTCGCGTTGACGCGCTGGTGAAGAAGATCGGTTTCTTGTCGTTCGGGCACTGGTCGGCGTCACCCGGTTCGCAGACGCGGTCGGCGTCGGATGCGCTACTGCAGTCGGTCGATCTGGCTGTGGCCGCCGAGGAGCTGGGCGCCGACGGGGCGTATTTCCGGGTGCACCACTTCGCGCGGCAGCTGGGATCTCCGTTCCCGCTGCTGGCGGCGGTCGGCGCGCGCACCAGCCGGATCGAGATCGGCACGGCCGTCATCGACATGCGCTACGAGAACCCGCTGTACATGGCGGAGGACGCCGGCGCGGCCGACCTTATATCCGGCGGCCGCCTCCAGCTGGGGATCAGCCGCGGCTCGCCGGAGCAGGTGATCGACGGCTGGCGGTACTTCGGCTACCAGCCGCAGGAGGGCCAGACGGACGCCGACATGGCCCGCGGGCACGCCCAGGTGCTGCTCGAAGTGCTGCGCGGCGAGGGCTTCGCACAGCCCAATCCCCGCCCGATGTTCCCGAACCCGCCCGGCCTGCTGCGCCCCGAGCCGCACTCACCAGGACTGCGGGAGCGCATCTGGTGGGGTGCCGCGTCCCAGCAGACCGCCACGTGGGCGGCCGGGCTGGGCCTGAACTTGCAGAGCTCGACGCTGATCAACAACGAGTCCGACAAGCCCTTCCACCTGCAGCAGGCCGAGCAGATCCAGGCCTTCCGCGACGCATGGCAGGCCGCTGGCCACCAGCGGGAGCCGCGGGTATCGGTCAGCCGGAGCATCTTCGCCCTCACCGACGACCGGGACCAGGCCTACTTCGGCCGCCAGAACCAGGACACCGACCAGATCGGGTTCATCGACGCGCAGACCCAGGCGATCTTCGGCCGAACCTACGCGGCCGAGCCCGATGTGCTGATCCAGCAGCTCAAGGAGGATGAAGCGATCGCAGCCGCCGACACGCTGCTGCTCACCGTGCCGAACCAGCTCGGCGTCGACTACAACGCCCACGTCATCGACAGCATCCTCACCCACGTGGCCCCCGCACTCGGCTGGCGATAAGCCAGCCTGCGACCAGCACGATCACCCCGGGATGCGGCGAGATCTCCCGCCGTCCCGTGGCCCAGACCTGTCCGCGGCAGTAGCGGGCGTTTCCGCGGAGACGGGTTGTGAAATCGTGATGCTCACCGATGAGCGCCTTCCCGGAGGATAAGTGCACCTACTGCGGCCATGAACTCTGAGGCTGCCGCCCGGGCGCCTTTGTAGGCGAGCTGGAACTCGTCGTCTGATTCGTCCCACGCCCGCCAGACACCCTCGATGGTTCTGCCCATCGCCTAGCGCTGCGCCTCGAAATCGCTGCTCCACGGAAGCGTCCGGAACCGGCCGAGCGCCTTCTGGCGGTCGACCACGTAGGTGGCCGTTCTCACACGGCTCATGTCTGTCCCCGCCCGCCGGCGATCGTTCACCGTGGCCGCCTCCTGGAGATAGGAAGTGGCCAGGTCGCTGGCTGCCTCCTGCAGACGAATGAGCCACACCCGCTTGTCCTCGGCTCTCTTCACGAAGAACTGTCCCGCCAGAACCAGGCCTCCGCCGATGATCGAGCTGACGATCGACAGCACTGCGTTCGCGATCACGCCAGTTCCCCTGTCCGAGCCGTGCGAGTTGTCGCCACTCATGCTGGCCGGAAGCGGACCGATTGCCAAGGGACCGAACGAACTCAGTCCTGGCTCCTCGCAAGCACGACCGCCAGAGCTCGCCATCCCCTGGCTCGCTGATGCATAATCGTGGCCGCCGAAATGAGGGACTGCCCATCACAGCCGCGATATGCTCGCGACTCTAAAGTTCACCTCAAGCAGTTAGTTGTAGATGCCCAGGTATCGAAATCATCACTCCGGGATCTGCCCAATTCATGCATCTGATCGATCATGAAAGACGTCGCGCAAGCGTGCAGCCGCCTCCCGGGCCTCTTGGTCACGATTCGAACGCTCGCCCGCCCGCTCCGCCCACCGCCTCGCGCCGGTCATCCCTCCGGGCCAGCGGCCGGATCCATCATGCAGGCCATCAGGACGTCGTCGACATACCGGCCACCGAGGAAGAATTCCTCACGCAAGATTCCCTCGGCTATGAAGCCGCACGACTCATACAGCCGGCGGGCCGCGACGTTGCCGCCAAGAACACGTAGCGACAGTTTGCGTGCGCCCCGGCTGCGGGCTTGCTCGATGCAAGCTTCCACGAGCCGGTGCCCCACCCCGCTACGCTGGTGGGCCGGGTGGACCGCCAGTCCCCGGATCTCCAGCACATGGGAGTGCGACGCCAGGGGGACTGACTGGCCCAGCGCCGCGTACCCGGCTATCACATGACCGGTCTCAGCGACCAGTACATCGCCGGGCGTTGTCCGCTCGCCGAAGAAGGCCATATCGGCCGCAGGCGGCGGAGCCGGCGAAACGGCAGCGGTCCATGTGGCCGCATCAATGTCCCTGAGTTCCGGTTCGTCTCCGAGCCGAGCCTGCCGGATAGTCGTCACCACACCAGGATGAACCAAGCTGAGCGCTCTCGCAGCCAGTAGAGCGCCAACTCGTAAGGCCCGGCAGATCCGCCAGCCGTGCCCTTCTCCCGGAACCACCCCGCACATCCCCGTCATCCGGACGCACCTGGTGCATCCAAGCGTGCCGCAATGCGCCCACCGGAAGGGTTGGGCGTCTCCCGCGTTCGCGCCCAGCAGGCGTGGTGCTGTCATCGGATCCCGCGACGGTCCGTTTCCGCGGAAACGGACCGCGAAAGCGTGCACAAGATGTCTCGCAGACGCGCCAGGGAGTTACCGCGACCAGCACGACCGGCGCTAACGTTAGTCACCTGTCTGCGGCAGAAGAGTGCGTCCATCCAGCATATCCAGGTCGCCCTGAGTCTGAGGATTTCTA
>OBLV0100000700.1_pt1 | contig 10159 bp, 10 predicted proteins | sample 1520071 | NCBI WGS metagenome assembly OBLV01 (sample SAMEA3888446, study PRJEB22518) | metagenome | reverse complement strand
CGAGTGTGCCGAAACTCGTGCCAGGGCCGACTGAACCGCCATTCACTCCGGATGGACGGCCGAGTGGCGAGAAAGTCGGGCGGGGGTGTGGGGCCTCGCACGGAATCCGGCGCGCTCGTGGTCGCTGCTCGACACGCGCCGAGGCCGGATTCCGCACGCTCGGCGTCCGTGGGGCCGTGCGGTCGGGCATCCATGCCCGACCGGGCAGTCGCGATCACGCCGCCCGGCACGGATGCCGGGCGGAACGGCCCCACGGACGCCGCCGAAGGCGGCCCCGCTAAACCCGCTGAATCTGCATCAAGCTCGTGGTCCCCGGGCGGCCGCTGGGAAGGCCGGCCGTGATACCGACGCGCGCCCCCGGCTTGACCCAGCCGAGCTCGACGACGCGGCGAGCGGAATCCGCGATCAGCGCCTCGGTGACCTCGTGCCGGCGCATCGACCCCGCCTGCACGCCCCACATCAGACTGCAGCGCCGCACCGTCTCCTTGCCGGGCGACAGCGCGTAGATCGGGACCTGGGGGCGGTGGGCTGAGATGAGCCTGGCGGAGCGGCCCGACAGTGTCGGCACCACGAGCGCGGCCAGGTGCAGGTCGCGCGCGGCCGCGCACATGCTGTACGCGACGGTGTAGGCAGGGTCGCGGGCGTCGCGGCGGACCCGCTCCTCGTTCCAGGTCCGGTACGGGAGCGTGTGCTCGGTCCGCTCGGCCACCGAGGCCATCATCGCCACCGCGTTGACCGGCCAGGCGCCGATCGCGGTCTCCTGGGAGAGCATCACCGCGTCGGTGCCGTCGAGGATCGCGTTGGCGACGTCGGCGACCTCGGCGCGGGTCGGCCGCGACGAGTTCACCATCGAATCGAGCATCTGCGTGGCGGTGATCGAGGGACGGGCGAGCCGGCCGGCGATCCGCAGCAGTTGCTTCTGGACGATCGGGACGTCCTCGATCGGGAGCTCGATCCCGAGGTCGCCGCGGGCGACCATCACGCAGTCGGCGGCGCGGATGATCTCCTCGGCGGCGTCGACCGCCTGGGGCTTCTCGATCTTCGCGATCAGCGGCAGGCGCGTATGCCGGCGGACGAACGTGACGTCCTCGGCGGTGCGGACGAACGACAGCGCCACCAGGTCCACGCCGATCGACTCGCCGAACCGGAGCATCTCGAGGTCCTCCTCGGGCACCGCCGGCAAGCCGCGGGTCGAACCGGGGATGTTGAGGCCCTGGCGCGAGGCCACGGTGCCGCCGACCTCGACCGCGGTCTCGACCTCGCCGTCGCCCTCGCGGACCTGGTTCACGCGCAGCCGGATCGCCCCGTCGGCGAGATAGATCACGTCGTCGGGATCGACCGCGCCGGCGAGGCCGCCCCAGCTCACCGACATCACCTCGCCGTCGCCGGGCTCGGTCGAGCCGCACACGAGCACGAGCTTCTCCCCCGGCTTGAGCTCGGCGATGTCGTCCTTGAGCGCGCCGATGCGGAGCTTCGGACCGGGGAGATCCTGGAGGATCGCGACCTGCTTGCCCGCCGCGGACGCGGCCCGGCGCACGAGTTCGGCGTTCTCGGCGTGGATCTCGCGGTTGCCGTGCGAGAAGTTGAGGCGCGCGACGTCCATGCCGGCCTCGGCCATGCGCGTGAGCGTCTCGAGGTCGCGAGACGACGGTCCGATGGTGGCGACGATCTTGGTTCGGCGCATTGCGGCCTCGGAAGCTACTGCACTCGCTACTCGGGCTCGTTACGGGGCGGTGAGGGCGGCGCCCTCCCACCTCCGGACCTTCTGCTCGAGCACCGACATCGGCAGCGACCCGCTGTCGAGCACGACGGCGTGGAAGTCGGGGAGCGCGAACCGAGGCCCGAGTCGGCGGGTCGCGTCGTCTCGCATACGCACGATTTCGCGCTTCCCGATCAGATAGGACAGCGCCTGCCCCGGCATGACGATGTACCGATCGATCTCGTTGGCCAGGAACGCTTCGGGCATCGGCACGTGCGCCACCATGAACTCGAGCGCCTCCCGGCGGCTCCAACCAAGTGCGTGGAGCCCGGTGTCCACGGCGAGTCGCGCCGCGCGCAGCAGCGACGGCCCGAGCATCCCGAGAAGGCTCTCGGTGTCGAGGTAGAGGCCCATCTCCTCGGCCAGTTGCTCGGCGTAGAGCGCCCAGCCTTCGAGATAGACGGTGTGACCGCGCTGCCGCTGCATGGCGGGCAGGTTGTCGAGCATCTGGAGCCGCCCGATCTGGAGATGGTGCCCTGGCACGCCCTCGTGGAACGCCACGCCCTCCAGATCCCAGCCCGTTCCGGCCGTCGGTCGCTCCAGGTTGAACCAGAAGGTCCCGGGCCGGGTGCCGTCGAGCGCCGGCGCCGTGTAGTGGGGCGCCATCCCGCTCGCCGCGACCACGTCGGGCATCGGGGTCACCTCGCACGGAGGCGGCAGCGGCGGGGGCACGCACTCGCCGGCACGGGCCTCCGCGCGGCGGATGGCCGCAGTCGCCGCCATCATCGCATCCGACGGAGACCGTCTTGTCGACGATTCCCGCAACGCCTGATAGATCTCCGGCAGCGAACGCAGGTTCAGTTCCGCGCCGAGCCCGACGGCCCGGCCCTCGAGTCTTTCGACCTCGCTCAGCCCGATGCGGTGGATCTCCTCGGCGGCCAACGGGAGCGTGGTGGCCGACTGCACGCACAGCGCGTAGTCCGTCTCGCCGCCCGGAAGGTAGACGAGTCCCGGCTCGTCGCCCGAACGGGCGCGTGGCATGAGCTCGCGCAACGACTCGAGCCACCGGACCAGCGCCGGCTTCACGATGCCGGCTGACACCGCACCCCGTTCCTCGCGCCACGCCGCTCCACCGTCCCAGCCCTCCGGAGGCTCGGGGGTGGCGAGAGCTTCGGGAACGGTGGGCCTGAGCACGTATTCCGCCCACTCGATTGCCTCCTGCACCAGCGGCGCCACGGGTAGGCGCCCCTTGGCGGCGCCGATCTGGAGGCGCTCGGTCTGCTGGTCGATCCAGGTCCCGCCGGCGCGCAGGCGCTCGAGGTAATCGTTGGCCGCGCGCTCGTCGACAAGCACCGTACGTGCCGCGGTCGCGAGCAACTCGGGAGGACCGCTGAACGGCATCGCCGTCGCCGTGTGCTCGATCAGCCGGACGTCGAGATCTCGCAGTTCGCCGGCGATGTTCTCGCGCAGACACGCGAGCGTGATGCCATCTGCCTCGGACAGGCTCGACGCTTCCAGAACGTCAGCCTGGGCCAGCGTCGACTCGAGTTCATTGCGACGGGAGGCCTCGCCCGCCTCGCTGTCATCGGGCACCCGGTCGTCATAGCCGGGGACGCCGTAGACGCCGGCCGCGAACGGATGTGTCTCGAGCCACCGCTCGTGGAAGTCGTCGGCCAGAGCGCGAACCCAGGACATGCCGACTACTCGCGCTCCAGCGCGATCGGCTCGCCGTCGGCGGTCAGGCGGCCGCCGGCACGCAGATCGCAGATCAGGTCCCAGTGGAGCGCGGAGACGTTGGTTCCGCCGGTCTCGGGATAGGAGCGGCCGAGCGCAAGGTGGACGGTTCCACCGATCTTCTCGTCGAGCAGAACCGAGCCGGTCGGGCGGTCGATGCCGAAGTTCGTTCCGATCCCGAGCTCTCCGAGGAAGCGGGCACCGGGATCAGTGGCCAGAGCCGCGTCGAGGTAGTCCTGTCCGCGGTCCGCGGTGGCCTTGACGGCCTTACCGTCCTCGAACGTGATCTCGACGTTCTCGACAGCGACCCCGCGCGGGCTCGAGGGGATCGCGAAGCGGATCGTGCCGTTGGCCGAGTCCTCGAGCGGCCCCGTGAACACCTCGCCGCTCGGCATGTTCCGCCGGCCGTTGGAGTTGATCCATGTGCGGCCGTCGACGCGCAGGCGCAGGTCGGTCCCGTCGGCCTCAATCCGGATCTCGCGCGCGGTGTTGAGCCGGTCGACGATCTTGGATTGCCGGTCGCTCAGGTCACGCCAGGCCGCGACGGGGTCGGGCCGATCGAGGAACAGCGCCCGGTTCACGAACGCGGCGTAGTCGTCGTCGCTCATCCCGGCTTCCTGGGCGAGCGCCGGCGTCGGCCAGATGGTTCCGCACCAGCGCTTCCCGAGCCGGACCTCCTGGATCGGGGCCCGGGCGCGGGCGGCGCGGGCGATCGTGGCTGGGTCGATCTCGGCCAGAGCGCGGGTGTTCTCGGGCGCGTCGATGCGGAGGTAGGCGTCGATCCGCTCCATCTCGGCCAGATCCTGCGGCGCAAAGTTGTCGAGCAGCTCGTCGGGGGCGAAGCGGTAGAAGTCCTCGGTCAGGCCGGGCAGCCCGATCCGCAGCCCGGGCGGCCAGGCGCCCCGCGTGATCAGCAGACGATGAAAGGCGCGGACGAGCGGCGCCGCGAGCGGGGTGGTGAAGACGAGCACGTAGTCGCGCTCGCCCACGTCGAGGCACCAGTCGCTCAGGAGCGTGGCGAACGCGTCGGCGTCGATCACGGCGCTTGGAGCTCCGGAAAGTGCTCCGAGACGTGCTCGCGCAGGGCGTCGCGGACGAACCGCCGCTCGTCGTTGGTGGCCATCCGATAGCGGCCGAGCAGCTCCTTCTGGCGCGTGACCTCGAGGCCCGAGATCGTCCACGAGACCGCGAGGAACTCGAACAGCAGCTCGACCGCGCGCTGCCAGGCGTCCTCACGCTCTAGGCCGCCGGCGAGCGTATCGGCGTACCGGCGGCGGGAGCCCGGGGTCAGAGAGCCCCTAAGGGTCAAGACGTTGCCCTCGGGGTCGCGGTACTCGGCTACCGGCGCGGCGAGCTTCTCTTGCTTTCGGGTGCGCTTGGCCATGGTTGGGCCTACGGCGCCGGCGCGGCGGCGGCGCGCTCGAGCTGCGCGCCGACGTCGCCGCTGACGGCGTCGGCGTGTCCCGCCCAGACGACCGCTGGGTCGAGCGCGGCGAGCTTTCGGATCGCCGCGCGTGCCTGCTCGGTGTCCTGGTTGAAGGCCGGATGGGGAACGTGCGCCGGTTGCCCGCGCCCGCTCTGCGGGTCGAGCGTGTACAGCAGGTCGGAGACGAGGGCGAGGCGGTCCGACTCGCGGAACAGCGCGATCAGCCCGGGCGCATGCCCGGGCAGGTGGACGACATTGAAGCCGGCGACCTCGTCGCCGTCGGTCACCGTGCCTGCGATCTCGACCGGCCCTCCGTCCCAGGTTTGGATCAGCCGCCAGAGGATCGTGCGACCGCGGGGATCGAGCTTCGACCGGTCCCAGTAGTCCCGGTAGGAGTCCGCCGACTCGGCGGCCTCGCGCTCCGCGGGGTGGCAGTACACGGGCGCGTTCAGGCCGGGGGCCGCGCCGCGGTGATCCGCGTCGGCGTGTCCGAGCACGATTCGCTTGATCCCGCCGAGGCGCGCGGTGGCAGCCGCCAGCGACGCGGTCATGTCCGATACGCCGCAGTCGAACACCGTGACGCCGCCCTCGTCCTCGATCAGGTACACGTTCATCGTCCTCGGGATGCCGCCGCGGACGAGCCAGACTCCTTCGGCGACCCGTTCGGGTTCGGATCCCTGGATCCAGGCGCGCGCACGGGTGCGGGCGTTGGCGAGCTTGGTCAGGTTCGCGTCGGCCCGCGAGCCCGCCGGCGGAAGCAACCCGAGCCGGCGGGCCACGTCACCGCTGTCGAGGTAGGCGTCGAGGTGCTCGATCTTGTCCTCGCCGTTGACGGTGAGGACGTCGCAGCCCTCCATGTCGAGGTGAGCGCCGTTGGCGACGAAGCCCTGGAACGCGGCCGGGCCGGCGAATGTGCCGGAGGCCCGCCAGCGCACGGCGGCGCGGCGCTCGGCCGCGGTCACGTCGAGCAGCTCGTAGCGCAGGTCGGGAAACGCTCCGAACAGCTCGCCGAGGAGCGCGCGGATGTCGGCTGGGGCGGTCAACTCCCGTTGCCCGACGACCCGCTCGACCCCGCCGGGGGCCCACAGGGCGATCGCGGCGTCGATATCGCGCGCGGCGAGCGCGCCGAAGTAACGCGTGGCGACGTCTGCGCTGGACATCCGGGCGCCGAGTCTAGGGTCCACGGCCGGATTCCGGCGCGCCCCCAGCGCGGGGAATATCGTGCGCGGGCATGCCGCGCAGACAGGAGCTCGGCCGTGGCGAGCGGGTGATACCGGGGCTCTGGCGCCTACGCCTGCCGCTGCCGCTCCCGGGAATACCGCACTGCAACGCGTGGGCGATCGCGGCCGGGGACGGCGTGGTGCTGGTCGACACCGGGATGCACGAGCCCGGGTCGATGGCCGAACTCGAGCGGTCTCTGGCCCAGGTCGGGCTGAGCCTGGACCGGGTGCGGCTGCTCGTATGCACGCATGCCCATATCGATCACTGGGGGCAGGCGGCGACGATCCGCGACCGGGCGGGATGCGAGTTCTGGCTGCACCCGAACCACCAGCACGGCTTCGCGCCGGTGAGTGACAGCGAGGTCGCGCTCGCGCGCCGGCTCGAGATCGGTCGCCAGAGCGGGGTGCCGGAACCCGTCCTCAACCGATACGCGGAGAGATCGCGGGGGATGGCCTCGGGGATCGCCCGCGTGATCGAGCCCGACCGGCCGCTCGTGGACGGCGTCGAGATCGAGACCGACCTTGGCAGCTGGCGGGCGTTCGAGACGCCGGGGCATGCGCCGTCGCACGTGTGCCTGTTCCAAGCCGAGCGGCGATTGCTGATCTCCGGGGACCACCTCCTTGGGCGCATCTCGCTGTACTTCGACTACGGCTGGACGCACGACCCGATCGGCGAGTTCCTGAACTCCCTGGCCGTGACCGACGACCTCGGGGCTCGGCTGGCCCTGTCCGGCCACGGCAAGCCGTTCATCGACGTCCACGGCCACGTCGAGGCCAATCGCAAGCTCGTGAGCGAACGGATCGATTCCGTGCTGACGGCGGTGCGGAACGAGCCGAGGACGGCGGTGCAGATCGCCCCGAGCCTCTACGGCGAGGAATTGACCGAGGGCAACACAGGATGGAGGCTGCAGGAGACGCTCTGCTACCTGCGTCACCTCGAACTGGCGGGACGTGTTTCGCGCGAGTCGGAGGGCGACCTGGCCACGTGGGCAGGGATCGCTACCTGAACCTTGACACAAGCTTGTCAAGGTTGGTATCGTGCCGGGCGGCATGCGGATCGAGCACATCCTCGCCACCGCCGACGAGCCGGTCTTCTCGTTCGAGTTCTTCCCGCCCAAGACCGGCGAGGGCGAGCAGAATCTCCGCGCAACGCTCGGGGCGCTGCGCGAGCTAGAGCCCGATTTCGTGTCGGTGACGTACGGAGCCGCCGGGTCGACCCGCGGGCTCACGCTGGAGCTCACAAAATGGATCAAGCAGGAGCTACGGATCGAGGCGATGGCACACCTGAGCTGCGTCGGCGCGACCCGCGACGAGCTGTGCGTGATCCTCGACAGCCTCGCCGACGCTGGGATCGAGAACGTGCTCGCGCTGCGAGGCGACCCGCCGCGCGGCGAGACCGAGTGGAGGCCGCACCCGGGTGGTTTCAGTTACTCGAGCGAGCTCGCGGCGCTCATCGACCAGCGGTACGCGATGTGCATCGGCGCGGCCTGCTTCCCCGAGGTCCATCCCGAGGCCACCGACAAGGCAAGCGATCTGCGCTTCCTCAAGCGGAAGGTGGAGGCCGGGGCCTCGTTCCTGATCACCCAGCTGTTCTTCGACAACGACGTCTACTTCCAGTTCGTCGAGGAGGCGCGGGCGGCCGGGATCGACGTCCCGATCATCCCCGGGATCATGCCGATCACCGACGTGGCCCAGATCAAAACGATCACCCGCCTGTGCGGTGCGTGCATCCCGGACACGCTGCTCCGGCAGCTCGAGGCGCGGGCTCCGTTCGCCGGTGAGGTGCTCCAGCTCGGCGTCTCCTACGCCACGCTGCAGTGCGCTGAGCTGCTCGCGCGCGGCGCGCCCGGCATCCATTTCTACACGCTGAACCGCTCGCCCGCCACGCGCGCGATCCTCGCCGCGCTGCGGCTGCTGCGTCCGTGGGTGCGCCGCGACGTCGTCAGGACGTCGGCGGCGGAATGACCTCGAGTGCGTGGGCCAGCCGCGGCTGGCCGTCGACCTCGTAGCGGACGTCGACCTCATCGTTGCGCTTGTACGTCCCGATTCCCCAGAAGCCGAGGAACCACGCCCAGCCGCTCAGCTTCTGGCGGACCAGCTCACGTTCGAACAGCAGCTCGCCGGATGAGATCCGGTAGTCGACGCCCAGCTCCTGGCGCACGCCGTTGACGTAGACCTCGAACGGCGAGCGGACGCCGGTGGGCAGCTTCACGCGCCAGTACGGCATTCCTGTCACACGTCATCGGGGATGAGGGACATGATCACGACGTCGACTCCCTTGCCGCGCTTGCGCAGATATTCGCGCAGGATGCCCTCGCGGACGAACCCGGCGGCGTCCGCGGCACGAACCATTGCCGCGTTGTCCGGCTCGGTGAACAGCTCCACGCGGGCGAGGCCGCAGGGTCCGAGCAGCCATTCGCCGGCGAGCCTGAGCGCCAGGCGCCCGAGTCCACGGCCCCTGGCCTGCGGCGCCACCCAGATCCCGACCTCGGCCCGGGACTGATCCCAGTCGACCGGATGGACTCGGATCTGGCCCCGACACGTATCGGAGCTCGGCTCGACGATCGTCAGCGTGGCCCGCTCCCCGACCGCGCGAACGGTCGCCTCGCGTTCCGCAGCGCGCCCCAGCTCGGCTCCGGTGGGGGGGCGGTCATCACCCGTGAGCAGATGCATCCGAGGGTCGTCCTGGTGGGCGATCAAGATCTCGGGGATGTCGCGCTCGGCGTAGTCGCGCAGGACCACGGTGCCGTCGGTGAGCGGCTCGTCGAGGAGGGGTAAGGAGCTCATGTGTGCGCGCGGGAGTTGTCCTGCCGTCGGAAACGGACCGTACCCTGTCACGCCGTGGAACCGGTCGCTTACCAGGTACGTCGTTCGGATCGCGCCCGCCGGGTGCGCGTGACCGTCGATCTCACGCGCGGGATCGAGGTGGTGCTGCCCCGCCGGGCACCCGAGCGCGAGGCGGCGGCCGCGATCCGCGAGCTCCGGCCGTGGATCGAGCGTCGGGTCGCCGAGCTCGAGGGGGCGCGCGCCGCGGTCGCGGCGCGCGGCGACACCATCCCGTATCTGGGAAGCACGCTCGCCGTGCGGGGTGAGACCGGGCGGTCGCGGGTCACGCGCCGCGGCGACGTGCTGCTCGTGCCGGACGGGGAGGGGCGGACGCCGGCACTCGAGCGCTGGTACCGCCGGGCGGCGCGGTCCGAGATCGAGCCGCGTCTCAAGCGGGCCTGCGCGCTCGCCGGCACCTCGTACTCGGGACTCACGATTCGCGGGCAGCGGACGCGTTGGGCGAGTTGCTCACGCTCCGGGACGATGAGCTTCAACTGGCGACTGCTGCTCGCGCCGGAGCCCGTGCTCGACTACGTCGTCTGGCACGAGGTGTGCCACCTCGAGGTGATGGACCACTCGCCGCGTTTCTGGCGGCTGCTGGCGGCGCGTAACCCCGGGTATCGCGAGCACCGCCGCTGGCTGCGCGTTAACGGCGCGACACTCGTGTTGTAACGGCGCGTCAATGTAAAGCCGTTGTCCGACCAGACAAGCGCTGGTAGGCTCGCCGCCTCGCCGCGGAAGGGCCCGGCGGACCACGCGCGCTCGTGGGGCAGTCGGCCGACGCATCGCGGCGGCGATCGAGTGAGCACGTTGCTGCGAATCGACGACATATACCGGACCGAGGACCTCGCTCAGACGTTTTGCGTCTGTGACCCCCTGCGAGGTCTGAGGTCTCGGCCCGGTAAGCCCCTCACGCCTGCCTGCCGGTCTATCGCCTGCGCAAGGGGGAGCGCCGCTGGACCTTGAGGCTTGCCTGCGGCTGCAGTGTTAGGTAACCTACCAAGCTATTGGCGCCGCTGTCAAGTTGGCGCGGTCTGGGGAGGGCAGTACCCTCCGGAGCAGAAGAGGACATTCGATGACACGCTCAAGCACGAAACCGTTCGGAGAGTCGCTTCGGGCTCTGATGGACGAACGCTCTCTGACGTACCGGGGACTGGCCGAGGCGACGCGCAAGCTGGATGGCAAGGGCATCACCCACGCCCACATCAACATGCTTGCGAATGGGCACGACAAGCCGTCGATGCGCGCGATGGA
>OBLV0100000699.1_pt1 | contig 10161 bp, 8 predicted proteins | sample 1520071 | NCBI WGS metagenome assembly OBLV01 (sample SAMEA3888446, study PRJEB22518) | metagenome | reverse complement strand
GCCTCGAACCGTTTCCCCTCGCACTCCTCGCAGGTGGTGGCGACGCCGGCCATCATCGCTAGGTCGGTGAAGATGACACCCGCGCCGTTGCAGTTGGGGCAGGCGCCATCGGAGTTGGCGCTGAACAGCGCCGGCTTCACCCCATTGGCCTTGGCGAACGCCTTGCGGATCGGATCGAGCAAACCGGTGTACGTCGCCGGGTTGCTCCGCCGCGAGCCACGGATGGCGGCCTGATCGACCGACACCACACCGGCACCGGCAGGTATCGAGCCATGCACGAGCGAACTCTTGCCCGAGCCGGCGACGCCGGTTACGACGACAAGCACCCCCAGGGGGATATCGACGTCGACGTCGCGCAGGTTGTGGGCACAGGCGCCGCGAATCTCCAGCGTGGCCATGGGCGGTCGCACCTTCTCCTTGAGAGCGGCCCGGTCGTCGAAATGGCGGCCCGTGATGGTGCCGCTGGCCCGCAAGTGCTCGACGCTGCCCTCGAAGCAGACGGTGCCACCCGCCGTGCCGGCGCCGGGGCCGAGGTCGACGACGTGGTCGGCGATCGCGATCGTCTCGGGCTTGTGCTCCACGACGAGCACCGTGTTGCCCTTGTCCCTTAGCCGCAACAGCAGGTCGTTCATCCGCTGGATGTCGTGAGGGTGCAGCCCGACCGTCGGCTCGTCGAACACATAGGTCACATCGGTGAGCGACGACCCGAGGTGGCGGATCATCTTGACACGTTGCGCCTCGCCGCCCGAAAGCGTGCCCGACGACCGGTCGAGCGAGAGATAACCCAAACCGATTTCCACGAACGAATCGAGCGTCCCGTACAGCGTCGCGAGCAACGGCCCAACGGACGGCTCATCGACGCCGCGGACCCATTCGGCCAGGTCGCTGATCTGCATCGCACAGGCCTGGGCAATGTTGATCCCCTTGATCTTGGATAACCGAGCCGGCTCGGCCAGGCGGGTGCCGTCGCACTCCGGGCAGACGGTGAACGTCACTACCCGTTCCACGAAGGCACGAACGTGGGGTTGCAGCCCATCGACGTCTTTCAAAAGCATCGACTTTTGGATCTTCGGGATCAGTCCCTCGTACGTCAGGTTTATGCCGTCGACCTTGATCTTGGTCGGCTCCTTGTGGAGCAAATCGTGGAGCTCTTTCTTGGTGAACCTACGGATCGGCTTATTGGGATCGAAAAAGCCGCATCCGTTGAAGATGCGGCCATACCAGCCGTCCATGCTGTAGCCGGGGATCGTGAGCGCCCCCTCGTTGAGCGACTTGCTGTCGTCGTAGAGCTGGGACAGGTCAAAGTCGGAGACCGTGCCCATGCCCTCACAGCGTGGACACATGCCGCCGGTGCAGGTAAAGGTCTTTTTCACCGTCTCGCTGTCCCCGCGTTCGATCGTGATGGCACCGCTCGCCCGAACCGTGGGGACATTGAAGGAGAAGGCGTTGGGCGAGCCGATATACGGCTGCCCGAGTCGGCTGAAGACGATCCTCAGCATCGCATTGGCGTCGGTTGCCGTGCCGACGGTGGAGCGGGGGTTGGCCCCCATCCGCTCCTGGTCGACGATGATCGCAGTCGTGAGCCCTTCGAGTACGTCGACGTCGGGCCGCGCCAGTGTCGGCATGAAGCCCTGCACGAAGGCGCTATAGGTCTCGTTGATCAGCCGCTGCGACTCCGCCGCGATCGTTCCGAACACCAGCGAGCTCTTGCCCGACCCGGAAACGCCGGTGAACACGGTCAGCCGGCGCTTCGGGATCTCGACGCTGACATCCTTAAGGTTGTTCACGCGAGCGCCGTGCACGCGGATCAAATCGCGGCTGTCCACACCGTGCGTGTCCGTGGTCATCCCCGCTCCCGCAGCCGCGCCCGGGAGCGGGGAGCCAGAGCTCATTGAGGGTCCTGAAGCACCCCGAGGACGTTGCCATCGGGGTCGGTGAAGGTGGCCACCAGCCGGCCGCCACCGACGTTGTGCGCGGGCTCCTTCACGGTGGCACCGGCGGCGGTCACTTCGGCCAGCTTCGCCTCGATGTCGGCCACGTGCCAGAAGGCGACCGGCGAGGTCATGTCACTGTTCGGTACCAGCCCGATTTGCTGGCCCTCGGCCTCGTACCCCACGTAATAGGGGCTGTCGCTCGTCGGCGGCATACCGAGTAGCGCCGAATACACCGCCTTGGCCGCCTCCAGGTCGGTAACGGGATGCAGGACAGTCTTGATTCCCTCGGTGGAAGAGTCGCTCATGGTCGCTCCTGATGTCGTTGGTGATGATCAAGCTATGTGCGGCCCCGCGACGCGCGCTTCTCGGTTCCTGCTCGGTGGTGGTAACCGACTAGTTGGGGAAAATAATGGCGCTCGTTGAGATCATCGATGAGTAGAGGATGCGACGGGTTCCATCCCAACAGCTCCCGCGTCAGCCTGCTGGAGGCCGGGCTGTCGGCGGCGAGAAACCCGGCCAGCCACGTGAAGTGCCCGGGTGCGGCCTCAGGAGCGATGGCGACGACCGGGAGGTCGAGATGCCGCCCGATCACCTCGGCGATGTCGCGGATCGGCACGCCTTCATCGGCAATCGCGTGCAGGCATCCGAGCGGGCAGCTGCCCCCGGCGGCTGAACGTCATCCCAGACCGATTTTTCGCGCGAAGTTACCCGTAGAGGTAACACCGCGCGAAAAATCTCGAGTGGATCACGCCCACCACGGCCGCCGGCGCGACACCGAGGATGACCCGACCAGCGGCTGAGGCCGGCTCGTCTCCGCCCTGTCGCTGGCAGGTCGGGCGACGCCGCGTTCGAACCGCCCTATCCCAACCTCACCTTTCGGGTCGCGGTCGGATTACGCGTCGAAGTCGATGGGGGTGCCGACGGGGACCTCCGAGAGCGTGGAGATCGTCGCCGGGTTGGCTCGGATGCACCCGTGGGACGAGGCGACGCCCATTGTCGAGGCGGGGTCCGAAGGGTACCCGTGGATACCGACGGTACCGTCACCACCGTCGAAGGTGGTGAAGACGTCGGAGTGCGTGCCGGTCATGATGACCAACGGGCCGTAGATGTACCGCTGGTTCGCGGGAGTCACAACCTCGGCGGTAACGAATGACGGACCGAGAGGCGTCGCCCACTGGGCCTGACCGACGCCGACCGGCGCCGAGTACACCAGCGAGCCATTCTCGAGGAGGGTCAGGCGGCGTTGGCTCACCGAGATCACGATGCGATAGGGGGTGGTGCTGGTCGTCACATCCTCCTTGCGGACCCAGGCCGTCGAGCCGTTGGGCCGGGTACCGAGGCGGATCTCGAGGTAGTCGCCCATGGTGGCGATCACCGGGCTGACGGTCGGTCCGCCCCAGGTCGTCGCGCTCAGGTCACCGACGACCGGCTGCGAGGGGTCCGGCCAATACGGGATGTACGTTGCCCCCGGCAGCGCCGACACCAACTCGGTCACTCCCGGTGCCGTCGCTACCGCCGTCACGGCGGCCCCGCTGACCGGGGTGGGGAACCCGAACCGCGGCTTCGACGATGCGGACATATCGTTGGCACGAGCCAACGCGGCCTTCGCCGGATGGCTTACAACGGCGGCGCCGCCAGCGCTGCGCGTCGCCAGGGCGGCCATCGACGCCATGATGAGGAGGGCAATGCTTACCGCCGTCGCCAGGATCCATCGGTGCATTGGCTCTTCCTTCCCGCTCGACTTGTCTAGCAAACGAACAGATCCTTCTCCCTCCCGCTGACTGGCGCAAGAAGTACCGGTCGTCGGGCCACCGTTGCCACGCTCTGTTCATCACAGCCGCGGTGCTTGGCGCCTGCACCTCGACCGCGGCTACTGGTCGCGCCTTCGCCGTGCGCAGCACTCTCGCCCGGGCCGTGGTCCGGGCCGCCCTCAGTCGGCCGCCCGCTACGGCCTGCCGCTCTCGTGCCTGCGGTCTCCACGACGATCCTCACCGTAGACGGGATCCCACCAGCGCCCGGCCGACGAACTGGACCAACTTTCCAAGGCGTACTTGAGGTGTTGTGGGTATGATGCGTACCAACACGAGCAGTTCGCGCACGACAGGCGACTTGTTTACGCACGCGCCTGTCTGAAGAAATCTTAACGACGCCATTTTCCGGGGGGAAAAATGTGTCTACATTGACGTTGTCATCGGTCGGCAAGGTGTACGACGATGGCACTCGAGCGGTAACCGATCTCAATATCGACGTCGGCGACGGTGAATTGCTCGTCTTCGTTGGTCCGTCGGGCTGCGGCAAGACGACGGCATTGCGGATGGTGGCCGGCCTTGAGACCGTGACCGAAGGCGAGATACGCATCGGCGACCGGGTCGTCAATGACATCCCTCCGCGCGATCGCGACGTGGCCATGGTATTTCAGTCCTACGCCCTGTACCCCCATTTGTCAGTTCGAGAGAACATCGGCTTCGGACTGACCCTTCGGAAAGTGCCGAAGGTGGAAATGCGCAAACAGGTGGAGGAAGCGGCGCGCGTGCTCGGGCTCAGCGATTACCTCGACCGCAAGCCGCGGAATCTTTCCGGCGGCCAGCGGCAACGGGTGGCGATGGGCCGCGCCATAGTCCGGCATCCGCAAGCCTTCCTGATGGATGAGCCGCTCTCGAACCTTGACGCCAAACTCCGCGTCCAAACTCGGGCAGAGATCGCGCGCATACAGCGGGACCTCAATGTCACGACGATTTACGTTACCCATGACCAGGTTGAGGCCATGACGCTCGGGCATCGTGTGGCGGTGATGAAGAAAGGCATGCTGCAGCAGATCGCGCCGCCTCAGGAGCTGTACGACAGGCCAAGCAACCTTTTCGTGGCTGGCTTCATCGGTTCGCCGGCCATGAATTTTCTGGCATCGACTCTTGAAAAGGACGACAGCGGGTCATACCGGGTGAACGTCGGAGCGGAGTCACTCGGCGTACCACCCGACGTGGTCGCCGCTCATCCGGCATTGGCGGGCTACGCCGGCAAGTCGGTCATCACCGGCTTCCGTCCCGAGGACATGGCCGACGCTTCGCTGGCACCAGGTGGCGTCGGCCGCACCCTTCATTGCTTCGCCGAACTGGTGGAACCGCTGGGATCGGACCTGATGGTCCACCTGACCGTCGACATCCCCCCGGTCCAGGGCAACGAGGACGTAGTCGAGCTGGCCAAGGAATCGGGCGACACCATGTTTGCCCGAGCGGGCAAGGCCGCGCTGGTCGCCCGCTTCAACCCGCGGAGTCCCGTGAAGGAGCAGGAGGCCGTTCTGGTCACGATCGACACACAGCGGCTGCACTTCTTCGATCCCCACACCGGTCTTGCGATTCGAGACGAACAGAAACTAGAGCGACAGGAGGACAAGCAATGAGGATGAAAAGGAAGTTGGCCGGAGCGGGCGCGTTGTGTGCCGCTATCGCGTTGGTGGCCGGCTGCGGCTCAAGCGCAAAATCGGGCTCGGCGACGACGACCGCTACCGGCACGGGAACCACCGCCGCGAGTGGATCTGCCCTGCCCAACCTGAACGGCCAGTCGTTCACCGTCCTCGGCGTGTGGACCTCCGGTGAGCAGGCGGCATTCCAGGCCGTGTTGAACGCGTTCGACCAACAGACTGGAGCGCACGGCACCTACACCGCCGCGGCCGGAGGGAACCTGACCACCGTGCTCGGCACCCAAGTCGCCGGAGGAACGCCGCCCGACATCGCCATGCTGTCCCTGCCCGGCTCGATCGAGCAGTACGCGGCGGCCGGAAAGTTGCAGCCGGTCGACTCGGCCGCCCAGGCAGCGGTGGCGGCCAATTACTCGTCGGTATGGGCGGGGCTCGGCTCGGCCAACGGGACGCTGTATGGCGTTCCCGTCGACGCCTCGGACAAGTCAACGGTCTGGTACAACGCCACCTCGTGGAAGAACGCCGGCCTGACCTCGACGCCAGCCACGTGGACCGACTTCATCAACGACGCCAAGACACTGGGAAATTCCGGGGTCTCGGTCCCGATCGCCGTCGGTGGCGGTGACGGTTGGACGCTCACCGACTGGTTCGAGAATGTGTACCTGCGTACCGCCGGCCTTGCTGACTACAACAAGCTGACCCACCACCAGATCCCGTGGACCGATCCCACCGTGACCACGGCGTTGAACGACCTCAACCAGATCTGGGGAGATTCCTCGTTGATCGGGTCGCGGGCCAACGCCGTGAAGGTCCCCTTCACCGGTTCGGTGGATGCGGCGTTCAAGGCCAACCCCACTTCCGGGGTCGTGTACGAGGCCAGCTTCGTGGCCACGACCATCACCAGCGACAACGACCCGTCACCGGTCGGGACGGTGGCCAAGTTCTTCGTCTTCCCCTCGATCAACAATTCGCCCTCTGAGGTCGAGGCCGCCGGAGACTTCGCCGTGGCCTTCACCAAGAACGCGGCGGCCGCGGCCTTCCAGCAGTACCTGGCCTCGCCCGCCGCGTCCAAGATCCTGGTGTCCGCACCGGGCAGTGGGTTCCTGTCGGCCAACAAGAACCTCGACAGCTCGGCCTATCCCGATCCCACCTCGGCGGGGCTCGGCCAGGCGATCGTCAACGCCGGCAACAACCTGGTCTTCGACATGTCCGATCAGGCTCCGGCCGCCTTCGGTGGCACCGCCGGCGAGGGCGAGTGGCTCGACCTGCAGAACTTCCTCAGCAGCGGGAACGTGTCGGCCACGCAAACCCAGTTGGAGGCCGATGCCAACAAGGTGACCTGGACAAGCTGACCGTCCGAGCACCTGACCGAACGCGAAGACCATGTCATCGGACATCGTCTCCCCAACGGCTGATGCCGGCGGGCTTCCCGCGCCGGGCCAGGCGGTGGCGTTGCCACCGTCGGGCCCGGCCCGCGGCAAAACAACGTCGATGCTGTCAGCCAAGCACCCGAGCCGCCCACCCGGTGAGAGCAGGTGGGCGGCCATCGTCTTCCTGGCGCCCGCGGTCGTCCTGCTCGTCGCCATCTTGGTCTACCCGTTCGTGTGGAGCGTGGTCCGCAGCCTCTTTAGCGACGGCCCGGCGGGCAACGTTGGCAAGTTCAGCGGGCTGAGCAACTTCAAGGACATCTTCACCAACAACCAGGCATTCCGGGCGGTCAAGAACAACATCATCTGGGTGCTCGTGGCACCGGCCGTGCTCACCATGCTCGGCCTCATCTTCGCCGTGCTGATCGAGCGCATCCGCTGGGCCACCGCCTTCAAGCTGGTCATCTTCATGCCGATGTCGATCTCCTTCGTTGCCTCCGGTGTGACGTGGGGACTGATCTACTCCGACCAGCCCAGCCGGGGCCTCGGCAACGCCCTCGTCGTGGCCGTCCATGACACGTTCTCCTCGAGCAACAGCTACCCCGGGGTGCACCCGTCCTCGGTCGCCCCCTTGACCGCCGGCAAATCGGGCTACACCACCACGGGCAGCTACTCCTCCACCGCGGCGGTGCTGCTCCCCTTGGTCGGACTGAACCTCCAGCATCCCCCGTCATCGGCCAAGCAAGCGTCACTGGTCAGCGCATCGGGGTTGCACGGGGTGGTGTGGAACAACTTCAAGCTGGGCGGCGGTAGCAACCCGGGCACGATCGGCCCGGGGGAGCTGGGCCTGCCCGGGATCAAGGTGGAGGCGGTCCAGGGCGCCAAGGTGGTGGGATCGACGACGGTCGCAGCCAACGGCGCCTTCAATTTTCCCCACCTGGACTCGGGGACCTACCAGCTGCTCCTGCCCAAGGGTGACTTCGCGGCCAAGTACGGGGGGATTAACTGGCTGGGACCGGACCTCATAACGCCCGCCATCATCATCGCCTTCCTCTGGGTGTGGACCGGGTTCGCCATGGTCCTCATTGCCTCGGGAATGGCCGCCATCCCTCGCGACGCGCTCGAGGCGGCCCGAATTGACGGCGCAACGGAATTGCAGGTTTTCCGGCGGGTAACGGTGCCTTTGTTGGCGCCCACCCTTTTGGTGGTGTTCGTCACCTTGACCATCAACGTCCTCAAGGTCTTCGACCTGGTGTACATCATCGGCCAGGACGCCGGGGCCAACCGCGTCTACGCCAACGTGCTGGCGACCCAGCTGTACAACAGCTACAGCAACCAGCAGTACGGCCTGGCCAGCGCCATCGGTGTGTTCCTGGTGATCCTCGTTATGCCGTTCATGATCCTCAACGTCCGGCGCTTCCGAAGGGACCAGCGATGACGGCCGCCACCAACACCGACGTCGTCACCGGCCACATCAACCGCGGCCTAATCGCGCGCATCAGCGCCAAGACCGGGAGCGGCGTCCTCCAGATCGTCCTCATCCTGGTGGCATTGTTCTGGCTGCTCCCGACCTTCGGGCTCCTCGTCGAATCGCTGCGTGGCGCCGGGTTCTACCCCGCAGGTGGCTGGTGGCAGGCGCTGCAGCACCCGGCCCAGCTGACGTGGAGCAACTACAGCGCCCTGTTCAAGAACCACCAGCTCACGTCGTCGTTCTTCAACAGCCTCAAGATCACCGTGCCCGCCACCCTCCTCGTGGTCCTCATTGGATCGGCCGCCGGTTACGCCTTCGCCTGGATGGACTTCCCGGGTCGGGACTGGATCTTCGTCGGCATCGTGGCCCTGCTGGTGATCCCGATCCAGATCGCCCTCATACCCACGGTCAAGCTGTACTCGGACCTGCACATCTCCGGTTCCATCCTGTCGGTGGTCATCTTCCACGTAGCATTCGGTTTGCCATTCGCCATCTTCCTGTTGCGAAACTTCTTCGCCGGCATCCCGAAGGATCTCCTGGAGGCGGCCCGCATGGACGGGGCCAGTGAGGGTCGGATCTTCTTCCGGATCATTCTTCCGCTCGGCTCGCCGGCTATTGCCGCACTCGGGATCTTCCAGTTCCTGTGGGTATGGAATGACCTCCTGGTCGCCCTGGTGTTCAGCAACGCCAAGACCCAGCCGCTGACCGTCTACCTGTCGACCCAAACCCGGGAGTTCGGTAGCAGCATCAACGTCCTGGCTCCGGGTGCGTTCGTCTCGCTCTTGATCCCACTGGTGGTCTTCTTGGCGTTCCAGCGCTTCTTCGTCGAGGGGATCACGGCCGGATCGGTCAAATGACAACCGCCGTACCGCTGACCGAGGTCCCGATCCCTATCCGCCAGGTCTCGCGGCCAGGTCACGTTTTCAGCGCCCCGTTCGTGGCACTCGGGGGTCTCGGCGACCTGCAGATCGGCCGAAACGTCGAGGGCGCGTTGCCCGGCGCCATGGCGCGGCCCAGCGAGCCAGGCTGGGGAGCTGAACTCGCTCGACGAGGGGGACGGTCGCGGTGACGTCCGCGTCTGAACGGCGGCAACCAGCCGTGGCAACGTCCCACCGCTCCGTGTCGGGCTCGAGCAGCATGCGCAGGCTGCGGAACACGGTGTCGTCACACATGATCCAGTCCACCAGGTACACGCCGTACTGGGCGGCGGCGCGGCGGGCAGCGCCGAAGCGGTCCCCGAGATCCGGGGCCGGATCCTCGCTGACCGCCTCATCGCAGTAGGCGACGGCGGCCTCAGCGCCGTCGTCGAGGCTGTCGAGGCACGCGGCGAGACCGATCTCGGGCGGGTCGGTCCGCCCGCAGTGGGCCAGTCCGAGGACGCGGCCGTCGCGGCGGGCAGTGACAACAAGGAGGCGGCGCGGTCCGAAGGCGCGTTGATCGAGCGCGAAGTCCCACGTGTCCTTTTCGCTGCGCAGGTCGGGCGGATCGACGGCGTATCGAAAGGCCTCGGTGAAGATCAGCGGCGGGTTCATGGCAGTTCCTTTCAAGTCCGGTCGGTATTCGTCGGCGATAGGCGGCGTTGCGGGTCGTCTGGCGGGGGCTTCGTCGAGCCGGCGATCTCGGCCAGTTCGCCCTCGCCCGCCTGGGCCGGCGACAACAACTGGGTGTCGAAGCGGCCGGCGTAGCCGACGATCGATTCTTTGAGCGTGTTGAGCTGATGGCACATGGGCGTAATGGGGGGACAGGCCGCACGGGGGCGGCAGACGCGGGTGCGGTGGTCGGCACCGGGCCAACGATCCGGCTCGCCATCGGAACCGGCGAACGTTTGTTCGTATCCTAGATCATACTACATACCATGTCAATACTTTCCATTGAGTAGCCGACGAGACCACGGTATGGCCGGCACCTAGGAGGGCCTGGCAAACGGCCGGCGAAGCTCAACGTGATCACCGCACCGCCTCCGGTACCGTTGAC
>OBLV0100000698.1_pt1 | contig 10176 bp, 9 predicted proteins | sample 1520071 | NCBI WGS metagenome assembly OBLV01 (sample SAMEA3888446, study PRJEB22518) | metagenome | reverse complement strand
CATCCATATAGATGCGGCCGGACGGCACTTCGTCGATCACGCTGGCTCGGCTGTTCATCGAGCCCCTTCCGACCCTGCTCGTGATCCTGGCGGTTGGGTTGTGGCTGGTCGGGCGGGGCTCGCTGAGCCTGGCCAATCTGGCGCTGTTCCTGCTGATCGGAACGATGCCGGTCGCGTCGTTCAGCCCGGTGTCGTGGCTCACCGAGTTCCTGCGGGATTCGTCGGCCGCCGCGGGCCGCATCGGCGAGCTCCTGGCGATGCCCGAGATGGCCGAACCCGATGACCCGACCGAACCCCTCGATGGATCGGTCCGCCTTCGCGGGGTCCGATTCTCCTACCGTAGCGACCTCGGCAATCGTGCCCTTGATGGCGTTGACCTGGATATTCCCGCCGGCACCGTCTGCGCCTTGGTGGGGTCGTCGGGCACCGGGAAGTCGACGCTGGTGCGGCTGGTGGGACGGTTCTGGGATGTCGACGAAGGCTCGGTCCAAATCGGCGGCGTCGACGTCCGAGCGATCGGCTCCGCGCAGTTGCTGCGTACCGTCACCCTGGTCTTCCAGGACCCGTTCCTCCTGCACGACACGGTGCGGGAAAACATCCGGCTTGCCCGCTCCGGCGCCACCGACGCCGAGGTGATCGAGGCGGCCCGAGCGGCCCAGGCGCACGAGTTCATCGTCAACGAGTTGCCGGACGGGTACGACACCGTCGTCGGCGAGGGCGGCGTCGGCACCTCGGGCGGCCAAGCGCAGCGCATCACCATCGCCCGGGCCATGCTGTCCGACGCCCGAGTCGTGGTGCTCGACGAGGCGACCGCCTTCGCCGACGCCGAGAACGAAGCCGCAATCCAGGAGTCGGTCGCCCGGCTTTGTCAGGGGCGCACCGTGCTCGTCGTGGCCCACCGGCTGGCGACCATTCAACAAGCCGACCAGATCGTCGTGCTGGAAGCGGGCCAGATCGCCGAGCGAGGCACCCACACCGACCTGCTGGCCCGGGGCGGCCGGTATGCCACGCTGTGGGCGAGTACCGAAAAGGCGAGTGCATGGCGCCTCGGAACCGGCCGGTGAGGCGTATCGCGGCGCTGATGATCGCGGCCGCCGGCACCCACGCCTCGATGGCGCGCCGCGAGCTTCGGCTGGTCGCCGCCAACGCCGTCCTGCAGGCAGCGGCCTACGCGTTGCTCGTGCCGCTGCTGCGGGCCACGGCCCGCTCCGCCGGCGCCGGCTGGGCGCCCTGGGTCCTGCTGGCGGTGTTCGGAGGGGTACTGGTCGCCGAGGAGGCGACCGGAGTGCTGGCGATGCAGTTCGGGTTCGAACAGTTGCCCGCGGTCACCGCCGAGCTGCGCCTCCGGGTGGGCGAGCAACTGAGGACCATCCCGGCGGAGGAGCTCGGGTGGCGCCGATCGGGCGAGCTGGCCCAGCTCCTCGGTGGGACCATCGTCACCGCCGTCATGGGCATCTCCACCATGAGCTCCCGGGTGTTGCAGCTCATCGTGGTGCCGGCGCTGGTTGTCGTCGTCGTCGTGGTCGTGGACTGGCGTCTCGGCCTGGTGCTGCTGGTCGCGGGGGCCCTCGCGATCCCGCTCGGGCGGCGGATCCAGGCGGCGTGGAACCGCGGCTACCGAGAAATGGGAGCCGCCGATGCCGAGGCATCGGCGCGCGTCGTCGAGTACGTCCAGGGCTTGGCGGTGTTCAAGGCGTCGGGCCAGCTCGGCCAGCGGTCCCGGCGGCTCGAGGAGGCGCTGGCGCAGCAGGATCAGATCATGAGCGCGTCGTTCCTTCACCGGGAAGCGCCTGGTCTCCTGGCGGGCATGCTTTCGCAGGTTGCGGTCATCGGGGTGGTGGCGCTCGGGGCGGAGCTGGCGCTACGGGGCGAGATCGCCCTGGCGACGGTGTTGGCGTTGGTGGCGATCACGGTGCGCTTTGCCGAGCCGTTCTCGCGAGCCTTGACGATGACCGCGCTGTTCGAGGCGACCGAGGTCGGCATGGGCCAGATCAATGACCTACTGAGCATCCCTCCGCTCCCGGCTCCAGTGTCGCCCCGTAGACCCGACCGCTTCGACATCTCGTTCGAGGAGGTCAGCTTCTCCTACTCGGGTCAATCGGCTCCGGCCCTCGACCGCGTGTCGTTCACCGTGCCCGCCCACAGCTTCACGGCCTTGGTGGGGGGATCGGGTGGTGGCAAGACCACCATCACCCGGCTCACCATGCGCTACGCCGATCCGCAGCACGGCGCCGTCCGCATCGGCGGCGTAGACGTCCGCGACATCGACCAGGTCGACCTCATGTCGTCGGTGACAGCGGTGTTCCAGGACGTGTTCCTCTTCGATGACACCATCGCCGAAAACATCCGTATGGGCCGACCGGGCGCGACCGATACCGAAATCGTGGCCGCGGCGAGGGCGGCCAGCTGCCACGACTTCGTCACCGGGTTGCCCGATGGCTACCAGACCCGGGTCGGGGAGCTGGGCGGCCGGTTATCGGGCGGCGAGCGCCAGCGCCTGTCGATCGCCCGGGCGATCCTGAAGAACGCACCCATCGTCCTGCTGGACGAGCCGACGGCGGCCCTCGACGCGGAAAGCGAGCTGGCGGTACAGGAGGCGATCGACCACCTGGTGGCCGACCACACCATCGTGGTGATCGCCCACCGGCTCTCGACGATCGTGGCCGCCGACCAGATCTTGGTGGTCGACCACGGTCGCATTGTCCAGCGCGGAACCCACGACGAGCTGCTGGCGTCGGGCGGCCGGTACGCCGTTATGTGGGCCACCCAGTCCAAAGCCGGGCGGTGGAAAATATCGACCTGTTCACAACGATCCGAACGGTAGACGGTGAATAGCTGTTGCGATTGCAATCGCCATGGCATGCCAGTAGTGTCAACTACTGCGATCCGTTAGCATTTGAAGGAGGTGGAACATGGAGAAGAAGGAGCAGAAGGAGGTCACGTTTGAGACGCTCGTCAAGTCGAGCGTCCCGCCGGCCCCCCAGGACCCGACCACCAACGCGCTGGTGCAGAACCCGTTTGCGTGGGACGACGAGCAGTAGCGGCAGGAAGGCTTCGGTGAGGTTGCAGTTGCAACCTTTTTTGGTCTCGCCAGTCAAGGTCGTTAGTGCTAACAGATAGCATTTTGGAGGAGGTGGAACATGGAGAAGAAGGAGCAGGAGGTCACTTTTGAGACGCTCGTCAAGTCGAGCGTCCCGCCGGCCCCCCAGGACCCGACCAGCCACGCGCTGGTGCAGAACCCATTTGCGTGGGACGACGAGCAGTAGCGACAGGGTAGGCCACCGAAAGGTGGTGTGAGATCCGGTCCCGTCGGCTGGTGTATCCCGATGGTTGGTGCACCCGGCGGGATCGGATCTGCTGCGCTTCGAAAGACCGCGACCTAGAAGGGATCGAACACAACGTGTTGTACGCTGGCTATCACCTGTACCGAGGCGACGACGGCACGTGGCGGTACAGCGCTCCCGGCGACACGTTCGTACGGGTGCGAGGAGACGATCGCCTGCTGGAGATCGTGCAGCGGGTCGAGGTCACAGGATCGAACGCAGGCCTGAACGATGACGATGCGTTGGCCGTGGCGCGCGTCCGCGACGCCTTGGTCGGCCAGGGCGTCGTCGTCAACGGTGAGGCATCGCCAGCGCCCGATCGAGCCTGGCGGGTACACCTCGCCGGCGACGGCCCTGTCGCCGAGCAGTTGATTCCACTGGTAGGCGGAGTCCAACTCACCCGCGGAACGGTCGATGAGCAGGCGGTCAAGTGCGCCGACGTCCTCGTTTGCTGTGCCCAGTGGCTTCCCGACCGAGACTGGCAGTTGGTGGACGACTGGTGCCGGGACCACTGCACACCGTGGCACGGATGCTACGCCGAGGGTACCCAGGTGGTTATCGGGCCCTTGTCTATTCCTGGGCGCACGGCAAATTACCGTGACACCCGCGGGCGCAGGTTGGCGGCCGCTGGACGGCCCGACGAGCTCTTGGCGCACTGGTCCTATCTCGACTCCGAGATGGCCAAACCATCGCCCCCCTGGACGGCGGGGGCAGCAGCCGTCGCCGCCGGGCTCATCGCGTTGGACTTGGCGGCGCTTCGCGTTGGGGCCCCGGCGCCCAGCGAGGGTTTTCAACTGGTGTTCGACCCGGGTACGGCTGCGATCTCTCGACATCCGGTGCTGCCGCTACCCCAGTTGGCCGGCGTCGTTCGTCGTACCGATCGTGCATGAGGGTCCTGGTAGGCCACAGCGTTGCCGCGGACGACGGGACGAGCCTGGTGGTCGACGTGTACCTGCCCGACGACTGCCCCGCCCCCGTGGTGGTGACGCGCACTCCCTACGGGCGCTCGGCTATGGCCGGCCACGGTCGCGGTTGGGCGCGAAACGGGTTCGGCTATGTCGTCCAGGACGTGCGGGGACGCTACGGATCCGGCGGCGATTGGTTTCCGTACCGCCATGAGCGCGACGACGGTCGGGCCCTGGTCGACTGGGTCGCGGCACAGCCGTGGTGCGCCCGGGATATCGTCGTCGCCGGCGCATCCTATGGCTCGTTTACCGCTTGGGCCGCCGCGCTGGCGGCTCCGGAGAAGGTGCGTGCCGTCATCAGTGAAGTGCCGGCTGCCGGTTTTCGAGCGGCGCACTTCGAAGCCTCGGGCGTGTTGCGCCTACGCGAGTCGCTCGGATGGTGGACCGAGCATGCAGACGCCCGTACCAGCCGAACCGAGACCGACGCCCGGCGCGCCAGCACCGAGGTCATCGACCACCTGCCGGTCTGTGCGATCGGTCAGCGTTCGCCAACGCCAATTCCGCGATGGTGGGAGGCCGTGCACGATACCGAACCGCTGGCGCGCCTGTCGCTGGACGAACTTGGATCGTGCTCCATCCCGTCGTTGCACATCGGCGGTTGGTACGACCTTTTCCTGCCCCAGACCCTGGCCCAATGGGACGCCGCCGGTCGGGACCACCGCCCGCGTCCGGCTCGCGGCCTGGTCGTCGGTCCGTGGCGGCACGAGCTCTCGAGCCCGCGGTCGAGTACCGCCGGCGGTCGCGATCATGGCGTGGACTCCCAACTGCCCCTGGGCCCGCTGCAGGTTCGCTGGGTCCGCGAGATCCTCGCCGGTCGGGACCCAGCCTTGACTCAAGTCTTCCTGGTTGGCCGCAACCGATGGCTGGAGCGGTGGCCGGCGAAGGCCACGACCCAACGTTGGTTTACTCACGCCGACGGCTCACTCAGCCCGGCCCGGCCGGCGGGATCCGGCCGGCACCGTTTCACCTACAACCCGAAGAACCCAACCCCTTCGCTCGGAGTCGATACCGACTGGGCTTGCCATGATGGAGGTGATGGCCGGGTGCTCTTTCGAGGCGCCCCCTTGCCGGCTCCAATCGCCATCGTCGGAACGCCGACGCTGGTCCTCACTGCGCTCAGCACCGCGCCGACCGCCGATTGGGTCACCCACCTGATCGAGCGAACCGAAGACGGCCATGCGTTCGAGCTGAGCGAGGGCAACACCACGACGACGGGGGGAGACCGTGCGACCATTGATCTCCGGCCCTTGGCCACGGCCCTTCCGACCGGCTCGCGACTCGAGTTGCACATCTCCGGAAGTGACTTCCCCCGGCTTGCTCGCAACCTCAATACCAGTCGGGACCGTTACACCACCAGCGAGACCGATATCGCCGACCAAACCGTGATCAGTGGCGAGTATGCCACGGTGCTCGACCTGCCCGTCTTCGAGGAAGCCTCGTGACGGACAGCATCCTGGCGCTACTGGACGAGATCCCTGCCGTGGAGCGGATGCTGGTCGATTCGCGGCTTGGCCTCGTAACCAGCGTTGTACGCCACCAAGCAAGCCTGCCCATCCCATCCAGCTGGGTGACGTGGAGTGCTCATAATGGTGATAGTAGGGCGTTCGCCGACTGGCAGTGCGAGCGCTACGGGTTCGGTGCCGCGCTCGGCGACAGCGACCGGGCCCGGCGGGCGGCGGTGGGCGAGGCGATCGAACGGTACTGCGGGAACGCGATTCCCGCCCGGCTTCCCATCGCCAGCTATGCGCAGCTCACCCGGGCGGGCCGCGCTGCGCTCGACCCGGCCACCTTCGCCTTGTACTCGGCACGCCAGTACGGCACTGCCGGGTTTCCCTTCGTTGCCTTCGACGCCGACCTTCCTGTTGCTTGGGTCAGCGGAAGTGATCTCCATACCGGCGAAGAGGTCCTCGTCCCGGCTTCCATGGCGTACCTGAACTATTACCAGCGAGCCCACGCCGGCGAGCCCCCCGTACACGCCTTGCTCTATGGCGGTATCGCCACCGGGGAGAACCGCGCCCACGCCGAGCGGTTCGCGTTGGAGGAGCTGTTCGAACGCGACGCCAACACCATCTGGTGGGCCAGTGGCGCGCCGGGCGAGATGGTAAGCGACGCCGACGTGGTGTTGGAGCGCTTTGGGTTCGGGGTCGAGGAAGATACCGGGCGCCGGATCCGGGTGCTTCGCATCCCCTCGCAGTTCCCGGTGGCGGTCCTGGCGGTTTTCATCGAGGAGACGGTGGACGCTTTGATCTCCTATGGCACGGCGTGTCGTGCCACCCCGGCCGAGGCGGTCAAGAAGGCGCTGGTCGAGGCGGTCGCGTTGCTGGAGCTCACCGCGGAGGTGGCCGACGAGCGCAGCGCCCATTGGCAGGCGATAGCCCGCGGCGACATCCCGCAGCTATCGTTCCGACCCTTTCGCGCCGACCGCCGGTACCTCGACGACTTCCGGTCCGATTTCCACGACCTGGTCGACCTGCCGGCCGTCGCCCAGCTCTACCTCGATCCCCGCATGCAGGGAGCGGTCCTTGACCGTCTCCGCCGATCCAGCCGGGCGGTGAGCCTCGCCAGTATCCCGATGCGGGACAGTGCAACGGCCCGGGATTCGTATCTGGCCATGCTGGGCGAAGGCGGACTACGGGCGGTATCGGTGGACGTCACCACCGAGGACGTCCGCGCCGCGGGCCTATCGGTCGTGCGGGTCGTGGTACCCGGCCTCTACAACAACCCCCCACCTGCGTTCCCATTCCGGGGAGGCGATCGCCTCTACACCCTCCCCCACCAACTAGGTCTCGCGACCCGCCAGCTGACCGAGGACGACCTCTACCCCTACCCGATTCCCCACGTCTGAAGGCTCGACATGGATCTCCCCGCTTTGGTGGACGCTCGTACCGGCATCATCCGAGGATTTCAACGAGACGCGATTCCGCCATCGATCCCTTCTGAATTTCACATGTTGACTGCCGTTTTGTCGGATTCGGCGTGCTTCTCGCCCTGGGCCAGCGATTCGGCCGGGGCCGGGTACTCCCTGGTCGACGAGGACGCGGCACTCGGTCCCGCAGTAGGCGAGGCAATCGAACGGTATTGCGGAAACCTGGTGCCCGCCGGGATGCGCCGCGCCAGCCGCCGCCAACTGATGTCGGGTGGGGCCAACGTGGTGGATCCGCGCCAACACGTGTTGTTCGCACCCGAGCAATACTCCTCGGCCAGATTTCCCTTCAGCCCCTTCGACGACGATCTTCCGCTGGAATGGACACAGGGGGAAGATCTGCTTTCAGAAGAGCCAGTCTTCGTGCCCGCGCAGATGGTGTGGGTGTCCTACGCCCATAGAGCGCCCAGCCGCGGCGTACCGTTCCTCAATCCGGTCCTTTGCGCCGGGCTGGCCGCTGGTGTCGACGGAGAATCAGCAATCTGGTCGGCGATGACGCAAATGATCGAACGCGACGCCCTCACCATGGCCTGGCACGGGCGACGTCCGATACGTGAGGTAACGCCGCCGCCCTGGTTGGCCCGCCTCGGGCGCGGGGCCACCGGAAGCATGCACACGCGGTTTCTGGAGTTTCCGAATGAATTCGGCGTGGTCGTGATCGCAGCGGTCGTTCACGACTCCGCGACGGGCTACCTGTCGATGGGTGCCGCGTGCCGAACCCGGACCGGTCCGGCCATGAGAAAAGCGTTGGCCGAAGCTTTCCAGCTCCAGATGTTCAGCGCCGCGCTGGATGACCCCGATGGTCCGTTCATGCGCGCCGCGGTCAGCCCGAACAGCCCCCTCAAACCGTGGCGGGTGGACCGCCGCTACCTCGATTCGTGCCGAGACGATCTGGGGGATGTTGTCGAGTATTGCACGCACCTCCAGCTCTACCTCGATCCCCGGATGCAGGATCGATTCGAGGCAGAACTCGCCACGGCCGTTGTATCTCAGACAACCCCAGCGGAATTGGACGCTCTCGCTGTCCTGCCCGAGAACGGGTCGGTAAACGAACTGGCGGTGATCCTCGCCGAGCGAGGCCACAGAGTGGTCTGGGTCGATCTGACCACGGCCGATGTTCGGGGCAGTGGTATGCGCGTCGTGCACGCATTCGGGGCCGGGTTATATTCCAACAGCTCGGTCGGGTTGCCATTTCTGGGCGGTCGGCGACTGGCCGACGAGTTGTCGGCGAGGCAGGAGTCCCGACGAGACTTGCCTTTGCCCCACTAGTGCCCAGCAAGCCTGGCCGGTTGGCGCCCAAAGGGGAAAACGACCACGCCAAAGCTTGACTCGCCCAATCGGAGCAGGTCGGACAGGGCGGCGTCGTTGAATCCCGTGACGGCGCAGCCGCTCAGGCCCAAGGCGGTCGCGACCAAGTAGAGGTTCTGGAGGGCGATCCCGGCGTCGATGTGCAGGGTCCGGTAGTGGCGCACCGGGTATTTCACGAGTGTCGTATCGAGACGGCCAGCGATCGCGAGCATCATCGGCGCCCGCTCGACGAACTCGACCTGGGTCAGCACCGACCGCCACGCCGTCGACGGGTCCCCCGCCCACCGCCCGCTGAGCGCGTGGCGGTCACGGTCCCAACAATAGATGCCCGCCGGAATCTCGGCGCCGGGCGCCACGCTGAGGTAGCACGCCAGCGACGCCAAGCCTCCCGCCGAGGGGGCCATGCACATCGTCGTCTCGTCGCCACCGGGGAGGCGAGCCGTTCGCTGGTTACCGAGGGACCAGCGCAGCAAGGCGGACACCTCCTGGGCTGTCGGTGCTGCGTCCGCAAATCGGTACCCGGAGCGCCGCGTCATCAAGGCTTCGGCGAGGTCGGCGCCGGTGAGCATTGGCGCCTCGGGCAGCTCGACCGGTGTCTCGCTCGTATGCAACCCTCCGAGCGAAACTTCCGTGGGGGGACCGCTGAGAAACCGATGTACGGCGCGCACGATTGTTTGCGACTCAGCGACCGACATCACCATCACCATGCCCGGCACTCGCGTAAGCGACCTCGGACCCCCGCGCCCCAACACCCAACGACTGTTCGAGGAACGCCAAGACGTCGCATCGCTCGGCGATCGCTTTGTCGGTTGGCTCGCCGTGGCCATGGCCGCTGGAGGTTTCCACCCGGATCAAGATCGGCGCGGCACCTCCCTGCGCCGCCTGCAAGGCCGCCGCAAACTTGAAGGAATGGCCAGGAACCACCCGGTCGTCATGGTCGCCGGTCGTGATCAATGTCGCGGGGTACGCCGCGCCCAGCCGAATGTTGTGCAGCGGTGAATAGGCTCTGATCCATCGGTATTCGTCGGGATCGTCCGGGTCGCCATAGTCACCGATCCACGCCCAACCGATCGTGAAGCGGTGATAGCGCAGCATGTCCAGCAGGCCGGACTGGATGACAGCGGCGCCGAACAGTTCGGGGTGCTGGTTGAGACAGGCGGCCACGAGCAATCCACCATTTGATGCCCCACTGATCGCAAGGCGCTCGTTGCTGGTCCAGCCCGAGGCGAAAAGCCAGCGGGCACAAGCGCAAAAATCATCGAACACGTTCTGCTTGCCAGCAAGGCGTCCCGCGTCGTACCAAGCGCGCCCGTATTCCCCGCCACCGCGCAGGCATGCCACCGCGAGCAGCCCCCCGCGCTCCAGCCAGACCGCCTCCTCGACCCGGAACCTAGGTGTATACGATCGGTTGAAGCCGCCGTAGCCGTTCAGCAGGGTCGGAACGTCACCTGTCGGCTCGACGTCGCGATGGTGGACGAGGAACATCGGCACACGGGTACCGTCGTCACTGGCGACGAACACCTGCTCGGCCACGTAGGCGTCCCCGTCGAAGGGCGCACCGGGCGCTCGCACTTGGGTCGTCGTGCCGCGGCCAAGGTCGTGGGACCAGATGGTGCCGGGATCGGTGAAACCCATGGTCGAATAAAAGAACAGTGAC
>OBLV0100000697.1_pt1 | contig 10181 bp, 5 predicted proteins | sample 1520071 | NCBI WGS metagenome assembly OBLV01 (sample SAMEA3888446, study PRJEB22518) | metagenome | reverse complement strand
GGCGACCGAGCACCTGGTCGCCAGAGGGCACACCAAGATCGGATTCGTAGGCGACGATCCGAGCCCGTTCGGGTTCACCTCGAGCGAGCGGCGCCGCCAGGGAATGGCCCGAGCGCTCCGACGCGCCGGGATCGGGCGCAACGGCGCACTCGAGGTCAGGGCGCCGCACGGGCGTGAGCACGCGCGCGAGTCGGCCGAGCGACTGCTCAACCTTCCGGACCGCCCGACCGCGATCTTCGCCGCTTCGGACGTGCAGGCGATGGGTGTGCTCGAGGCCGCCCGGGCCAAGGGCCTTCGCGTGCCCCAGGACCTGGCGGTGATCGGCTTCGACGACATCGAGGTGGCCGAGGTACTCGGGCTGACCACGGTGCGTCAGCCGCTGCGCGAAACCGGCGCTCGCGGCGTCGACCTCCTCCTGTCGGCGATCAACGGAGACGGCGTCGAGCCGACCGAGGAGCTCGCCCCGCTGACCGTGATAGCGCGCACGACGACCTGACGACGCCCCCGGGCTTCTGCACGATCGCGTTCGCGATGGCCGAACGATGCTTGGGCTGTGCGCCCGGGGACCGGTAGAAAGGCCCCGATATGACCCAATCGGCCGCAGCCCCGCCCGCCCTCGACGAGTCCGAGCTTGCCGCCCGTGTCACCTCGCTCTCGCTCGAGCAGAAGGTCCGCCTGCTCACTGGCGCGGACTTCTGGTCTCTGCACCCCGAGCCGGCCGTTGGACTGCGCCGCCTGGTCGTGTCCGATGGTCCCGCGGGCGTGCGTGGCGAGCGGTGGGACGAGCGGGATCCGTCCGCGAACGTGCCCTCGCCGACCGCGCTCGCGGCGACATGGGACGAGGAGCTCGTGGAGGAGCTCGGCGGCCTGCTCGCATCCGAGGCCAGGCGCAAGGGCGTCGACGTCGTGCTCGCGCCGACCGTCAACCTGCACCGCACTCCCTACGGCGGGCGGCATTTCGAGTGCTTCAGCGAGGATCCGCTGCTGACCGCGCGGATCGGGGTCAGCTACGTGTTGGGAATCCAGGACGGCGGCGTCGGCGCCACCGTCAAGCATTTCGTCGCCAACGACTCCGAGACCGAACGGATGACCTTGGACGCCCTGATCGACGAGCGGACGCTGCGCGAGCTGTACCTGGCACCGTTCGAGGCGATCGTCCGCGAGGCCGGTGTCTGGTCGGTGATGGCCGCGTACAACGGCCTAGGCGGCGAGCCGATGACGGAGAGCGCGCTCCTCCGGGACCTGCTCAAGCGTGAGCTCGGGTTCGATGGATTGGTCATGTCGGACTGGTTCGCGACCCGTTCGACCGAGGCGTCCGCCCGGGCCGCGCTCGACCTCGTGATGCCGGGCCCGGTCGGGCCGTGGGGCGACTCGCTCGTGGCGGCGGTCCGCGCCGGCGACGTCGATCCCGCGATGGTCGACGACAAGGTCCTGCGAATCCTGCGCCTTGCCGCCCGAGTCGGCGCGCTCGAAGGGACCAGCCCGGCCCCGGCTCCGACCTACGACGACGCTGCGATCGCGTCCATGCTCCGTCGGACTGCGGCGGCGGGCTTCGTGCTCGCCCGCAACGAACGAAGCCTGCTCCCGCTCGACCCGAGCTCGGTGAGACGGATCGCGATCATCGGCGCGAACGCGATCGCGGCCAGGACCCTCGGCGGAGGCAGCGCGACCGTGTTTCCGCGGTACACCGTCTCGCCGGTCGACGGCCTCGACGCCGCGACTGGACCCGACGCCGAGATCCTCCTGAGCATCGGCGTCCGGGCCTCGGAGCGTGTCCCGGTTGCCCGAGCCGAATGGCTGCACATACCGGGGAACGACGAGCCGGGAGTCGAGGTTCGCTTCCTCGACGCGGACGACGCTGTGCTGGCGAGCGAGCGGCGCCGGGGCTGCGCGTTCACCTGGCTCGGGTCGTTCGAGCACGGCGGGCCGATCGCGCGGATCGAGGTCAACACCGTGCTGCGCGCCACCGTCCCTGGTACGTACACCGTCGGTGCGTCCGGGCTCGGCCGCTACTGGATGTCCGTCGGCGATGAGATCGCGTTCGACGCCCAGCTCGAGCTCCGCGCCGGGGCCGACATCGTCGAGGGGATCATGGTCCCGCCGCAGACGACTCACGATGTTGAGCTCGCCGCCGGCGAGGAGATCGCGATCCTGCTCGTACACGAGGTCGGACCGCTTCCGGACGAGCCCGGCTCCGTCGGCGTGAACTTTCAGCTGAACCTGGCGCCGCCGTATCGCGGCGACGATCAGGAGATCGAGCGCGCGACCGCCATCGCCGGTGCGGCCGATGTTGTCATCGTCGTCGCCGGCACCACCGAAGAGGTAGAGAGCGAGGGCTTCGACCGTGCTTCGCTGTCATTGCCCGGTCGCCAGGACGAACTCGTGCGGCGCGTCGCCGCCGCAAATCCGAACACGATCGTCGTGGTCAATGCGGGCGCTCCGGTGCTGATGCCTTGGGTGCAGGACGTGGCCGCGGTGCTGATCGCCTGGTTCCCGGGCCAGGAGTTTGGCAACGCCCTGGCTGACGTCCTGCTCGGCGTGGTCGAACCCGGCGGCCGGCTACCGACGACGTGGCCGGCGACGGAGGTGGGACTACCTTCCACCCGGCCGGTGGAAGGCGTCCTGCGGTACGACGAGGGGCTATCGGTCGGCTACCGCGACCCGCGGCGCGCCGGTCGCGCAACGTTGTTCCCGTTTGGGCATGGCCTGGGGTACTCGTCATGGGAGTACGAGTCGATCGACGCGCCGCCCCACGCGCGAGCGGGCACCGCGGTGCGCGTGACCGTCGGAGTGCGGAACACCGGGGCGCGGCCCAGCCGCGAGGTCGTCCAGGTCTACGCGAGGCGTCCGGACAGCGCGATCGAGCGGCCGGTCCGATGGCTTGTCGGCTTTGCGTCCGTGCGGGCCGGGCCGGGTGAGCGCGCGACCGCGACGATCATCGTGCCTCCGCGCGCATTCGAGCATTGGAGCGCCGTGGACGGTCGCTGGGTGGTGGAGCCGGGCACGTTCGACGTAGCCGCGGGCTCATCGTCAGCGACGCTCCGCCTGTCCACTGGGACCGCGGTGTCATGACGGGCGGCGGCCCCGCGGGGAACGGAGCGCTCTGGTGGCGGAGCGCGGTGATTTACCAGGTCTACATCCGCAGCTTCGCCGACGGCGACGGCGACGGGATCGGCGACATCCCCGGGCTGCGCTCGCGCCTGCCGTACCTGGCCGGTCTCGGCATCGACGCGCTCTGGATCAACCCGTGGTACCCGTCGCCGATGAAGGACGCCGGCTACGACGTGTCCGACTTCCGCGCGATCGAGCCGCTGTTCGGCACGTTGGCCGACGCCGAGGCGATGATCGCCGAGGCGCATGGCCTCGGCATGCGGGTCCTCCTCGACATCGTCCCGAACCACCTCTCGGACAAGCATCGCTGGTTCCAGGAAGCCCTGGCCGCCACGCCGGGATCCTCCGAGCGGGCGCGTTTCATCTTCCGCGACGGCCGCGGGCCGGGCGGGAGCATGCCCCCCAACGACTGGACGAGCAACTTCGGCGGCATGGCGTGGACCCGCATCACCGAGACCGACGGCCGTGCCGGCCAGTGGTACCTGCACCTGTTCACGCCGGAGCAACCCGACCTCGACTGGACGAACCCCGACGTCCAGGAGGAGTTCGACGAGACGATGCGGTTCTGGTTCGAGCTCGGCGTCGACGGCTTCCGGATTGATGTCGCTCACGGCCTGGCCAAGGCCGATGGCCTTCCCGACGTCGGCTCGATTGTGTGGCCACCCGACGGCCCCGAGGTCATCGACCACCCCCACTGGGACCGGGACGACGTCCACGCCATCTACCGATCCTGGCGCTCGCTCGCCGACACGTACGAAGACCCGCGCGTGTTCGTGGCGGAAGCGTGGGTCCACCACCCCCAGCGTCTTGCGCAGTACGTCCGCGCCGACGAACTGCACACCGCGTTCAACTTCGACTTCCTGCTGGCGCCGTGGCTAGCCGAACCGATGCGCGAGTCGATCATCGCCTCCTTGGCGGCCCACGAGGCGGTCGGCGCTCCGGCCACGTGGGTCCTGTCCAACCACGACACGGTCAGGGAGGTGTCGCGCTACGCCCGTCCGCAGGGCGTCCGGCCGCTGCGCAAGCTCGTCGATCTCGCCAATCTCCCCGCCGACTTCGTGCTCGGCCGCCGGCGGGCCCGAGCCGCCGCGCTCCTCATGCTGGCCCTCCCGGGCGGCGCCTACGTTTATCAGGGCGAGGAGCTAGGACTGGCAGAGGTCGAGGACCTGCCCGAGGAGGTCCTTCAGGACCCGGGGTGGGAGCAGTCCGGCCGGACCGAACGCGGTCGCGATGGGTGCCGGGTGCCGATCCCGTGGTCGGGCGATGCGCCGCCCTTCGGCTTCAGCCCGCCCGGCGCAAGCGCGCCGCCATGGCTCCCTCAGCCACCTACGTGGCGTGAGCTGACGGTCGAGGCGGAGACGGACGACGATCGCTCCATGCTCGAGCTCTACCGCCACGCCCTGCAACTGCGCCGCGGGCTGCCGGCGCTCGGCGATGGCGCGCTCCGCTGGCTGGAGATGCCGGACGGCGTGCTCGCGTTCGCCCGAGACCCCGGATTCGCGTGCATCGTCAATTTCTCGCGCGAGCCGGTCGCGGTGCGCAACGGAACGCAGCTGCTGATCTCGAGCGGGCCGCTCACCGGCGACGGGCGGGTCCCCCGCGACACGGCTGTGTGGTTGAGGGCCCTCGACTGAGGTCGTGGGCCCTGAGAGCCTGAGCTCGCGATCGTCCGCCCGCGAGCTCACGGGCGGGCGGGCCGCACGGCTCAGGCCGAGCGGCCCGCCATGGCCCTGATTCGTTCCGCCAGCGGCCTGACGTCTACCGGCACCGTGGTGTCGACCTCGACCAGTTGACCCAGGCCAAGTGGTTCGGTGTGGTGTTCGTTCCAGAGCTCCTCGGGCGGCCGCTCGTCGTCGAAGTGCCCCGGTCGCCGGGTCTCAGTCCGCGCCCGGTAACGCATTTGCGCGACCTCGCGGGGGCAGCGGCAGCGCACCTCGATGAGCATCCCGTTCAAGCGTTCGAGATGAGGAACGGTGTACGGGTAGAAGGTGCTGTCGAGCACAGCGCCCGGAGCCGATCCCGCCATCGCCAGCATCGCCATCACGGCGGCTCTGCCGAACCGGCGGCTCTCCTCCACGGTCGCCGGCGGCCCGAGCGCCCCGATCAGGGCTTCCTTGATCTCGTCCTTGGCGAGCAGCGCCAGCCCGAGCTCGGTGGCCAGCGGAGCGGCGAGCGAGCTCTTGCCCGAGCCGGGCGGGCCGGCTACAAGCACGAACAGCGCCCGGGAGGGTGCCCCCTGCTCGGGCGCCGCTAGTACCCCTGGTTGGTGCTGGTGTAGCCCTGGGGACCGGTGCTGGTGGTCTGGGTGGTGGCCGTCGTCGTCTTGGGCGGAGCGACTACCGGCGCCGGCGCCGAGGTGGTGGTCGGCTTCGACGTGGTCGTGACCGGCGGCGCCGAGTTCGTGGTCACGGGTGGCGGCGCCGAATGCGTCGTCGTCGTTGACGCCTTGTGTGCGGGCTTGTGATGAGCCTTCGGCTTCGTCGTGGTCGTCGTGCTCGATGTCGTCGATGTCGTCGTGGATGTGCTGACGGGCGTCGATGCCGCCGCGTTGCTCGAGCTGGTCGAAGACGAGCCGCCGCCACCGCACCCCGCTATCGCCACAGCGGCCAAAATCGTGCTGAGCAGCGCTTTTTTCATAAATCCGGCTCCAGTCCTGGCTCGAAAATTACAGCGTTCACATTACAAGACACCCCCGGCGGCGAAACGTTTCGAAATCGCCTACCAGGCACGCCGAGGGGCCCCGTTGCCCGTTCCGCCATGTTCGCAGGGTAAGGTATGGACGCGGATGGAGGCATCTGAAACTTCGTCTGCTCCCCGGGACACCGACGGCTCTGCTGCGGGTGGGGCGGCAGTAGTAGACGGCGACGCTCGCGCCCCCGCGGGCGTCGAGTCCCCGACGAACGGCGGGGAGCACGCGCGTCGATCCCCGACCGGAGCAGACTCCGGGGTGGGGTCGCGCACGACTTGGATACTCGTCGTCTGTTGCGTTGCCCAGTTCATGGTGATCCTTGATCTGAGCATCGTCAACGTCGCGCTGCCTTCGATCCAGTCGAGCCTCAGCTTCAGCTCCGCCGACCTGCAGTGGGTTGTCGACGCGTATGCGATCGCGTTCGCCGGGTTCCTGATGCTCGGCGGCCGCGCCGCCGACGCGCTCGGGCAACGCCGGGTGTTCGTCGCCGCGCTCGTGCTGTTCTCGCTCACGTCGCTTGTCGGCGGCCTCTCCACCACTAGCGAGATGCTCGTGATCGCCCGCGGCGTCCAGGGGTTCAGCTGCGCGTTCATGGCCGCCTCCTCGCTGGCGATCATCACGTCGTCGTTCCCGCCCGGCCCGCAACTGCACCGCGCGATCGCGCTGTGGGCGGCGATGAACGGCCTCGGCGGCGCCGCCGGGGTGCTGTTCGGCGGGATCATCACCGAACTCATCAGCTGGCGTTGGGTGCTCCTGATCAACCCCCCGATCGGGTTCGTGACCGCGGTGATCGCGTACGCGGTCGTGACCGATCGGCGCCGGGACGTCGCCGGGCGCAGCTTCGACGTCCCCGGCGCGGTGATGCTCACGGTCGGCCAGATCGTGCTCGTCTATGGGGTCGTCCAGGCGGGCCTGCGGAGCTGGCACGCGGGGCAGGCGCTCATCCCGATCCTCGTCGGGCTCGCGATGCTCGGGGTATTCGTCCTGATCGAGTCCCGCTGGGCATCCGACCCGCTGATCCCGTTCAAGGAGCTGACCAAGGGGCTCCAGGTCGCCAACGGGATCGTGGTGCTGTTCAGCGCGGCGCTGTTCCCGATGTGGTTCCTGAGCTCGCTGTACCTGCAGCAGGTGCTCGGCCTCTCGCCGCTTCACGCCGGGCTGTGCTTCCTGCCGATGGCGCTGACGATCATGTTCGTCGCCCGTAGCGCCGGCAAGCTCGTCAGCCGCTTCGGCGTGCGCGCGGTGCTCGGCGGCGGCCTGACGATGATGGCGTTCGGCCTGCTGCTGTTCACGAAGATCGCGGCCAGCGGCAGCCCGATCCTCTACGTCGTGCTCCCCGGCATCCTCACGGCTGCGGGGATCGGGATGTCGATCGTGCCCTCGACGATCGCCGCCACCCAGGGAGCCAAGCAGGGACAGGCTGGTCTCGCGTCAGGCCTCGTGAACACCTCCCGCCAGGTCGGCGGCGGACTTGGCCTCGCCGTCCTGATCACGCTCGCCACGTCACTCACGAGCCACCTGATCGGTCAGGGCCACACCGTGCCGCAGGCGCTCACCGACGGCTTCCGTCTCGGCTACTTCATCGGCGCCGGCCTGTGCGCCGCGGCCGCGCTCGTCACGTTCGCGCTCGTGCCGAAGGTGGGTGCAGCCGAGGGCCCGATCACGAAGCGAATCCCGATCGCGATCGGCGTGACCGGAGTCGTCGCCGCGTTCGTTCTGGTCGCGTTCGTGTTCGGTGGTTCCCACGGCGCCCCGATCGGCGCGTACAACACCGACAACACGTACAGCTACGTGACGCAGCCGTCGCTGCGCCCGCCGGTGATTCGCTCGGACATCAAACCTCAGTCGAGCAAGCTCGCGCCCGGCTACATCCTGATGACGAACTTCTACGACCTCAGCCATCCGCCGATCACCGGCCAGAGCGGGCCGCTGATCCTGGACAACAACCTCCAACCGGTCTGGTTCAAGCCCGTGGGCGTGCAGAACGTGGCCGGCAACCTCAGCCTTCAGCTCTACAACGGCAAGCCGGTCCTTGCCTGGTGGCAGGGCGTGGTCACGAACACCGGCGCCACCGAGCAGGGCGAGTACGTGATCGTCAACCAGCACTACCAGACCGTGGCGACGCTGCACGCCACCGATGGCTGGGTCCTCACGCTGCACGAGATCGTCATCCGCGGCCACGACGCATGGGTTACGGCGAACAAGAACATCCCGATGGACCTCGGCCGGTACGGCGGCGCCTACAACGGTGCCCTGATCGACTCGGCGGTCCAGGAGTACGACCTCACGACCGGCAAGCTTGTTCGCAGCTGGGATGCGCTCGATCACATCCCGCTCGGCGATTCCAAGGCGTCGCTTCCGACGAACGGGTTCCCGTGGGATGCGTACCACGTCAACGCGATCGACGTGCCCGGCGACGGGTCGTTTGTGGTGTCGATGCGCAACACGTGGGCCGCCTACAAGGTCAACATCGCCACGGGGAAGATCGAGTGGACGCTCGGCGGGCCGCACTCGAGCTTCAAGATCGGCCCCGGCGCGGACTTCCAGTGGCAGCACGACGTGGTGACCTACCCCGGCTCGCCGCTGATCACGATGTTTGATGACCACTGCTGCCAGATCAACAGCGGCGGCACGTACGTCTCACCGACCGGAGCCTCCCGCGGGCTGGTGCTCAAGCTCGACCAGAAGACGCACACCGCCACGCTCGCCGGCCAGTACAGCCACGGCTCGAAGTTCGACTCCGATTACATGGGCAGCCTCGAGCCGTTGGCCAACGGGAACGAGATGGTGGGCTGGGGATCGTCGCCCTTCATCACCGAGTACAGCGCATCGGGTGACATGCTCCTGGATGCTCGCCTCCCCGGCTCCGACATCTCCTACCGCGCCAAGGTCGAGCCGTGGGTCGGCCTGCCGCTGTATCCGCCGGCGGCCGCGGCGCGCCGGAAGAACGGCAAGACCACGGTCTACGCGAGCTGGAACGGCGCCACCCAGGTCGCGTCGTGGAAGGTGCTGTCCGCCGCCGGCGGCCAGACCATCGCCACCGCCACCAAGTCAGCGTTCGAGACCGCAATCCCGGTAAACCAGTCCACCGCGACCTTCACCGTTCAGGCCCTCAACGCCCAGGGCAAGGTGATCGGAACGTCGCGCCAGTTCAGCGTCGGCGGGTAGGCCAGCACCCTCGTTCCGGTCGGCCCTCCGCGCCGGCAACGATCGCCCCCCGGCCCCCACCTCCCGGGCCACCCCCGACCGGGCTCTTAGACTGGGCGCGTGGCTCAGGACAAGCGTCGAGGCACACTTCATGCCAAGCGGCCGACCTCCAGAGATGTCGCCGCCGCCGCCGGCGTCTCCCGCGCCACCGTCAGCTACGTCCTCAACGGCGCCTGCGAGAAGCACCGGATCACGCCCGCGACCCGTGACCGGGTGCTCGAGGTCGCCGAGCGCCTGGGGTACGAGCCGAACGCGGTCGCGCTCGCCCTGCGCGCCGGCCGCACCGAGATCGTGCTCGTGGAGATCCCGAACTGGCCGCTCGGCCCGCCCGTAGCGGAGGCGATCAGGACGATGGTCGAGGCGCTCGAGCAGCTCGGCTACACGCCCTTGGTCCATTTTCAGCGCGCCGACCCCCGGAGCCTCGCGCGAGCGAGTCAGCGAGTTCATCCGGTCGGCGTGATCGCGCCGGGAGCCGAGCTATCCCCAGAGGTGGTTCCACGCCTGCAGGCGTTCGGCGCGCGCGGCGTGGTCGCGTTCGACCAGCAGCCGCTTTCGCACGTCTACACGTATGTGGTCGAGCAGGCGCGGATCGGGCGGCTGGCGCTCGAGCACCTCGCGAGCCGCGGGCACCGTCGCGTGCTCGCGCTCATGCCCGACGACCCGGACGTGCGCAGGCTGGTCGAGCAGCGAATGTCGGGCGCCACCACCGCCGCGCGGGAACACGGAGTGTCGCTCCGATCGGTCACCGTTCCCGTGCGCCGGGACTCGATCGAGCGCGCGCTCGCCGCCGAGCTCGACCGCTCCAAGCGCGCGACCGGCATCTACGCGTTCAACGACGAACAGGCGATCGTCGCGCTCGAGGTCCTCCGTGACCGCGGGGTGGCGCTGCCGGAGGAGATGGCGCTGATCGGCTGCGACGACAGCCCAGCGGCCGAGCAGATGCGACCCCGGCTCACCACCGTCCGCTTCGACGAGCGCGGGCGGTGGCGCGAGATCGCGCGCCACCTGCACGCGATGATCTCGGGTGACGGCGACTACCCGGAGATGACGGCCTCGGAACCCGCCGTCGTCGCCGGCCAGACGACTTGATCCGCCCGCGCTGGCCGCAACTCGACCCTGGGGCGCCCCGACCCACACCGACGCCGGCAACCCCAACCGCCCCGGGCGCCCCGAC